>Ga0196981_1000411_pt1 | contig 14838 bp, 24 predicted proteins | sample S3_2013CmetaG_FD_155462 | JGI IMG/M metagenome (GOLD analysis project Ga0196981, IMG submission 155462) | Soil microbial communities from Anza Borrego desert, Southern California, United States - S3_20-13C | ecosystem: Environmental > Terrestrial > Soil > Desert | place: USA: California... | reverse complement strand
ACAACGCCGGTAATGATCACAAGACCACAACCGTTTAACGCCCGCACAATGCAACAGACGCCAGACAGTAATACCTACCTACACCACAGCCCAGCCATAACACCTGGTCCATAGCAACAGACCAGGACAACCAAGAAGGCACCAAGAAGAGGGAAGAGAAGGTGAGTTACCCTACCTACTCAATCACTCCCGTACCACACCATATTATATCCACTTCAGAGTAAATCTTTGCGTTATTGCGCACGATTGACCTGTGATAATTGCGGTGACATAGTGGCAAAACTGCTTAACATAAGACCGGTTATAACAAACCAAGCCCTTATCCTTGCAACCTTTACCACCCTTGCCACCTATCCCCGCAACTATCCGCACCTGATCACTCTATCCATCCAGACCAACCAGAAGCGTCACGACCTATCCTTAACCTTGCCTTGCCCTTCCACCACCAACCAAAACAAATCAGACATGTATGCGAAATGATAACCAGCCAGACAGGGGTACCCGGTTAACAGAAACGCGATGCCCACACAGGGGGCCACACGGGCTTCAGGGGGGAGTACCCCTGCTTTGTACATACCCTTTATCTGCCACCACTTGTGTTTGCATCCTGGTTGTTTTCTTTCTGCTGGGGGTACCCGGTTATGGGATTCGACTTACCCAAAGACTACCGGAGCGAATTGTAATACTATAGTATTATTTACAGCTCCCCTCAAACGCAATGTGGTATTGAGTTGACTGTCCGAATTTTCAGACATCTTTTTCTGATTTTTTCATACAAATCCTTGTTTATGTACCTGATTATCAATAGTTTAGCGCTTGAATGGCTCGATTAAAAGACTTCGGGACTTACCCGGTAAACCCCTTCAGGGTCGATAGGGGCCTGATGGGTCTGCGGTTGGATAACAAGACAGGTAAGACGGCTTTGATTGGTGGGCAGTATGTCCGTCCGGTGCTGAAGGAGAAGGCGTGGACGGTGTTTGACAAGCAGGATCACGTCAGAATATACAACGACTTCTACCATGTATTCAGGGATTTCAGCCGATCGGCGCTGGACGTCTTCTTTTACGTGGTGAAGGATCTGCCGGAGGGTGCGGATGAGGTGCTACTCAGTGTTCCGCTGGTGATACAGGTGATGGCGATGCCCAGGTCTAGTGTTTATTCCGGGATCATTGAACTGGTGGAGCGCGGGGTGCTCGCCAGGAAGACCGGCGGCGACATGTATTTCATCAACCCCTCCATGTTCTTTAAGGGGAGCCGAAGCAAGTGGTATTTAAAAACGAACAAGTTCGACCTCGACCCGGAAAACGCGAAGGTCGTTAGGATAGACCCGTCATCAATGAAAAACAGGGATCAGGATGGGTCGCAAACACTTTAAACTGTAATCGGGTGATGGTAATAGAAAACATGTTTGGTTTCGGGGATATCGTGTACCTGAAGACCGATAAAGACCAGCTGCCGAGGATGGTGTATTCGCTGAAAGTCTCTCAGGCGGAAATCCTCTATGAGGTGATATGCGGAACGCACATGTCCTCCCATTATGATTTCGAGCTGTCCAGAGAGGTGAATGTACTGATGACCACTACCAATTAAATATGTTAACTAAATGTGCATTAAAACTTTTGTTTTTCATTAAGTCTATTGTATATTTGTATGGCGGTTGATTATATACCGCTTTTCTAATACCCCTTTTCTTTCACAACACTCACTATGAACGAGTATTTGCATGATGTGGCGAAGTTAATTGACTTGCCCCCTCGTGCCCTGGACTTCCTCCGGGAGATACTCCTGATTAGTGAAGAGGTGGTTACTCTGAACAAGGAACAAAAAGAGCGCATCTGCGAAAGGATGGGTCTCTTCTCCGAGTACAAGGGTAGCCGTTTCCCGAATCTGAATTTGGTGAACCAGTTCATCCAGATCCTCGCCAAAAAAGGCGCGATTGTGAAAGAGAAGACAGCGACTTACAGGGTATCGGAACTCTTCAGGAATCTTGGACCGGAACTTACGCTAACCATCACCTATTCTCCTTCGGGGCGCACAATGCAACTAACATCCCCGAAATATGGAAGCGATCCTGAACAAAGTAGCGCCACCGGTTGACCATCCCGCACATGCGGAAAATCCCTTTACCGCGCCAGATGTTTACTTCAAGGTGTCTCCTAGACTATTTGCGGTACTGCCCAGCCTGCCGGCAACATCCCGGGAGATACTCCGTTTCATCCTCTTTAACCTGCAGGATGGTAAGGTGTATATGCCTACCACCTCGCTCCTCGTTCACTCAAAGATCAAGTCAGAGGCGCTCATAAGAGCCGGAATAGATGCTTTGGTAGAACATGAAGTAATAGCACTCCATGAAGGAGATAGCTACTGGGTGAATTTTATTAGTCCGGCTGAGTAACTCCGGGCAACATCGCCAGTGTCACTCCCTTGTACACGATAACAATATTCGACAATGAACAACAAAGAATTTTCCATCCTACACGATTTCGAGGAGTCTCAATTTTTAGTGACCAGAGATTATGATCACGAGGACAATGAGTTTATTATCTGTTATAAGTTTTGGTGTGCGCCCATAAATGGACACGCTACACTAACAATGCGATGGGATGAAACGAGAGAAGACGATTTCAAGGCAGCATTTGAAAAGTTCAAAGATAAGGAAGTGTGTAGAGAGTTAATGCTGAATTTATTGAATAGTGAACTAAGAGAGTGACGCAACGGAAGCTAAATAGTAGTACATAAGTTAAGTACAAAAAATAACTGTTTATGAAAAGTAATACCAAAGAGGCTGAGTTAATAACAGACTTATACTGTACAGGCTGTGGGCATAGGGCGAATGATCCATTAGGAATGAACGAGTCTGGCGAACCTTATTTAGCCTGTTGCCCGGATAACAAATACACCAGTAACACTTCCGTAGAGGAATTATTGAAGCCACGTTATAAAGTGATAGCGGATTATCCATACATGGAGACGCATTTGGCTGATATGAGGATAGGTAGGATAGTTACAGAACCAAACATCAGATGGTTGAAAAATCAGTTCGGAATAGAACCCGACAAATTCCCTCGCACCTTCCGCAAACTTGAATGGTGGGAAGAAAGAACAGAAGATCAAATGCCTGAGTATGTGCGATTAAATGACCAGTTTAGAAAAGACTTCGATCAGGTTGCTAAAGTAGTCAAGTCCGAAACACACGAATGCGGAATATTCTTAATAGTCGACAAAGTGAATGGCGTAGTCACAAGGCTGCATGTAGAAAACTTTTGGCCAATAACCGAACAAGAATACCTCACTTATCAAAACCAGTCCAGATGAATACAGGGAAGAAATGTGGTCTATGTGGTCATTACGAGTGTATTTGTAACGTCCCGATGGGCAGTCGGTGGCCTATGAAGGAAAGCACCACCCCGGAGGTACGGGAGCAGCAGGAAATGCTTACAATGCTTACCTCTTATGTTCAGGACAATCGGGAAGACTATGCGAAGGCCGTCTACGAACTTGTTGCTGCACCGCTGTCGAAAAAGATAGAGGAATTAGAGTTAATTATTCACGGCATGGAAGAGGGTGCAGAAAATTGGCGTACTCGATGTAATGACCTTGAAAGACAGTTGGCTCGCACCACCCCGGAGGTACGGGCCACCAGCACCAGTAACTCAGCAGTCACATGTGAAGTTGTGCTTGACCCTACTCCCGAAGTCAACAATGACCACCATTGGGTTGGCATCCCAAATCAATTTGAAGGAGTCATAGTAAAACACAATGGAGGTAGCTGGGGCGATCGCGGTGTTCAGACGCAGTGGGGTGGATTCGCTCTTACTCCCGAGAGCCTTGAGTATGCAAGTAACCGAGTCGGGCAACAAGTTAAGGTGAGGCCCCGAAAAGAATACTATCGAACGGTAGAGATCATTCGTGATCAGAATGACCCCACCCCGGAGGTACAGGCGCCTCAAACCCTAATTGATATAGTGCGTCAAGAATATGACCGGCTGAGAGACTTAAAAGACAAGTACGAGGGTACCCCACACGAGCAGAAGTACTCATATAAGTGCATGGCAGTTAGAGATGTGCTTAGGTTGATTGAGCAGTCAGAGGTACAGGCTACTGCTACCAAAACTGTTGAACTCGATGATACCAAGCTGTTAAGTCAAGAACAGATTAATCTAAATGAAATGGGAATTTACTTCGGTTATCCAGAGTGGATACGCTTAATCGAAAGTGAAGTCTCCGAATTGGAATCCATTGAAGGGGAACTGGTACAAGTAAGGCAGATTTCCAGCTGCGCAATTGCCTTAAGGTTCAAAAATGGGAATGCCTACTGGCTATCCATACAAAAACAAGGACATGTTACCCTTGATTAAAACGATACAAAATGAATACAGATAATAAGGAACCCACCACCCCGGAGGTACAGGCTACTGCTACCCAACCCCACACCCTTACAGAAGAACAGATAAAGAAGATGGCTGAGGAAAAGTTCCCTGATTATACAGACCATGAATTAGTGAAGTACAATTTTGAACAAAAGCAGGTAAGGGATATATGGATAGATGGCGCAAAGACAGTAGTCGAATGGCTTGAAGAAGTCCCTGCTCAATCTACGCCGACAAGTGCAGAGGAATGCCTGACTGAGTGGGCTAAAACAGAGAACTGGGATAAGCATGATAAGAATATGCAACGCTTTTCCTATTGGGAGATGGTTGAGTTTGCTGAACATTTCCACTCTAAAACTGCTACCCAACCCACCGAAAAGCAGTTAGCCATAGGATTTGCAGAGTGGTTGTGCGAGAATTATCAACCAAAAAGCATGTCAGACAATATGGTGTTAGATGTCGATGGTAGAGTCTACATGATATCTAAACTATACGACCTATACCTCCAATCATCACAAAACAAGTAGTATGATATCAGGAGCAGAATTTTCAGAGTGTGGCCGGTACCGTTATAAGCTATGGCGGGTTTGGGACGGCGAAACGAAACCAATTGCCATGTGCATAGGGCTAAACCCTTCAACAGCTAACGGAGTAAAGAACGATCCCACTATCACCAATCTCGCCAAGATGTTAAAGTCACTGGGATATGGAGGCTTCTATATGATGAATCTGTTTGCCTGGATTTCTTCCAACCCCGATGAACTACTGACCTGCAATGACCCTTTGGGAGAAAACGACAGCAAGCTGAACGAGGTGGCAGCAATCTGTGATGATGTGATCGTGTGTTGGGGAAGTTTCAAACAGTCGCAGGATAGAATTGCACAAGTCCTTCCAAAATATCCTTTTGCAAAGTGTTTTGGAAGGAATAAGGACGGCTCGCCTTTCCACCCCCTTGCAATGATGTATAAGGGGCTCGTGAATAAAGCATCACTTATCACTTACACCACAAAACATGTAGTATGAACGCAATCGTAAAGTTTGGATTATGTACGCTCTCCGATCACGAGTTGTTGCGTAAGGTTGACCAGATGACCGACAATATCTATAAGACCGGGAAAATACCAATGAGACATATACCGGCACGGCCAAATGATGATTATGATTTACTAGTCGGTGAACTCGTAAGCAGATACGTTGAAATGCTAAATAAAGAACAGAAAGTACAAGTGAGTGACACGACGGAAGCTTAATAGTCAACAAACACTAATAAAAATGATAACAGCATCAGAAGCAAGATCGCTCGTAAACGAGAAACCATCTAAAGCGGAGATGGAAACCATTGAAGCCATTATTAAAGATGCGGCTAAGAAAGGATCAACATCGGTATGGTCTTATAAGCAGTTAAGCCCACAGATGAAAAACCTTCTTAAGAGTAGCGGCTACACTATTGACGAAATATATGACCGAGGTGACTACATGGTGAATATTAAATGGGATATGCCGACTAGCGAACCAGGCGCCGAAGTGTTCGGATTAATTGAAGACGAATCGGCAGTAGTAGATGCAACCACCCTCAATAAACCAGCATCGCAATGACACAAGAACAAATACTAGAAGGAAACAAACTGATTGCCGAGTTTATGGGTTATAAATATGTGGTGGTAGGCTATTTTGGCGAGACAGACCAAAGTGATTGGCAATTACATAACGCGGGTTGGATTTGGCTTATGCAAGTAGTAGAGAAGATAGAAAAACTGGAAGAAGGTTGCTTTCATGTTTTCATGGCAGACACAGACTGTAATATATACTTTTCTTCCAAGTACGATAAAAACGGGAATGAATGGAATGCTCCAAGTTTCAGGCAATCTACTGGCAGCAAAATTACATCAACATGGCAGGCGGTAGTACAATTCATCCAATGGTACAACAAAGAACAGAACGCACAAGTGAGTGACACAACGATGTCTAATAATAATTCAAAAGCCGACTAACAAAATGAATAAACCAACCAAACAATCCCTCTACAGCGAAGTAGACCGTTTAAGAAACGATCTCTACGAGGCTATGAATGGACTTGACGACAAGGAACTATTCTATAAACTGGCAGTACACAATCCTGATTACTACCACTGGTACTTTGAAAAGGAAGCGGAGAAGCAAATATTCGCCAACTATATGCCGTCCGAGAAAGCAAACGGAGTTGATTACTACATAACAGTTAACTAGATTTTGATTAATGATAGATAACATTGACCTGATAAGGACACTACTAAACTTCGATAGCAGTGGCGACTTCTATATGCTCTACGTTTTTAAGAGAAAGAAGGACTTCCCGGAAATGGAACAAAAAAATCACCAGTCGGTGAGGACGATTAAGACATACTGCATCGAATCAATTGAATACTTAGAAAAAAGGTATGATGAAGTAAAGGGTCTATGTGAATTCTTCGGCGCCCGAGCGTATATCCACATTCAGAAGCAAAATCATTTCGACGTATCCCTGCTGTTGATGGAGGAACTCGCAAAAAGGGTAAGGAATGGCGTCACCAACCAGAAAGGTATATTCGACAGTGTTGTTGGTCAGATGCAAACGCATGAAAAACGATGGGTGGTTGATGTGGATAGCAAAGACCCGTATATCATAAAATTTATTTCAGACGCTATTGAATTTAAGTGTAATCCGAGCGGAAACAAAATTATTGCGAGTATACCAACCAAAAACGGAACACATCTAATTACGGAATGTTTTGATGTGGCGACATTCAATCGGTTTATGAGCAACAAAAACCTTGTTGTGGATATCCAGAAAAAAAATCCAACGCTACTCTACTACCCAAACAGTCTTGAACAAGCCACTACGACAATCAACTAACAATGAGCGAATCTGCAAGATCACTGACAAGAGCAATGTATCACCTGAAGACAGGAAAGGAATATCTCGAAGCATTTCGCCTGAGCTGTGAGGGATACTCCAAGCACCAGTGTAACACCTGGATAAGCAAACTGAACTACGTGGAAAACGATGTGTTCTCCATCCTTACAGAAGAAAGCAGGGAGCATTTCAGGCGGGAGATCAAACAAGGTGACATACTTTTCTTCGCATCTATAGGCGAGAAGTTCCTACACCTTTCCGAGCAGCAGCGAACGATGGTGGAAGACCTTGTAGATGCGCTGATTAAAAACGACCCGCTGACTTTAGAGAAAACTGTCGATCAAAAAAGCGAAGCAGCATGAAAATATTCTCCTCACACGCTTCTGGTGGCATGGGATGGTTCCGCCTCTTTGGTTGGGGGCTGTACTGGAAAGATGTAAAGCGACACGGGTACACGTTCGGGGAAAGATATGGCTATATAAAAAGGTTCAAGATAGGTAAATGGATCATTGGCTTTCTGAAGCCTTAGAATTAAAAATTACAGATTGGGAAAGATAGAAATATACGGATTGACATGTACTATCCCCGAGCAGCCGAAGCCGAAAGATATAGCGGGCTACGGGGCGAAGGACTTCCGCAAGCAGAAGTTTCAGCGGACTACCATCCCCGCAACCTTTGACGAGATTGCATTTGATGAAGAGGGCAATCCTATTTACTCCGAGGAGCAGCAAAAGTTCATACTAAAAGAAATACAACGTTGCTCAGATGGTTACTGGTTCTACAACAAAGGAGAACCAACATACATCACCGGCGATCACTATTACTACCTTAATTTCTGGGTGCTGGAAAACGGAGCCCTTCCAGAATATCGTGACGCAGACCGGCGCTGGTTTATCTTCTTTAATGAAGTAAGGAACGATGCCAATATCCTCGGAATTATCCGCGTAAAGAAAAGACGGGAGGGTGCTACCAACCAGTCCGCCATGTTACTGGTAAAAACAGCCTCGATGGGCGAGCACGTTCGTTGTGGCATCATCAGTAAGACAGGTGGTGACTCTGCTGACTTATTCTCCAACATGGTCGTTGCTGGCTTTAGATCACTCCCACCTTTCCTGCAGCCTCGTACCGCCTCAGACGAAGAGACGAAAAAGAAGCTCGTCTTTATGAAACCCGGCGCCAAGAAGAAAAAAGGTGTCCAGGTAGTCGGTAAAAGAGAGGGGTTGAATTCATTTGTCGAGTGGCGTAATACTGCCCCCAACAGCTTCGACTCCGGTAGATGGTCGCTCATGCTGGTCGATGAGGCCGGTAAATACGAGATGTCCATCGTTGACTACTGGAATGTATTAAAGAAGGTGCTGGCCGAAGGAGCGAAGAAAGTAGGCACCGCAATAGTGGTATCTACCGTTAACCCGCCGAACCTCGGAGGGGAAGAGTTCCAGAAACTATGGGAGGACAGTAATCAGTTTAGCTCCGGGAGAAAAACAAAAACCAAACTCGTTAGATACTTTGTGCCCGCATGGGATGGTTACGCCGGGTATATCGACGAGTGGGGCTTTAGTGATCAGGAGGGAGCAACGGAAAACATCCTCGAGAACTACCGGGGCAACGAGCAGGATACAAGGGATTTCCCGCTGACAGAGCAGGAGGCTTTCCAGTTCGCACAATCAGAGTCACCATTTAACCTCGAGAACATAGACACTCAAATCAGCTGGCTTAAATCAAATCCGAAGCACGTTCGTAGGGGAAGGATGATATGGAACGAGGACAAGGTGGAGTTTGTCGATGATACTAATGGCCCGTGGCATATCTATAAGTTCCCACAGAACACTAACAAGTGGATTAAACAGGGCGCCCACCTCACCCCTACCAATACCCACAACTATGTAGGTGGGGTTGACCCGTTCCGACTCAATACCCGTGGTAGTTATAGTTCACCCGGGGTGATACATATATTCCAGCAACTTGACGCAAGCAAGCCAGAAGAGACAGGGATGCCGGTAGCGTTTTACAAAGGAAGACCGAAGGAGAAGGATCTGTTTTTCGAGGAGTGCCTGAAAGGTTTTATGTTCTACGGATGTAAAGGAACGTTCGAGATGGACGCCACAGATGATTATATAGGATACTTCAAAAAGAGATTCGCACTATCCTTTCTCAACTATACCCCGGACGAGGCCATCAACAGGCACAAAAAAGGAACAAAAAAAATAGAACGTGGTGTCAGAAGCGCCGATCCTTTCGCGCTCGAAAAGCAGTTAAAGGTCTGCGTGAGTTATATCGAGCACCACTGCCACAAGATAATCTTCCCTACCCTGCTGGAAGATTTGAAGAAGTACCAGCACGATAACAGAACCGAGCGTGATGAAACAGTAGCGTTTATGATGTGCCTGTTGTCAGCCCTCGGGACGAGTATCGGTCAGCAGCAGGAAAAAAAGAAATCCCCCATGTTAGAAACATACCCCGTAAATATTTTCAGATGAGAGCAAAGCACAACAAAATCATTGTCTCCGCAGACATGGAGCAAAAGGAAACGCACCAGATTCGCAAAGCCGATGGTACCACTATCAGCCTCTACCTCGGGCGCAGGTATAACTCTAATGCCCGGGAAAAAAACCCATGCGTATGTACAGTAGTCGATAATAACGCGCCGGAGTACCGCCACATCAGGACAGGCGATATCCTAGTAGTACACCACAACCTACTAGTAAAGGAGAGTGCTTACCTGATCGACATCATCGACGGTATAGCGTATTTCTCTATTCCCGTTATTCAGAAAGAGATCGACAATACGACCAGGAAAGTAACAGAGGTGCCGAACCGCCAACTGTTCGCAAAGCTGGTGGACGGGGAGCTGGAGCCTATCTGCAACAACCTTATATGCGAGCGCGTGAAGATGCCGGCGAGGTCAACGATCATCATCGACCCGGTAGAGAAAACCTACGAAGACCGCGTTCGGGTTCTAAAAGTCGCCCCAGATGTCTACGGTATCAGCCGGGGAGACATCGCACTCATGTACAAAATGGGAGACTACGAGATCGTCTACCACTGGAACAACAAAGAGTGCCGGGCAATCAAAGTGTGGGCAGAAGACATCATAGGTATAGTAAACGAAGTAGCGGCATAAAAACAAACCAATGACAGAAACAGAAGCATTAAGGGAAAAACTGAAAGAGTACGAAGAGAAGATATCTACCTACGAGCAATCGGGTATCGTCGGGTTTTACTTTGCCATGAACAGGAAGTTAAATGAAATGGCAGAGGCGCTCAATGATACGTTGGTCAAGCTCGACAGCGACGACAAGGTATTCGAGCGGTTTATGAAAATCGCAGTAGAGAGCCGAGATACGGTAGAAAATCTCTTGTTCCTGGAGACGAAAATCAAGGAGATATTCAAGGTAGAAGATATCGACGAGACCAAAGGAAGCAAAACCCCACTTATTGAAACGGTAATTAAACAGCGCAATGCCAGGCACTAAACACCTAGAACAGAAAATCGACCGGCTGATTCAGCTGGAGGCTCAGAAAAAACTGAAGAATATCCAGAAGAAAGGGTATATACACTGGATATCGCTTTTTAAGTACTTCGCCTCTGTAGACACCCTTTCACTGCTCACGTTACAGTATTTCGATTATGTCACCATGTTACGGAAGAAGTACAAGGGGCTGAGTGTACACCACCTTTTCATGCTGCAATACCTCAGCCAGCCGAAGGTGACGTTCGCGTCTCAGTCGGAGATTCGGTACTTTCTGAAGAAGTCGTTTGTGGATGTACCCACCCGGACGACCCTTACTCCCCTACTCACGAATAAACTGGTCGAAAGGGCTATACTCCCGAAGAAGGTCGGGAAGACCTACATGGTAATGGTGATTACCAGCGAGGGGCGCAAGGTGGCGGAGTCGCTGGCCAATAAACAGATTCTACGCAATGTGCTGAATAACTATAAAGCCATTCATAACCCAATGCAGCGGTCGATCTATGGGCGTAAAAAGGCCATTATTCAGAGGAATCCCGACCTCCGGCTCGACAAAAGGTGAAACCACAAAACTGAAAATCCAATAACATGAACAAAAGTTTTACATAACGGTACCTAAAACATAATCGAACAACTAAATAATAGGGGGGTATAACTATGAGCAAACAACTTAATATAGATGAGATATTGGCAAAACACGGAGGAGATGAATACTTCGGCTGTACTGCCCACAGAAGGGGGGTTGTAAACGATGCTATCAAAGAAATACTTGAACAGTACACGGAAATAGTAGTGGAGAATGCTGAACTACCAGACTTGGGTCTTTTGGGTCCCGACTGTGAACAATCAATCCGTAGCTGTCTAAATATGGTAACGTATGAATAAGAAATACTTTGCAAAATATCTTCCCGTAAAAGGTGAGATAAAAGAAGGTGATTGGTATTTGGACGAAGGGGAGCCAATGGAAGCTATTGATGATAGACCCTTAAATGCAAGACCTTATGACCTATGGGAAGGATACCAGAAAGTTAAACTTTTTCTCTGTAGTAGAGATATACAGGTGGGTAATCAATTAACAGACAGTAGAACAGGTCAAACTTATCAAATATCTGATGAGTATATGCATGGAGGTATTCCTTGTTGGTTAACCGAGCACGAGAAAACAATAGATGGCTCTATCTATGGTGGTGACTCGTATACATTATTTAAAAAGGAATATGCCTTTAAAGTGATAGGAGAAATATCACCCGATGCCTCGTGGGTTAAGGAAGGGGATGAGTTTGATGAGGATGATGTTCACATACCGGATAGTTTTCATTGGAACAAAGATGATTCTGGATTGCTAATCGGGGTAAAAGTAAGAGGCCTATGCGGTCATTTCCACTAGCTTGCCCTCTGTGACCCGCCGTCAAATACATTGATAGGTAGGCACATATTCGCCAGCCTTCGGCAAAACGGGCAAATCTTCATAAATTACTGATTTTCAATACTTTATGCTAACTTTACCTGAAATAGTGCAGGTAAATGAACCTCGATTACAACGCGCTCCTCCAGCTACACGTAGATGCTCCCAATAAGAAGTTAGAGAAAACCTACGGGGTAACGATATCCAAAGCCCTCCAGGCCAATGTCCTCGCATCCCGCGACAGCTACTTCCAGAAGCGGTTTGAATCGTGGAAGTCATCCCGGGCCATAGCCAAAGGTGAGCAGGATATGAATGAGTTCAAGGACTACATGCGTATCCAGGGCAACCAGGCTTTCATCAACCTCGACTGGACATCCCCGAAGATCGCCCCTAAGTTTATCGAGGTCATGCTTGGCGGTTTTATGTCCCTGCGGGAGCGGCCAACAGTAACCGCAATAGACGACATATCGCTCGACAGAAAAGAACGGGAGAAGCTAGACGCTAAATACCGGATGAAGGAGAAAGACGCTATCGCCCAGTTCGAGCAGATGGGTGGTGTGCAGCTGGAAGACAGCAATGCCTTTATCCCCGAGGACGAAGACGAGCTAACGCTTTACTTTGATCTCGAATACCGACTTCCGGAGGAGATACTATTTGAAACCCTCCTCTCAAAAATTCTCGATGACAACCAGTACACGGTACTGAAGAGAAAACTTCTAAAGGACATTATAGAGGTCAACTTCGCCTGCACCAAGATATACCGCGACGCCAACAATAATATCCGCATAAAGCGATGCGAGCCGGAATACGTGGTACACAACCTATTCACGACCGACAACGGCATGGATGAGCTGGCATATATCGGGGAGTATTACGGGATGAAGATCATCGATATCCGCAGAAGGTATAAACTAGACGAAAAGACGCTGTTCGCTCTCGCGCAAAAGTCTACCACCGATCCCAAAGGAATCCGCGGGTCGATGTATATGGAACGATTTCAGTGGATGGACAGCCGCCCCTATGACGACTACTCTGTTTTGGTGTTCGACTTCGATGTGCGCAATACCGATAACTGCTATCATGTGGTTAAACAGGACAGCTACGGTCAACCAAACGTTAAGCAGAAAAAAGCAAAGCCCGAAAACCTCGGGGACAAAGCGAAACTTATCGCACAGGAGAAACAAAACATCTACTCCGGTGTCTGGGTGGTAGATACAGATATCATGCTGGAGTGGGGTCTTACCAAAGACAGGATCAGCCCCTACCAGAGCGTAAACGAGGCGCTTTTCCGCTATTCGGTCATCGTACCTAATAATGATGGTGGGCTCGTGCCGTCGCTGGTGGATAGAATGAAAACATCTATCCGACAGATGACGATCATCAGGCTAAAAATCCAGCAACTGATCGCCAAGATGCGCCCTGCCGGGTTGCTGATCGATGTTGACGGCCTCGATAATATAGACATCGGATTAGGTGGGACAGTAACCGGCATACAGCTACAGGCGATATATGACCAGACGGGTAATGTTTACTACCGCTCGCGTGGTGACGACCCTGACGAAAAGAGGCTCCCACCCTTCCAGGAACTACGCAATGACGGTAACGTAACACAACTACAGGCGCTGATCGCCCAGTACAACTTTGAACTGGAGAACCTCCGCGCTGAAACAGGGGTGAACGAGTTCCGCGACGGATCTAATACAAGGCCGAGGATGGGTGTAAAAGTGACCCAGACGCTTACCGAGGCATCCAACAACGCTACAGATTTCATATACGCAGCCCACACACAGCTTTGGCGGGACACGCTGAATAAGGTGTGTATGCTGAAGTGGGATGATGTAGTGTTCAAGGCGCATGAATACAAGGAGTACGCCGGCTACCAGATGAGTGTGCTGGACATGACCTTCCAGGTATCGGTCGATATGCTGCCTACCGAGGAGGAAAAACAGAAACTGGAAGAACTGATCGCTACAGCGGTATCATCGCAGCAACTGGATTTTGAGCAGGCTTTCAGGGTGCGGCAGATATCGGCAAGGAACTATAAACTGGCCGAACTGTACCTGGCGAAGATGACCAAGAAGAACCGTAAACAGGCAGCAGAGGACCAGGAAAGGAACTCACGGCTGAATGCGGAGGCGCAGGTGCAATCTGCCGAAGCAAAGTTTAAAGGCGACGCTCAACTAAAAGATATCGAGAACCAGCGCGAGGTGATCAAAGGATCTTCTGATAAAGAACTCGCTCTTGTCAAATACGTAACAGAACTCCAACTAAAATCATTCGAGACCGGCAAGCCTATACCACCAGAACAACAGCAACTCGTGGATTTCGTCCTGTCCACCATCATCAAGCCCCAGGTCAAACAAGAAGAGGCAGAGGCACAGCAGGAAATGATGGAACAGCAGGCAATGGAGGAGCAAATGATGGCTGAAAATGGCGGGGAAATGCCGCAACCTGTTGAAAATCAAGAAATTATAGCGTAAAAATTTGGTTTGTACTAAACTTTCTGCTTAGTTTTACGTAACTAATTGTAAAACAGCTAGTTACGAAAGAATGGCAGCAAAGCAAGTACCAGTAAAAACCATCGCCGAAAGGGACGGGACAGCCTTTGAAAATGTGGCGCAAGCACTCGCAAGTCTCACGACCGAAGAGCGTAGTCTTTCACAAATCTACCTTGTCCAGAACGGAAGCGAGGTAGACAGATACTTCTTTAAAGACGGTATG
>Ga0196981_1000410_pt1 | contig 14852 bp, 15 predicted proteins | sample S3_2013CmetaG_FD_155462 | JGI IMG/M metagenome (GOLD analysis project Ga0196981, IMG submission 155462) | Soil microbial communities from Anza Borrego desert, Southern California, United States - S3_20-13C | ecosystem: Environmental > Terrestrial > Soil > Desert | place: USA: California... | reverse complement strand
TGAGAAGTAGATCGGGTATCGGTTGCATTTATCCGAGCGACGCCCGTTTGATATTTATTTACCGTTGCACGTATCCGTCCCAAACCTTGAGTTGAGAGGGTCGCGCTGGTTTGTATCCGCGCGGTTCCCGAGTTAGAGAGGGAACGAGTAGTTTGAATTCTAGCCGTTCCATTTTCATTTAGAGTAGAAGAATTTTGGATTCTGGAAACGCCATTTTGGTATAATGTCCCAGATTTTACTATTCTACTAATACCTGATTGGTATTTATCCCCAACAACTTTAATCCGAGAAACTCCGGATTGATGCGCGATACCTGTATTTTGGACTCGCGAAATAGCCTGTTGCGCAAAACTCTGAGTTTTTTGAATTCGGGTCGCCCCGTTCTGGAACAAAGAGTTTGATTTCTGAACGCGAGCGATACCTAACTGATTTTGGTTAGTGGTCCTACTAATCCGGGCGGTTCCCGCTTGAGACGTATTATAGGTATTCGAAATTCTCGCTTGACCGTTTTGATAAACGTTGGCGGTATCAAACCCGGCGGCATTTATCCTTGCGACGCCGTTTAAAGTAAGACTTTGGGTTTTAGCAATCCGCGCGACACCATTTTGGTAAGTGGCGTTTGAAGTCGTTATTCTTGCAATCCCGTTTTGATAAATTGCCGACGTTCGTTGTATCCGCGAAACGCCCGGCTGATATACGGAATACGAATTTTGGATTCTGGCCGCGCCGGATTGATATTTAGAAGCAGTATTTACGATCCGAGCAACGCCTTGAACATTAATCGTGGCGGTTTTTGTAATCCGCGCCGTTCCTGACTGATAATTCGACTCCGTTCTTTGAACTCGCGCCGTTCCTAACTGAAACTTAGACGCCGTATTAGTAATCCGCGCGACACCAGAATTCGATTTTAAAGCAGTATTAGTTATCCTTGTTATACCAGTTCCATAAATCGAGTTGGTATAAGTAATTCTCGAAACACTGGTTTGATATTTAACTTCCGTACGGCGAATCTGAGCAACGCCCGTTTGGGATTGGGAATAAGTATTTTTAATCCGCGCAACGCCCGATTGATAAGTATCCGCGCCCTTTCTGATCGCTGCCGTGCCGTTCTGATTTAAACTATTAGTATTTTGTATCCGCGTGGTTCCGGATTGAGATTTTAAAGATGTTGCAATGATGCGCGCAACACCTGAAATGAACTTAGTCTCAGATTTAGTAACGCGTGAGATACCATTTAGATTGACCGTCGTCGTTTTCTGTATCCGCGATTGACCCGTCTGATATTTAGTCGCGGCGCTGGTGATACGAGATACACCATCTTGATATTTAGTAGCTGTTGCAGTAATCCGCGCAATACCATCTTGATAAACTCGCGCGGTATTAGTAACGCGAGAAATACTAAATTGATATTTACTCGAACTAACTGTGATTCGCGCGGTTCCGCTTTGAGACTTTGTGGTCGAAACGGTTACCCGGCTAATTCCCGATTGGAAAGTAGAACGAATTTGGGTAATTCGGGAGATACCCGATTGATATTTAACGGAAACAGCGGTGATACGAGAAACCGCGCTTTGAGAAACTTGTCCCGTATTCGTTATCCGAGATAAACCACCTTGGTTTTTAGTAGAACTAGTGGTAATTCGAGAAACGCCCGATTGATTAATCGTTTGAGTCGTCTGAACCCGTGCAATTGCCGATTGATAAACAGTAGCCGATTTTTGGACGCGGGCGGTTCCGGACTGATATTTAGTTCCACTCGTTGTAATTCGAGCAATACCGCTTTGAAACTTTGTTGCTGAATTAGTGATTTTCGCAACTGCGGGTTGATAAACTACTCCCGTATTCTGGATTCTAGAAACCGCTAATTGATTTAAACCAACCGTTTTAGTAACCCGCGCGACACCACTTTGGAACTTCGTGACTACATTCGTAATTCTCGCAACCGCTAATTGATAAACTACACCCGTTTTTTGGATTCGCGATATCGCCGATTGATTTAAATTAACTATTTTACTTATCCGAGCAATACCATCTTGAAACTTCGTTCCCGAATTTGTGATTCTTGCAACACCCGATTGAAAAACAACGCCTGTTTTCTGGATTCGAGACGTTGCCGATCCGTTTAAAGTAGCCGTAGTTGTAATCCGGGCGACGCCAGATTGAGAACGTAAAACCGTATTTGTAATGCGGCTGGTTGCACTTTGAGATAATAAATTGACCCGAGTTATCCGCGCTAACCCATTTTGAAACACTCTTCCGGTATTTTGAATACGAGAAATACCAGAAACAAAACTATTATTAGTCGCGGCAATGCGAGCAACGCCCGATTGATATTTAGATACAGTATTACTTATTCTCGAAACGCCGCTAAGATAGGTGGTTTCCGATTTTTGAATCCGCGCTACGCCCGTTTGAAATTTATGAGCAGTAGCGGTAATTCTCCCGATCGATTGTTGATTTAATCGCGCGGTATTTGTTATTCGGGACACGCCCGATTGATATAAACTTGACGATTTTTGTAACCGAGCGACACCCGATTGATAAAGATTTGATGTTTTCTGGACGCGGGCGACGCCGGTTTGATTTTTCCGCGATGTCGCCTGAATTCTGGCTATACCCGCTTGATTTTGATAAACTCTCGTCCCGCTACTTACAATACTAGCAACGCCAGACTGAAATAAAGAACGAACGCCTAACTTAACTACCGACTCAGTTCTACGTTTAGATACATGCGAATATGGCTGCGAATAAAGTAAACGAATTTCGGAGCGAGATAAAATCCGATCGAAAATGATAACGTTGGAGAAACTATATTGAACCGCGCCCGAAGTATGACCAACGGTTAAATTAATAGACGAATCATCCAAAGGACCATTTCCCACGCCGGTTGAGGAATATGTGCTTTCTCGTCCATTAATAAAAATCCTTGATGCTCCCGCGCCAAACGGTGGAACAGTTACAACAACATGATAAAATTTATTTATTTCAAGCGTTTGCGAAGAATTAGAAAATTGATTAACTACTGTGCCGTTATGAATAAACCTAAGTTGACCAGCATTAATACTAACGGACCAAGCGCCGTTTTTCGTAATAATAGTATCGGTCCCACTAAGACTACTAGTAGAAAACCAAAAAGAAAAACTTTTCGCTCTATTTGTAAAAGAAGTAAATTTACTCGCATTACTCGGAATAGTAAAATAAGTAAGAGGCGATACGTAAATGCCGAATTTATTTCTGGTCCACAATGGAGCGCCACCATCAGTACTTTCCAAAGTGGAATGATTTAATTCCCTTAAATCAAAAACTTTAGTTCCAAAACCTTCGTTTATTAACCAAGCGCCGATAATTCCTTTGGTTATAGAGTCATTACTTAAAGTAGCTCCATCTCTGAAATCTACATAACGACGATAACTCTCTTGGACGGCATATGAGTTACTTGGAGTTTTAATCCGCGCGACGCCTGATTGAAACCCCGGTTGGGTATCGGCTCTTAAATCGAAAGTCGGTGAATTCGCTATCGTTGCCCAACCAGATACATTAGAATAAGCGGCTACATAAGTGGCTGTTCCCGTGGGTGTTCGAGAATAAGGCGAATCGGATGAGGAAATCGCCCAAAGAAACCCGGAAGTATTATTACTAGTAACCACCATCCAGTAGGTGGTATTCGCTGCTAATGTAATCGGAGAAGGAGCTGGACACCAAGTATTCCGGTAATCGGCCGCGCTCGTAACAACGCCAGTTAAATCCGATCCGATTTGTGTCGAGCCGGGTTCACTCCCACCATCATTGAAAAATCGAGCAATAACTTGAGAATTACCCAATAAAGTATTAACGAGAAGGACGCCGTTAATGATCTCAGCGGTATTTCCCGTGGTGAATTTAATCGCGGCGGGGCGTCCGGAATGAACAGTTAAACTCGAATTATTATTTGAAGCGGGAAAATTCGAAAGAACCTTGCGCCCCTTTACATTAATATAAGTTAAACTGTTTTGATTCTTCGCATACGTATTACGAATACGGGCGGTACCCGAATTAGTCTTTGAGACCGTCGTATGGATGCGACTCCGCCCACTTTGAAATGAGCTATTCCTAAAGATAATAGCCGCTTTACCCTGCTGATTTAGCGGGGCGCTTAAAAGAAAGCCGCTATAATCCAATCCATTAGTAGAATTATAAAGTAGTGTCCGTTCACTATCAGCTAAAACTCTATACCAAAAAGAAAGGGAATCTATTCTTCCGCCGTAACGAGAGTTTGTTGCCCGGCCGAGAGTAAAGGCTCCGGTTGTGTCTGAGTCGAAATCTGTTATAGAAGCGGAAGAGGCAGTCCCATTATCTATTTGAATATATATATTGTTCGTCGATAAATCACACCAAACAACTATAAAATACCAAGTATTAAGAGCAGAAACGGTTTTCGTTACACTAGCGTAATTATTATCGCTCTGCCGAACAGCCCAAGTAAAAGTAAGAGTTGAGCCATCAAAATGAAGATAATATTCTGTGTTATTAAATCCTTTATAAAAAACATATTGGCTAGCATTACTACTATTTGGATAAACCCATAAACTAAAAGTTGCGGTCCTATACGAAGAAAGAGAGAGGGAATTATTGTCACTAATTGATGCGTTGCTATCCGAAACGGTATTAAAAAGTAAAGCTGAACCAATTTTTCCCGTGGTTGAGCTAGTACCCGAGCTAGTTAAATGATTCGTTCCATGAGAGTCGTTATTAGTCGAAGTTGTTTCATCCAACCGCCAATGAGACACTAAACCATCTAATAAACGGTTTCGTATAATAACGCGACTCGTTCCTTGTTCGTTTTTTTGAACGCCGGTTTGCGTTACCCGCGCCAACCCCTGTTGATTCTTAATTCTCGTTACAAGAGGATTGTATTCAACCATGACGCCCATCGACGTACAACGAAGAGCGCGGGCTTGAGATTGATTGTGTTGAACGCCGACTTCTAGTGAATTTATGTCGGAAATAGAAAAGGACGCGTTACTAGAATTCGTTGAACGAATCACCGAACGCATGCCATAAGTATTACTTCCGTCTGCCGATGTCGTTTGGGCAAAATCAGTCGAATCTCTAAGAAATAATGACCAGTTACAAGTTGTCGATTCATCTCGAACTACAGCAAATGCTTTAACCGCGTTGATCGTATCACCGGAATTTATTCCAACATCGGAAGCGCTTTCTAATGCCGAACTTTCTCGGTTATTTAGAGTTGTAGTTCGAACATAAGTTGTATCGTCGTCGATCGTGCTGGCATTTAAATCATCTACATCAGTATAATCGCCGCTGGCACTCCCCGCGCCCACTCCCCATGCTGTATAATTACCATTCGCATTAGGATCAAGTCGAACGATTTTACCTTCACCGGGAAAGGCATCGTCTTTGAGTAAAATATCATCGAAATACCAAGTAACAGCTTGGTCTGTGGATGAACCAAATTTCCCAACTTTAACGGAACCAATCGACGTTGAAGGCGTAACACCGTTGGATACGTTCATCGTAACCAATAGTTCTACTTCTCCGTCTATGCGGACTTCAACAGACTGACTTGCACCATGCGTTGCTTTGACTTCTATCCGATACCATTGCCCCGTGAGAAGAGTTGTTGAACCCGTCGCCACACCCGGAATAACTAATTTATGAGTAGTCGGATGAAGTTGAATATCTAAAACGCCTTGCGTTCCCGCTTGGTCTATTAACTGAAAAATAAGAGGATTGAAACTCCCACTACTTGGAAGACTCTCAAAATACACATAAAAACGCGCATAGATAGTGCTCCAAGTTGCGAGTTGTTGAACTCCGGTAGCGCTAAAAGTTCCCAATGTGACAGCTATACCGCCCGTAGAAGGACCACTTTGAAGTGAACGATTACCGCTGCGAACCGTCGAAGTGCTGTATACGGGCGTGCCCGAGTTAGAGAGAAATTCCGCCGACGAAGCCGTTTCAAACCCGCATAGATTTATTACCGCCATATTGTATTATTTAAGATCAATTGTATTTGACACTTAAATTTACACGAAAAAATAAAAAATCCGCGCGATTTCTCACGCGGATTAGAACTTATTTAAGATTTAAGAAGAATTTTAAGGGGCGACTGGTCCTCCCACGTAGAATTTCATCGCGCGGAAAACTTGTGTGCCGCCGCTTTCCGCCCAAAACAATACGCGCGGCATCGGTTGATCAGATGGAATTAAATCAACCGTATGAACCAAAACTCCGTTGCGATAGACTCGCAAACGCCCATCCGTTCCCTCTCCCGGCGTGACCGTCGCGCGGACGGTAGTATCCGCCGAATTACTCTGTCCTACCGCAACCGCCGTCGGCTCATTCCCATCATTAATAGCCACCGTAATTCGATCCGAATAAATTTGAATCCCAAAATGGTTCGTTTGAAAAGTTAGCTCAAATCCAGCGTCGCCCGAGCCCGATACGGCTACAACCGCTTCCACCGTCGCTCCTAAAGTTTTATTATTTAAAGACGGAGTGCTCGAAAGAAGGAAAACAACGTCACCCGCCGTACTATTCACTTCAATACGACGATTTGAAGTATGTCCCGTTGTAACGAGATTTACCGTCGGACTCCCATAAAGAATCCGAGTAAACCCATTTTGTTCAGGGGTTTGCCCAAAATTATACTGAGCTGTCCAATTAGGATCGGCCATAAACCCCGCCGTGATTGTCAACGACAATACAATTAATTGTAATATTTTTCTCATTTAGTCGCCGATAATAAAAGTTTTCGAGTAAATTGTCAAGCATAGGTGTGTTATTAATTGATTTCCATAACTCTTTTAATATTTTCCCCATTAATGGTTGTTTGCCAACCAAATTTATAAATTACAGAATGATCTGTGACAACCCCGTCCGTTACCAAATGCCGATGTTGCCGAAAATAAATTAAACGAAGAGGCTCAGTGAGCGGTTTATCGTAGATGGAAAAGGAACATCCATTTACTTCGAAATGCCCATCTATTAAATCAACAACATATAAATTGTAACGATCTTCCAAAGTAAAGATAACCGGCGGATTTCCTTTATCCGTTTCTTGAATAATGTCGTAAAAACAACTTTTAGACGGATCAATTAAACTAACATCATCTTCATTCTGAGAATAAATCCGACCATCTTGGAACCTGACCGTATAGTAATATTTTAACATATTGTATTATCTATATTATAATCATTGTATTGATTTATATAAAAATACGATTTTTTAGTAATTATTGACCTTCGGGCCAAATATATTGATATCGGATATAATTATCGCCGGTATTCATCGTTAATTTTGAAGCCATATCATGACTAACACCGATACCCCAATAAGGACCTAAATCATTGAATATAAAAGCATCCGTTACTATATCATTCGTCCCGGGGGATGATCTATTTCCCAACATACCAATTACCGGGGCGTTCAAAAAGCCCACAAAGGCATTGCCCGTAATGTTGTCCGATCCGCTGACATTTGCCCCGTCCCGCCTTAATCCATAAATAGTTGCGGATTTTGACCCGCTGACGGTTGCATCCAATTGCATACGAACAAAAATAATAGCTTTTCCCGCGCGATCGGACGTATTGTCAACAAAATCAGATGCCCTCCCAGATTGTGAAGCAGAACCCGCCAGCCCAGTCATAGTAATATTTAAACTAGTTAACGGACCAAATTTTTCAAGTATTTGCGCTGGCATAATTGACTCTGATATATATTACAGTGAAATCGCGGAATTTGACAAGATTTTTAACTTAAGAATGAATACATATCATGTGCGAATAAAGAAATATCACGAAGCTTATTCTCCGCTTCTTCAATCATTTTATGACAAACATTACAATAACAAATTAAATTATTTAAATTATTAGCAGCGATATGATGAACCGCGCCGAATTCACGAAAAGGAATAATATGATGAACATCCATATTTTTACCTAATTGTTTCGCTGTAATAAAACAATTTTTACATATATTTTTATCTCGTTCCCGCGCAAGACGTTGCGCTCCCGGCCAAGATTCTCCGTAATATTCATCATAACCACCCTTAAAATTATAAAGTCGCGCTCCGGTTACATTTAAACTACGCCATAAACTATGACAAGCGCGACTACAAAAAATTCCATGACTATCATTTTTTTTAATTCGATGCAGTGGCGATAAAACTATATTCTCACATTGTTTACAGGGAATATACTTACTATTAAAAACGGGACTATTCTCTCCAGCGAAAGCTATTTTTCTCCACTCTCGATCGCATTCTTCTGAACAAAAAGTTTTATTAACTAAATCAAGATATTTCACTCTTTCTTCAATCTCCTTACCGCAATGACCACAATTTGTCATCCTCCTTTCTGCTCGACGGATTCCCAAACTATTTTTATTCCCAATCATTGCTTCACCGATTGCTTTTTTCTGCCCTTCGGGCATCTTGCCGCCTTTTGGAATTGGTGTTTTATTATCTTTATAAGTCCGTGACTGAATTCCGTTTTGCGCAAGAATCTTCCGCGCGGTTGGTTGAGACGTTCCTAATTTCTTAGCAATATCTCGCGTAGAAAGTTTTTCAACTAAATACCATTGTTCTAATTGCCCTTTTGTAATTTGAATTTCACTAATTGTTTTGGAATTTGCGTACATAAAAAACTCTTGACTGGTTATTATCAAGAGTTTTAAGTTTTTTGTCTAGTAAGTTTTCGACTTATTGCAACTATCAGTTTTCATCATATTGCCACTGGAAAGTTACTTGCTGTACGTCTCCGGCCGAAGCTGCAACTGTAGTTTGTAATTGTGTTCCCAAATACTCCGTAAAACATGGATTTGCAGCCGTCGAAGATGCTTTTCCAGAAGCTTCGGGACCAACCGCGCCGAGAAGAACGGAAACGCCCGTCGAAATAAGACCGGTGGAAGTAAAATCACGAGTGAATAGCGCCACGGCGGAGGTAGAAGGCGTAGCATAAAAACCAGACCCGGAAACATTTCCTTTGATCGTTAAACCAGCTCCCAATACACCAGAAACATGGTTTACTAATACGTTTGAAATCTGATTAAAAGAACCAGTAAACACAATTCCTTGATACTTTGGATATGAGTTATTACCGGCCGTAATTGGGGAAGCGGAATAAGCGGTGGCTGTATCATCTACATTCTTCCAATTCATATTGGAAACACCCGTTGTCCGGGTGGTTCCCTTTAGCCAACCAACCGGACCAGCAGTTGCTGTGCCATTGTCTTCAAAAAATTGAGCCGTGGCGGCATTAAACGTAATACCCGGTAATAGCCGTGAAAGCTTAGTATTGTGTAACATAATAAAAAATATATCTTAAAATCTAACTGAGAATTACACTCAATTTTTATTATATATTCTTATTATTTAAACATCGCCCGGAAAACATCGATTTCTTTATTCTTGCCAAAATTCTATTAAAAGAGTATAAACAACAAATAAAAGAAAGACTTTGATCGAAGGAAATAATATAAATGCCGCCGAAAATAGAAATATTCTTAGCAATCGACGACACTTATATAAGTTACACTAATTTATTTTTTAAGCCGCGCGGATACCCAATCGCTTAATTTCTGACGATCACCCATGTCCAAATATCCCCAAGCTTCCCCTATTCGTTCAGCCTGATCAACGGAGCCGACTCGCTCCATTCGTTGAAGAATTGATTCAACATCATTGTCGCAATAATCTTCAAAAGGGGTTGGACACGAGCAACCGGAATCTTGAGCGGTATAAACTCGGCCGTCTTTTGTCACCCAAAAACATAGAATATCGAACTCGTAACTAAGTCCGGGTCGCTCAAAAGAGAGCATTTCGGGCGTAAAATCTGAAGAATAATAGGGATTCATTGTTTTATTTCTGATGGGTTCCCTCCACTCCGCGCTGTATTCTGTCCAAAGTCCTCTTTTGGAGCCAAAGAAGGGCGGTTTCCAAATGAGTTAGCGCGATGGCATTTTCCCGGCAACTAAAAGGACCAGCTTGAAAAGACCGCAATCGATCGATACAAATAGCGATTAGGGCTTCTTGAGTTACTCCATTAATACCATTTTCATTAATTGGTCCATTTTGGAATTGAATTTGTGTTAAACGACTCCGACATTCAACCGAGCCCTCCGAACCACGAAGTTCTTTTTCTACTTTAACAATTCCATATTCATGATTAGCCCCGCCAGCTCCCGGGGAATCTAAAACTTGAATTTCCAACTTATCGTTTGCTGGATTAATAATATGATCTGTGATTTTTCTATTCATAACTAAAAATTTGATTCATCCGAATTTTTCATTTTACTTTAAACCAGTTTTAGCAAAGATGCATCATCCACTGTTAAATATATTTCAGTATTTTCTTCCGCCGCTTTGATCATACTACAAGCTAAATCATACTTACGAAAATATATGATTTCGCAATGCGTTTTTGTTGAATAGAAATAAGCGCAATCGTTAGATAAATAATCGATCGCTTCTTCCCGAGTGCGCGTTTTTGTCCTAAACCAAGTGCGGCGCGGTTCCATTGCCTCTTCAATCTTCGATTCCCATAACGAAGCTCGAATTTTTTCGATATCCTCTTTTACTTTCCGCGCGGCTGTTAAAACGCGATTATTATCGTATTTAATAAGAGAGTCCATATTCGATTAAGATGCGGAATGATGATCCCAATTGTCTAATGTTTTTGTCTCCATAATGGAAGCGATTTCTTCATGGGAAACTGGATATCCAAATGATTCAACACAAACTTCTACCCGTTTTCCGCGCGGATAGGTCTTTCGGGTAAATTCAAAATTCGAATGTGTATGACCCGAGATCGCCCATGACTCTCGATTTTGATTATTATGAGACAAAATCGGATAATGACTTAAACAAATCATCTGATATCCAATGAAAATTTCGTAATAATTTGGCATGAAGATCACTGTTTTATCGTCATTAACCTTATGATAAAGAGGATAAACTTCCTGATCTTTCATCTTAAAAATATGCCATAAAGTCTTGTAGTATAATTGTTTCCATCCAGAAATATGGTTCCCGGGACTTAAGTATAGTTCCTTAAAATTATAGTTTTTAAAAACATCAAGTAACTGGCTAACGGCGTCATGTCCGAAAACGGTATCGCCCAAAGAAAAAACTATCCCATCTTCCGGGACGACATTATTCCATCTTTCTTTTAATACTTCGTCATGTTCTTTAATAGAATTAAATCCGCGCGGTTTATAGATAAAATCTCGATCATGATTCTTGTGTAAACAAGATATGTAGAAATATGTATTAGAAGAATACAAAAATTGTAGTGCTTTAGTCATTGCTTATTAAAAATAATTTCTTCGAATCCTTCTTCGAAAGTCGGCCAAACTAATCCTTCAAATTGACTTTGAATAACATCCTGCGGTAGTTTTCTTTCTCTAATCTTATTTCTTTTCAATAAATCCGCAAGAGGAACATCGAAACAAACCGCTTCCAACCGCGCACCGTATTTCTTTACTATATTGACAAAATTCCGCCGCGATTTAGGAGTCCGATTTGTGCAATCGATCAGAATATTCTGATGACCATATTTTAGAAAATATTCTAGATTGTATTCTAATACCTTAAAAACCTGCGCAGAGCATTCTAAATTAGATTCACTCCCCCCGACAACCGCGCGGAATTTATCAGACGAAAGGTAAACGTAGTTAAAATGTTCTTTCCATTGTTCACAAAACGTCGTTTTTCCGCTTAAAGCCGCGCCTATTGTCAAGGTTACGGTTTTCATTTCTTCAACGAATCAAGTAATATTGTGGGCGTCATACCCTGACTTAACATTACATTCGGAAGATTTCCACTCCATTTCTGAATAAACTCTTTCTGTATAAGGAGTTTTTCGTATTCCAAAACTTCCGGTGTAATAGATTTAGCTTTCTCCAATAAAGATTGAGCTTGACCACGGGCGGTTTCGATTTCTTTAGCCGCTTCCGCCTTCGCCTGAGCAATCTCGTTTTCCCTCTGCTGCGCCTTCTGAGTCGCGGCGATTTTCTCATTCAATGCTTTAACAACCATTTCCGGCAGGCGGAATTCACCGATTAAATAAACCTTTTCTACATTAATACCAAACGGTTTTACTTGCGCCGCAACCTCCTTTTGAACATTACCAATTAATGTAGACTTTCCTTGACCATAAGCGCTTTCAACCTCTACTTGAGAAGAAAAACTATTTAATGAATCTCGGACAATATTACGGAGATAAACATCAGTAATCTCGTCCAATCCTTTTCGATACTTTTGAAACAACTCCGAAACTTTCTCTCGCTCAACCGTATAAGTAATACCAAAGTCTCCATTAATAACTAATCCCTCTTTTGTTTGGAAAGAAATACTTTCGTCGCTTTCCTTATCTTTTACCCAAGTATAGTTTTGTTGAAAAGTTGGAAAAATAAACAACTCTTCATTCATCCCTATCCAATACCGCCCGGGACCCAAGACTTCACTATCTACGCCTTTACTACCGCCCAAAAGGTAGACCTTTACTCCAACGTTCCCGGCGGGAACTTTAGAACACCCAACTAAAACAAATGATAACAATGCTAAACTTAATAATTTGATCATAAAACCTACTTAAATCTATTTGTTTTCAATATCTTTGTCAATTATCTTTTTAATTAAAAACCGAACAAATTCAGTCAAACCCCAAATAAAAATAATTAGTAACAATAAGGCGAGTCCAACCGCAAAATCACTCCGCGCGGAGAAAAGAAAGGGAAGAACTAAACCAAATAATAAACCCAAACCAACAATTCCTAATAACCATTTTAATGTTTTCATCTCTTAATAATATCCTCTAATTCCAACGTAATAAATGTTTTATCAAATCCTTTTACTCGATTATACGCGGCCGGAACTAAATAAGCTAAATTCGGCATACATTTTTTCGTTTTAATGTAAAAAGGTAAATATCCCAAAGGAGTAGGAAAATTTACTTCGGAATCTTCTTTATTATCCACTCCATCTAAACCTTCAGAAAAAGCGGTGAACAAATGAATAATAGACAAATCATCATCTATTTTCGAACTACTTTTATTAATTAGTTTACCAAACTGAATCCAATCCAAAAACTCAAGGTTGGATTCTTCTTTTGCTTCCCGCATCATTGCGCGGATCGGGGTTTCATTCCCATTGATCTTTCCGCCGATCCCATTTAACATTCCTTTTAATTTGGCGGGACGATCTTTTAAAATTAATAAAACAACCGGCGACTCTGTGTCGTGCGTTGATTTATCAAAAACAAAACCTAAAACGTATTCTCTCATAATTTTTCTTTGCGATAGTGAGGTTTCGGAAAAACGTGCTGTGGCTGGTCGAACGAATTATCATCGCACCGCCTACAAAGGAACTGGCGGCCCGTATAGCGGATTTTATCGAGCGAGAACCAATCGCCGCAACAGTCACAAAGTTCAAGCATTTTTCTAGTTTAGTCATTTGGAGGTAATTTTAATCATGGTCGTAATCTTCTACTTCCATCCGTCCGTCTCGATAAATAGTAATCTCTGAATGATCTGGAAAAATATTCTTAATTGATTCTGTCGGAAATGCAAATACAAAATTACTCACAATTTTTTGTAATTTTTCAATTTTCTTTTTCTCACTTTCATCTTCAATAGAATAAACGTCATACCCTCCTACCCCATTAATATTGGGATCGTCTGCATAAACACTATATCTACAAGTATCTCCATCATTAAAGTGAGGGGTAAAAGCCTGAAACCCAAAACTCTCCAATTCTGGATTATTAGCGAATAGCTCCCGACAACCTTCAGCAAAAGCCGCGCGACTTTCTTCTTTGAACTTTTCTTCGAATTGTTTTAATTTATTTACTAATTCTTGGACTTTACTCATAAAAAATCATCTTTTAAAATTTTCAATCGCGCCGAACCCACCTAGATTTCCATCCATTATCATCGTAGAATTATCATCAAATGGCTGACTCCCTAATGATTCGGCTAACACTTTCTGAAATTCTTCTCTCTGTTTTTCGACTTGAGAACCATCATAAACCACGGATTTAACACCATCTACCACAATATTTCGAATCGGATCGTTCGCCGGAAGTTCGGCGGATTTGAATAATCGTTGAGTTGTTGTTTTTTTATTCTTTTCGATCTTCTCAAAACTCGGCGGCACTGTTTTCCCTTGTCCGTTAGACAACCAATCATCATATCGGCAACGATTAAAGAAAACCGCCGGACTAATAGAATAGTCTTTGATTTCGATTTTAATATCTTTAAATATTTTTGGCAATATTTTTCCAATAAACCAACTATTATGAGTTAAAAGGAGGGATTTTAGTTTCCCAGTATTAAATAAAGGCTCCAACATTAAGGTTTTAACTTGTGGGTATGTCTCAAAAAACGCGGCGTTCTCTTGATAGAACGTTTCAATAAGTTCTTTATCCTCCGGAGAATCGGAGCAGAGTTGAACGTAATCGGAAAATGTTGGGATAAATTTTTGGGAAAAATCTTCCAAAAAATGTCGTTCACTGCAATCTTTGACGTTAACTTGAAACCCATCTGAATTAACTATAGTATTTCCCACGATGGGAATAATTATAGTTTTCACCGCCCAAATATTATGGAATATACGATGAAGATTTGTGCTTTCGATTTCCTTTGTACAATCAAGTAAATCATGTAAATAATAGTAGTCTTCTATTTTTCCCTTGTAAACTCGAACCGAACTCTGGCTATGCACAGTTGCGTTCATATAATTTTTCCTGATAATTTTTTATATTGAGGAAATGTAATTTTTTCACAATACCAACCTTTATACATATGGTCATCTCTGATATTAGCGGCTTGATTCATCCCCCCATTACTACTT
>Ga0196981_1000409_pt1 | contig 14916 bp, 4 predicted proteins | sample S3_2013CmetaG_FD_155462 | JGI IMG/M metagenome (GOLD analysis project Ga0196981, IMG submission 155462) | Soil microbial communities from Anza Borrego desert, Southern California, United States - S3_20-13C | ecosystem: Environmental > Terrestrial > Soil > Desert | place: USA: California... | reverse complement strand
CCTCCTCCTATGAATCCTGCTGCGTTGCTGCTGAAGTTTAATGATACGTTAAGCACAGTATTTCCTGCATTTTCAAGAATTAATGTACCATCTGCAGTTGTATTCTCGAATCCTTCACAATCGTTTAAGTCTACTCGTGTTATATTGTATTGTGCAGGAGATTTTGTAGTATTATCTATATATAGTGTGCAATTGGATTCATTTACCATAACTGATCCGCTTCCAATGCTTAATGTCGGAGAGACGAATTGGAGTGTTGTGACTGTCGCAACGCTTACAGATACGTTTCCTGTAGTATTGCTTGTTGCGTAGCCTGTAATTCCTCCATCATTTAGTAGATTAAGGCTTATTGCAGTGCCTCCAATAGAAACAACTACTGCTGTTATTACAAGCCATGCCAAAGTATTATTTGAAATTTCCATCTTAACTCTCCTCCGATAAATATTGATTTTCCAAAACTATTATAAAATTATATTATATTGATGACTACATCTCCCGAGCTTCTGCTCTTTTCAACTTTTGCGTCTTTTCCCTTGATTTCAAGGCTTAATTCACCGCTTGAACTTGACGATTCACTTCCTGATTTTGTCTCAGCAGGATTTAATGTGTCGAATTTTTCAAGTATTAGCCAAGTACCGATGACCGTTATAATAAGTGATATTATTATCAGGCCAGCTATTGCTTTATTTGATAGATCTTTTGTCATTTCTTTCACCTTATCCTGTTCCCTGAGCAGTTATGTTTAGTTGCTTTGACCCTGATGCGTCTACTGGTATTGATAGGTATATTCCTATTCCTATTGTGTCGTTGCTGTTTGTCCATGATAGGCCGTTGCATATTGTCATTGCTCCTCCTGATGTTGCGTTTACCCAGCTGTTGTTTGATAGTGTTGCGTTGAATTGGTTGCATGATGCTGTTTCATTTGTGAATACGTGAAACATTAGTGCTGGTGCTGTTGCTGATCCTGAGGATCCTCCTCCTATGAATCCTGCTGCGTTGCTGCTGAAGTTTAATGATACGTTAAGCACAGTATTTCCTGCATTTTCAAGAATTAATGTACCATCGTTTGTAGTGTTCAAGAACCCTTCACAATCATTCACATCAACTCGTGTTATATTGTATTGTGCAGGAGATTTTGTAGTATTATCTATATATAGCGTGCAATTGGATTCATTTATGACTACTTCTCCTGTTCCAAGATTAAGATTTGCTGAAACGAATTGAAGCACAGTCGAGGTTGCAACAGTCACTGATACGTTTCCAGTAGTATTGCTTGTTGCATAGCCAGTCACGCCTTGATTGATCTTATTTAGGCTAATTAGTGTGCCTCCCATAGAGATCAAGATAGTTGCAACAACTAACCATGCCAATGTTTTATTAGAAAATTCCATGCTAACCATCTCCTCACACCAAAGACTTTTGATTTTAATATATGCTTGCGCGCATTATACTACTTAATATAGTGCTCTTGCCTAACCTACCTATCTATCCTCGACTATATTATTTATAAAGTTTCTTCTTTTTATCTTTGCCTTTTCTGTCATATCCAGAATATTGATCTCGATGCCTCATGATATAATAGGCCGCAATTCCAACTAATATTATTATAAGCAAGACTATGAGTATTATTTTTCCTGCTTTCCCTTCTTTTTCTAAACCGGATGATTGAGGAGCATCTTCATCAATTATTATTTTATCGATTCCAACTGTTGTATAATATTCCTTTGTTATAATTTGGTCTCCGGCAAATACCTTTAATTCTATCCTATAGACTCCGCTTTTGACATCCTTTGTGTCCCAATATGCAACAAGCGATTCTTCAGATGCGCCGTCCGGATCAATCGTCACTCTGTCCGATTTTATTGTGTCGACAATATTTTCATCTTGGTCAAATATTGTCATTTCAGTATAAACATTGTCTATCTGAGTATTCCATTCGCTTGCAAGATCTATATCGAATTTTGCAATAGTTCCCAGCCTGAAATTATCGACCTCTGCCCCAAGGACTTCAATAGCGTAGCTTCCCGTACGGAAATCTCTTGTTTGTTCGATTTTTTTATTATCATATTCTATTATGAATTTTGCTGTATATTCTCCGCGCTTCTCAAGAGAAAACCTGTCTTCAATTCTCACATTTTCCGAAGGGGAAAGACTTTGATCGAAACTGTCTATGTTTTTCGAATATACAATATTTCCGTTTCCGGAATTTCCGGCCTCAAATATTTCAAGCCTCGCATCAATATCAGATATTTGCTGGTCGCCGATATTTGATACTATTGCAGTTGCTGTTATTATGTTATTCTCGGACGAGGAGATGGATATTTCCGCCCCTGCATGAAGTCCTGTATACGGAACGTTCACAAATAATTGATGAGTCAGGCTGATATATCCTCCTATGTTGCTAGAAGCGCCATTAGCCGATATCTCTGTTGCAACAATATTAACGCTTCTCGAACCAGGGGATAAATCCTCAGGAAGGTTTATATCATACGTGAAATATTTTTCTCCTTCGCTGCTGTCAATATTTAATATAGGGTCGTTTATGGTAACATATTCTGCAAGTTCCCCGTCTGCGGAAAGCTGCAAAGTCATATCCTTTGCTTCACTGTTTACAATGCGCGCAGTTATTGTATGCGAGTTATCTGCCAAGGGACTCGGATCATAATTTATTATTTTTCTCGACGGAGCAATTCCGAAGGCCTCGACATTAAATGAAGATATTAATAATATGAATAGCATGAGCAATGCAAATACTGATGCGAAAACTATTTTTTTTATTTTTTTCATGTTTTCCTCTTAATATTAATTCAATTGTTTCTTATAAATTATTCTTCCTTGTTTTTTATTATTCCCTTTCTTTTTAATTTGGCACGTCTATATGATGTCCAGATTGTCCTCTCATCCCTGTTTAGCATCAAGGCTATATCATTGAATTTCATTCCCTTATTATCGCGAAGATACTCGACCATAACTTCAAGAACTGATAATGTACGGTCTTTGAATACGAATGAAGGTATATCTATATGCTCGATTCTTTTCTGCTTCCTCTGTGTTATAGTTCCTTCCATTTTTTTTTATCCAATATTTTTCTTGCTATAGATCTTATCTTTGTATCCAGTTGAATGTCATGTTTGTAGTCTTGGTTCCGCTTGATTCTTGGGCAGGGACTTCTATATGCACATGCATGTAAGCGCTATCTGTAGCATCCTGATAATTGAATTCTCTTATGACATTATTATTGACGCTGCTTGCATTTGCCCATGTATCATTTGAAGTTGCAAGATTGATTGATCCAGTCTCTGCAGTTTCTCCTGGCTTTATCTGCATGAATCTTGTTCCAAGAGTTGCATTAGTCCACATGCTCTGGCTTATTGTCAGATTGCTCATGTTGGCATATACGTTTCCGTCATTTCTGAATTCTATTGGACTTACTGTCAAGTTGCTTGTGTTATAGCTTGATCCTGCAGCAAGTGATGGGAATGTTACTTGGCTATTTACCATTGTTATTGATAAGAATGGTTCGATGCTGAAATTCCATCTAGTTGACCAGTTGCTGCATGTCTCGTAATTACATGCCCTTACAGTCCAGTTGTAGAATGTATCTGATCCGCCTTCAGTTTGCAGGCACAGCTCAAATCCTGGAGTGTAATTTGCAGTTACATTGCCTATATTTGTTGAGTTGCTGAATAATCCTGCGCAATTGTTGCTTGTTACATTTATCTCATACCATACTGTTTGTGTCGTGATATTCCAGCTAAATACTGGCTGCCTCTCATGGACTGTATAATTAGTGTTGTTAGGACTGAACAACTGCGGTATAGGAGGCGTCATTGGAAGTATTGTGACTGTTGTGCTGTTTACAGGAGCGCTTAATATTGTGCTATCATTTGCGATGCATTGCAATGTCCAGTTCTGTCCGACTACTAATGAAGTATTTACTATGCTTGCAACATTAACCATTGCTCCTTGCGTATTGTTCAATGCAGTTGCTCCAGTAGCATTTACTGCGCCATTCAAGTACCATGTATAGATGTAGCTTAATGTATTTCCGTCGGCATCAGTTGCATTACAATATCCTTCAAGTGACGCATTAGTGTAGGCTGGACTTGGAAGTATACTTGCATTGACTATTATAGGCATGCTATTGTTATTTATGTAAACAGTTGTATTTCTCCAAGTATTGTTTAATCCAACAGCCTGGGCCATGCAAGATAATGTCCAGTTCTGGCTTGCAGATAGATTAGCTGATGAAATGTTTGCTACGCTTATTTCAATACCTTGAGTGATGTTTGCAGTATTTCCGCTAAAGTTCAAGACTCCGTCCTTATACCAGATATAATATACAATCACGTCTGCAAATGATGAAGTATTACAATATCCAAGCAATGTACTTGATGGATATGCGGCTGTAGGACTTATTCTTGGAGTTGCAAGAGCAGTAGATCTTGTTGCAGGACCAAAGTCTGCACTATAATTAGCCCACATAGTGGAATTTGTCGATCTGTTGAGTGGATATTGTGATCCAGTATCTCCCCATCCGTCGCCGTTTGAATCAAATATTGCGTAGCTAGTAATTCCATTATAATAATTTCCTTGAGGAACTCCGCCTACTGTGATATTGAATCTATTCGTGTCGTTGCTATTATTGATCCATCTTCCATTTCCTGTCAAGTTGTTGCTATAGAATATGTTGTTTCTTGTTAATCTTGTCAACATTATATGTTTTTGAGTGCTATTGCTGACATTAATGAAGTTGTAGGCGAATGTAGTGTTATCTACAGTTTGCGCTTCTCCGACATTTATTCCTGTTCCAAATGTTCCTGTATGTGTTATTCTGTTATTTGATATATTTCCGTTGCTGACACTCCATGTATAAATTCCATTACCATTTATTAAACTGATATTATTATATATTATAATTCCAGAAGTTCCAGTTAAAGTTATTCCTCCGCTGGATCCAAGACTTGTAATAGTTACACTGTTTGAAGATATATTTCCTTGCCCGCTGACATCTATTCCGGATCCGTTTGCAATGACTGTATTATTAACTACTCTTCCTGAACCCTGAACAAGTATTCCAGTAGAAGAATCTGCATTTACATTTATTGTGTTGCCAGTTATGGATGCGAAATCAGCACTGCCGATTCCTATTGCTAAAGTTGCATTAGTGATGTTGTTTCTTGTTATATTTAATCTTGTGAAATCTTCAGAGTATATTCCCATATCGAATCCAGCAATATTGCATCCTATTATTGTCGTATTCACGTATGATTGATAGATCGCAATTCCATAATATGGACCGTTATTTCCGATGATTGAATATCCCGAGCAATTGATTGTTACATTGTTTGCATTTACGTCAAAGCAGTTGGAGTCATTTATTGCAATATCTTGATATAATGTGAATCTACTGTTGTTTGTATTTATATTCTGGCATGCAATTGCTTGATTAATATATACTGAACTGCTGTTTCTTGCCTGAGTACTATTAGTGGATAATGCTTCAGCTATGCATTGCAATGTCCAATTCTGTCCTGCACTTAAGTTTGCACTTGAAATATTTATTATGCTGATGCTGGTATTTGCAGTAGTGTTTGAAGTTGACCCGCTTAAATTGACTGCGCCATTTTTGTAGACTGTGTAATGATACCTGACTGCACCGATTGAAGTTGAATTACAGTACATCATCAAAGTATCTGTTGTATATGCCGCTCCGCTTGGCGTGATGTTTGCTCCTGTTGTCAATGCTTTCATTGTTGTTGCAGGTCCGAAGTCTGCGCTTCTGTTAGTCCATTTGCTGCTATTAGTCGATCTGTTTAATGGGTATACTGGTCCGACATCTCCCCATCCATCATCGTTTGAATCAAATATTGCGTATGATGTTATTGCATTAAATCCAAGTCCGTTAAGGCCGTAGAAATTACCATGTAGTGCTCCTCCTACCGTTGTATTGAATTGGTTAGTTCCATTGCTGTCATTCACCCACATTCCGCCGCCAGTGAAGTTGTTGTAATAGATTGTGTTATTTCCGCTATTAGTAAATAGATATACATGGGCAGTTGTTGAGTTAGATACGTTTATTGTATTATTCGTGAATAAATTCAGGCGGGAATTAATTACATGGATACCATTTCCACCGTTTGCTGTAGTCACTATGTTGTTTAGTGTTATGTTGTTATTATTTACATCATTTTCTAATCTTATTGCCTGCGCGGATGAGCCTAATGTAGTTACGTTGTTGTATCTAACTATATTTCCAGTTGTTGTAGATAATAAATAGATTCCATATCCGGAAGATCCGTTCGTGAATATATTATTTTGCTGTACTATTCCGCTAACTGTGCCGCTTATTAATAATCCATAGCCTCCTAGAGAAGTTGATACATTGTTTTGGGTTATATTGACGGTTGTAATACTTGCTGATCTTACTCCATATCCACTATATGTCTTTATGCTGTTGTTTATTATATTTATATTTGAAGATATAAGTGCATATACTCCTATTCCATCGTCTCCTGATGCATTTATGATGTTATGTGTTATGTTATTATTGTTTGAATTAGTAAATATATCAATTGCATCTGCAGTAGTTCCCCTGGTCTGGATTCTATTTTGAGATATAGTATTATCTGTGCTGCCAAATAAGTATATTCCTGGCGCATCGACTCCTGTTGTGTTTACGTCGTTATTGCTAATGTTGTTTAAATTCGAGCTGTTAACCCAAATTCCGTATGATCCGACACCTGTTGTATTTACAATATTGTTCAATATTATGTTGTTATTTGCGCCGATGAACAAAGATATTCCCGTAGCATTATTGCTTGACAATATTATATGGTTATTTTGTATTGTTCCATTATCAGTCCTGTTATAATATATTCCGTATCTAAATTGCGTGATGTTGCAGTTCTGTATTGTAGTGTTGCTTGAATTGCTGTAGATGGCGCTAAATCCTGCAGCGCTGTTTCCGGTTATTGAATAACCTGCACAATCAATTGTAACATTATCTGCGAATACATTGAAGCAAGTTGAGTCGTTTACTGCAACATTCTCGTTTAGCGTAACTGTTGCTCCATGTGTAGTTATATTGTAGCAATTAACTGAAGCATTGATATATACTGAACTGCTGTTTCTTGCCTGCGTGCTGTTTCTTGACAGGCTTTCTGCAATACATTGGATAGTCCAGCTCTGTCCGGCAGTTAGATTTGAAGAAGATATATTCAATATACTGATAGTTGTATTTGCTGTGCTGTTGGAAGTATTTCCTGTAAGGTTCACGACGCCATTATTATAAATTGTATAATGGTATCTTACTGCGCCGATGGACGTGCTGTTACAATACATTCTCAAAGTATCTGAAGCGTATGCAATTCCGCTTGGCGTGATGTTTGCTCCTGTTGTCAATGCTTTCATTGTTGTAGCAGGGCCAAAGTCTGCGCTGAAATTGATCCATTTGCTGCTATTTGTCGATCTGTTTAGAGGATATTGTCCTACTGGTCCTACATCTCCCCATCCATCATCGTTTGAATCAAATATTGCGTAAGCATTTATGGAATTAATTCCGATTCCGTTAAGGCCGTAGTAATTTCCTTGCGCGATGCCGCCTGAAGTAGTGTTGAATTGGTTAGTTCCGTTTGAATCATCTATCCATGGACCATTTCCTGTGAGGTTATTGTAAGCGAAAATATTATTCATGGCATTGCTTATTTCAATATGTGAAGTTGTGGAGTCGGATACATTTATAGTATTATATGTGATATTGTTGCTACTTGCAGTTATTCTAGCATATATTCCGTATGCGTTGTTTCCATTTGTTGTTATAGTATTGGAGGATAAACTGTTGCTAGAGCTGCTGTGAATTTCAAGACCGTAAGAATCACTGCTGTTTGTTGCTAGGTTGTTTAATGAAATATTATTGCTGTTTGCGCTGGAGAATACTCTTATTGCATGAGAATCGCTTCCACGTGTTGTTATATTATTTTGAACAATTAAATTATTGCTAGTGCTAGTAACAAGATGCATTCCATGGCTTCCACCAAGACCTCCACCGTCCCCTGATGTTGTTATGGTGTTATATGCAACGAAATTGCTATCGGCATCTGTAAATAATCTTATTCCTCCAGAGCTAACTCCAGTTGCGCTTAAAGTATTTAATGTAATGTTATTGAAATTAGAATCTGAGAAGATATGTATCGCATAGACGTCAGTACCTCTGATATTTAGAGTATTCTGATCGACCCTGTTTTTTATGGAATTGAAAGTAATGCTTATTGCGTTAGAATTATTGTTAGTTGTATTGATATTGTTCTGAGATACAGTATTATTCGAGCTTATATTTATTCTTATTCCGTATGCTGTTAATCCTGTTGTATTTATCCTGTTGAGCGCGACGAATGTATTGTTGGAACCATACTCAATATCGATTCCAAGTGCATCGCTTGCAGTTGTTGTTAGATTATTTTGCAGTATTCCAGTATTTGACGCATTACTGTTTAATACTATTGCTGTTGCGCTGCTTCCGGAAGTTGATATAGTATTAGCGCTTATTAGATTATTTCCTGCGTTGCTCAGTACTAATATTCCGTATGAATTGATGTTTGTTGTTCTAATTGTATTTTGAGTTACATTGTTGTTTGAACTTGTAGATATATACACTGCACGTGCTGCGGCTCCGCTTGTATTCATGTTGTTTTCTTCTATTCTGTTATTGTTTGAAGCAATTGATATAAATGCTGCGAAGGCGTCCGATCCAAGAGTTGTAATGCTGTTTTGCCTTATTATATTAGCGCCGCTGCTCTCAAGATATATTGCTACAGAATTCGACTTGTTTGTATTTATAGTGTTCTGAGTAATGTTATTTCTCTGTGATATGCTCTGCATATAAATTGCATATGAATCAGTGCCGTTAACTGATATATTATTTCCAAATACTATTGCATCATCTCCATTTCTGAACAATAATCCTATTGCTGAATTATTCAGAAGATCTATATTGTTTGCAGTTATTGTTCCGTTGATTGTGTTGTTATAGTATATTCCCTGCATAAACTGGCTTATTGCGCAATTTTGTATTGTTGTGTTAGTGCTGTTGCTGTATATTGCTGAAGCCCCGTTATAGTTGTTTCCGATTATGCTAAATCCTGCGCAATCAATCACTACATTGTTCGCCCAGACATTTATACATGTAGAATCATTCACTGAAATATTTTGAGCTAGTGTCAGAGTATATCCTGCTGTTGTTATGTTCTGGCATCCTGATGTTATGACTGATGTTGTAGTGTTGATCCAAGTATTGTTCACTCCAAGAGCCTGGGCCATACATGATAGCGTCCAGTTCTGCCCGCTTGATAAGGATGAACTTGAAATATTATATACGCTAGTCTCGACTCCCTGAGTTAAATTTGATGTATTTCCTGTAATATTTACGACACCATTATTGTACCAGATATAATAATATTTAATCTCACTAACAACTGAAGTTGCATTACAATATCCGAGTAGATTATCTGTTATAGCTGCAGTTCCATTAGGACTGATTCTTGATGAGAGAGTTAATGCAGTCTGGTTGGTTGAAGGACCGAAGTCTGTTCCATTATGCAGCCATCTGCTTGAATTTGTCGACCTATTGAATGGATATTGCGCTCCAGAATCTCCCCATCCATCAAGGTCAGTATCAAATATCATGTAGCTTGTGATATCCCTGAAGAAGTTTCCTTGAGGAACTCCTCCGACTGTTATATTATATTGATTATATCCTAATGTAAGCACCATGGTGTCATTTATCCAGGCGCCGTTGCCAAGGAAGCTATTATAGTAGAATGTGTTATTTACAGCATTTACTCTTGCTACTTCTATATGAGACACGTTGGATGGTGAGAGCTCGTATGTCGAATTAATTATGTTATACGAGAATGTATTGTTGTATGTGTCAAATCCTAGGATTATTCCCGGAGCTTTCGAGCCTGTGGTTTTTATTATATTTTCTGTTATATTGCTGTCTGTGAAATTTGTATGAAGACTTATTCCAAATGCATATTGATTATATGTTGTTATATTGTTGTTATTTATCCTATGTCTTCTGGCATCAGCTGATACAATTATTCCGGCTCCAGTACTTACATTTGCAGTTATGGTATTATGCGAGATATATGAATCATTTCCTGCATTGATTTCAATGCCTGAAAGTCCTGCACTTATGTTGTTTCCTGTAATGTTATAATTATTTCCATTGTAAGCGTAAATTCCATAACTTGTTGATCCGCGTACATTGAGTATATTATTGTATATGCTGACATTTCCGTATCCTCTTATTTGTCCAGAGGCTATTGCATAAGAATCGTCGCTGGAAAGGAGCGTTATATTATTGTTGAATATTCTTGAGTTATTGCTTCCATATAGATTTACTCCGTAATTGAATCCTCGTATGTTGCAATTCTTTATTACTAATCTGGAATGCGTTGTTGCGTCGCTGATGACACCGCTGTATCCTGTTGCATTATTGCCAATTATATTATAGCCATCGCAATCAAGAGTGACGTTCTCAGCTGATATCCTGTAGCAATCCGAATCGTTTGCAGCAACATTGTTAAGGAGGGTATATGTGAATCCTGCTGTGGTTATTTCTTGGCATACTGAAGGACCGCTGACATATGTCACGCTGCTATTCTTCCATATTGAACTGTTAATTCCATCTGCCTGGGCAAGGCATGATAGTGTCCAGTTTTGTCCTACAGATAAATTTGCAGAAGATATATTTGCAATATTTACTTCAGTATTTGCAGTGAAATTGCTTGTGTTTCCAGTACTATTAATTGCTCCGTTTTTATACCATATGTAGAAGTATTTAACATCTGCAATTGAACTTGAATTACAATATCCTAGGAGTGTGTCATTAACTCTTGCAGTTGTAGGACTTATTCTTGCAGACAGAGTGTTGGCCGCATTAATAAATACTGGGCTGCTGTTAGTCCAGCTGTTATTGACTCCGCTGGCATGTACCATGCAAGATAGCGTCCAGTTCTGGCCGCCAGTCAGGTTGCTTGATGATATATTTGTTATTATTGTTTCAATGCCTGATGTAGTATTGCTTCCATTGCCTGTTAAATTTACAGCGCCGTTTTTATACCATATATAATAATACTTTACATTTGATATAGGTGAACTTGAATTACAATATCCTATAAGTGTATCATTGGTTGTCGCATTTGACGGCGAGATTCTTGCGGATAATATGTGCGCAGTCTTTGTTGTTGCAGGTCCAAAGTCAGCGCTGTAATTTCTCCATTTGCTTGAGTTAGTGGATCTGTTTAGTGGATATTGTGATCCTGAATCTCCCCATCCATCTGTATTTGTATCAAATATTAGGAAGGATGTAATTATATCTAATGGATAATAATTTCCTTGAGCGACTCCGCCAGTTGTAATATTAAATTGGCTTGTTCCATTATTCTCCTGAACCCATATTCCTTCTCCAGTGAAATTGTTGCTGTAGATTGTATTATTTCTGGAATCTGAAAAGATTAGGATATGATATGATGCGTTTGATGCATTTATTGTGTTTGCTGTGATATTGTTATTGCTTGCAGCTGAGATGTATAATGTATAAGAAGCAGTTAATGAGCTGGTTGTTATATTATTCTTATAAACAGTAGTATTTCCGCCGCTTGATATTAATCCAATTCCAATACTTCCATCATCGGTTAATGTTATTCTGTTTCCGACAATATTATTTCTCACTGATGATGCTTGCTCTATTGCATAGCCGCTGACTCTGAGCAATGTAATGTCGTTGTTTCTTGCAATGTTCTCTCTTGCTTCAGATCCTCCGAACCTAATTCCGTAAGAGCTGCTTCCTATTCCTGTCATATTATTATATTCTATAGTGTTGTTTGCAGAATTAGTTATTGTGATAGCGCTTGAGCTATTTAGCATTGTTATATTGTTATATGTAATGCTGAGATTTGATGCATATTGTACTCTTATTCCATAGCCTGATGCTGTGATATTGTTTTCAGTTATATTTTGAGGATTATTGATGTAGTATGCTCCTATTCCATGGTCTACATGGATTGCTGCAAGGCTTATTGATCCTCCAGTAAGGATATTGTTTTTCCTTATAAGATTGTTATTTCCAGCGGCCTGCAGGTATATGGATCCTGCAGAAATTGATATTAATGTTGCATTGCTTGATAGGCTGTTGTTCTGTATGCTGTTGTTGAATGTTCCATTAATCAAGTAAATATTATATGATTGTGTTCCGTTGCCGAATATCTGATTGTTCGATATGTTAATTGAATTCGTTCCGTTTCTTAGATAAATTCCTGAAGTATAGTTTGCTCTTAGGTTGATGAGAGTCTGGACTACTGACCCTCCTGTTGAATTGTCGAACATGATTCCATTTCTGAAATTCGTAATATTACAATTGATGATGTTTGTATTTCTAGCATTAGTATAGATTGCAGAATTGTTAGTGCTGTTTGTTGAATTAATATATGTATAATTGCTCATTATCCAGAATCCTGCGCAATTTATAGTTACGTTGTCAGCAAAGACATTGTAGCAATTAGATCCGTTTATCTGCTGGTTTCCTGTAAGAGTCAGGGTAGAGCCTGCAGTTGTGATGTTCTGGCAGGATAATGACTGCACGTAGACAGTTGAGCTGTTCTTGAATGTATTATTTACTCCAAGTGCCTGAGCTGTGCATGATAGTGTCCAGTTCTGGCTTACAGACAAGTTTGCAGAAGAAATGTTGATTACATTAATTTCTGTTCCCTGAGTCAAATTGGATGTGTTTCCTGTTATATTCGCAACGCCATTCTTATATACGATATAATAATATTTTATCTCATTTACAATGGATGTCGCGTTACAATATCCAATCAATGTATCGCTTGTATAGGCTGTTGAGTTAGGGCTAAATCTTGATGACAATGTCATTGCAGTCTGTGTTGTTGCCGGGCCGAAGTCTGCGCTCCTATTCGTCCATTTTGATGAATTTGTTGATCTGTTTAGTGGATATTGCGCTCCAGAATCTCCCCATCCGTCAAGATTTAGATCATATATCGCGTAGCTTGTCATGGAATTATATCCATCATTGTTATATCCATAATAATTTCCTTGCGCAACGCCTCCTGATGTAGTGTTGAATTGTGTTGTACCGTTGGAATTGTTTACCCAAGGTCCTCTGCCTGTAAGGTTATTATGATAGAATGTGTTATTTGCAGAATTAATATCTATAAATATGTGGGTAGATGTATTCGTTGTATTTAGTGTATTGCTATTTATTATATTTCTCATGCTATTTTGGGTCAATGCTATTGCTGAACTATTGGTTCCGTTGCTAAATATGGTATTGAAAGAGAAATTATTATTTGTTCCTCCGCTAATTTGTATTCCGTAACTTGAAGATGTGATTGTATTTCCTGAAATATTTACGCTATCAGTTCCTTCAAGATAAAGTCCTTTTGAATCATATCCGTTAACTACGATATTGTTATTTGTTATATTAATGAACTGTCCGTAGAATGTCTGAGAAATTCCTTGGCTGCCGTTATGATTTGATGTTGTGATGTTGTTATTGAAAACTCTGGTATTATCAATTCCATCTAGTCCCATTCCATAAGTAAATCCTCGTATGTTACAATTTCTTATAGTTATATTGCTGAGGAATGAAGCATATGCTGCGTAATGCCCGCTGCCATTATTTCCAATGATGTTATAACCATTGCAATCAATAGTTACATCAGACGACGTTATATCGAAGCAATTGCTATTGTTTATTGCAACATCATTTATCAAAGTAAATACGGTTGATGTATCAAGAAGCTGGCACACACTTGCGCCTGTAACATATGTTACGGTGCTATTCTTCCATGTACTGTTTACTTCAAGAGCCTGCGCGAGGCATGATAATGTCCAGTTTTGCCCTCCGACAAGCGAAGTCGATGATATGTTTGCAACATTTACTTCAGTGTTTGCCGTGACGTTGCTTGTATTTCCTGTTTCATTTACTGCTCCGTTCAAGTACCATGTGTAATAATATTTGACGCTAGTATGTGAAGTTGCATTACAGTATCCTATTAATGTATCTGAAATTGATGCTGTTGTCGGGCTTATTCTTGCTGAGAGAGTTAATGCAGGATTGATATATACTGGCGAGCTGTTTATCCATGTTGTGCTGTTTAATCCTATTGATTCAACAAGGCATGATAATGTCCAGTTTTGTCCTCCTGTGAGATTTGCGCTCGATATATTCGAGATGCTTGCAAGAGTTCCTTGTGTTACATTGTCTGTACTTCCTGTCAGATTTATCGCTCCGTTCTTATACCATATATAATGGAATCTTACTGCCGCAGGAGATGTACTGTTGCAGTACCCCTGCAATGTATCGAGCGCTGTCGCATTTGCAGGAAGTATCGTCGCATTATTTGCTGAAGGCCTTCTGCTTGTTCCAGGGCCAAAGTCTGCACTGTAATTTATCCATTTGCTGCTGTTGGTTGATCTATTCATTGGATACTGAGTTCCTGAATCTCCCCATCCGTCGCCATTGGAATCCCAGATATCATAATTAGCAATGCCGCCATAATAATTACCCTGGATTACTCCTGTTCCATTTGTTATATTGAATCTGTTTGTATCATTTGCGCTATTCACCCATCGGACGATTCCTGTGAAATTATTATGATAGAAGAGGTTATTTGCTGATTGCACAGAAAGAGATACATCATAGCACGATGTATAATTGATATAATTTCCTGCGAAAGTATTATTCGATCCGTTTGCATTCAATGATATTCCTGTACATGGGCTGTAGAATATATTATTGTAGGATATATTGTTATTATGCACGTCGTTCAATGATATTCCAGTTCCTGAGCCCTGGTAGTTGGTTGTTATATTATTTGCATATATTGATGT
>Ga0196981_1000408_pt1 | contig 14938 bp, 17 predicted proteins | sample S3_2013CmetaG_FD_155462 | JGI IMG/M metagenome (GOLD analysis project Ga0196981, IMG submission 155462) | Soil microbial communities from Anza Borrego desert, Southern California, United States - S3_20-13C | ecosystem: Environmental > Terrestrial > Soil > Desert | place: USA: California... | reverse complement strand
CGCGGATATGTTGAAGGACATGAAAGCGTTGATCGACCAGGCGATCGCGCAAGGGGAAAGCCTGCGCTGGTTCCAGGAACGGGCGACCCCTTACCTTCAAAGCAAGGGATGGTGGGGCAAGCAGCTCGTCACCGACCCATTGACCGGCGCGCAGGTAACAGCCCAGCTCGGCAGCGCAGCCCGGCTCGAAACGATCTTTCGAACCAACATGATGAGCGCCTACGCCGTAGGGCAATGGGAGCAAATACAGGCGCAAAAGGCCGAAGCCCCTTACCTGCTTTACGACGCCATAGACGACGGGCGGACCCGGCCCGAGCACCGAGCCCTAGACGGAGTTGTCAGGAAGGTAGACGACGCATTCTGGAAGACACACACCCCGCCCCTCGCCTGGAATTGCCGCTGCCACCTGATACAGCTTTCAGACGACGAGCTAGAACAGTTCGGGATCGAGAAGAAAGCGCCCCCGAAGGAAACCAAGGGAACCTGGATAAACCCACGCACCGGGAAGAAATACACCCTCCCCATAAGCCCCGAGACCGGCCGGTTCGTGGTAGAGCCAGGATTCGACTACAACCCCGGAGAGCACTACCTCAAGAAATTGGCGAAGCTTGCCGCGGAAAAGGCCGCCCAGGACCAAGCCGCGGCCGAGGCGATCAAGAAAGCCGCGGAGCGAGCCGCGAAGCTTAAAGCCAAGACCGAGGCGGAAGCCGCGGCCCAGGACGCCATCAAGATGATGGCGAAGGAGCTCGGCGCCGTTGAGCTTGAGCGATCGAAAAACAAAGTCGCCCTCCGGATCGCCAAGGAAAAGGCGAAAACGGAACTCGCCCTGATCGCCAAAGGGCAACCGACCCAAGATCCCGGCGGATTCAAAAAGAAGGCATTCAAGCAACTTTCCAAGATTCCCGGCTGGGAGAACGGCACCCCCGAGGCCCAGCTATCGGCAGTCAAGGCCAAGGCCGAGCAGCTCAAGCAACACCACGCCAACCTGACGAAGCTTTCGGCTTACAAGAAGAACGTCCTCGCCGGCAAAGCCCCGACCCCGGCGCAAAAGGCAGCCTTCGACACCCTAAGCGCCGACGAGCAAGCCGCATTCCTGGCCAAGATAGAAGCCGAGCAAAAGAAGATACAGGCAGCCAAGGCCGCGGCGCGTCCGAAACCGGCAGAGGACCTCGCCACCAAGACCGGCGACGACCTAGTAATCCATTGGGACGAAATGACCCAAATAGGAAACCAGGCCGGGAGCAACGCGGGCGGACTATTCCAGAACGTCACCACCGGGGAAAAGTTTTACATCAAGTTTCCGAATAGCGAGGACATCGCCCGAAACGAAGTTCTGGCCGGGAAGCTTTACCGGCTCGCAGGCGTCCCGAACGTGGCGGAAACCCACCTCATCACCGGGAGGGACGGACGAATCGGCATCGCGAGCAGGATCGTCGAAGGTCTCGAACGGAACAGCGGACTATTGACCACCAAGCCCCCGGCTTCGGCCCTTGAAGGCTTCGCGGCCGACGCCTGGCTCGCGAATTGGGACGTCGTAGGGCTCGCCCACGACAACCTGCTCATAAAGGCCGGGCAAGCCTACCGGATCGACGCAGGCGGCGCCCTACGCTACCGAGCCCAAGGCGGGCTCAAGGGGGCGAACCTATTCGGCCCGACCGTTTTGGAGTTGGACAGCCTGCGAAACCCGAGCATAAACCCCCAAGCGGCCGGCGTATTCAAGCACGTCACCGAGGACGACATCATCGCAGGCGTCCGAAAAATAGCGGCCATTACCGACGACGACCTCGAACGGGTAGTCCGCAAGTACGGCCCGACCGACAGCGCGACCCAAGACGAACTTATCGCGATCCTCAAGGCCCGGCGGGACGACCTTGTAAAACGCTACCCGAAGGCAGCCCAACCGTTACCGACCGCGAAGCTCGCCAACGATGCCGGCGATATCGTCACCGAGCTAGACATGGTCCAGATTCGTGACGCCCGCTCGAACGGCTACGTAATACCGACCGACAGCGGCGACATCGAGGATCACAACGTCCTGATTTGGCACGAGCGCATAGACGGGATGGACTACACCAAAGCCCGGTTCAAGCTTCGCGAAGAAGCGGCGGCGAAGTTGACGGCAGAGGCGACCCAAAAGGCCGCGGGCTTGGATACGGCGCCGCTAGACAGCCTCGACGTTTCGATGCTTGAAACCGTCAAGGGCTTGGCGACAAACCCGAAGATCCGGCAAAAGGACCTCGACCGGATAACCGCAGCCTTGACCCGGTACAGCAACGCGAGAAAGCACGTCGACAGCCTAGTCGCAGCCGGCCGAATCGAGGAAGCCGAAGCCATACGCTGGGCGGAGCACTACCGGCCGTGGATCAATTACCTCGGAAAGTTGAGCAGGCTTCAAGAGGGCGACACGTTCAAATGGGACCCCCCCGCCCACTTCGCCGGCTACACCCTAACGCCGAAGCCAATAGGACAGACGCTGAACCGGTTCACGCGAGTCGACACCACGGACTTGACGACAAAGCAGATTCAGCGCGGCGCGATCGTAGACAAGACCGGAGCCACCCGACTATCAGGCGTCGACCTTCGGCACTACCAGGCCACCATAGGCCCCGCGAAGGTCCAATATTGGGCGACAACGGAGTTCACACCGCAGGCGATAAGAGGCCAAGTCGAAATAACGATAGAGGGCACCGACAGAGCCGCGGCCCTTTCGGTTTTCGACACGATCAAAGAACTCGGGGTCAAGGCGCGGCGGGCAACGCGCGCCGATCGGGAAGAGCTTTACTTGATCCAAATCGCCTACGTCCGCCGGGACGGATTCCAGACTTTCCTCGAGGAAACGAAAGGCATCGCCGACCAGGACCAGCGCATCGCGAAGATGAAAGACTGGCTATCCGAAAAGGTCGGATTCCGCATAGACCAGTCGCCCGAGTACCGGCCCGACGGACAGTATGAGGCATTCGGCCACGGCTACCTGAAAACCTTCCGGCCGGATATTCCGCCCGAGGAATTCGCAGCCTTCGCCAGAGATCATGTCTTATTCCACCAGATAACGAGCGGCGACTTGGTCACCATCATGGACGCGGTTATAAATTCGGGCGGGAAAATGATCCCGACCACGGAGAAGATCAGGAAAGGGATAATTCCTCGAGGAATGTCGCCGGAAGCGGACATGACCAGCGGCGGCGCCGATTACTTTTTCACCCGGATCAAGCGGATCGACCCGAAGCAGCTCCCGAATTACGGACAAGCGATTTACTGGAAGTCGGACCTTTTGAAGCGACTCGACGCGATAAGCTACGATCACGACGCCTACGGGAGAACGACCGAGGACTATGTCATCAGGAACCGAAAGACCGGTATCGCAGAATGGAAGGCAGCCGCAGGAAAAGGCGGGAACGAAACCATTTTCAAAAACGGGCTTTCGGTATTCGACGGCTTACAGGCGATTGTCGTCAACAGCAAGGCGGAAAAGGCCCAATTGATTGAGATATTCAAGAAACACAAGTACGACAGATGGCCAGACGGGAGAAGCCTCGATGATGTTATCCTCGCACCCTAGCGAAGCCCTAAGCCGCAAGGGAAAGCCCCTCGTAGCCGAGATCGCCTGGGATAACCGGCGATTGATAGACAAGCTTTTCGTCTTCGAGGAATACGTCGTTTTCTTCGACATAGGCTGGACCGACCCCACCGCGGGAGCGTTCAGGATTCACACCCTACAGGGGAAGATCGAGGGCGAAGACCCCTGGACCGTAGGCGGAACCGTAATCCATACGCTAGGCACGAACGACTACCTAAACGACGCCTGGCGCGCCTGGACGGAAAGCGACGGATACGCCCAGTCCTCCTGGAAGAAAGCGACGGAAACCCTTGAAATGTATCGAAAAACGGCCGGGCTCATAGGCTAGAATGTCCGACGCACCAACGCACCGCTGGCGCTGGCGTAAGTGGCTCCCGGAACGCTACGGGCAACCGTGCCGCGTCTTGGCGAACGGTCGCCTGAATTCGGCCCTAGTCGAGTTCGGGGACGGGCACCGGGTCATCACCAGCCGCTACGCAGTGCGGAAGATCACCCCAAACGAGACGAACGGAGAAGAGCAAGAATGTGGATTTTCCTAAACGACGCCTTTATTTCCGCGGTTCAGCACCGGGACGACCCCGACACCCTGGTCGTCCGAGCCCGCAGGCGCGAGGATCTGGAACGGACCTTTCCCGGTGAGCCGATAACGGTCAGCGAAACCAGTGACTACCGCTATCGGGTTTTCGTCAGCAAGGCTGACTTCGCCCGTGTCATGATCGACAAGATCGAGGCGATTGACTACGCGAACTTTAAGAACAGCGTCACAGAAGACGACCGACATGACGCCTATGCCGGCGTGTGGCGGGTGATGTACGGATTCCAGAAACAGCCGAAGCAATACCGGGAGCCCAGCGCCCTCGAGCTTTAACCCAGCCGACCGAGAAAGGGGGCTTTCGCCCCCTTTTTTGCGCCTCTTTTTTGGGCGATTTCGCCAGATTTCGCCAGATTCGCTTTGTAATTTCAACGGCTTAAATGGCCTAATTCGCGGCCATGAAAGCGATCAACATTTTCCGACCCGGCAAACACACCTCCAGCAACGGCACGACGGCAGAGTTCAGCGAGGCCGATCTAAAGGCGACGATGGACGCCTACGACCCCGCTAAGCACGAAGCGCCTATCGTTGTCGGACACCCCAAAGACAACGCCCCAGCGTTCGGCTGGATCGAGAAGCTTGACTATTCCGACGACGGGCTCGAAGCGATCCCGAAAGACGTTGATCCCGGCTTCGCCAAACTGGTTCAAGCCGGCAAGTACAAGAAAGTATCCGCCTCCTTCTACACCCCCGACAACCCGAATAACCCGGTCCCAGGCGTTTACTACCTGCGGCACGTCGGCTTTTTGGGCGCCCAGCCCCCGGCCGTAAAAGGCCTCCGGGGAATCAGCTTTTCCGACGACGAACACGGCGTCGTCGAGTTTTCCGCCTGGGACGACGAGACCAACGCCAGCCTATGGCGGCGTCTCCGCGATTGGCTCATCGGCAAATACGGAGTCGAGGAAGCGGACAAGGCGATCCCCGCCTATTCCGTAAAGGACCTCGAAGACGGCGCCCGGCGGGAATTCGAGAAGGAAGCCAAGCAGAACGAACCTATCAACCCTCCCAGCTTTTCGGAGAACACGAACATGCCCACCGTTGAAGAATTGCAGGCCCAGGTCAACCAATTGAAAGCCCAGCTCGACGCCGCGACCCAGCAAAACGCGGATTTCTCCGAGCGGGAGAACGCCTTAAAGCAGCGCGAATCGGCCCTCCGCAAGGCCGAGGTCACCGGATTGATTGACGAGCTTGTCCGCAAAGGCCAGGTGCTCCCGAAGGACAAGGCCGGGCTCGTCGCCTTCATGTGCGGACTGGATAGCACCGGAGTGGTCGAGTTCACCGAAGGCGACAAGACCACCAAGCAGAGCCCGGCCGAGTTTATGAAGTCGTTCCTCGAGGGGATGCCGAAGCTTGTCAACTTCCAGGAACACTCCCGCGACAACGGCGAGAAGATCGACCTCAAGAGCGCCGATGACATCGAAAAGGCCGCGGCCGAGTACATCGAGGCGGAAGCCAAGAAAGGACGCACCGTAAGCCCCGCCGAGGCCGTCACATTCGTCACGAAGAAAGCCTAAGCGCCACCAGGAAGACCAGCCCCCGAAGCCAGACACCAGACGCCCCGAGGACCCGACATGAACCCGATTTTGATCAAGAACTACGTAGCCACCGCAGCGGTCAACCCGTACCGTTTCGTGAAGCCAGGCGCGAACGACTACGAAGTCATCCAAGCCGCGGCCGCAACCGACCTCATCATCGGCGCGACGATGGAGCTAGGCGTAAGCGCCGACGACATCACGAAAGGCAAGAACCGCCTGGACGTGATGCACATAGGCATCGCCGAGATAGAGCTAGGCGGAAACGTAACCAGGGGGCAAAAGTTGACATCCGACGCCAGCGGAAAAGGCGTGGCAGCGGCGCCAGGCGCAGGCACGAACAACAGCATCGGCGGAACGGCCCTCGTTTCCGGCGTAGCCGGGGACACCATCCCGGTCCTTCTAACGATCGGATCGCTCCAAGGCTAAGGTAGCGACTTGACGATTTAACCCTTAACGAACCAGCCGCGCGCGGAGTAACAAATGGCAAACGCCCCTTTCCCTATTGACCCGGTCCTTGTAGGCGTCACCAAGCTCTACAAGAACGAGCGATTCATCGCCGACGAGGTATCCCCCCGAATTCCGGTCGGCAAAAAGGAGTTCAAATATTGGGAATTCCCGCTCGCCCAAAGCTTCACGATACCCGAAACCCGAGTCGGCCGGAAAAGTAAGCCGAATGAGGTCGACTTCCAGGCGACCGAGAAAACCGACTCGACCGAGGACTACGGCCTCGACGACCCGATCCCGCAGGACGACATCGACAACGCCCCGGAAAACTTCGACCCGAAGGCGTTCGCCACGCAGACCGTCACGGACTTGATTTTGCTCGACCGGGAAAAGCGGGTCGCCGACATGACGTTCAACCCGAACAATTACGGCGCGAGCAACAAGACGACGCTGGCGGGCGCGGACCAGTGGAGCGACCCGACCAGCGACCCGGTAAAGGCGATTCAGGACGCGATCGACACCTGCATCATGCGGCCGAACGTCTTGATCGTAGGGCAGCGCGTCTGGACCAACCTTTCCCGACACCCGAAGATCATCGAAGCCATTTTCTGGCAAGGCGCCAACACCGGCAAAGTAACCCGCCAGCAGCTCGCGGCCCTATTGGAGATCGAGGACATCATCGTCGGCCAAGCTTGGTACAACAGCGCCAAGAAAGGCCAGAACACGAACATCGTCCGGCTTTGGGGCAACCACGCGGCCCTCCATTACCGCAACCGGCTAGCCAACACCCAGGGCGGGATCACTTTCACCTACACCGCGCAGTTTCAAACGCGGCAAGCCGGCGCCCGGCCCGATCCGGACATCGGAGTCCGCGGCGGCCAGCGCGTGCGCGTTTGGGAAAGCGTAAAGGAGGTCATCGTCGCTAACGACGTGGGCTATCTCTTCACCAACGCAGTCGCCTAAATGCGGCACAAGAGAGCCTCCCGGCTCAACGGCCGGGAGCGGCAATCCGTAAGACCGAGGGCAACCAATGGCAACTCACAAAGCAAAATGGCGGGTCGACTGCGACGGCAAGACCTACCCTCCAGGCGCCGAGCTACCCGAGCACGTCGTCGAAACCTTGAAGGAGTCCGGCGCCCAAGCCGTCGTCGAGACGATCGAGGACCCGGAGCCGGAGCAGGCACAGGAAAAGCCGAAGAAGGAAGCGACCACCAAGGCCCCGGCGAAGCCGACCAAGGCCGAGACCAACAAAACCGAGGGCGAGGCTAAGCAGTAATGGCAAAGTCAGCAGGACTCGCAGGCCGACGCGCACTGCACCGGCTCCACCAGCGGACCAAAGACTACCCGAGCCCTCACTATGTCGGCTGGTGGAAAGGCACGAAGAACGCAAGCGACCAGGTAGAAGACTTTTCCGGCAACGGGAACCACTTGAGCCGGAAAAGCGGCTTGACTGCGTCAGCGTGCTTCGACACAAGACCAGGATGGATAACGACGCAAGAAGACGCGACGGGACTAAAGCACGTTTACGGCGCGGCCAATCTTCTCGATTTCGACGTTACGGATCGAAACTCCTTATTGCTGGCTTTTTGGGGAAATGCGTCATTCAGCGGTTACCCGGCGATCTCGAACGTGGACGGCTTCAGCATAGGCTGGAACGTCAACCTATTAGTTTCGACAAGCATAACTGTGCACGTTGAGGATAATCTTGGAAACAGTGGATCGCGTACCTTTAGCAACGCCACGGCGCTAGGCGTGGACACGCATACCGCTGTTTTGATAGACGCTGCTTACTATGGCGGAAAAGGCAGAATTCACCTCTGGAAAAACGGGGTCCAGATAGTTGACGGCTTGTACAACAATATGTCGGATATAGCCGACAGCACGAGCCCGGCCGGAGCCGAATTCGCTCTTGGAGGCAATTTAGCATCCGGTTCCGGCCCCTGGCAATTCCGCGACATTCACGCCCTCATCATTCCCGGCTCGGTCAACATTCAAAAAATAGACAGGGCGATCACGAAGCTATACGCGGCGACGCCAGGAACCTACCAGCTCAGGCAGTACGACACCGAGGGCTAAATGGGCGCCTTTTTCGTCCACGACATAGACCACCCCAACGGCCAAGGATGGCCACCGCAACTCACCTTTACGGTAGCCACGCCATGAGCTACTGCACCCTTGACGACATCATCAAGAGCCGCGGCGCCGAGGGCGAGCAGGAGCTTATCGAGTTGACCGACGCCAGCGGAGCCGGAGTCATCGACGCGGCCGTCGTCGACCGCGCGATTTTGAGCGCCGACAGCGTCATCAATTCCTACTTAGGGGTCCGGTACGCCCTGCCCCTGGCGTCTACCCCGCCGATCGTCAACACCCACGCCGTCGCGATCGTCATGAAATTCCTGTACGCGCAGCGGGCTCCCGAGCAGGTAAAGGCGGACCACGACGAAGCGATCAGGTGGCTTAAGGACGTGGCCACCGGCAAGGCGACTTTAGGGCTAGACGCCGGCAGCGAAGCGACAGCGACCGACAGCGTGCGCTACGAGGAAGTCAGATCGCCCGTGTTCAATTCAGAGACCCTGGCGGACTTCTAGCCGTGATCAAGATAGAGGTCCAGGACCAGAACATCATCAACGCCTTTCGGCTTTTGGAGGAAAAGACCGGCGACCTTACGCCGGCTTTCAATTCCATAGGCCGATCGGCGATCAGCTACATAGGCCTCGGTTTCCGCAATTCGGTAGACCCCTACGGCAAACCCTGGCTGCCGTTGAAATGGCGCTCAGGGCAGCCCTTGAAGGACACCGGACGGCTAAGCCGGGCTTTCGTTTCGCAGGCCGACAGGCGGCAGCTCGAAGTCGGGACGAACCTAAAAGTGCGCTGGAAGGGGCGCGAGTATTCCCTTGCCGCGATTCACCAGTTCGGCGCGATCGTTACCCCGAAGTACGCCAAGGTCTTGAGGTTCCAGGCGTACAGGGGCGGCCCCTGGATAGCAGCGAAGAAAACCGTCATTCCACCGCGGCCGATGATCCCGCTATCAGGACTCCCGACAAGCTGGCGAAAGATGATTTTCGGACACCTTACCAACCACTTAGGCCAGGCGATACAGAGACGATGACACCGCCAAAAATTGACCCGAACGATCCAGCAGCCATAGCGGTCATCGCCGACCGAATGGAAAACCTTCATTGCGCGTTCGGAGATATGAAAAAAGACATAAACGGCCGGCTTGAAACCCTTGAGCGGAAGGTCGACAGCCTCGTCGGATTAAAGGACAAGGGAGCCGGCGCATTGTGGGCCCTGACCAAGATTGGCGCCATGATCGCGTTCGCGTTTTTGGTTTTGGACAAGATCCGGAGCTACATCAATGGATAACTTTTTCGCGGCCCAGCAAGCGATCGTCGACCGGATAAAGGCCAAGATCCCAAGCTTCGCCAAGGTTTCACCTCGGGCGGACCTCGAGCAAATCGAGGAAATAGAGCAGACCACCCCGGCGGCTTACGTCGTTTACGCCGGCTACACCGTAATCGAGGCCACCAACGACGGACGAATGGTCACCGTAGAGCAGCGCTGGACCGTAGTGACTACCTGCCGGAACGCCGCGACACAGCGGACCGGGCAAGCCGTCCGAGAGGAAGCCGGCCCGTTCATGATGGACGTATTGAACGCTCTAAGCGGCTGGCAGATTACCCCCGAGCACACCCCGCTTTTATTGACCGACGCCCCGCAAGGCGGCGAACCCGGCTACTCGAAGGTATTCGGCTACTACCCCCTGCAATTCAAAACGCAGTTCACCTTGACCATAACCCCCACCCCATAGGTGCACCATGGCAGAGTCATTCGACACTATATATTTCCGCGGCCAGGGGAAGCTATTCATCGGCCTCCGCAACACCGACGGAACCAACCAAGGGCTTACTTTCATCGGCGACATCGAAATCGCCGACGGAACCCCGAACGTAGAGCGCGAGCAGGTTATCGAGAACGTAACCGGATCGAGCAGCATCGCGGCCGAGTTCATCAAGAAAACCGAGTACACGCTCAACATTGCGGCCCGCTCGGTAAAGCCGGCGCACCTTGCGCTGTTGCTCCAAGCGAGCAATACCACGCGGACCGGCGGAAGCACGACGGACGAACCGATAAAAGCCCGCCTCGGGAAGATGGTCGCCCTACCCCATAACAAGGTTTCATCGGTAACGGTAACCGACGTCGCAGGCACCAACACCTACACCACCCCCGACGACTACATCGTCCACGCCGACGAGGGATTGATCGAGTTCACGGCCGGCGGATCGACGACGCCGAACATCACCGACGGTGACACCGTCCACGTCGATTACACCTACGCGACCCAAAACCAGCTCAAGGCGAACCCGCAAAACCAGGAATACGTCGTCGTCTTCGCCGGCAAGAACGTCGCGAACAACAGCAAGCAATGCCGTTGCACGATTCACCGGGTCAAGTTGAGCCCGGCGATTCTTGGCTTCATTCAGCAGAACGTGACGAACTTCCCGATCACCGGAATCATCCTGCAGGACAGCAACCGGCCGGCCGGTGACCAGTTCTTTACCTGGGATTTCGAGTCGTAACGGCTGGAAAACTCAGCCCCGAAATTTCTTTCGAGTTTTCCTTGACGGAGATCAGACAAATGAGCAAAGCAACCACCGATAAGGCCCAAGACGCCGAGCCGAAGCGCGTCGTCGTAACCTTGAAGAAACCCCACCGGCACCGCGGGGAGGACCTCCAGCCAGGCGCGGAAATCGAAGTGACCCCGCGGCAAGTCGAATTCCTTCGCGCGCAGGGAGTAATCGCGTAATGAGCCAGGATTTCGAAGCCTTCGTGCCGAAGGCCGTCAAAGTTCAGGTCAACGGCGAGCCGGTCACGGTCCGCCCATTGACGATGGGGAAAATCCCGGCGTTCGTCAAAGCCGTAGAGCCCATCAAAGGCGTTCTTTCCTTCGTCGAGGGCGATCCCCTGGACTTGACCGATCTTCTCGCCGACCCCGACAGGAACGCGGCTTTATTGAACTCGCTCGCCATATCCACCGGCATCGCTACCGGGACCCTTGAGGCGTTGACCCCCGACACCGTCATCGAGTTGGCAACGGCAGTGCTGGAGGTAAACGCCGATTTTTTCGCCCGACGGCTGGCCCCGCTATGGCGAACCAGCCTAACCCGAGTTCTGGAAGCCTTCACAAAACCGGCTACGCCGACACCGTCGTCAAGCTCGCCGGAGCCGGATTCAGCGACTGGAGAGACCTAACCTACGCCGAGGCGAAAGCGTTGTCAGAGGCGATTGACCGGCGGGAAAAAGAACAGCAGGCGGACCTCCTGGTGTTGCTCCTGGCAGCAGTAACGCCAGGGACCGACACGAAAGCGATTTTCGACACCCTAACGCATGGCTGAGCAGCTAGACCTAAAAGTCGTCCTATCCGCGAACGCGGCAGCGCTACAAGCGGCCCTGCGGGAAACCAACGCGGCCCTAAAGTCGATTGACCAGAGCGGCAAGGATGCCGCGAAAAGCTCGAAGCTGTTAGGCGACGGACTCGCGGCCGTCAAGAGCGCCCTCACGTTCAGCCTGGCGACCGCCGGGATTGCCGGACTCGGCGCGGCCATTACCGGCGCGGCACGGGCGGCCGTCGACACTACGGTCAAATTTGACCGGATCAACGCCGTTTTAAAGGCCGTCTCTGGTTCCACCGAAGCAGCCTCCCGCGATTTTGAATTTATCCGCGATGTTTCCAAGCGGCTCGGGCTTGAGCTGGTATCAACCGCGGACGCCTACGGGAAGCTGGCGGCCGCGGCCAAGGGGACCGAACTGGCCGGCGAGCCGACCCGCCAGATTTTCACGGCGATCGCGAACGCCGCGGCCCGTCTGGGACTTTCCGCAGACGAAATGAACGGGGTTCTCCTTGCCGTTCAGCAGATGATGAGCAAGGGCACCGTCCAGGCCGAAGAATTGCGGGGACAGTTGGGCGAGCGCCTCCCCGGAGCGTTCCAGATAGCGGCCCGAGCGATGGGCGTGACGACCGCCGAGCTCAGCAAGATGCTCGAACAAGGCCAAGTCATCGCAACGGATTTCCTGCCGAAGTTCGCCCGCGAGTTGAACAATTCTTTCGGCACCGGGGGGCAGATAGACACCGCCCAGGCCAACGTCAACCGGCTTTCGAACGCCTGGGAGGAATTCAAGAAAGCTTTCACGAACACGGATTTCGTGGCGGGCACCGTCCGGGCCATTACCGCCGGGATCGAGACGATCGTCGCCAACGTCAATGCCGGCAAGTCGGCCTTGGGCGACATCGACCGCGCTACCCGGAAAGTGCTTGGCCGTCAACCGGCACAGCCTCGGCAGCCGATCGATCAAACGGCCATCGCCGCAGCGTTCGACGACAATTTCCGGCCGCAAACCTTCCTGGCCCCGCGCGGCGGGGTCTACACGTTCGGTCAACAAAGCCTGGCCTTTGCCGCTCGGCCGATCGACGACGCCACGAAAAAACAAATCGAGAAAGACGCCAAGGCGGAAGCTGAAGCGACCGAGCAACTCACGCGATCGAAAATAGAGCTTCTCAAGGCGCAACAGCAGCATAACGAAGCCCTGCGGCTGGAAGCAGAGCTCCGGGGATTATCGGGCGAGCAGGCGGAACAGTACATCAAGACCGAGCTCGAAATCCTTCGGATAAGGGATTCCAAAGCCGACCAAAAAGCGGATACGCGAGCAGCCGCGGAAGCCAAGCGGCAGCGCGAGCGGGACATCGCCGAACGGCGGCAGATTCTCGAAGCGGAGCTATCCCAGGAACAGGACATCAACACCCGAGCCGAGCAGCAGCTCACCGCGAGCTACCAGCGGCGCAGGATTTCCATCGAAGCGTTTTTCTCCCAGGTTGCAGAGATCCGGCGCCGGGACGTAGACGAGCAGATAGCGACCCGCGAGGCCGAGTTCCAGCTTACGAGCGACCGAGGCGAACAGGCGCGGATTCTCGCCGAGATAAACAACCTAACCCGCGAGCGGGAGAGCATAGGCCCCCAGGTAGCCCAGGACCAGGCCGACGCGGAAAGGGACCTCGCCGACCAGTTGGAGCAAGTCCGCCTCCGGCTCGCCGAGCTTACCGGCACGGAAGCGGAGAAGCGCCAGGCGCAAACCGACCAATTGAGAGCGCGATACAAGGAACTGATCGAGGCCCTAAAGATCGAGGGCGACACCGCCGGAATCGAGTTTGTGGACAAGCTCATAAACGCGGAAGCCGCAAAAGGCCGGTTCGACGAACTAAGCGAGTTCGGCAAGCAGGCAGCCCGGAACATTCAATCCGCGTTCGCCGATTTCCTTTTCGAGCCCTTCGACGAAGGGCTCGAAGGGATGGCGGAAGGCTTCGCCAACACCTTAAGGCGGATGATCGCGGAAGCGACTAGCAGGCAGCTAGTAGAGGCCCTGTTTGGGCAATTCAAGAATGCGAGCTCCGGCGATTCAACCGGCTTCATGGGATTCCTTGCGAGCATTTTCTCGTTCCACAGCGGCGGCATTGTCGGCCGCGGAGGGACCACCGGATTTGTCCCGGCCCTGGCGTTCGCAGGAGCCCCGCGGCTCCATACCGGCGGCTGGATCAAGCCCGGCGAGGTTCCGATCATCGCCAAGACTGGCGAGGAAGTTCTAACCGAGGACAACCCGAGGCACATCAAGAATTTCCGTGGAGGCCCGGCCGTAGAGGTCCACATTCACGAAGCGCCCGGCACCCAGGCGAGAACCGAAGCCAAGCAGGAAAGCGGCAAGGTTCAGCTCGACATCATGATCGAGCAGATCGAGCAACGCCTCGGAGCGAACATAAACCGAGGCGGCGGATTGGCCCCAACCCTTGAACGCCGATACGGGCTCAACCGAGCGGCGGGAGCGGTCAGCTAATGCCTACCCCAACCTGGCCGGATACCTTACCCGCCCACGCCATCCAGGGCTCAAGCTTCACGCCCATAGACCCGGTCATCCGTACCGAGCCGGAAATGGGACCGGTGCGCGCGCGCCAGCGGTTCACCGTTACGCCGGACAACGCCCCGCGGCGCTGGCTGTTCACGAAAGAGCAGTTCGCCCGGTTCGAAACGTTCCACCGCTACGAGATAGCCAACGGCGCGGCCCCGTTTCTCTACCCGTTCAGCAACGGGAAAGGGGTCACTATGTGCGAGGCACGATTCCTTACGCCCTTCACGGCGCGAGAGATCGAGCACGACAAATGGGAAGTCACCGCAACCCTTTTAATCAAAAACCGGCCGATAGACCCGCCAGCGTAAGCCATGCCGAACAGCCTATTGAGCGAAGCCCTACAGGAAGCCTACGCATCCTGCCCGGTAGATACGGTAATCCTCGAGACGCTGGAGTTCCGGCACCCGTCCTTTATTGACGACCAGGGACAGCCCACAGCGATCCGAGTCGTCAAGGATTGGCGCGACTGGACCGCGAAGCTTGAAGCGAGCGCCCCGCTAAACCCTGGGCAGTTCGTAACCTTTATCGGCTACGCCTTCCGCTACGATCCGCCGAGCATGGAAGACAACAGGCCGCCGGAGGTCGAGATAACGATCGACAACGTAGCAGCCGGCATCCTCTTCTACATAGACCAAGCCATAAGCACCCCGGACATCATAAAGATGACCTACCGGCCCTATTTGTCGACCGACGTGGACGCCCAGGGGCGGCTAAACCAGCCGCACATGAACCCGCCCCTGCATTTCGACGTTACCAGCATAGAAGCGAACGTGATGACGATCACGGCGCGAGCGAAGTTCGGCGATTTCACGAACATGAAATTTCCTTCCGAGG
>Ga0196981_1000407_pt1 | contig 14954 bp, 10 predicted proteins | sample S3_2013CmetaG_FD_155462 | JGI IMG/M metagenome (GOLD analysis project Ga0196981, IMG submission 155462) | Soil microbial communities from Anza Borrego desert, Southern California, United States - S3_20-13C | ecosystem: Environmental > Terrestrial > Soil > Desert | place: USA: California... | reverse complement strand
AAAGAAAAATTGGTACTACCGCGGAAATCGCTATTACGACCAGGTGATTGTAGGTATCACAAGTCAACGCTATCACGAGCTTGTACGAGAAACGGGCTACTGGAATAGCTGACGATGGCGCGAAAGCACGTTTGAAAATCACCGAGATCAGATCAAAGAGCGGATTCTCGGAAACGTCTATAAGGTGGAAAATCACTTGATATCCGTCGGACGGAACATTCTCGCCAATTACGCCAGCCAGATATATGCCACGGTCATCGGCATTGTCATGGTTCCGCTATATATCCGGTATTTGGGAACGGAAGCCTACGGACTCGTCGGCTTCTTCAGCATGTCACAAGCCTTGTTCCAGATGTTAGACATGGGATTGACGCCAACCATGGCGCGTGAGACGGCGCGCTTTAATGGGGGAGCGATTGATGCACTAAGCTTGCGCCGCTTGCTGCGCGCACTCGAGGGAGTATTTTTCGGCGTCGCCATTCTTGGAAGTGCCGCCTTGATGGCAAGCGCCGATATCATTTCTTCCAGCTGGCTAAAGGCTCAGCAACTACCGTTGGAAGAAGTGCGAAATGCGATCATGCTGATGGCAATGATTATCGCCCTTCGCTGGGTCTCTGGCCTCTATCGCGGTGCCGTCACCGGTTTTGAGTACATGGTATGGCTAAGCGGTTGCAATATTGCCGTGGCGACTGCACGGTTTGTGCTGGTGATTCCTTTTCTTGCTTACGTAGGTGCAACGCCGACGCATTTTTTTGGATTCCAGCTGGCGGTAGCGGCAACTGAGACGATTCTCCTGGTCTCGATGACCTACCGCCTATTGCCGCCGATAGAGACAGGCAAGTCGGTGAGATGGAGCTGGGCTCCAATCCGGAACGTGCTCAAATTTTCACTCAGTATTGCGTTTACCGGCTCAACCTGGATATTGGTGACCCATGTCGACAAGCTTGTCTTGTCCAAGCTGCTCGTGCTGGAGGAGTATGCTTACTTTACCCTCGCGGTGGTGTTGGCCAATGGCGTAGTCTTCATTAGTGCACCAATCACCTCCGCACTCCTTCCGCGGCTGAACAAGTTGGCGTCCCGGAAAGACGATGAAGAATTCTATCGTTTGTACAGGCAAGGAACACAGTCAGTTGCGATAGTCGCTATTCCGGCCGCCGCGGTATTGGCAGCATTTGCAGAAGAGGTGCTGTGGATTTGGACGGGCAATGCTCATATCGCACGCAGCGCGGCACCCATCTTGACGCTATATTCCTTGGGGACAGGGCTGTTATCGGTTGCTTCGTTTCCTGCGCACTTGCAGGTTGCTAAAGGTGATCTACGTTTGCACGTCATAGGCGCCGCACTCTTCGTTTCTATCCTGACTCCCATGTTGATCCTGGCAAGTACTCGATATGGAGCAATCGGCGCCGGCTACTCATGGCTTTGTATGAATCTGCTGTATTTCCTGTTCTGGATTCCCAAGGTTCATCGTCGCTTCAAATCGAATCTGCACACCGAATGGCTTAAGGACGACATTGCAGGAATTCTGTTCTGCAGTGTTGTTTCCACCACTTCAGCCCGATATTTCGTGAGCTGGTCCGATGATCGCGCGTTCGCAAGTCTGCAACTCGTCGCGATCAGCGCAGTGATTCTCCTAATCGGAGCGATCGGTTCATCGTTCCTGAGGGAGAAAGTGGCAAGTGCACTTCGATATAAATTGAGGACAGCAGGGAAGGAAATATGAGATTTACCATCATTACGGCGTGTTACCGAGGGTCCAAACATTTGCCGCATCTATATGAGACCTTGAAATCCCAGCATGCCGCGGGATGGCAATTTGAATGGATTCTGGTGGATGACTTTTCGAATGACGAAAACCAGACCGTATCGTTAATACGCGAATATGCAAAGACGTCTCCATTTCCGACAAAAGCGATCTACTTTGAGAAGAACTACTACGGTTCGCGGTCAGTGAGTGAAGCGATCAAAATCGCAAGAGGGGACTATGTAATTTTGCTTGACCAGGACGACTCACTGACTTCTCAGGCGCTTTCGATTTTTTCAAAGCTGATTGATAAGTATTCGCATACAGACAAGTTCGCCGGCGTATGCGGCCGATGTGTCGATCTGGCTGGAAGGCCGATTGGAACCCCGTTCAAATGGCAGGAGCGGCTTTCAAATGATCTCGAGATAAGGCATGTGTACAAGATACGCGGCGAATTGTTTCAGTGCACGAGACGGGAAATCATCGCCAAATATTTTCGTGAGGCGAAACCCGGGTACACGAATGGATGGGCCTGGACAAGAATAGCGCGTCATTATCAGTACGTGTACACCAGCTCGGTCGTGCGGATTTATAACACGACGAACCTGGAATCTCTTTCGAATTCGAAGAAGATTAATCACGTAGAAAATGTCTTTGAGCTATACCTTTTTTACGTCAGAAACAACGTTGATTATCTGAGAAAGGACTTGCGAAGTTATTTGGTTTGGGTGGTGCACTGCATACGCTTTGCAAAGCACTCAGGTATTGACCTATGGACGATGAAAGGCAATGCCGAGGTCGATCTAAAGCTACTAACAGCAATACTCTATCCAATCGGAACCTATCTCGCTAAACAAGACTGCCGAAAAGGGCGGGTTGTTGCCGGCCGGATTAAGTAATGAGCGCGAACCAAATTTTTATTGTTTTCTATGTTTTACTGTTCTTCTATTTCGCTAGAAGGCGTTTCGACCTGTTTAGCTATGTGTTTTTATCGTCTTCGGTTTATTTCATGCCCGCTGTTTTTGGGTTCGTGCACGACGCCTCGATGCCGTTGCAGCTCATTCCCATCACCCCAGGGCTGTATTACTTCTATTACTTTTTCTATTTGGTTTTAATCGTATTTTCCATCTCCGCTAAACCCGTCACAAAAACGAATCGGACTATAGCAATACCGGAGAACACCGGTTCTCAGATCAATCCCACCAGTGTGAAAGTATTGCGCTATTTAAGAGTAGCCCGGTGGTTGAGTTTGATTTTCTTAGTGATCGGTTTTTTCTCGATGAAAGATGTTTTTTTTACCGAAAACAAGCAGGATTTTTTGGATGGTCAATCGCTATTTTTCTCGATCTGGCAGTCGATTTCTTTGCTCTATGTACTTCTTGCCGTATGGTTGAGACGAAAACTGGATATCTTGATCGGCGCGCTTTACTGCGTCCTGGATCTATATATCGGGTTTAGAGGAGTTGCGGTTTTCTCTCTCTTATCAATTTTTCTTTTGTATGCGTACAAAAATCAACGCGACAAATTTCTTTTCATGAAAATCGTGTCTTATGGCGCATTGGCATACATTGTTCTCGCGATATATAAGTCAATGATATGGTTCGTCAAGGCCAATGACATCGATGCCGGCTTGGAAAATTTTGGTGATTCCGAGTCCATTTACGGAATGTTGCTGCTAAGTGAAAGCTTCACTCAGCAGGCGATATTCAACGCTATTCTTGTGAACAATTTCACCGTTCCTGCTGAACATGTATTTTCGTTCCTGAGAGTCTTTCTGCCTGGATTCGGTGAGCTAGTCTTCGACAAACAGGCGGGATTTAATAGCTATTTTCAACCGGTATTGTTCAGCCATATTCCCTGGGGGATGGCCAATAACTTTTGGGCTGAGCAATATGCGCTTTTTGGCGCAGTCTGGCTGGGTGTTGTAACCGTGTGCTTCTTCTTGATCATCCGTTGGGCCAATAGAAAAATGCTGAAGTATGCGGTTTCGAATAGTGACCGGTTATGTTTTGCAGTATTTCTGGCTGTACCGGCGATCTTTTTTATTCACAGAAATAGCTTCGAGTTCGAGTTATATATAGTGCGAAATTCAATATTCGTTTTACTGTTCATTGCGCTCTTATCCAAAATTCGAGTAAAGATCTGATTTGCGCATAGTCTTTCTTACGAGTTCCCTTGGTTCTGGCGGCGCCGAGCGAGTAGCGTCGACGCTTTGTAATGCGTGGTCGGAGCGCGGAGATAGGGTTACGCTGGTACCGACATTTTCCGGCGGCGGCCAACCGTTTTATGAACTTTCCGAGAATGTGGAGCTGATATTCCTTGCGGACGTAGTGGGGATCAAGCGCAAGAACGTATGGAGTTACGCACAGAGACTCGCTGCGCTCCGTAGATTGATCGTGGAAAGGTCTCCAGACGTTATCGTTTCGTTCTTGTCCAACGTAAATGTGGCCGCAGTCGTATCCTCTGCGTTCCTACGGATTCCCGTGATTATCTGCGAGAGAAATGACCCGGCAGGCCGCTTGCAGACGGGCGCTCTGGCAGTCCTTTGCAAGCTGACGTATCGCTTCGCAGATATGCTCACTGTTCAGACGGAATCAGGGATAAACAGGGTTGCGGATATTTATCCCGGATTGAATAGACTCCGCTCTGTACCCAATCCACTGCCTGCAGCTATTGCCGACATCAGAGCGAAACATGATAGTCATCGGAAGATTCTGTTGAGCTTAGGCCGCTTGATGCCGCAAAAGCAGGTAGACAAGCTGTTGCGTGCATTTTCCGAAGTTGCGCCTCACTTTCCAGACTGGGATTTGCACATATACGGTGATGGACCGTTGAAGCCTGCGCTTGAAAAGCAAATTCAGGAGTTGGGGTTGGTTGCCCGCGCATATTTGAAGGGCTCGACCAATGCCCCTTGGGACATTATGGCGCGTGCGGATGTGTTCGCAATGACCTCCAAGTTTGAAGGGTTTCCCAATGCCCTCCTGGAAGCGATGGGAATTGGACTGCCTTGTGTCGTTTTTGATTGTCCGAGTGGGCCTCGCGAAATCTCTCAAAATGGCAACGATGCTCTTCTTGTCCCTTTGGATGATCATGAGGGTTTGGTGTTGGCGCTAAGGAGACTCATGGAAAACGAGGAATTAAGATGTTTGTTAGGTGAACAAGCCAGGGCGTCTGTCTTCAAACGGTTCGGTCTTCCGGAGGTAGTGAGCAGGTGGGACCATCTATTTAAAGAAGTGGGCGCGATTCAGTGAATTTGAAGTTTGAAGAGGCATTAACGGATGAGCGATGCTTTATTCAGATTTTTCGAATTCGCACTCGGCTTTATCGAAGCCGTCAGTCCTTGACGACGTGGCATCATTTGGTGTCCCAGGCACGAGCACGACAACGAGAATCCATTCCATATCGTCGCATGAAAGCGCGGTCTTGCCTATGCAAGGTCTATTGAGTCATCGCGTCATCAGAACTCAGACAATACACGGGAAGCCTGCCAGCATTGAGGTGCGGTGTCCTTGCGCGGGTTCCATTCTGAATTCTCCTTTTGAGGCTTGCCGGTGCGCTCAGCCGCGTGGCGATTCAGGCTTTCGCCAAACGGGACAACGTTAATGCCTCGCGTGTTACACGTCATCACCGGATTGGCAGTTGGCGGCGCGGAAATGGCGCTTTATCGACTGATCAGCAGCCAGCGCGACGGCGAATTTACGCATTCCGTTGTCTCGTTGACTCCCGCTGGGGTGGTTGGCGAGTGGTTGCGCGACGCCGGGATAGAACTCACGACACTTGACGTCAGGGCTTCACCCATCTCACATTTTTTTGAACTGCTTTCTTTGATGCGGACAAGCCGCCCCGATATCGTCCAGACGTGGTTGTACTACGCGGATCTATTCGGAGGCTTGGCGGCGCGCCTGGGAGGCAATCGAAGTGTGATCTGGGGGATCCGCAGTTCGGAGCTTACTGCCGGCGACTCGCGCGCCACCATCATGGCGCGGCATATATGCGCGAGGCTGTCCCGACGAGTCCCTCACACCATTGTATGTGTTGCAGAAGCCGCGCGTCGTACGCATGTACGAGTGGGCTACGATCCTGCGCGAATGGTTGTGGTGCCAAATGGCTTTGATTTGTCGCGTCTGCTTGTGACGGCCGATCAGAAGGCTGAGCTGCGAGTTCAATGTGGATTTGGGCCAGACGACGTTGTGGTAGGAACGTTGGGGCGGTTCAATTTCAGCAAGGATCAGCATAACTTCGTGCGCGCGGCCGGGTTGCTTGCCCAGAAGAACAAGCAGGTACGCTTCTTGATGGTCGGGCGCGACGTCGATATCGGCAACGCGGAACTTATGGGTTGGATTGCCGAGACAGGTTATGCGGATCGATTTGTCCTCCTTGGCGAGCGCATGGACGTGCCGGTTTGTCTGGCCGTGATGGATATATTCTGTCTTTCCTCTCGCGCAGAAGCGTTTCCTAACGTTGTCGGTGAAGCCATGGCCGTGGGCGTGCCGTGCGTCGTGACGGATGTCGGTGATGCGGCCTTGCTGGTCGCAGATACCGGAAAAGTCGTTCCAAAGGAAGACGCGGTTCTGCTTTCCAAGGGACTGGGGGACGTTTTGGCCATGACGCCCGACGAGCGCAAGCAGTTGGGAAAGAAGGCGCAGGCCAGAATACAGAACGAATTCTCGTTAAACCTTTCCCAAAAACGCTTTGAGAACATTTATAGGCACGTCATCGAGCAAGGTCGTTCGTGACGCGCCATTGAAAAGCTGGCGGAAGTAACTGCGTCGAAGCTATTGGTTCAATTCCGCTGTTGACATATCCCGATGCGAACTAATGGGAGGTAAGAAAATGCAAACTGACAGGAACGGTGACAGCAGGACAATCGCCGGATTTGGAGATGAGTGGATGCGCTTTGATCAGTCCGCACTTCCGGATGATGAGCGCCAAATGCTTTTTGATAATTACTTTTCGATTTTCCCTTGGCATTCGTTGCCGAAAGGGGCGGTGGGATTTGATGTCGGATGTGGAAGCGGGCGGTGGGCAAGAATCGTGGCGCCGAAGGTCGGAACGTTACATTGCATTGATCCGAGTGAGGCGCTCGATGTGGCGCGTAAGAATCTCGGGCAGTTCAAGAACTGTGAATTTCACAGGGCAACAGTAGACGCAATGCCTTTCGAAAATGCGAGCATGGACTTTGGCTATTGCCTAGGTGTGCTCCATCATGTTCCGGATACTCTGGCTGGCCTTGAAGCTTGCGTGAAAAAGCTTAAGCCTGGTGCTCCATTCCTTGTTTATCTGTATTACAGCTTTGATAATCGTCCAATGTGGTTTCGCACCGTATGGCGCATGAGTGACGTCTTGCGAAGAGTAATTTCACGTCTTCCATATGGACCGAGGTATGTCGCTAGCCAAGTTATCGCACTTGCGGTTTATCTACCGCTTGCGAGATTTGCATGGGCGATGGAGAAAATCGGACTCCGTGTCAGCAACTTTCCGTTGAGCACATACCGACACTGCAGCTTTTATTCAATGCGTACAGATGCGCTGGATCGCTTTGGAACCAGGCTTGAACAGCGTTTCTCGCGAGCCCAAATACATCGCATGATGGAGAAAGCCGGCCTCGAAAAGATCAGGTTCTCGGAGAAGGAGCCATTTTGGTGCTGTGTTGGCTATCGCAAGTCGATAGATAGGGGGAATTCCTGATGTGCGGCTTTGTTGGTTTTCTTGGTGGGAATGTGTCGTACGACCGGAACGCTGATGAAGCGACTCTCAAGCGCATGACCGACACCATTCGCCATCGTGGCCCTGATGATTCGGGTTACTGGTGCGATGTGGAGCGTCGTATTTTTCTGGGACACCGGCGGCTATCAATTGTGGATCTGTCCTCAGCGGGGCACCAGCCGATGCGCTCTGCCTCCAGTCGCTTTGTAATTGCCTTTAACGGGGAAATTTATAACCATCTCCTGTTAAGACAACAATTGGAATGTGTAGAGAAAGCACCTTTATGGCGCGGACACTCTGATACGGAGACGCTTCTTGCTGGCTTTGACGCATGGGGAATCCAGAGCACGCTAGAACGCGCCATTGGCATGTTTGCATTTGCCGTTTGGGACAGGGAGACCTGCATACTTACTCTCGGGCGAGATCGCATTGGCGAAAAGCCGCTGTATTACGGTTGGCAGGGACAGGGAAGTGACGCGGTGTTTTTGTTCGGCTCCGAACTGAAGGCGCTGCGTGCGCACGCTTCGTTTGAAAACAGGATTGATCGGGGTGCGCTGAGCCTGCAACTACGACACAACTGCGTTCCTGCGCCTTACTCAATTTATGAAGGTATTCGCAAATTGACTCCAGGCAGTCTGTTAACGATATCGTTAAAGTCGCGCGAACCAAAGGTGAGGCCATATTGGTCGTCTATCAAAGCGGCCGAGTCCGGAGCGGCGAATGCCTTTACTGGTAGTGCCGAGCAGGCAGTCGATGAACTCGAGCTATTGCTCAAGGATGCGGTGCGCCAGCAAATGACTGCCGACGTGCCGTTAGGGGCATTTCTCTCGGGAGGGATCGATTCCTCCACCGTTGTCGCATTAATGCAAGCCCAGTCTTCTCGTCCGGTGAAAACTTTTTCCATCGGCTATCACGAAGAGGAAAATTACTATAGTGAGGCGGAACACGCCAAAGCGATCGCAAGACATCTCGGGACGGAACACACTGAACTATACGTCACTGCGGGGCAAGCAATGGCGGTCATTCCAAGGTTGCCCCTACTGTATGACGAGCCGTTCTCGGACGCGTCGCAAATTCCGACTTTTTTGGTGTCGCAGCTTGCCAGAAGGGATGTGACGGTTTCACTCTCTGGCGATGCTGGCGACGAGCTGTTTTGCGGTTACAACCGCTATCAGATGACCGCAAACCTTTGGAGCAAAATTGCCGCAGGGCCGCTGTCATTGCGAAAGCTTGCGGCAAGTGGAATAAGCAGCGTATCTCCACATTCATGGAATAAGCTCGCAAACGCTTTCGAAGCATTTTTGCCTCGCACTATGCGATTCTCGAACCCAGGCGAGACGCTACATAAGGGCGCGGGGGTATTGGGCTGTCAGTCGGTTGACGCGCTGTACATGAGGCTTGCGTCCCATTGGCATGATCCGTCATCAGTGGTGATCGACGGCTACGAGCCCCCCACTTTACTAACAGGCAATGCGTCTATTGGTGTCGGTTTAGACAGCGTTCAGCGAATGATGCTGTTGGATACGCTGACCTATCTGCCGGACGATATCTTGGTCAAGGTCGATCGCGCAGCGATGGGCGTTTCGCTGGAAACGCGTGTGCCTTTCCTTGATCATCGGGTCGTGGAATTCGCTTGGCGTTTGCCGCAGTCGATGAAGCTGCGTGACGGGAAAACCAAATGGGTGTTGCGGCAGGTATTGTACAAATACGTGCCCCAAGCATTGCTTGAACGACCCAAGACAGGCTTTGGCGTACCAATAGGAAAATGGTTGCGTGGTCCGTTACGCGACTGGGCAGAATCACTGCTGGATGAATCTCGCCTGAAACGTGAGGGATTTTTCGAGCCTGCGTTAGTGAAAAGAAAATGGGAGGAGCATCTTGCAGGTAAGCCAAGGCATTTTTATTTGTGGGACGTATTGATGTTCCAAGCGTGGTTGGAGCAACACAATGATTCACATATTGTTCCGGCTGTTTCGCCGCAGACGCGTGAACAACAAAGTATCGTCGGAGCCGTGTGACCCGGCCAGGATATGCGTGGAAGTGCGTGATTCCAGTAACGTCGTCGACCTCCAAGATTTAAGAATGCTTGCATCTCAAGGTGTCAAATGGCAAAAGTTATTTATGCATTTAGTCGCAAGACTCCTTTCAGTAACAATGACAGCAGAAAGCTAAGAAAAATATGCGCGAGACTTGAGCCTGATAACTTGTTGTCGCCGGTGCAGCATAAGGTAAAAGTGAACGGTGCTCTTGCATATGGAATCGTCAACGACAAGGATACGGCCATAAGCGGCAATAGTGTTCTTCTTGGTTGCATTTATGGAAAAGATGAGTGCTGGGAGAATCCAAGAAAAACGTATCCCGATGGCTCCTACGCCATATTCAGGGATAGTAAAGACTGTCTGGAAGTGGTCAGCGATGCGGCGGCTTCAAGAACGATATGGTATTACTTCAACGACGAGTATTTTGTTGCATCCACCTCGCAACGCGCGATCATTATGTTTCTTGGGAGCTTTGACTTTGACGATCAAACGATCCCTTGGATGCTTTCAACAGGATCATTGGGGCCAAGTTTATCTTGGGACAAAAGAGTAAAGAGAGTCCCACCTGAATCATCAGTGGTGCTCGACAAAGAACGATGGTCTATCTCTCTTAACCGACAACCCATTGTGTTCTCACAAAAGAAAAGATCGCATTCGGATCACAAAGAGCTGTTGATGAACGAGATTCGAGCGGTCATTCAATCAATAAATTCTTCCAGGTACATTAACTTCAACGACTACGTCCTGCCACTTTCAGGTGGTTATGACAGTAGAGGAATACTCTGTTTCCTTACGGAGTCCTCGGTTCCGAACAGGTTGAGGACAATAACATGGGGACTAGAGCAAAACATAGCTAGAGTAGGCAATGACGCGGCGGTTGCCAAAGAACTCGCAAGCAAAGTCAATGTAGAGCATAAATACTTCCATACCGACATTGGCAGGGAGCCTATAGAAAAAGTGATCGACAGGTTTATCTATTGCGGAGAGGGACGGGTAGACCATCTCTCCGGATATATGGATGGATTGGAAATATGGAGAAGGCTACTTGAAGAAGAAAAAACTAGCGGAATAATTAGAGGAGACGAGGGATTCGGATGGATTCCAGTGTCATCTGAATTAACTGCCAGGCTGAGCGTTGGAATCGGATTGTGTAGTGATTATCGTAATTTGAACATCATTAATGGGAGATTCAAATTTCCTAAACAGGATTTCCCCCTCGACCTTCGCAGAACAAAAGATGAAACACTTGATGCGTGGAGAGACAGGTTATACCACGCGTACAGATTGCCTACGATTCTCGCTGCACTTTCTGACATTAAATACAGTTATGTCGAAATAATAAATCCGTTACTGTCGAGGTCAATATTGCATCGCGTCAGGGAGCTTCCAGATAGTCTGAGAACCGACAAGGCTCTGTTTAAGGAAATCGTCGACTCTGTAGGACCGAAAGTGCAGTACGCGAAGGAAGGTGCGAATGCCAGCCTGATGAATATTCTTAGATCACAAGAAATTGTTGAATTGATGCGAAATAAATTTCAATCTGAAGGAGCGAAACGGGTTTTTGGCGGTGATTTTCTGGAGTACGTCTACGGCCTGATACGTGAAGAAAGTAACGAAAGCAAGAAAGCTTCCAAAAAGCCCTGGGCCAACATAAAGTCACTTGTTCCACGTTCTATAAAGAATCGCATTCGAGATCTGGTGGCAAAGCCGAGCTTGGATAACAACCTTCTCGCTTTTCGCGTTTTCCTTATTCTCAGAATGAACGAAATATTACGTTCTGACTGCGAAATAATGACAACTGATGAGGCGACTATAAACACCGGACTTGCAGCCGTCTCATGATTCCTCGGCCGATTGTAACTTTATCGCCCTACCTCAATTAATAGAACATTGACCGTCCGACTGAGGAGGTCTGCAGGAAGACAGCCATTTCCAGTGCGCGACGTCCGACGACCGGAAGAAGAAATACGGTGGCTGTCGGGCAATCCCGAAAAATTTCTGGCTACTCCTATCGAGCAAGGTCTGTGCACGTACTCAATCATGGAGAAAAGACGATGTCGAATAGTCCAATAATCGTTACTGGCGCTGCCGGATTTATTGGAAGCCACGTCGCGGCCCGCCTTGCCGACACCGGTTTCACTGTAGTTGGATGCGACAATTTCAACAACTATTACTCGCCCAGCCTGAAGTACGATCGGGTGCGGGCACTTCTTGCCCCCAGGAGTATAGAGTGCCTAAAGATCGAACTATCCAATGCTAAAGAGGTAGAGGCGCTGTTTGATCGATGTAAACCGTCCCTGGTCGTGCACTTGGCTGCGCAGGCTGGCGTGAGGTATTCATTAAAGAATCCGGCAGCGTACATCCAGTCCAATCTGGTTGCATTCGGCAACATGCTCGAGGCTTGCAGGCAGTATCAGATACAGCACCTGCTATACGCAAGCAGCAGCAGCGTGTATGGAGCGAATGTGACAGTGCCGTTTAACGAAGGCGACATGACGGATGAGCCAGTATCACTATATGCGGCGACCAAGAAAGCCAACGAGTTGATGGCGTATTCCTATAGCCGTATATACGGACTGCCGGCGACCGGATTACGGTTCTTTACGGTGTATGGGCCCTGGGGGCGGCCCGATATGGCTTACTTCAGCTTTACAGAAAAGATGCTGAGAGGTGAGCCGATCCCCGTCTTCGCAAAGGGTCTCCTCCAGCGGGACTTTACCTATATTGACGATATCGTGGAAGGAGTAGTGCGTTTGCTATTCAAGCCTAAGCTCGTCGAGCCTGGAGGGGTTCCGCACGCAATCTATAACATTGGAAATCATCAGCCGGTAACCGTGCTTGATTTTATTTCTACCCTGGAAAAGGTCCTGGGCGTCCGAGCCGCTATTGCGTTCTTGCCCATGCAGCCAGGCGATGTACCCGCCACATTTGCCGATACGACGCGGCTGCGCGAACAGGTGGAATTTGCCCCGCAAACAGCGCTTGAAACAGGCCTCGCTTGCTTCGCTAATTGGTATCGGGCTTGGTCGAAAGAGACGGCGTCCGACGAGGAGGACCATATGTCGTTACATCGACTCCATGCCACATCAATTTCTTAGAATCCTTGAAGTTGTCTTTTGCAAGTGAGTCGAGACGAATTACTACGCTTAAATAACGAGGTTATTTGATGAACACGGCAGGGCAGAAATAATTCTGCATAACGTCTTGAACAAGTAGCAGATGTCGCCGTAGGGCCTCCCTCGATTCCGTACGTAATCGACTCGTAACGTCTCAATGAAGTTTTTTCACTTCCACGGTGCTTACTCGTGGAAGTGATGCCAATACACGGCAGCCGGTCACCTCAAGTGACTGACCGCCAGGCGCTAGAAATACTGCGGGCACAAATCCGTGGCTAGTTCCTGAATTTCCACTCTCCGGGCAACCGGAACATCTGTCATTTCTGCCGCATGAAAATCAATCCGTGAATTGCCAACCCTTGGCTGGCAATTGGCCGGCTTTACTCCAATAGGACGATCATGAACATCACGATTATCGGTACAGGGTACGTTGGTCTGGTTACAGGAGCCTGCTTGGCGGAGTTTGGAAATAATGTTTTTTGCCTCGACGTCGATCAAGGCAAGATCGATATTTTGAACAGCGGAGGTATTCCGATACATGAACCCGGATTGGCAGAGATTGTAAAGCGCAACCTGGAAACCGGACGTTTGACCTTTTCGACAGATGTGGAGGCAAGTGTTCGACATGGAGAAATCCAATTCATCGCCGTCGGCACGCCACCCAATGAAGACGGTTCCGCGGATTTGCACTACGCACTTGAGGCAGCGCGAAATGTCGGCAAATATATGGAGGGATTCAAGGTCATTGTCAATAAGTCGACGGTGCCAGTCGGTACTGCCGAAAAGGTCGCGGCGGTGGTCCAGACCGAGCTCGACGCAAGACGCTCGAATCTGAAGTTTTCTGTCGCTTCCAATCCGGAATTCCTGAAGGAAGGCGCTGCCGTCGAGGATTTTATCCGTCCCGATCGAATACTGATCGGTTGCGAGAGTACGAACGAAGGAGAGATGGCTCGAGAACTGTTGCGAAAGTTGTACGCGCCTTTCAACCGTAATCACGATCGTACTATCTGGATGGATGTGCGTTCTGCGGAATTCACGAAATATGCCGCGAACGCGATGCTGGCGACCCGCATTTCATTCATGAACGAGCTCGCCAATCTGGCTGAGAAGGTCGGTGTCGATATCGAATCGGTACGACATGGTGTCGGTTCTGACCCACGTATCGGATATAGCTTCTTGTATGCAGGCTGTGGATATGGCGGGTCATGCTTTCCGAAAGACGTGCAGGCGCTGGAGCGCACAGCACGCGAATACGATCATGAGCTGCTGATTCTTCGTGCCGTAGGGGCCGTAAACGACAAGCAGAAGCGAGTGCTTGGACGGAAAATCGTGGCGCGTTTCGGCGAAAACTTGAATCGCAGGTGTTTTGCAATTTGGGGCCTGGCTTTCAAGCCGAATACAAATGACATGCGCGAAGCTTCGTCGCGCGTACTGCTGCGCGAACTGCTCCGACGTGGCGCGACCGTGGCGGTTCATGACCCGGTTGCAATGGACGAAGCCAGGCGAACGCTTGCGGTCGATTTTGACGACTGGTCCGAGGTATTGAAGCGTATCCGCTTTTGCGAAAGCCCGGGCGCAGCGTTGCAGGATGCCGATGCATTGGTGATTGTCACGGAGTGGAAGACCTTTCGTAGTCCCGACTTTGATGAAATCCGAAGAAAACTCAAGACGCCAGTCATTTTTGATGGCCGTAATCTGTTCGAGCCAGAGGTCATGGCCAGCGCCGGATTCGAGTATTACGGTATCGGCCGTCCTGCCACAGGTCGCGTGGACGTGCCACAGCCTCGACACGTGTGATCATTAGTACTGCAGTCGGCTGGAAGGCTTTACTGTAATCGACATCAATCGTTCCTGATGTTTCAGACTCGGCAGGAGGAGCCGTGAAGCGCCTCGTTTTTGTCATCAACAATGCCGCCTTTTTCGTATCGCATCGGTTACCGCTGGCGATCTCTGCACGTGATGCAGGTTGGGATGTGCATCTTCTGATTGGGCAGGCAGGCAGCAAGGTAATGGAGTCCATGGCCGAGGTTGAACTTAAGCGGCACAGTATTCCGTTCACACGGCTGGCTTATCGCACTGTCGGTACAAATTTGCTGTGGGAATGCGTCGGCTTTCTGCAGTTGCTATGGCAGATCGCACGGCTTAAGCCAGTGGTCGTTCATACAGCCTCGCCCAAGGGTGGTTTGTATGGAGGCATGGCCAGTCGCCTGTTGAACGTACCGGGGGTCGTGATAGCTATCTCTGGGATGGGCTTTCTCTTTACCGGGCAGGCACAGGGATTCAAATCGGTTGTGAAACGCGCGTACAGCAGTTTGCTCACATGGGTGTATCGCCATCCGAACGCGACGG
>Ga0196981_1000406_pt1 | contig 15055 bp, 14 predicted proteins | sample S3_2013CmetaG_FD_155462 | JGI IMG/M metagenome (GOLD analysis project Ga0196981, IMG submission 155462) | Soil microbial communities from Anza Borrego desert, Southern California, United States - S3_20-13C | ecosystem: Environmental > Terrestrial > Soil > Desert | place: USA: California... | reverse complement strand
GGGCGAATTCGTGCGCATCGACAGCGCCGATGCGGACAAGGAACTGGCCCCATTCGTAATCCGAATCGAGCGGTATCAGGGTGTGGTCTAGGTCGAATAAAGCGAGATTCATTATGCCTTGGGTTCACCTTCGAGTTGCAGCAGGCTGCGCAGCAGCGGAAGCGTGATCGGACGCTGGGTCTCCAGCGAATACTGATCGAGCGCGTCCAGCATCGCGGACAGGGAGCGCATGTCTCGACGGAAATGTGTGATCAGATAGGGTAACACGCCCGGCGACAATGTTATCCCGCGCGCCTGGGCTGCTTGTGTCAAAGCGGCGATTTTTTCCTCATCGGTCAAGCCGTGCACCTGGTAGATCAGCCCCCAGCCAAGGCGGGTGCGCAGGTCTTCACGCAGTTCGAGGCCAGCGGGCGCCTTGTCGCCAGCGCTCACGAGCAGGCCACCGTTTTCGCGCACCTGGTTGAAGAGGGCGAAGGCCGAGATCTGGGCATCCGGCGACAGAGCCTGGCAGTCGTCCATCAGGTACAGGCGCGTTTTTTCATCGAACAGATAGTCGCCTTCACCGGCGCCTGCCGGGATGTAGCGCGAACCGGGAACGGCGGCCAGTGCCTGCAGCAGGTGGGACTTGCCGGCCCCGGCTTCGCCCCAGATGTAGACGAAGCGTTCCTTGGGCATGGCGGCCGCGTACCGGGCAAACTGCCTCAGCAACTGCGACAGTTCCGCATTTTGTCCAACGACGAAGGTATCCAGGGTCTGCGGTTTTTCCGCCCCCAGGTCGAGCAGCATTTGCCTCATGACTGACGATAGAAACTGCTATTGGTGTATTGAGTGCGCAGGTGGGCAAACGCCACTGCGAGTATGGCCGACGCCGGCAGCGCCAGCAGCACGCCGACGAAGCCGAACAGGTGGCCGAATGCCATCAGCGCGAAGATCACGGTCAGCGGATGCAGGCCGATACGCTCGCCTACGAGCCGTGGCGTGAGGATGAAGCTTTCGATGACCTGCCCGGTGGTGTAAATGCCGGCCACGATGACGACACCCTGCAGTCCTTCGAACTGCAGCACGGCCGCAATCAGCGCCAGCACCAGGCCGAGGCCGAAACCGAGGTAGGGGATGAATACCAGGAGGCCTGTGATGACGCCGACGGGGACGGCGACATCGAAATCGAAGATCGCGAGCGCGCCCGCATAGTAGATGGAGAGCACGAGCATCACGGCCAGCTGGCCGCGCAGGTATTGCGCCAGCAGGCCATCGACTTCCTCGCCGAAGTGCACGACCTGGCTGACCCAGCGCCGGGGAATGAAGTTCTGGATGCGTGCCAGCACGGCATGCCAGTCGAGGAGGAGATAGAACAGCGCGATCGGGACCAGGGTCAGGGTGGCGATCCAGCCGAGCACGGCAGCGCTGCCCACCTTGGCCGACGCGAGGACAGAACTCCAGATCTCATCGCTGCTGGTGGCGAAATACTGGGACACCAGCCGCTTGATGCCGACTTCGTCCAATCGAACGCGGATGCCGATGTCTTGCAACTTGGGCGACAGGAACGCGTTCAGGCGGGACAGGGCGCCGGGAATCTTCTCCTGCAGCAGCGGAATCTGCTTTTGCATGATCGGCAAGACCACCAGGATCAGCGCCAGGATCGCTGCCAGCAACAGCAGCATGACCACGATCACCGCCGCGCTGCGGGGGACGGCCAGACTGCCGATCCGCTTCGATGACAACCAGTCAACGGCCGGATTGAGCGCGTAGGCCAGCACGCCGGCGGCGATGAACGGCGCCAGCACAGGACCGAGGTACACCAGCAATGCCGCCAGCACCAGCCCGATTGCGAGCCACAGCACGGTCTGTTTCTGCTCCGGATTGAAAGAAAAAGGCATGTTTCGGCGGGTTCGGGCAGGTTGGACGGGTCGGGTTTGATAAAATAGCGTTTTGGTCAGGGCTTGATCGTAGCTGCGAAGCCCAAACCGCCTATTTTACCGCCTCTGCACTTATTCCAGACATGAGTTCCACTTCCAACGTATCCCTTTCCTACCGCGACGCCGGTGTCGACATCGATGCAGGCGACGCCCTGGTCGAAGCGATCAAGCCATTTGCCAAACGTACGATGCGCGAAGGCGTGCTGGGCGGTATCGGCGGATTCGGCGCTTTGTTCGAAATCAGCAAGAAGTACAAGGAACCGGTCCTGGTTTCCGGTACCGATGGCGTGGGCACCAAGCTGAAGCTGGCCTTCCACCTCAAGAAGAACGACACCGTGGGCATCGACCTGGTGGCGATGAGCGTGAACGACATCCTGGTGCAGGGTGCCGAGCCGCTGTTCTTCCTTGACTATTTCGCCTGCGGCAAGCTGGACGTGCCGTCCGCGACCGACGTCATCAAGGGCATCGCCAAGGGATGCGAACTGGCCGGCTGCGCGCTGATCGGCGGCGAAACCGCCGAAATGCCGAGCATGTACCCGGACGGCGAATACGACCTGGCCGGTTTTGCCGTCGGTGCGGTCGAGAAGTCGAAGATCATCGACGGCAGCAAGATCGTGCCGGGTGACGTGGTGCTGGGCCTGGCCTCGTCGGGCGCGCACTCCAACGGTTATTCCCTCGTGCGGAAGATCATCGAAGTTGCCAAGCCGGACCTGAACGCCGATTTCCATGGCCGCCGCCTCGCAGACGTGATCATGGAGCCGACGCATATCTACGTGAAGCCTTTGCTGTCCCTGATGGAAAAGATCGAGGTCAAGGGCATGGCGCACATCACCGGCGGCGGGCTGGTCGAAAACGTGCCGCGCGTGTTGCGCGAGAACCTGACGGCCGTTCTGCATCGCGACGCCTGGACGATGCCGCCGCTGTTCACCTGGCTGCAGCAGCATGGCGGTGTCGCCGACGCCGAGATGCACCGCGTGTTCAACTGCGGTATCGGCATGGTGGTGATCGTGTCGAAGGAAAACGCCGACGCTGCGATCGCACAGCTGAAGGCTGCCGGCGAAAACGTCACGCGCATTGGCGAAATCCGCGAGCGCCAGGGTGACGAGGCACAGACGATCGTACTGTAAGAAACGATCCACGAACAAAAAACGGCTGCAGATCCTGCAGCCGTTTTTGTTTGTGCAGCCGCTTAGTGCTGCTTGTTGCCGCTGTCCTGCTCCGCCAGCGTCTGCAAGGGCGCAGGATGCGGATTGGCATTCGCCAGGCTGTGCGGAGGCTGCATGCGCACCGGCTGGCTGTGCGTGTTGGTGGTCGACAGCGCCATCGCGCCCTCGTCCGGCGACGCATTCCACACCGGATCGGAAATGCCCTCGAACACGCTCTTGAGCTGCTGCCCCCAGGTGCTGCGGATCATCTGGAAATACTGGTTCTTTTCGTCGATCGTGACGAATCGCGTGACCGTCAGCGCGTCGTGTTCATAGATCAGCAGGTCCAGCGGCAGCCCAACCGAAATATTCGAGCGCAGCGTCGAGTCCATCGAGATCAAGGCGCACTTGGCTGCTTCGTTCAGTGGGGTCACCGGAGTGATGACGCGATCGATGATCGGTTTGCCGTACTTGGCCTCGCCGATCTGGAAATAGGTGTTCTCGTTGTGCGCTTCGATGAAGTTGCCGGCGGCGTAGACCTGGAACAGGCGGCAGCGCTCGCCCTGGATCTGGCCTCCAAAGATGATGCTGACATTAAAGTCGATGCCGAACTCGCGCAGCGCGCGCGCGTCGCGTTCATACACGGTGCGGACCGCCTCGCCGACGATTTGCGCCGCCTCGTACATAGAGGTCGCAGTCCATACCGTTTTGCCGCCGCTGGTCGTACGTTCCGCGATAATCTGGCGAATCGATTGGGAAATTGACAGGTTCCCGGCGGTCATCAGGACCATCATGCGGTCACCCGGGTTCTCGAATACCGTCATCTTCCTGAAGGTACCGACCTGGTCCACACCGGCATTGGTGCGGGAGTCGGACAGGAAGACCAGCCCCGAATCGAGGCGCATGGCGACGCAGTAAGTCATGATCGCAAAAGCAGGGTGCAAAAAAGGAATTCTACAGGACGAACCTGCGCGTCCGGCCGGATTTGGGGCTGGCGGTGTCTCCAAAATACCGCGTGGAACGGGGAGATCGGTCAGGAAAGGATTGGCGAAACGTCAACGCTGACCGTCAGCGACTCGATCCCGCCGCCGTGGCGTACGCCGCGTACCGGGGCCGCCGAATCATAATCGCGGCCGATTGCGAGGCGGCAGTGGGTCTCGCCGGTAAAGCAGGCGTGGGTGACGTCGATGCTGATCCAGCCCGAAAAATCCACTTCTTCCACCCAGACGTCGACCCAGGCATGACTGGCGGCGTGCTCGGTGTCGCCTGGATCGATATAGCCGGAAACGTAACGCGCCGGAATCCCGTGTACATGGCAGCAGGACAGGAAGAGATGGGCGTGGTCCTGGCAAACGCCTTGCCCAAGGCACAGGGCGTCCGCGGCCGATGTGGTGACTTCAGTTGCCCCGGTGCGGTAGCCGACGGATGCGCGGATCGCTTCGGCAAGGCCAAGCAGCGTGGCGGCGCGCGCATTCGTTTGCGCATGCCGCATCGCGAACTCGGTGATTCCGTCGTCCGGTTGCGTGAGACGGGTAGGCACCGTAAATACCAGCGGTGACAGGATGCTCCCGCCGGGAAGCCGGCCGCGGTCAAGCGGATCGATAGAGACCGTGCCGCGGGCGAGAATCCTGACTTCGTCGTGCAATCCTGTGATGGTCAGCATATGCCCGATATTGCCGTACGCGTCGACGAATTCATTGCGGCGTCCCGCCGTGCGCACGTCCCAGGTCTGGACGCGCTGATGCGGGTCCGGACGTGGCGAAAGCCGAAGCTGCTGGATCGTATAGGTCAGCGCAGACGTGTAGTGATAGACCGTCTCGTGGCGGATGGACAGGAGCATGATTACGCGGTCAACGGGACGAGGAAGTCGCGGCTGATGCGATTGCCAATTTCGTAGATGCGTTCGAGGAACTGCGTCAGGTACTCATGCAATCCCGAAGCGAGGATCTCGTCGATCTTGCTGTACTTGAGTTCCGCATGCAGTTTTCCGACGAAGCGCTCGGTGTCCGCCGACGCATCGTTGCGCACCTGCGCCAGGTTGGACGCCACTTCTTCGATGCAAGCGAGCAGCGAGCGCGGCATGTCGGCGCGCAGCATCAGCAGTTCGGCCACCCTTTCCGGCGTGATGACGTCGCGGTAGACCTTGCGATAGATCTCGAAGCCGGACACGGAGCGCAGGATTGCCGCCCAGTAGTAGAAGTCGTGCTGCGCCTCATCATCCGCCGCGTGATCCGCAAAGACGCTCTTGTCGGCGCCGTGGAATTTCACGTCGAGGATGCGAGCGGTGTTGTCGGCGCGCTCGAGGAATGTGCCGAGGCGGATGAAGTGGAAAGCCTCGTCCTTGAGCATCGTGCCGATGGTTACGCCACGCGAAAGATGCGAGCGGTATTTCACCCATTCGAAGAACTGGCTCGGGTCTTCTTCCAGTATCCTGCTGCGCAGCTTGTTCTGCAGCTCAAGCCAGGTGGCGTTGTGGGTTTCCCACACCTCGGTCGTCAGCGTGCCACGCACGGCGCGTGCGTTTTCGCGCGCCTGCTGGATGCAGGAGGCGATCGACGACGGATTGTCCCGATCGCGCACCATGAAGTCGAGGACATCCCTGGCCGTCATCAGCCCGTACTTGTCGTCGAAGGCATCGAGCAGTTCGGAGATCCCGAGCATGGCACGCCAGCCTTGTTCCGCCGCATGCGCGGATTGCGGCAGCAGCGCGGTCTGCACATTGACGTCGAGCATGCGTGCGGTATTCTCGGCGCGCTCGGTGTAGCGCGCCATCCAGAAGAGGTGGTCTGCGGTGCGACTGAGCATGCTATTTCTCCAGTACCCAGGTATCTTTGGTTCCGCCGCCTTGCGACGAGTTGACGACCAGCGAGCCGTCCTTCAGCGCCACGCGCGTGAGGCCGCCCTTGACCATGGAAATGGTCTTGCCGGACAGCACGAAGGGCCGGAGATCAATGTGGCGCGGGGCAATGCCTGATTCGACAAAGGTCGGGCAGGTGGACAGGGCAAGCGTGGGCTGAGCGATGTAACCGTCCGGTTTGGCGATCACACGCTGGCGGAACGCCTCGATCTCATCGCGCGTCGAGGCAGGGCCGACCAGCATGCCGTAGCCGCCGGCGCCGTGCACTTCCTTGACCACCAGGTGCGTCAGGTTTGCCAGCGTGTATTCCAGGTCTTCCTTCTTCCGGCACTGGTAAGTCGGCACGTTGTTGAGGATCGGCTCTTCCGACAGGTAGAAGCGGATCATTTCCGGCACGAAAGGATAAATCGACTTGTCGTCGGCGACGCCGGTGCCGATCGCATTGGCCAAGGTCACGCGGCCGGCGCGGTAGACGGACAGCAGTCCCGGTACGCCAAGCGAGGAATCGGCGCGGAACGCCAGCGGGTCGAGGAAGTCGTCGTCGATGCGCCGATAAATCACATCCACGCGCTTCGGCCCGCGCGTCGTGCGCATGTACACGGCATTGTCGTTGACGAAAAGATCCTGTCCCTCGACCAGTTCCACGCCCATCTGCTGCGCGAGGAAGGCATGCTCGAAATAGGCCGAGTTGTACATGCCCGGCGTCATGACGACGACGGTTGGATCGGTGACGCCGACCGGTGCCACCGAGCGAAGATTGTCGAGCAGCATGTCCGGGTAATGCGCGACAGGCGCGATCTTGTGCTGCGCGAACAGCTCCGGGAACAGCCGCATCATCATCTTGCGGTCTTCCAGCATGTAGGAGACGCCCGAAGGTACGCGCAGGTTGTCCTCCAGCACATAGAACTCGCCCTCACCAGCGCGCACGATATCGACGCCGGCAATGTGCGCGTAGATGTCGGATGCGACGGAGATGCCCTGCATTTCCGGCCGGTACTGCGCATTCCTGAAGATCTGCTCGGCGGGGATGACACCGGCCTTCACGATATTCTGGTCATGGTAGATATCGTGGATGAACATGTTCAGCGTCTTCACGCGCTGGACCAGGCCTGCCTCCAGTTGCGCCCACTCGGCGGCGGGAATGATGCGCGGAATGATGTCGAACGGGATCAGGCGCTCCGTCCCCGCGTCGTTGCCGTACACAGCGAATGTAATACCTACTCGCCGGAAGATCAGGTCGGCCTCGGCGCGCTTCCTTGCAAGGACTTCCTGCGGCTGCCCTTCAAGCCACCTGTCGAACCTCCGGTAGTGCTCGCGCACGGCGGGTTCGTCTGAGTACATCTCGTTGAAAAAGTTTGGCATGACGTCCTGTTCGGCGATCGATGGCGGCAATGGTAGACCAAGAGTAACAAGAAGCGTGCCAGCCGGCACCTGTCGCTCAGGGAATGCGAATGTGGTCCACCAGGGCGTTGGAGCGGGGTTCTGGTTTCCGGGTCAACAGGCTGATGACGAAGATGGTAAGGAATCCCGCCGGCACGCCGAACACCCCTGCCGAGATGGGCGCGATGCCGAACCACTGGTTTGACGCCGAGCCGCCGAGCGCCGGATAGGTGCGCAGCATGTAGTACATGCAGACGCCGAGTCCGACCACCATGCCGGCAATTGCACCTTGTTGGTTCGCCCGCTTCCAGAAAACGCCCAAAACAAGGGCAGCGAACAAGGCCGACGACGCCAGCGAGAAGGCGGCACCCACCATGGACAGGATGTCGCCCGGTTTGAGCGAGGCGGCATAGGCGGCGACCAGCGCCACGACAAGCAACAGCAGCTTGGATATCGTCACACGCTTCTGTGTCGAGGCCCTGGGGTCGACAGTCTTGTAGTACACATCATGCGAGAGGGCGTTGGAAATCGTCAGCAGCAGGCCATCGGCGGTAGAGAGTGCGGCCGCCAGGCCGCCGGCAGCAATCAGTCCGGAGATCACATAGGGCAGTCCGGCGATCTCTGGTGTCGCCAGTACTACGATGTCGCCGTCCATCACAATCTCGGCGAGCTGGACCACGTTGTCCTTGTTCATGTCGGTGATGGACACGAGCGGATTGATCTTGTCGACGCTGGCCCAGTACGAGACCCAGGACGGCATCTTCGAAAAGTCGGTACCCAGCAGCGAGGTATAGATGTCGTACTTGACCAGGACGGCGAGTGCCGGCACCGTCGTATAGAGCAGCATGATGAACAGCAGCGCCCAGAATACCGATCGTCGTGTCTCTGCCACCGAGGGCGTGGTATAGAAGCGGACAAGGATGTGCGGCAGGGCGGCTGTGCCCATCATCAGACACAGCACCAGTGCCATGAAATTGTTGCGCTTTGTGTCCGAGGCCTCGGGTGTTTTTCCGGGAAAAGGGGTGGTGTGCGGCACCACCGGCTCCGCGCGGGAAAGGTTGAGGGCGCGCGCTTCGCTCCACTTGCGTTGCGCTTCTTCGACATCTTTCGGGTAGGCCGCCAGGGCACGCGAGGCCGCCTTGATTTCGATGAGCGAGGCGTTACTGCGCTTCAGATCCTCCACATGGCGTTGCATTTCCATGAGCCCGTTTTCCCATGATTCGGGCAGGGCGGCAATCTTGAATGCGTAATCGTTCGCGCGCTCCTTGTAGATCGCGCGAACCTGCTGTTCCATCGGATCTTCATTGATCTCTTTTTCACGCTCGCTCAGCTTGGACAGCGCCGAACCGTAGGCCACCTGCGGGACCGGCACGTTCGTGTGCTTTACGGAGAGCCACACGACCGGAATCATGTAGGCGATCAGCATGATGATGTACTGCGCGACCTGGGTCCAGGTGATGGCGCGCATGCCGCCGAGGAACGAGCACACCAGAATGCTCGCCAATCCGAGGAAGATGCCCACCGAAAAATCAACGCCCGTAAAGCGGGACGTGATCAACCCGACGCCGTAGATCTGCGCCACCACATAGGTGAACGAAACGAGGACGGTAAATGCCACCGCAATGATGCGCACCGGGCCGCTGCCCCAAGGGCCGGAGAAACGCGCGGCGAGGAAGTCGGGAATGGTGTAGTGCCCGAACTTGTTCAGGTAGGGCGCAACCAGAAGCGCGACGAGGCAGTAGCCCCCTGTCCAGCCGAGAATGTAGGCCAGGCCGTCGAATCCGAGGACGTACAGACCGCCGGCCAGGCTGATGAAGCTGGCGGCGGACATCCAGTCGGCCGCGGTCGCCATGCCGTTGAACATCGCCGGCACCCGCCGCCCGGCGACGTAGTATTCGGAGACGTCGGACGTGCGGCTGATGACGCCGATTCCCGCGTAGACGACGATGGTCGAGAAGATGAAGATGTAGCCGATCCAGGCGCGCGGAAAACCTTCCTTTTCCAGGATCGCCAGTGCGAGCAGGAAGATGATGAATCCGACCGTATACCAGCCGTAGTAGCGGACAAGCCGACGGAAAAAGGCATCATTGGGCATCTGCGGTCTCGCTCTTCAACAGCTTGTCCAATTTGCGCATGTGGATGACATAGGCGGCCAGGATGGCCAGGTAAAGCAGTGTCAGTCCCTGTGCCGCCATGTAAAAGGAAAACGGCCAGCCGAATACCGTGAAATCGGCCAGCTCGCGTGCGAAGTAGATGATACCGAAGGTCGAGCTGAACCACAGCGCGATCAGCATCCAGGTGAACTGCCTGACCTTGCTCCAGTAAAGATTCCGGTTGTGCGTATTCTTGTCGTCCATCAGCCGATATCCTCGATGAACTCGGGACGCTGCTCCATGCGCATGGTGACACGGAACAGGCAGCCCGGGAATTTGGGGTCATGACTGTGCGGATTATTGAAGATGTCCACGGTCGCGCCGTGCTGCTGCGCGATCTCGCGCACAATCGACAGCCCAAGTCCGCTGCCTTCGGCATTGCTTCCAAGGATACGGTAAAAGCGTTCGAAGACATGTGAGCGCTCGGACGGCGGAATGCCGGGGCCTGTATCTTCGACTTCCAGGATCGCCTGTTCTTCCACTGCGTTGGCGCGCACCCGCACCGTCACGCTGCCACCCTCCGGTGTATAGCGCAGCGCGTTGTCGATCAGGTTACTCAGCAATTCGCGCAGCATGACCGGATTGCCCTGCACCATGATCGGATGTCCCGGCTGTTCGAAGCCGAGGTCGATGCGATGCGTGAACGAGGGCTGTACCCAATCCTGCACGACGTTGCGCGCCAGTTCGGACAGCTCGAGTGGAACAAGCGGCTTGGTGGCCGGTGTCTGGTTTTCCGCACGTGCCAGTGCGAGCAACTGGTTGACGAGGCGGGTCGCGGATTCTGAGCTTTTCGATAATTGCTCAAGCGATCGGTGCATCTCTTCCAGGTTGGTCTCGCGCAGTGCGAGTTCGGACTGCATGCGCATGCCGGCCAGCGGCGTCTTCATCTGGTGGGCTGCATCCGCAATGAAGCGTTTCTGCATTTCGATGCTCTGCGAGAGGCGGCCGAGCATGTCGTTGAACGATCGCACGAGGGGTGAGATTTCCTCCGGCACCTGACCGGATTCGATCGGACTGAGGTCGTCGGGACGGCGCGCGCGAATGCGCTGCTGCAGCTCGGCCAGGGGTGACAGGCCGCGCGACAAGGCGAACCATACCAGCGCCAGGGCAACGGGAAGGATGATGAACTGCGGCAGGATCACGCCCTTGATGATTTCATTGGCAAGCTGGGCGCGCTTGTCCAGGGTCTCTGCAACCTGCACCAGTGCGGTCGCGCTGCGCTCGGCGTCTCGTGCCCCGCGGCGCGGACGCATCTCGGCGTACACGTAGGCCACGCGCACTTCGGCGCCGCGCATCGTGTCATTCCTGAACCGAACCGAGCCCGACGGCTGTTTTTCCTCATCCGGCGGCGGATGCGGCAGGTCTGCATCGCCATCGATGAATTCGCCGCTCGGGCCCAGGACCTGGAAATAGACATTGTCGACGTCGTCGGCCCGCAAGATATCCCGCGCCGAATTGGAGAGCTGGGCTGTGACCTTGCCGTTGACTTCCTTCACCTGCTGGGACAGCACGATCACATGGTCGTCCAGTGCACGGTCAAAGGGATGGTTGGCAATCGACTTGGCGACGAGATAGGTAATCGCGATGCTCATCGGCCAGAGCAGCAGCAGGGGCACCAGCATCCAGTCGAGGATCTCGCCGAACAACGAGCGCTGGATGCGCTCTTCCGGCTGGAGAGCGACAAAATCGTTGGCTTTTCCGCGATGTGATGGGTCGGCCGAGGCAGATACGCCTGCGTCCGGACGGTGAGCGTCGCTCATGGAGGAATGTCAGCCGGTCGTTTGAGCGCCCTGTGCGCTGGGGGACGGGTCGGAGAATTTCTCGAGGCAGTAGCCCAGTCCGCGCACGGTGGCGATGCGCACACCGCCCACCTCGATCTTCTTGCGCAGACGGTGGACATACACCTCGATGGCGTTGTTGCTGACTTCCTCGCCCCATTCGCACAGGTGGTCAACCAGCTGTTCTTTCGAAACGAGCCGCCCGGTCCGCTGCAGCAGGACTTCCAGCAGGCCCAGCTCCCGCGCCGACAGGTCGAGCATCTGGTCGTTCATGTAGGCGATCCGTCCCACCTGGTCGTAGGACAGAGGGCCGTGCTTGATCACGGTTGGGCCGCCGCCCGCGCCACGCCGGGTCAGGGCGCGCACGCGCGCTTCCAGCTCGGACAGTGCAAACGGCTTGGCCATGAAGTCGTCGGCGCCCAGGTCCAGCCCCTTGACGCGTTGTTCAATCGAATCGCCGGCGGTCAGGATCAGCACCGGCAGGCGCGAATTCCGCGCACGCAGGCGTCGCAGCACCTCCAGCCCCGGCATTTTCGGCAGGCCGAGGTCGAGGATCAGCAGGTCGAAATCCTGGGTTGACAGTGCGGAGTCCGCCTCCAGGCCGTTTTTGACGCAATCAGTGGCATAACCGGACTGGCGCAGCGAGCGCGTCAGGCCATCGGCTAGTACACTGTCGTCTTCAGCGAGCAAAATACGCATGGTTGGCACTCTGCAATCAGAAGGAAAGTAGTCTATTGCGTTTCAGTAATAGCAGCAAGGCAAAGCAAGTACCGACTTCAAAAACCCGCTTCTCCCCTCATCCTAATCAAGTTTTCTCGATATTTAAAATTCCTGCTTGCGCACGCCACTGTTTTTTTATACAGTATGGCCTGTGACGTTAATCGAGGTTCGCCAGCCCGAGGGTGGCGAATAAGTTAATACCCAACCGTCGAAAGAATACAGTTATGGACGACAAGAAAGCTGCGCAAAACCCGGAGAAGGCAAAGGCACTCGCCGCCGCGTTGGCGCAAATCGAGAAGCAGTTCGGCAAGGGCTCCGTGATGCGCATGGCCGACGGCGCAGTCGCGGAAGAGGTGCAGGTTGTCTCCACCGGCTCGCTCGGCCTGGATATTGCGCTTGGCGTTGGCGGATTGCCACGCGGCCGCGTTGTCGAGATTTACGGTCCCGAATCGTCCGGTAAGACCACGCTGACCCTGCAAGCCATTGCAGAAATGCAAAAACTGGGCGGCACCTGCGCCTTCATCGACGCGGAGCACGCTCTGGACGTCGTGTATGCCCAGAAGCTGGGCGTCAACCTGCAGGAGTTGCTGATTTCGCAACCCGATACAGGCGAGCAGGCGCTCGAAATCTGCGACGCGCTCGTACGCTCCGGCAGCGTTGACCTGGTTGTGGTCGACTCGGTCGCCGCACTGACCCCGAAGGCTGAAATCGAAGGCGACATGGGTGATTCGCTTCCCGGTCTCCAGGCCCGCCTGATGTCGCAGGCACTGCGCAAGCTGACCGGCAGCATCAACCGCACCAATACCCTGGTCATCTTCATCAACCAGATCCGCATGAAGATCGGTGTCATGTTCGGCAACCCGGAAACCACGACGGGCGGTAACGCGCTGAAGTTCTACGCATCTGTGCGCCTGGACATCCGCCGCACGGGTTCCATCAAGTCTGGCGATGAGGTCATCGGCAACGAAACCAAGGTCAAGGTAGTGAAGAACAAGGTCGCGCCGCCCTTCAAGGAAGCGCATTTCGACATCCTGTACGGGGAAGGCACTTCCCGTGAAGGTGAAATCCTCGATCTGGGTTCCGAGGCCAAGATTGTTGAGAAATCCGGTGCATGGTACAGCTACAACGGCGAGCGCATCGGCCAGGGCAAGGACAACGCGCGCAACTACCTGAAGGAACATCCGGAACTGGCTCGCGAAATCGAAAACAAGGTCCGCGCAGCCCTGGGCGTACCGGAACTGCCGCCCCTCGTGGCAGAAGCTGAATAAGAAGGATCGGCTTCCTTCATACTGAATACTTCACGTGAGGGAGCCCGCGCCGCTGGAACACCATGGCAAAATTGCAAATGAGTCTAAAGGCGCGGGCTCTGAAGTATTTATCCGCTCGCGAACACAGCCGGCTTGAATTGGGCCGCAAGCTGGCGCGCTACGCCCAGGAAGGCGACGACATCGAGGCGTTGCTTGATTCGCTGGAAGCAGCGAAATTCCTGTCCCAATCCCGCTTTTCCGAATCGCTGGTCAATCGCCGCGCCGCGCGCTTCGGGAACAGCCGTATCCTCTCCGAACTACAGTCGCACGGCATCGACGGCGAGGCGCTCCAGGGCATCAAGGGCAGTCTCCTAGACGACGAAGCCGCGCGCGCCAAAGAAGTCTGGCGCAAGAAATTCGGCAGCCCGCCTGAGGATGCTGCGGAGCGTGCCAAACAGATGCGGTTTTTGCAACAGCGCGGTTTTTCCTCCTCGGCCATCCGGTCGGCTATGCGGCCTGTCGACGACGACGACTGATTTTCGCCGTCCAACGCACGCATTCTTGCTCGCATGGAAAACGGCATGTTCGGGTACGATCGATGCCAATGCCGGCGCCGTGCTATGAGCCTTCCCGTGGCAAAAACATCATCATGGTTTTAGGCTTGTGCCTGTGCTAAACTTTCCAGGTTTTTTGCAGCGCCGCATGAGCGGCTGTTGTCGTAGAAACTGCGACAACGACACGCAAATGCGGCATTTCTTTTGGCCGCTTCACTGGCATTGGTCGTTATGCCCTTATCTCCGCCGTCATCCCGCCGTGCGTCAAAGCACACGCGCGCAATCCAGATCGAAGCGTTCGCTCGCGACGACGGCTTGTGGGACATCGACGCGCATATAACAGATATAAAGACCCGTGATACCACACTTGCTTCCGGCATCCGCCCGGCAGGTCACCCGGTACACGACCTCTGGCTCCGCATTACCGTAGACACCACGTTAACCGTCGTCGACGCCGAAGCTGTCTCGGACGCTGTTCCTTATCCGAATTACTGCGACACCATCGGCCCGGACTACAAGAAACTGGTCGGCCTGAATCTCCTCCAGGGATTTCGCGATGGCGTGAAGCAGCGCCTCTCCGGCATCAATGGCTGTACCCACATTACTGAACTGGCCGCGGTCCTCCCGACGGCGACCATCCAGGCATTTGCTGGCGAAGTGCTGGACACGCGCGACGGCGCGAGCACCGACGAGCAAAGCCATAAACCTTTTCAACTCGACCGCTGCCACGCCTTGCGTTCCGACGGGGAAGCAGTCGCCAAGTTTTATCCGCGCTGGGCGGTCAAGCCGTTGGCAGTTTCCGAATCCAGTTAATTTCAACCATTTTGTTTGTTAATAAGCGTCTGAAGGGAAGCTCGCATGAAAATCCATGAGTATCAGGGCAAAGAAATCCTCCGCAAGTTCGGAGTGACGGTTCCGCGCGGTATCCCGTGCTTTTCCGTTGATGAAGCGGTCAAGGCGGCCGAGACTCTTGGAGGCCCGGTCTGGGTCGTCAAGGCTCAGATCCACGCGGGTGGTCGCGGCAAGGGCGGCGGCGTGAAGGTTGCCAAGTCGCTTGACCAGGTCAAGGAATATTCGCACGCCATCATGGGCATGCAACTGGTGACGCACCAGACCGGCCCGGAAGGCCAGAAGGTCAACCGCCTGCTGATCGAAGAAGGCGCTGACATCAAGAAGGAACTCTACGTCTCGATGGTCACCGATCGCCTCAGCCAGCGCGTGGTGCTGATGGCCTCCAGCGAAGGCGGCATGGACATCGAAGAAGTCGCTGAAAAGCATCCCGAGCTGATCCACAAGGTTGAAATC
>Ga0196981_1000405_pt1 | contig 15076 bp, 8 predicted proteins | sample S3_2013CmetaG_FD_155462 | JGI IMG/M metagenome (GOLD analysis project Ga0196981, IMG submission 155462) | Soil microbial communities from Anza Borrego desert, Southern California, United States - S3_20-13C | ecosystem: Environmental > Terrestrial > Soil > Desert | place: USA: California... | reverse complement strand
CTCCTTAAACCGAACATTCGACACTCTTACATTTTAGCGAAGCCGTGAGCAGAAGAACCGTATGCGGGAAATCCGCTCGTACGGGTCTGTGGGGGAGCGAGGCGGTAACAATTCGCTCTACCCGGAACGTACGACTAATGATTTTTGTCAATTAAATATCCGATACATCTGATTTAAGATCTGGCGATCTAAGATTGCAGAGTTTGATTTCAGGATCAACGATTAACGATTAACGATTTTCAGGGAGAGGTCCACCACCGATTTACCAGCGTCAGAAGTTTCAAGGTCTTCTCCGGGCCACCGTGTCTCTGTGCCTTCAGTGGTGATCCAGTCAACGGGATTTCTATTCGAACACCGATTTACGATTCGCGACTCCGACTAATGATTTTTGACAATTAAATATCCAATACATCTGATTTAAGATCCGGCGATCTAAGATTGCAGAGTTTGATTTCAGGATCAACGATTAACGATTAACGATTAACGACAATTTGATTTGACCATGAACTCCCGGCTAACCCTGCTTCAGCAGGTCAAGATACTTCTGCCTGTACTCCCCGATTGTTTCGGGTTTCCGGGAGCGATCGGTTTTCAATGCGCTGGCCAGTAAGGTCAAATCCTGGATCTTTGACTGGATCTCATTCAGGAGGTCGGCTTTGGTAAGGGATTTCTTTGCCATTGTAGTTGAAAGTAATTATTTCCAAGATAACCGGCACGCTCAATAAAATCGAATGTAAGGAGGAAGAATTTCCAAGCCGAACGGAATCGTTCAGCAGATAATGTAAGGGTGTCTTTTTTTTTGCAGCGTTGCTACCGGGCAACAGCCTGCATTTTTGCAGATTGGTTTCGCAACCTTCGTTTCGAAGAGCTGCTCGCGATCGTTGCGTTAACATTTCTCAGGGTATTGAACTTTCGTTGAAGAAAGGCATATGTTCCCCTGGGTGACTTTTTCCTCTGCTCTCCGCCCGCAAGGGACCTGAACGCCGAAAGAAATGGTGAAATATTCATTTTCATCTGGTTATGGTTATAATATTAGGTTATGCGATTCCTGTTAAACGATCCAGCTCCTCTCCGGACCGGCCGCTTAAAAAACGAAAGAAAAGGGGTCAGCTTCTCATCTCCAAATATTGTATCAGGATTAATTTCTTTCAGGTGGGATTGTAAATGAAATATATTGATCTTTTTCCAAGTAAAAAAATTACAAAGTTCCATATCTGCAGGACGTAAGTCCTGTCAATTCGAAGATCCGGTAATTTGACATCGTAAAATATTATACCGCGGTAAAAAAACATTTTTTGCTGACGAGTCATTTCAACTATCGCCAGATAACAAAGCACGGTTTCACAGAGCTTTTTTCAGAATTCCTGAAAAAACATTTCTCTTGCCACGGATTTGAAGCAATCGGCAACCGTATAAGGCCTGGCCCCCCGACATACGCACCGCAAACCTGACCGCCGCAACGAGCGACTAAAGCCGACATCCCCCTCATGTAAGATTTTTGATCATTTCAAAAATCTTTGGGGGTCAAAAATCCTGTAGATTCGTCTGGAGTCTAACGAGTCATGACGGTCTTTAATCCCACCCCTGTGCGGGCAGCACATTCGCTGTTACGCAGCGTCCTGCCAATACTTCTTGTATTGTCGTTAAACCATTTTGCCTGCCACGCGCAAAGGCTCCGGTTTGATCATCTTTCCGTAAAACAAGGCCTCTCGCAAGGCAATGTCTGGGACATCTACCAGGATCGCTTTGGGTTCATCTGGATTGGAACCGAAGACGGATTGAATATCTACGACGGATACAAATTCACGGTACACCGAAGCAATCCCACGGACCTTTTTAGCCTCAGCGCCAACAACGTCGACTGCTTTGCGGAAGACCATGAGGGTAATGTCTGGATCGGGACGCAAAATGGACTTAATCGTTACAACCGCAACCTCAACCGCTTCGAAAGATTCATGCATGACCCGGACAACGACCAGTCGCCGGGCAGCGATGACATCGGTCACCTGCTGATCGATTCAAAAAACAACCTGTGGATTGCAACTGTAAAAGGTGTCAGCGTTTATAACCTCGAGTCAAAGGCCTGGCGACGTTTCGTGGCCAACCCGGATGATCCGCGTTCCCTGCCCGACAACGTCACTGAATTCTTGCTGGAAGACAATTCGAAAAAGATATGGATCGCCACCGGGGGAGGACTCAGCATGCTCAGCGCCGATGGGAAGACCTTTACAAACTTCTTTCATGACCCCAACGACCCGCAAACACTGAGCAGCAACAAAGTCAGGTCGATTTATCAAACCCAGGACGGAACCCTATGGGTCGGGACTTTCGATGGCGGATTAAACAAGATGAATCCCATACAGAAAACATTTACGCGGTATATGCATGACCCGGCGGATCGCTCAACGCTCGGAAATAACTATGTGTATTCGATGACGGAAAACAAGGCGGGCGAATTCTGGATCGCCACCGATGGGGCATTGAACCTGATGGACCGCAAAGAAGGAAAATTCAAACGCATCCAGTCAATCCAGGGTGACGAGACTGGTTTGAACAGTGACATTGTCAGCACGGTGATGTTTGACCGCAACCAGCGAATGTGGGTCGGAACGAGGTTTGGCGGCGTGAACATCTACGATCCGGACAAATACGGCTTTCAGCATTTCCGGTACAACAGCTTCGAAAAAAATTGTTTGAGTAACAACAATGTCACCGACTTCGCCGAAGACAAGCTCGGCAATGTGTGGGTTGCGACGGACGGCGGCAGTCTCAACTACTTCGACCGCAGCAACGGCACGTTCAAAAGTTACATCGACGTCTTCACCAACAACAAGGTGCTGGCCATCGCACCGGATAAGAATGAGAAGATCTGGGTTGGCATGTGGGCGGGAGGCGTGAATTATTTCGATCCTGTGACGAAAAAAGTAAAACGTTACCTGCACAAGCCAGGAGACGGCACAAGTCTCAGCGATAATAACATTTTCGATATCATTGTCATGAAGGACGGCAGCGTATGGATCGCAACCTGGGGCAACGGTTTGAACCGGTATAATCCGGAGACCGACGACTTCACCCGATACATCAACGATACCTCGGATCCAACATCGATCAGCGGCTCACCCCTTTCGCTGCTGATGGAGGACAGTCAGGGCAAACTCTGGATCGGAACGGAACAGGAAGGTGTGGACATGTATGATCCCGTCAGCGGTGTATTCTCCCACTTCAAAGGCGGGTCAAGCCCCGGACAGCTTAGCGGAAACAGCGTTTTCTGTATCTATGAAGATTCGAAAAACCGGTTGTGGGTCGGTACGAATGGATCCGGTCTGAACCTCCTTGACCGCGAGAAGAATACGTTCACTGCTTTTCGGCAGAAGGATGGCCTTCCCAACGAAGGCATCATGGGGATCCTCGAGGACAACCAGGGTAAACTGTGGATCAGCACCAACAAAGGTTTAAGCAGGTTTGATCCTGAAACGAAGGTGTTTAAAAACTATTCGGAAAGCGACGGCCTTCAAAGCGATCAGTTCAACCGCTGGGCATTCAGGAAACTGTCATCCGGCGAGCTGATGTTCGGTGGAATCAATGGCTTTAACCTGTTCAATCCTGCCAAAATACGCGACAACACTTTCAAGCCACCGGTGTACATCACTGATTTCAAACTATTCAACAAACCTGTCAGTATCGGTGACAATGAGATCTTAAAACAGAATATATTGCTCACCGATGAATTGATTCTCCCATATCACCAGAATATTTTTTCATTTGAATTCACCGCGTTGAATTTCAGGCAGCCGGAGAAAAACAAATACAAGTACAAGCTTGAAGGGTTCGACGAGGATTGGGTTGATGCCGAATCCGAACGCCGGAAAGAATATACGAACATCGCCCCCGGTGATTACATCTTCCGGGTGATCGCGTCCAACAATGACGGCGTGTGGAACGAAGAAGGAGCGTCGGTCGCGATTCACGTGGTACCTCCATTCTGGAGAACATGGTGGTTCTACACGACCATACTCTCCCTCATCATTTACTCGATCGTCTGGTATAACCGTCGCCTGAAGAAGCAGGCGAAACAACGCCAGGCGGAGCTTGAAGCGATCATCGAAGAAAGGACGCGCGAAGTCATAACACAAAATGAAGAGATCGTAAAAAGATCCGAAGCCGAACGTGTCAACAACTGGATCACCCAGGGACTTGCCGAAGTAAGTGAAGTGATGAGCAACAATAACCAGGACCTGGCATTGCTGGGGCGCCAGACATTAAAAAGTGTCGTGAACTTCACAAATGCGCAACAAGGTATCATTGCGTTGGGAATGAAGGAACGCAACGACGACGAACACCTTCGCGTGCTGGCAACGTACGGCGTAAATAAAAAAGCGCTCGAAGAGCAGCGCATTGAAGTCGGATCGGGACTCCTGGGAGAAACTTACAAGGACAGACAGAAAAAAGTCCTCGAGACAATTCCGAAAGGATATCTGAAAATTGAATCCGGGCTCGGGGAAGCGCTGCCGGCACGGATCGCCCTTTTGCCTTTGAAGACACAGGACGGCGAAATTGTCGGGGTGATCGAGCTGGCGTTCCTTGGAAATATCAGTGATATGGTACAGGATTTCCTCGATAAAGTTTCCGGTGTGATCGCCCTGAACATTTACGCCGCCACGCTGACCCACAAGACAATGTTGTTGCTGCAGCAGTCGAAGGCTCAAATGGAAGAGCTGCGGGCACAGGAAGAAGAGATGCGGCAAAACATGGAGGAGCTCGAAGCCACCTCCGAGGAATTCCGACGCCGCGAGTCAGAATACCAAAAACGGATTGCCGAACTCGAAAGGGTTTCCAGGAGTTGAAAGCGAAAGCAAAAAGATCCTCTAAATCAAGATAATCCCAATCAAGGAAATCCTTTCAATCCCATGAATCAAGGTCAATTTGGTCTCCTGATCACCATCACGGCTATAGTCTCCTGTACCTACCGCGTGAGTGACAACTCACTTGGCCCGAAAACGTCGGAATTTGACGAAGATGTCACCTTCCTTCAAAAATATGCTGATGTGATCGTATTATCCGATAAGGACAACAGGTCGAAAGTTGCAGTCATGCCGGCGTTGCAGGGCCGTGTGATGACAAGCACTTCCGGAGCAGGGGAAAGTTACGGATGGATAAACCGGTCACTGTTTGAATCAGGCGATACCTCAATCCACATCAATGCGTTTGGCGGCGAGGAACGTTTTTGGCTGGGACCTGAAGGTGGACAATTCTCGATCTTCTTCGAAAAAGGAAAAGATTTCAACCTGGAGAACTGGAAGACTCCAAAACTCATCGACCTCGAGGCGTATCCGGTTGTCTCACAATCCAACGGTGGAGCAGTATTTAAAAAATCCGGGCAATTGGCAAATTACTCAGGCACGGTCTTCGACATTACCATTAACCGGGAGGTCAGGATACTTGAATCCGCAGAAGCATTTCAGCAGCTGGGAATCGCGCCCGATACAATGCTGCGATCAGTGGCATTTCAGACTGTTAACCGGTTGGAAAATTCCGGCACGTCAGCGTGGAGCAAAAAAACCGGATTGTTATCGATATGGCTTCTCGGTATGTTCAACCCGTCACCCGAAATGACAGTGGTCGTGCCTTACAACGGTGGTGTGGAAACGAACGACGACAAAATTGTGAACGACGACTATTTTGGCAAAGTGCCGCCAGACAGGTTGAAGGTCAGAGCCGGCGTCATTTACTTCAAAGCAGATGGCGCGTACCGAAGCAAGATCGGCCTCACACCGTCGCGGGCAAGAGATGTGCTTGGAAGTTACGACCCGGTGACCAACACGCTGACGATCGTGAAATACAACAAACCGGAAGGAGTCACCGATTACGTAAATTCAAAATGGCAGATACAGTCAGAACCCTACCAGGGTGATGTTGTGAACTCTTACAACGACGGTCCCCCTTCGCCCGGCGTGAAACCTCTCGGCCCTTTTTATGAACTTGAAAGTTCGTCTGCGGCCAAAGAGCTAAATCCGGGAGAAAGCCTGATCCATACGCAAACCACGTTTCATTTCCAGGGTGATGAGGAAGCAATTGAAAGATTAAGCGTCGCGGTCCTGGGTGTAAGGATCGCGGATATCAGATCGGCGTTCCGGTAGTATCGAGTCATCTTTCAAATTTTCCATCTATCATTCGCCAGATCCGTAAGGGATTATCATCCTTCAATTCGGACGGCAGCATGGACTGTGGAAAATTCTGGTAACAGACGGGGCGTGTGAACCTGCGGATGGCCAACGTTCCCACGGACGTGCTTCGCTGGTCAGTCGTTGCCGGGAAAGGGCCGGAATGGACCATGGCATGCGTCACTTCAACTCCAGTAGGGTATCCGTTAATGATCAGCCGTCCGACCTTTTGTTCCAGCGCGTTTACGAGGGTGCCGTTTTGCTGAAGGTCCTGTTCCGTTCCATGAATGGTGGCTGTAAGATGGCCCCTGAGGGCTGTCGCGATCTGCATGAGTTCCGTTTGATCGCTGAACGTGATGGCAAGCGTTGACGGTCCGAACAGCTCCTCTTCCAGGGAATGGTCATTGAGAAAAACTTTTGCCGAAGTTTGAAACAACGACGAAGGAACGACGAAACCGTCACCCTTGCTTTTCCCTTTGACAATGGTAGCCACACCTTTGGAGGCTGCGAGCTTGTCAAGACCGCTTTGGTAAGCGCCCCGGATATCCGCGGTCAGCATAACGCCGCAGGAAGTTTCGCCGATCGATTCGGATAAAGCTCCGATGAATGCGTTGCCGCCGTCACCTGAAGGAAGAAAAACCAGTCCGGGTTTCGTACAAAATTGTCCGCCACCGAGTGTTACAGAGGCCGAAAGGTCTTTTGCGATCTGTTTTTGTCTTTCACGCAGCGCGCCTTCAAGAATAAAAACCGGATTTGAACTGCCCATCTCCGCGTATACCGGTATGGGTACAGGTCGATCGTTCGCAGCATCCGACAGCGCCTTTCCTCCGCGGTAAGAGCCGGTAAAGGCGATTGCTTGTGTCAGCGGATGTTTTACAATTGCCAATCCCACATAACTGTATTTCCCATGCACCATTGAAAAAGTCCCTTCCGGCATTCCCGCTGTCTCAACGGCCTTGATGATCGCGGCCGCGACAAGCTCCGAAGTTCCGGGATGCGCAGGATGACCTTTTACCACAACGGTACATCCGGCGGCAAACGCCGACGCCGTATCGCCCCCCGCAACTGAGAATGCCAGCGGAAAATTGCTCGCTCCAAAGACGCCTACAGGTCCGAGTGGTTTTTGCATGCTTCGTATGTCGGGCTTTGGCGGCACCCGGTTTGGATCCGCAAGATCTATTCTCGCGTCGGCCCACGACCCTTCACGGACATAACTCGCAAAAAGTTTTAGCTGGTTTACAGTCCGGTTACGTTCGTTGATCAGCCTTCCTTCCGGTAAACCTGTTTCCTGCCGGCACCGGCTGATCAGTCTGTCGCCGAGATCCAGGAGTGCTGCTGCGATGGCATCGAGGAATGTCGCCTTTTGTTCTCCTGTTTTTAAGCGGTATACCTGAAACGCCTCCGACGCTTTGCGCAGCGCCGCATCAACCTCTTCTTCCGTTGCTTCGTGAAATGCAGGTTCAAGGCGCTCGCCGGTCGCAGGATTTTCAGCATCAAACATGTTTTTCCCGGTACCTGAGAGCAAGCTGCCGATGAAATTTTTTCCGGTTAGTGTCTTCATCGCGATTTCATTTCTAATTTATTCATCAAACATCCGCCGGGATCGGTGGCGCTGCAGGGTCCGTCAGGAAATTCCTTCAGGACGTCAGCAGAGACCATTGCTAACCGGACCCGGAAGCTTTTCCCTGCTATAAGAACATCAGGCGAAAGTATACAATAAGTGAAAAATAGCGAAATCGTCTTGCAAGGGCTAGTATTTCAGGACTTTGCTGGTTAACCTGAGTCCGCCCTGATCGATGATAAGGTAATAGATCCCCGGTGGCAAACTTTCCAGGTTGAGATGGACGACATGGTCAGCAGTGGATCGATGCTGAAATTGTCGTCCCAATGCGTCGGCCACGACAAGATCCAATTCAATCGCTGTTGGATTGAGGATGGTGAGAGGTCCATTTGTCGGATTGGGGTATACTCTTCCCTCCGCGGAAAGGTGTTCGGCGCTTGTGATTACCAAACTGGTACTGACCCAATCGGAGGCCCCTGAGTTGTGATAGCTTCTTATTCGCCACCAGAAGGATTGAGTGGTCGCCGCATTTTCAAAATGGTAAGTCGTGATGTTGCTCTCAACGTTTGCCAGCAATTCGAAATCAGTTCCATTTTCAGAGGTCTGCAACTCGAAACCTGATTCATTGTTTGACAGGTCGGACCATGACAATGTGAAATGTCCAGACTCCAATGTAGACATAAAATCTGCCGGCGCCTGGGGCGGAATGACGACACTGGTAGCAACCCAATCCGAAAATACTGAAGCATCAAAGCTTCTGACCCGGAACCATACTTTCTCTGCAGTTGTGGAATTTGCGAAAGAATACGTAGTTGTATTGGCATCCACGTTCGCAACTGGCGCGAAGTCGGTTTCATTGACGGACATCTGTATTTCGAAGCCAGACTCATTCGCTGACATATCCGACCAGCTCAGCGTAAATTGACCTGATCCAACAGCGCTGACCAGGTTTGACGGCGCAGACAATACAACGGACTGTTCTATGGTGGCGGTTATTGCATCCGACGAGGCCTGTCCGGCGCTATTAAACGCTACAATGGTATAGTCGTACGTGAAACCACTTACCGTTGTTGTGTCCACAAATGCATACGCGTCCTCAGCCAGGGTGTCGAGCACGATTACTTCAGATTCGGTAGACACCCGTCCGGAATTCGACGATGGCTTGCCTGATCTTTTGACGTAATAACCATCTTCATTGTCGGCATTATCCGTCCAGGTAAGCAGGACGTCTGATGAAGCGGTGTCAACTTTGGGAGCTTGTGGTGTCGGCTTGAACAGATAGTTCAGGTCAAGCCGGGCGATTCCAAAAAATGGTTTTTGGCTCAGCCGATTGAACGAGCCAATCATATAGTAAGACTTTGAAGCCTGATCTTTCTCGATGTCGTAAATAATACTGTTTTCCGGAAAGCCATAGTTCACGTTCTTGCTGACATGCCCGATCAGTGAGGCGCGCGCAATCACACCCACTTCGTCTCCGTTCACCCTGGTGAAATTTCCCGTCATCACGATAGCCCTGTTGCTCACCGGAGTGAGGTTAACAACGCTTCCATTGTACACGGTGACAGCGGTGTCCGTTGCGAATCGTCCCAATGAATCAAACTGAAATATCGGATTTGGATAGAATGAGCTGAATTGGGTCAATGTCCCACCCGTCACAAACCTGTTGTTCGGAAAAAGCCCGATAGTTTTGAGAAGCACTCCCGACAAATCAACATCCGGGTAGTCGTTAAGCACTTCACCAGATTCATTCATGCTGAACAGAAAGCCGCCATCATAAGGATGAATACCTCCGGCGATAAGGATGTCGCCATTGTTTTGAATTTCAATATCATTCACCTGATATAATTCGGGAACGGCATCGTGAAAGGCCTGATCCAGAGAACCATCCGGATTGAGCAGCGCAAGGTTTCTTTGCTGAACGTCATTGATGTTATCAAACAAACCACCGATAAGTATTTGTCCGTTCTTTAAGATCCTAATCACATTGACACCCAGGCCGATATATTTTGGCCAGACGTGAACATGGAACGTCGAGTCAAAACTTCCATCAGGATTGATCCGGATGAGCATGCCGGTGTACTGATCCCCTGCTTTAGTGAAAGCTCCGCCAACGACGATTTTTCCATCATCCTGTACGGCCATTTCAAAAATTCCGTGGTCGAGCTGCCTGAGTAACGAGTTTTCAAAAGTTGTGTCAATCGTTGCGTCAGCGTTGAGTCTCGCGATGTTTCTGACCGGCTGCAGATCGATCGAGTTGAATGAGCCTGCAATGACCACTTTACCATCTTTCTGAATGGTCATTGCCCGTATTGTCGCCGGTCCCCCGAGAACGGGTTGAAACGATTCGTCAAGGGTACCATCTGACTTGATACTTACCAGCCCGTATAATCTATTGGGCAGGGGGGTGCTGAAATTGCCGGACATTAGAAGTGAATTGTTCAGGAGCAGCTTCGGATCCGTGATCTCTCCGTGCGTTTGTTCATAAGGAACTGGCGTGAAGTTAAATGATGCGTCTATGTCACATTGCGCGTTTACCTTGAGGATCGAATAGTCAAAACTATATGGTTTGAGGCCTGCCATGTAAACATCATCCCCTTCAACGATTACACTCGCGATCTGGTACTGAAAAAAGTCGGAAGGAATGTTAGACGTTACAAAGGTTGTGTCAAGCGATCCGTTTTCATTGAGTCGTGCAACGTAATGTGAACTTATATTATCATAAGTGGTGAAATTTCCAGCAATTATTACCCTGTTGTGAGCATGAAGGGCAACGCTTTTCACGGTCGGCGAAACACCACCGACACCTGTTGCGCTGTTGAACGTTTGGTCGACACTGCCGTCCGCATTCAGCCGAACGATGCCGTTTGCCGCAACGCCATTGAAAGTTGTGAATCCGCCGCCAACGTATATTTTTCCCTCAGGCGTAACACACACTGCTTCCAACTGAAGATTTACGTCGTCGGGTCCTGTACCCGCATCGAAACTATCATCCACAGAGCCGTCTTGTGCTATCCTGTACACAGTTTTACCTTCCCATGACACGGCCAGGTATCGATTGCCGTCATATGGAATTAGCTTTCTGAGATTGGTGACGGCGGATGATAGCTGAAACGAATGGTCTATTGAGCCATCGGGATTCAGCCTGATTGCCGAAACGCCGAAGCTCGTCCAACCGCATGCAAGAATTTTTCCGTCGTTATCAACAGACAGGGACGATGCGAGATTGTTGATGTCTGCAAACACGGCAGGGTGAAAGGTGGTGTCAACACTGCCATCGGCGTTTAGTCGAAACAGTCCTTCGACGGAAACGGATCCAACCGTTGTAACGCGGCCTGAAATCACAATCTTTCCGTCTGACTGCGCGGCAAGCGCTGCAAGAACAGGCGTATCAGTTATCCTGGGTATAAAAGCTGAATCAATCTTTTGGGCAAATGTCGTGACAACAATAGCCAGGCCTGCGAGGGTTAAGTGGAGTCTTTTCATGAAGAGGGTCTGATCGCAAAGATAGATACTTTCGGGAAAAAGAGAAACATCCGCGATTTATTTCCCATCCACTTTGATTTCAAATTACTGAATTCCATCAAAGGCTCCTACAGGGAATTCGGGTGAGCGAATGACCCCTGATGTTGACATGTGGCTGGAAAAAAAAACGGCACCAGAGGCTGCCTTCGTCGACCAGGCCAGCAACCGGGAACAAATTCACGCTTCAGTATCGGTGAACACTAAAATAAAAGAAACGCCTCCTGTCAGGAAGCGTTTCAAACCCTGGTGGTATCCATCTGCCACCCCTCACTTCAGAGGAAAGCGGAAATTATTTCTTGAGAATGATCTGTGTCGATACGATTCCCCCGCTGTTAACTTTCACGATATACATTCCTTTGGGCCAGGTTGTGCCAATGTTGTTGTAATCGGTATTTGCTTGTATCCGTCCTAAATTCTCCATCGGAAATCCAGTGGAAGAAAAAATTGATACGTTCGCAATTTCCCCGTCCTTTCCATCAAACCGGATTGTAAACTCATCTGTGAACGGATTGGGATACGGTGTTACTGCAACCGTGTGCCTGGCACTCCCTGGTTCGGCGGCCGCGGCTGTAGTCTGGCATTCGACGAAATCATAGGTGTTAATGTTTCTGAAGATATTGGGCTCGACACCCGTAGCGGAACGGTAGCCAAAGAATACGATCGAGTTTCCCAAGGGTTCGATCGGATATGCGGTAGTCGTCCCGGTGCTGATCGGACTGGTGTTGCAGTGTGTCCCATCACTCCGGTAAAGTTGTCTTGCAGCAGACACTCCAAAATACAGAACGTCATCGACAAAAGTGTGGTCGACTGATAAGTTGAAATGGAAGGAATCCATATAAATATACATCACGAGCCCATCCATCGTCTCGCCATCGCTGTATCTGAAAAACAAGCGCCCCTCTTCCGTGTACCACAAATAGAGTTTGTGCTGATCCGCAACCATATCCAAAATCGATAGCGATGAAATCTTTGTGAACGAACTGTTGCCCGTTGTATAAAACAATCCAAAATTCGTAAGCCCGGACGCCGCGAAATACAATCTGTTGTTCAGAACGGAAAACTGGTCGATGCCGTATTCGCGAAGGAAATCCCTCCGATCATTTGTCTCCAGATCAAACAGCATATAAGTTCCGGCTGATGTGCCATCCGTCCTCCAGATCTCGTTGCCGTGTATACCATCGTTAGCAACAAAATAAAAAACGTTCCCGATGGTGGCACTTGGATATTTATAGGGAACGTAGGTATTTCCGCTGCTGCGGATCGTTTTTACCAACGACAAACCGGTTGTTTCGGCTTTCCATAACTGAAGCGCGCTCCTGTCGGACATGACAAAAGCTCTTCCTGCGGAACTGTAAATTTTCGTGATGCCTCCAAGGAGATCTCCGATCATCGTTGTACCGGTTGTCGTGCCATCTGATCTCCACACGTAGCGTGAATCCGTGGAGAAGTACAGGATGCCGTCGACGTCGGTAAAGTTTTCCGGGTAGCCGGTGATGCCCGATTTGACCACAATGGTGTTGGTACCATCTGCATTGGCTTTTCTCAGGTAGTATCCATCGGATGCTGCGTAAGTAAAGAATACGGTGTTGCCAACTTTGGTCAGGTTCGTAGCGCCGCTGATAAGGGAATACGTACCAAGGGCGGTTCCGTCAGTCCTGTAAAGCTCGTTGTCGTTTCTCGCGGGATACCCGGGATTTTCTATCCTGTCGATGACCATGTACGTGATGTTCCCGGCAGTAACCATCCCGTCAGGCTGGCTGCTCAGTGTCGGCTGGTATGGGTCTTTGATCGTATACGTCCCGGCTTCGGTACCATCCGAACGGACGAACCCAAAGCCAACGGTGGGCGTGAGTTTTCCAAAAGTAAACATCAGGTTGTTGAATGTCATCAGTTCCTGTCTGTATCCGGTCGTATAACCCGGTCCGTCTGCTTCGCGGTAAAAGAGTTTTACAGGCACCGGAGATGTCCCGTTATAAGCCATCTTGAAAAGATAATACCATTGTCCGCCATCGGGTTGTTCTTCATCCGGTGTGAATCTGGAGTTAAAAAAATAGACGTCACCGTTCATGTAGGTAAACTCGGGGTCCGGATAGGCGATTCCGAATTGATAATATGCGGAGGACGCGGTTGAGACGGGCGCAACGATGAAGGTACCGGTCGGGGTGCCGTCGCTGCGGTAAATGTAATCCTGGTATTGTTTGCTTGCCGTGAAGTACAAAATCCCGTTGATGTTTTTAAAATTACTCATCCCATGCGGCGTTTCGTAATCTACATTGTTGCTGCCAGCCGCCCCCGGATTGAGATCCTTGACCAGGACGGTCCCACCGGCGGTACCATTGCTCTTCCACAACTCATCTCCGTGTATACCATCATCCGCGGTAAAAAACAGCGTTCCGTTCACATCGATGAGGTTCTCAACGCCGGAGCTGGCGCTGCCGCTCCGGATGTCTTTAATGCGAACCGTACCAGCAGCCGTTCCATTGCTCTTCCACAACTCCCGGCCTGCGGTGTTGTCAATCGCTCCAAAGTAAAGGACTCCATTGATGTTTATAAGGTATTGCGGAAGGCTGCTGATCTTATATCCCGTTCGAATATCCTTCACCATCACAGTACCAGCGGCAGTACCGTCGGTTTTCCAGACTTCGTAGCCATTGGTGCCATCGTTGGCGACGAAGTATAATGTGCTTCCGATCGGTGTCAGGTATCCGGGGTTGCTTCCGCCTGAAACTTTCAGAATGTCCTTAACGAGGACTGTTCCTTCCGCGGTACCGTTACTCTTCCAGAGCTCGCGACCATTCGTGCCATTTGTTGCGGAAAAGTATAAAAGTCCGTTGACGTTTGTGAAATTCTGGGGAAGGGAGCTGCTTCTTCCTCCGTAAATGTCCTTCACTTTGACAGTTCCGGTAGTAGTACCGTTGCTTTTCCACAGCTCAACACCACTGACGCCATCGTCGGCAGCAAAGTACAATGTCGAACCAACCATGGTAAGGTTGGAGATCGAATTGAATCGTTTCACGCCAACGGTACTGTTAGGTGTGCCGGTGCTTTTCCATAACGCATTGTTCATGATGAAATACATGTTGCCACCACCGTGAGTCAGATTGCTGAATTCATTGTGGTTACGCTCGTGACTTGCATTGAGGTCGCGAAGAAGCTCAGACTGGCTTATGGCTTTAAAGTTCGCCGACAAAAGCAAAACAATACTGAAAGCAGTGCCACGCACAAAATTCTTCAACGCAGATGTCGCATTGAAACCTGGATAGAGTAGTTTTTTTCTCATAAAGAGTAAATGATTTTTTTTTCAACATCCTCAACCAACAGCACGTACCTCGTCAAAAAGGAGTAGCGTAAGCCTGGAGCAGCCGCACCTTTGAATAAAAAAGAGGTTTTCGTTTCATGGGTGTGATATCTTAAACGATAATTGGAAAAACGTCATGCCGTTTTGAGGGGAGTTAGTTAGTCGGTAGTGCGAATTACCGGGCCCTTAGTTAACAGGCTCTTTTTTTGAATCAGCGTGGATGTTGAATTCGCAAAGGACTAAAGTACGGTGGCCGATGGAACTTTGACTTTACCGAAGTAGATTGGGGGTTAAATTTAAGTTCACGGCTCACCGGGAGTGATGGAAAAGTTCCAGGTTTCAAGTTTCTGGTTTCAAGTTTCTGGTTCCAGGTTTCTGGTTTTGTTTCTGTCCATGCCTGCCAGACGTTGACCGTTTTCTAGGGTTTAAATGTAACATTAATTGTCATTGTTGTTGTAGTCATTAGCGGGTATGTGGGTAACTCGTTTCGAGTTATCCACATACCTGCGTTTTTTCTTTTTTTGCTTCTTTTTT
>Ga0196981_1000404_pt1 | contig 15095 bp, 12 predicted proteins | sample S3_2013CmetaG_FD_155462 | JGI IMG/M metagenome (GOLD analysis project Ga0196981, IMG submission 155462) | Soil microbial communities from Anza Borrego desert, Southern California, United States - S3_20-13C | ecosystem: Environmental > Terrestrial > Soil > Desert | place: USA: California... | reverse complement strand
TTGAGCAGGGTGGTGCGGCCGACTTCGAACCACGGCAGGTAGCTGCCGTGGTAAACGATGCCCATCATGTCAGTCTCGGCGTAGCGGACCTGGATCGTGGTGCGGGACTCGATCATCGGGTCATGACGCTGATGCCGGCGCGCCCGGTTGTCCAAACAAGGTTCGGGCGGATTCGTCCCAGCTGTGCCGACGCGCATGGCGGCGTCCGCCCTCGCCGAGCCGGGCCCGCAGGTCCGGGTCCTCGATCAGGCGCGCGAACGCGGCGGTGAGCGCGGCCGTGTCGCCGGGGGGCACGAGCAGGCCGGTCTCGCCGTCGACGACGGCCTCCGGCACGCCGCCGATCGCGTGGGCGACGACGGGGACGCCGTGGGCGCCGGCCTCGAGGTAGACGAGGCCGAAGCCCTCGACGCTCAGCTTGTGCGGGACGCTCGTCATCGCGAACACGTCGGCTTCGGCGTACAGCCCGGGCAGGTCCGGGTCGGCCACGTCGCCCAGCAGCCTCACCGGAAAATCCGCCGCCGCGGCGGCGGCGCGCAGGGCATCGTCGTAGCCCTCCTTGCCGTGCGCCCCGGCAATGCGGTACTCGACGCGGGCCCGGAGCTCGGCGGGCAGGGCGCGGAGGGCGCCGACGACGTGCAGCTGGCCCTTGCGCGGGTGCAGGCGCGCGACCGTCAGGATGACCAGCCGGCCGCCGGGCGCGCGGCGGGCGGGAGCCGCGGCGAGGGGGAAGTCGGTGCGGAGGGCCCCGGGGGTGAGCGCCACGCGCCCGGCCGCGCTCGGGAAGTGGCCGAGGAGGAGGTCGCGCGTGTGCCGGCTGACCACGCTGATCCGGTCGGCGCGCGCGAACAGCCGGCCCGCCGCGAGCCGGGTGCCGAAGCGCTGGTGCAGCCGGAGGATTTCCGACCCGTGAAGCGTGAGCACGAGGCGGGCGCCTTTCGGAACGCCGAAATACTGGAGAAAGAGCATCGCGAGGATCGGCCCGGGCTCCGGGAGGTAGAGGGTGGCGCCTCGGAGGGCGTGCCGGTGCGCGTGCAGTTCCCCCGCCATCCGCCATTGGCTGGGGAGGTCGTGGGTCGGCGGCATGGGCAGCCGGCGGACAGCGAAGGGCCAATCGCGCTCGGGAGAGGAGGCCGCCTCGGGGGCCCAAACCTCCACCTCATAGCCCAGCCGGCCGGCCGCCGCCGCCATCTCGGCCGCGTAAACCGCGATGCCGCCCCGGTGCGGATGGAATTCGTGCGATATAAGCAGCAAACGGGGACGATCCGCAGCCATGGGAGGCGGCAAGGAAGGCGGGGGCATCCTCCGGCGGCAAAGCCAATTATCACGGTGCCGATCCGCCGGATTTACGGGCCGAAAGGCGAGGAATTGGGGGGTTTTTGGGGTTTACACGCTGGCGCTCCTCAACTTACTCAGCAAAAGAATGGCACAGTCAGTTAACTCGGCCTCCGGCATTCCGCTCAAACCGTTCACGCCGGAAGATGACGCTAACCTGCGGGAATCTTTGAAGCGTTGCTCGGCAGCGACTTACGAAGCAGCCGCGCAATTCCGGAAGACCGGGAACACCGAGCACCTTCCGGCCATCGTGCTGGGGGTCTTGGAGCGCTACGTGGAGCCCGACCTGCGGGCCAAACTCAAGGACGCCGACGACGACCTTCGGATTATCGAGGATCTGGGCATCGATTCGCTGACGATGATGGAGATCGTGATCCTCGTGGAGGACGTTCTCCAAATGTCTATCAACAATGACGAACTCCGGCACCTGCGGACCGTCGGCGACGTGAAGACGTTCATCGAGTGCAAGGTGCGCGGCCAGCCGTTGCCGAAGCCGACCAAGTTCCTCCCGATCGAGCAGATTGTCTCGGTGATGCCGATCCAGCCGCCCTTCCTGTTTCTGAGCGAGGCGTCGGTGAACGCGCACGGCGCGAACGCGAAGTACAAGATCAGCGGCCAGGAGTTCTTCCTGCAGGGCCATTTCAAGGACAACCCGGTGCTGCCGGCGTCGATCATGCTCGAGGCGCTCGGCCAGCTGGCCGTGCTGTTCCTGCTCGAGGGGCAGGTGGGCGAGCAGGGCAAGGTGGTCGACCCCAAGACGATCTTCTTCACCTCTTGCGAGGGCGTGCGTTGCCACCGCGTATGCCGGCCGGGCGAGGTGCTGACGCTCTCGATCAAGCCGAAGCGCCTGAAGCAGCCGCTCGCGACGTTCGAGGGCCAGATCCGCGTGGGTCAGGAAAAGGCGGCGCTGGCCGAGGAGATCACGCTCACTTTCGCGCTGGTCGACGAGGTCGCGAAGCCCCTCCCGCAGCCCGAAACCCCGGCGGCGACCGCGAACGGCGCCACGGAGCGCGCCGCGGTGAACGCTTGAGCCGTCCCGTGGCGGTTGACCGGGAGACCGGAACCGCTTTGATGCGCGGCGGTCCCCGGCGGACCGCCCGCGGGAACGTCGCGGTCCCCTGACCATGCGAAAAGTCTACGTCACCGGCCTCGGCTTCATCACGAGCATCGGCAACGACGCCGCGACCGTGATGGAAAGCCTGCGGGACCTGCGTCACGGGATGCTGCTCTATCCGCCTTTCCAGCGTCCCGACGTGCCGGTGAAGGTCGCCGCGCCCATCCGGGATTTCCAGACGGACTCGACCGACGCGGAGGACTGGATCATTCCCGCCCGCTACCGCATCAAGCGGGAAATCCTGCGGGGAATGGCGCCGCACGGCGTCTATTCCTATTGCGCGATGCTCCAGGCCATCGAGGACGCCCGGCTGACGGAGGCCGATATCTCGAACCCGGGCACCGGTCTCTACGCCGCGTCGGGCGGCTCGCCTTTCCTGCTCGGCCATTACCTCGAGAAGATGCGGCGGCAGGGCGTCATGCGCTGCCAGCCGCTCGGCATCGTCGCGTCCATCTCGGGGACGGTGAACTTCAACCTGGTGTCGCATTTCAAGATCAAGGGGGCGTCGACCGGGTTCTCGTCGGCGTGCGCATCGTCGGCCCACGCCCTGGGCTTCGCCTACGACGAGATCGTGCTGGGCCGCCAGAACCGGATGTTCGTGGTCGGGGCGGAGGACGGCAACGTCGAGAGCATCCTGCCGTTTGCGGGCATGCGCGCCCTCTCCGTGCAGTCCGACCCCTCGATCGCCTCCCGGCCGTTCGACGTGGGGCGCGACGGCTTCGTCGGCACGGGCGGGGCGACCGTCGTGCTGCTCGAGGCGGAGGAGGAGGTCGAGCGGCGGAAGGCGCGGACCTACTGCGAGGTGGCCGGGTGGGGCCAGGCCTCGGACGGCTACAACGTGGCGATCTCGCATCCGGATGGCGCGGGCCTGCGCTCCGCGATCGAGCAAGCGCTGCGGAACGCGGATCTCGGGCCGGAGGCGGTCGACTACGTCAACGCGCACGCGACCTCCACGCCCATCGGGGACATCTCCGAGGCGCGCGCGCTCAAGATGATCTTCGGCAACTCGCCGACCCGGCCGGCCGTGAGCAGCACCAAGGCGCTGACCGGTCACGGCCTCTCGCTCGCGGGCGCGATGGAGGCGGCCTTCTGTGCGCTCGCCATCCGCGAGGGCTTCATGCCGGGGTCGGCGCACATCACGCGGCTCGACCCGGCATGCGAGGGCCTGAACATCATCCGCGCCACCCTCCCGCACCGGCCGAACGTCGTGCTGAGCAACAGCAGCGGCTTCGGCGGGGCGAACGTCTGCCTGGCGTTCCGCAGCGTCAATTGACGCGATGAGCCCGCCGCTCTCCTCCCGCCACCGCAGCGCGTTCGTCACCGGCGCAAGCACGGGGCTGGGCCGGGCGTTCGCCGAGATGCTGCTGGCGGAGGGCGTCGCCGTCTGGGGCACCTCCCGCGACCCGGCGCGGCTCGCGGGCCTCCCGGGGCTTCGGCCGGTGACCCTCGAGCTCGGGGACGCCGCGGGCGCCGAGCGCGCGCTGCTGGAGGCCGACCGCGTCGCGGGCGGCTTCGACCTCGTGATCAACAACGCGGGCTTCGGGGCGTTCGGCGGGTTCGCGGAGACGGACTTCCGCCTCTGGCAGGAGCAGCTCGAAACGATGCTTGTGAACACCGCGCGCCTCAGCCACGCGGCCCTGCGCGGCATGCTGGCGCGCGGCCGCGGCACGCTGGTGAACGTCTCGTCGCTGGCGGCCGAGTTCCCCCTGCCGTTCCAGTCGGCGTACAACATGGCGAAGGCGGGGCTGTCGGCCCTCAACGAGAGCCTGATGTACGAGGTCCGGGGAACGGGGGTGGTGGTGATCGATTTCCGGCCGGGCGACTACCGGACGGAGTTCGAGGGATCCGTCCGCCGCCCCGGCGCGATGACGGCTCCCGCGCAGCGGCGGGCCTGGGCGTCGTTCGCGCGGATGATGGCGAGCGGCCCGGCGCCGGCGCACGCGGCCGCGACCCTGCGGCGCGCCCTCCGGCGGCCGCGGAGCGGCACCGTCCGCACCGGCCGGGTCTTCCAGGCGGTGATCGCGCCGCTGCTCGTGCGGCTCGCGCCGCTGGGCCTCAAGCGCGCCGTCCAGGAGCGCTATTTCGACCTGCCCTGAGCCATGGCGCGCGTCCGCATCCTCGTCCTCACCTCGAGCACCGGCGCGGGCCACGACCAGCGCGCGCAGGCCTTCGCCGAATGGTGCTTCGAGCTCTACCGGCACGACGTGGATGTGCGGATCGAGCAGATGCTCGAGAAGTCGTCCCGGCTGTTCAGCTGGGGCGTGGACTTCTACAACTGGATCCAGAAGCGGTCGCCGTGGATGCACAAGGCGTTCTTCCTCCTCGTCGAGCTCCTGAGCGTCCTCAATCGCAGCTCCGTGCGCTGGGGCCGCGGCTACTACGAAGGGGTGGTGCGGGAATACCGCCCGCACCTCGTCTTCAGCGTGCACGACTGCCTGAACCGAGGCTACTTCCCGCTCGCCCGGCGCCTGCTCGGGCCGGACCGCGTGCGGTGCGTGACCTACTGCGGCGAGTTCTCCGGCGGGTTCGGCTACAGCGTCAACTGGGTCGAGCCGACCGCCGACCTCTACGTCGCGCGCACGGCGACGGCGCGGGACTACGCGGTGAAGCTCGGGATGCCGCGCGAGCGCACGCGCGTCCGCGGCTACCTGATGCGGCCGCGCGCGCACCTCGAGGTGCTGACAGACGAGGCCCGGCGGACGTTCCGTCAGCAGGAGCTGGAGCTGGCCGGGGACCTCTTCACCATTTTCCTGGCGACGGGGGGCAACGGCGCGAACAACCACCTCGCGCTGCTCGACCGGCTGCTGCCGCACGCGGGCCGGCTCCAGGCGGTCGTGGTCTGCGGCCGCAACCGCGACGCCTACAACGAGGTCGTGCACTGGCGCGCCGAGCATCCGCAGCTCGGCTGCTACGTCGACGGGTTCTCCGAGGAGATGCACCTGCTCATGCAGGCGAGCGACGTCATCGTGACCCGCGGCGGGACCACCACGTGCGCCAAGGCCCTGCATTTCCGCTGCCCGATCATCTTCAACGCTATCGGCGGCATCATGCCGCAGGAGGAGCTGACGGTGAAGTTCTTCCGCAACGGCGACGGGGCCGAGCTGATCCGGGACGCCGCGGAGTTCGACGCGCTCGTGCGGCGGTGGATGATCGACCGCGCGCATTTTGAGCGGCTGCGGCGGAACTTCCTCAAGCTGCGCTACGAGGAGGATCCGACCCTGGTGGTGGACGAGATCGTCGGGCTCGGCGCGCATGTCGCCGGCGGCGTTGCCCTGGAGCGCCGTCCGTGGCCGCCCAAGGGCGGGAACAGCGCCGTGCCCTTCGTGATTGGAGCGTAGCATCTGGGGGCTTTCCGGGCCGGGGCCGCTTGTTCTAGTCTGGCGACCTTGGACCAGCCTCCCGCCGTCGCCCTCCTGTTCACGACCTTTCCGAAGACCTCGGAGACCTTCCTCCAGCGCGAGGTTGCGGCCCTGCAGGGGCGGGGGCTCCGGTTGCGGCTGTACTCGCTGTGGGGCGGGGGCGGGACGTTCCGCGGCCTGCCGGTCCGCACCTTCAACAAATGGCAGCTGGTGCCGCTGCTGCTGTTCACGATCCCGTGGAACTGCCTGCGCCGGCCGCGGATCGTGCGCGATCTGTTCGAGGGGCTCTGCCTGCGCCGGCCGCCCTCATGGCTGAATTTCTGGGAAAACATGCTCGGGGCCGGTTTCGCGGGGGTCTTCTACCGCGAGTTCCGCGCCGACCCGCCCGCGCTCGTGTACGGCGCCTGGGCCGGCGCGCCCGCGACCGCGGGCTGGCTGCTGTGGCGGATCCTCGGGCTGCCTTATGCCTGCGGCGCGCACGCCTACGACCTCTATGAGCACGGCGGCGACTGGTGGCTCCTCGAGAAGCTGCGCCACGCCCGCTTCGTGCACACGTCGACGGAGATGGGGCGGCAGGAACTGGCCGGCCGCGGCGTCGACACGCGGAAGATCCACGTCATCCGGCGCGGGCTCGAGCGTTTCCCCGCACTGAAGCCGCTCCGCCCCGCGCGCCGTCCGCTGCGCGTCGCGGCGGTCGCCCGGCTCGTGCCGAAAAAGGGGCTCGACCGCCAGCTGCGGCTCCTCGCGGCGGCGCGCGCCGCCGGGCTCGCCTGCGAGGCCCGGATCGCCGGCGACGGCCCGCTGCGCGGCGAGCTCGAGCTGCTCGTCATCCGGCTCGGGCTCGCGGACGCGGTCCGGTTCCTGGGGCCGCTGCCGCACGACGAGGTCTGGCGGCTGTACGACTGGGCCGACGTGCTCCTGCACACCGGCGTCGTGGCGCCCAGCGGCGACCGCGACGGCCTGCCCAACGTGATCCCCGAGGCGATGGCGGCGGGCGTGGTGGTCGTCACGAGCCCGGCGGCCGCGACGACCGAGGCCGTGGCCGACGGCGCGACCGGGGTGGTTGCGGCGCTGGGCGACCCGGGCGCCTGGGTGGAGGCGCTCCGGCGGCTGGCCGGGGACGACGCGTTCGCGGAGCACCTCCGCCGGGGCGCGCGCGCATGGGTGGAGCAGAACTACGATGCCGGCCGCAATTCCGCCCGGCTGGCGGGATGCTTCGCGGAGCACGCGACGCCATGATCCACTACGACGTGACGAAGATGGGCGGACGGGCGCCGCGGTCCGGGCTCACCCGCCTGAGCGCGCGGCTGCAGCACGAGCTCCGGGACTGGATCAACCCGGTGGCCTGGGACGCGTGGTCGCGGAGCTGGCGGAACGCGTCGGACCGCCGGCCGGCGCGGCTCGCGGATTCCGACTGGCTGTTCACGGTGGAGCTGTTCAGCGAGGCGGAGCGGCCGGGCTTCCGCGATTTCCTGGCCGCGCCGCCATGCCGGCTGGCCGCGATGTTCCACGACGCGATCCCACTGCGCTTCCCGCACATCACGTGGCCGCAAAGCGTCCAGCGGCACGCAGAGTACATGAAGCTCCTCGCGGGCTTCGAGCGCACGTGGGCGATTTCGCGCGCGACGCGCGAGGAGTTCCTGGGGTTCTGGCGCTGGCAGGGCGTGGCGCCGCGAGGCGCCGTCGGCGTGGTGGAGCTCGGCGCGGATTTCGACGGGGCGCCCCGCGCCACGGTGGCCGGCGTGCCGCCGGGGCGGCCGGCGCTGCTCGCGGTCGGCATCGTCGAGCCGCGAAAAAACCAGGAGTTCCTCCTCGACGTCGCCGAGGCGCTCTGGCGCCGCGGCGTCGACTTCGACCTGCACGTCGTCGGCCGGGTCAATCCGCACTTCGGCCGGCCGGCGGGGCAGAGGATGCGCGAGCTCGCGCGCCGGGAAAAACGCTTCCGCTACCACGCCGCCGCGCCGGACGGCACGCTCCAGCGGTTGTACGCGGAGGCGGCCGCCGTGGTGCTGCCGACCGTGGCGGAAGGCTGCGGCCTGCCGCTGCTCGAGGCGCTCTGGCGCGGCGTGCCCTGCGTGTGCAGCGACCTGCCGGTCTTGCGCGAGAACGCGGACGGCGGCGGCTGCGTCGTCGCGCCCGTGGGCGACGGACCGGCGTGGGTCGAGGCGCTCCGCGGGCTGCTCGCGGACCGCGCCGCCCAGCACCGGCTGCGCGAGGAGGCGGTCCGGCGCCCGCTGCCGCGGTGGGCGGACACGGCGGCGCCGATTCGCGCCGCCCTCGGCTGAGCGGGTCTCAGAGCTGCTTCACCGCGTAGGCCATCGCGGCGTGGATCTTCTCCAGGTCCTCTTCGCTGTGCAGGGCGGAGACGGCGGTGCGGATGAGATCCTTGCCGGGCGGCACCGCGGGGGAGATCGACATCACCGTGAACACGCCCTTCTCGAGCAGGGCCTGCCAGAAGCGGTACACGAGCTCCTTGGAGCCAAGGACGATCGGCACGGCCGGCGTCTCGCTGCCCCAGGTGTCGAGCCCCAGCCCCTTGAGCATCTCGCGGTAGCGGCGGGTGTTCCGCCACAGTCCTTCGAGGTGCTGGGGCTCGGATTGCATGAGGTCCAGCGCGGTCGACGCCGTCGCAGCCATGCTCGGGCTGAGCGCGGCGCTGAAGATCGTCTGCTTGGAGTGCGTGCGGAGGTACTCGATCAGGTCGCGCGATCCGGCGACGAACCCGCCCGTGCTCGCCAGCGACTTCGACATGCTGCCGCAGATGATGTCGACCCGGTGGTTGAGCTTGAAGTGGTCGACCGTGCCGCGGCCTTGGCGGCCGAGCACGCCGAAGCCATGGGCGTCGTCGAGGACCGTGAAGCAGCCGTGCTCCTCGCCGATCTCGGCGATTTCGGGCAGCCGGCAGATATGGCCCTCCATCGAATAGACGCCCTCGATCGCGAGCAGCTTCGGCACGTTGTGCGGGGCGCCGGAGAGCACTTGGCGGAGGTCCTCGGGGTTGTTGTGCGAGAAGCGCTCGACCGAGGCCATGGAGAGGCGGATGCCGTCCCACATGCACGAGTGGAGATTCTTGTCCGCCAGAATGAGGTCGCCCTTCTGGGCGAAGGCGGCGATGGCCGAGCAGCACGAGATGTAGCCGGCGACGCTGACATGGCACGCCTCGCGGCCGAGGAAGTTGGCCAGCTTCTCCTCGAGCATGAGATGGAAGCCGCGCGAGCCGTTCGAAATGCGGGCGCCGGTCGTGCTCGACCCCCAGGCCTGGGCGGCCGCGCCCGCCGCCTCGATGATCTTCGGGTGGAAGGACAGGCCGAGGTAGTCGTTGCTCGACAGCATGATCATGTCCCGTCCGCCGAGCCGCACATGGGTCCCGGCCTGTGCCTCCATCGCGTGGTAATACGGCTTGTACTTGAGCCGCATCTTCGTCGCGTAGTCGTCCTGGGCGCGTTCGATGATCGCCTTCTTGGTCTTGGTGAAAAGGGACAGGGCCATGAAATCTCCGGGCCGCCACACTGCGCGGAACCGAAGGGCTGGCAACCGCAAAGCCCGGCTCAGCGGCGCGCCGGCAGGGACTCCATCCACGCGGCGAGGTCCGCCGCATAGTCGCCCCAGCTCCGGAAGCGCCGGGCGCGGGCCTCGCCTGCGAGCGCGGCGAGCCGCGCCGGCTCGTCGAGCAGCGCGCGGATCGCCCGGGCCAGGGCGGGCGCGTCGACCGCGTCGAGCGGGACGCAGCCGCCGCCGCGCGCCGATTCCCCGAGCGCTCCCGCGCCCGAGCAAACGCAGGGCCGCCCGTGGCGCAGGCTTTCCAAGACCGGAAGCCCGAATCCCTCGCGAACCGATGGGTACACGGTGAACGTGCAACGGCGGTAGGCGACCTCGAGCGCCGCGTCGTCCACGGCGCCCGCCCAGGTGAGCGGCCGGCCCGCCGCGCGCAGCCGGCGGATCGTCGCGAGAGCGGCCGCGGCCGTGTCGGCGCGGCCCAGCCCGACGAGCTCGAGCTCGAAGACGCGGCCGGCGTCCCAGAGCTCCTCGCACGCGGCCAGGAGCGCGCCGTGGTTCTTCCGGCCCTCGATCGTCGCCACGCACAGGATGCGCGGCGGCCCGCCGGCGGCGGGAACCGGGGCATCCGCCGCGGCGGGGTCGAGGCCGAGCGGGATCGGCTGAACCGGGGGCGGCGACGCGCCCCCGAGCCAGCGCCAGTAGTCGCGCAGGCTTGCGGCCGAGTCCTCGGAAACCGCGGCGACGCCGTCGAATTGCCGCAGCTCGCGAAGGTAGGCGGGCAGGCGGGCGACCGTCGCGGGCGGCGTCAGCTCGGGCAGCTGCAGGCCGATCGCGTCGTGGAAGACCGCCACGCGCGGGCCGTGGGTGCGGGCGAACAGCTCGGGCAGGCGCGCGGCGACCTTGGGTGAGAAGAGCTCCGGACACACCAGGCCGCCCGCCTCCGGCAGCGCCGGCCGCCTTCCCGCCAGGCGTGCCGCGTGGCTGCGCAGGCGCCGGCCCAGCGTCCATTTCGCCCCGCGGCTGCCGGCGGGCGCCCCGCCGGGCTCGAGCCGCTCCGCCTCCGCCGCGTCGAGCGGCCGCCAGCCGTCCAGGAACGGGTCGAAGCACACGGGCGCGACCGCCCCGTGCGCGGCCAGCGCGGCATGGGCCGAGCGAACGACGCGCTGGATCCCCGTCTGGGCGCGCGTGTGGCTCGTGTGGGTGACGTCGAGGAGGAGCATGCGCGATCAGGGCCCGCGGTCGAGGCGCCAGCACGAGATCGGGCCGATCTCGTGGACGCGCGTCCAGGGTCCCGGCGCCTTCTCGCCGAGCGCCTCCTTCAGCTCGAATTCGAAGAGCACCGCGTAGACCGGCCGTCCGGAGGCCTCGAGCGCCGCGCGTACCGGCGCCCACCCGCCGTCGAGCGTGTCCCAGCGCACGACCGTGCGGTCGGTGTAGAAGAACAGCGCGCCGGAATTCTGCATGGCCACCAGCACGGTGTCGTCCGGCAGCTCCGCCCGCACCCAGTCCGCCGCGCGCGCGTACAGCCGTTCCTGGCGGCCGGTCTCGAGGACGTGCCAGTGCCGGCTCCAGTGCCACCCGCTCGCGATGACGGCGGCGGCGGCGATCCCCGCGGCGGCGGCGCGGGCGAACCGGCCGCGCGGAAGGACGAGCCGTTCGCCCACCACGAGGGCGCCCACGACGAGGGCCGGAAACGCCGGCAGCACGAACCGCAGGTACCACCACGTCTCATGCGTGTGATAGTAGAACGCGTAGAAGCCGAAGGTGACGGCGATCCACGAGCCGAGGACGAGGACCGCGCGGCCCTGGCGGCGCGCCAGCGCGGGCAGGCCGAGCGCGAGCACGACGAGCGGCGAGAGCAGGGCGGGCAGCCAGCGGGCGTAGTGGCGGAGCGCGGGCCCGACCCACTCCGGGGACAGCAGATTGCCCACGTCGCCATAGCCCGTGAGCACCGGGCTGCCGTACAGCCGCAGGTTGAGGTACACCAGCCAGGCGGCGCACGGCAGGCCGCCGAGGCCGAACCACAGCAACCGGCGCCACGACCAGCCGAGCGCGAGCAGCACCGGCACGGCCATGAGCGCGTTGGTCGGCCGGACGAGCACCGCCATGCCGAACGTGAAGCCGGCGGCGGCGGCCACGGCGTCGCGCCGCGGCGCGTGCCAGGCGAGCACCACGGCGGCGGCGGCCCACACCAGGGCGGGCAGGTCGCTCATGGCCTGCAGGCTGTACATCAGGTAGAGGGGCGACGCCGCGATCGCGAGGGCTCCGAGCGCGGCCGAAGCCGGGGTCAGGCCCGCGGCGCGGCCGAGCGCGTAGACGAGGGCCAGCCCGGCGAGCGCATGCAGGACCAGCACGAGCGCGGGGCCGTGCTCCCATCCGATGACGCTCGCGCCGGCCGCGATGAGCAGCGACAGGCCGCTGGGGTACGTGGGCACGAGGACCTGGTCCTCGTGCCGCGGCACGAACCCCAGCGGAACATAGGCGTAGTACGGCGCGCGGTCCGTCGGCAGGCCCGCGACCGTGCGGACCGGCGCACGGAGGCGCCCCTGCTGGTACAGCCGGGCCTGGTTGAGGTAGCCGGAGGAGTCCGAGCCGCCCGCGCACACGCCGGCATGGCGCCAGAGCAGCGCCGCATAGCCGAACGCCGCCGCGACCACGAGCCAGGGCAGGACGCGCCGCCATGCAGGTCGGGCGCGTGGTGAGGCGGTCGGGTCCATTCTTTAGCGTTGTCGAGCGGGCGAGGCTGCCATTGTTTGCGAAAATGGCTCAAACCCAAAAACCCGCCGCGCCGGGATCGCCGGCCCGGGCGGCATGATCGGCCGGTGGACCAACGGGTTGACGGCGCGCGGCTGGTCGCCGGCGGTGGTGTCGGGCTACGCCGCCCTGGTGGGGCTCTTCGTCTGGACGCTCTCGCAATTCTACATCCCGGGCAAGGGCTTCAGTTACCTCATCGCGTTCGGCGGCAACCTCGAGACGCAGCTGCTGACCAAGGTGCGGCGGCTCGACCCGTACGTGCAGAAGGCGTCGGACGGCTACGACGCGCAGTACTACGTCCAGATCGCCATGGACCCGTCGCTGCAGAACCGCGAGCTGCCGTCCGCCGTCGACAGCCTGCCGTACCGTGCGCGGAGGATCCTGTTCTCCGCCACCGCGTACGCGCTCGGCCTGGGCCGTCCGGAGTGGATCCTGCAGGCGTACGCGCTGCAGAATCCGGCCGCGTGGCTCCTGCTGGCGGCGGTGCTGCTCCACTGGTTCCCGCCGCGCGACTGGGACCGCTTCCTGCGCTGGGCCGGCGTGCTCTTCTCGTTCGGCATGTGCGTGAGCGTGCGTCACGCACTCATCGACGGCCCGGGGCTGCTGCTCGTCGCCGTCGGCGCGCTGCTGCTGGACCGCGGCCGCCCGTGGGCCGCGACCGCGGCGTTCGCGCTCGGCGGGCTGGGCAAGGAGACGAACCTCCTGGGCGCTGCGGCGCTGGCTCCCGCCGGGGCCGACCGCCGGGCCTGGGCCGGCGCCGTGCTGCGGGGCGCGCTGGTCGCGGCTCCGCTCGCGCTGTGGCTCGTCTACCTCGCCCAGGCCGTCGGACCGGTGGCCGACGCGGGCGCGCGCAACTTCGACTGGCCGCTGTTCGCCTATTTCCGCAAGTGGCGGGAGGTGATCGCGACGCTTCCCGAGATGACCTGGCCGAACTTCGGCGCGCTGTGGAGCCTCCTGATGCTCGTCGCCCTCACCACCCAGTTTGTCCTGCTCGTGGCGCGGCCGCGCTGGACCGAGGCCTGGTGGCGGATCGGCGCGAGCTACGCGTTGCTGCTGCTCGTCCTCGGCGACGCCGTGTGGGAGGGCTATCCGGGGGCAGCCTCGCGCGTGCTGCTCCCGATGCAGGTCGCGTTCAACGTGCTCGCCCCGGCCGGCCGGCGCTGGCTGCCGGTGCTCATCTTGGGCAACCTCACGCTCCTGAGCGCGCCCGTCGCCCTGCAGGCTCCGATCGGCGAGGGCTACCAGCTCCGCGGCGCGCGCGAGCTCCAGTACGCACCGGACGGCAACGTGGTCGAGGCCGTGTTCGACCGCGCCTGGCACCAGACGGAGCGCGACAGCAACAGCTACTGGCGCTGGACGGAGGGCCAGGCGGCCGCCGACCTCGTCAACCCCCACCGCCAGCCGCTGCGCTTCCGCGCGCGTTTCGCGCTGACGACGGTGACGGCGCGCACCGTGAGCGTGAGCCTGAACGGCCAGGAACTGTGGTCCGGCGCGGTCTCGCCCGTGGCGTCCGTCCAGGTGACGCTGAACGATCTTGTACTCGCCCCCGGCCGGAACCGCCTCGAGTTCCGGTCGCCGGAGCCGCCGGTGCAGGTCCAGGGCGACGCCCGGTCGATCGCGTTCTGCGTCCACGGCCTGCGCTTCGACCTGCAGGGCCTCGCGCCGGCGCCGTAGCCCGCGGGGCTATTTCCAGAGCAGGACGAGCCCCGGATCCGGGCGACGGCGCAGCAGCAGCCAGAGCGAGCGCAGCCGGCTCAGCCACGCGCGCCCGGCGAGATCGGAGCCCGAGGCGGCGTCGTGGTAGGCGCGGCGATAGAGCAGTCGATGGTACTGGTGGGGGTGCGGCAGCACGAGGTGCCGGCGGAACCCCGCCTGGCGCGCGACCGCCACGATGTGCGCGGGGGGCATGCTTTTCTCGTGCACGCCGAAGTCCGCGACCGCCTGGCGCGACGAGTCCGCGGCGGCGTGGGCCGAACCCGGTTCGATGGTGATGGCGCAGCCGCCCGGAGCCAGCGCGCCATGCGCGCAGCGCAGCGCGGCCAGCTCGGACTCGGCGTGGTGCAGCGCGTCGTGGAAGATCGCGTAATCGAAGCGGCCGGCGCCGTCGAAGGACTCGTAGTCGGCCGCCACGAAGTCCACGCCGGCGACACCCTGCGCGCGCGCGGCGGCGCTCGCGAGCCGGACGGCGTCGTCCGAGATGTCGACGCCGGTCACCGCATAGCCGCGCCGGGCGAGGAGAAGCGAGAGCCACCCGGTGCCGCAGCCGAACTCCACGACCCCGCGGGGCGGCGGGGCGAGGAGGCTCAGCAGCGCCGTCACCGCGGCGAAGTACTGCGGCGCGCAATCGTCGCTGAACGGCTTGCCGAGCGCGTGCCGGATTCCCTCCGGGCCCAGCCGCGCGTAGTACTCGCGCTCGCCTTGCTTGGGATCGGTGGACATGGATGCGGTCGCGGTTGGGCGCTCGGGGCGGCGGCGCGGACTCAGCCCGCGCGGCCATCCGCCGGCTTGCAGGCGAGGTAGCCCCAGCTTTCGAGCACGTTGCCGGCGGCGCCATAGGGGTAGGCCTTGATCAGCCGCGCGCCCGCCTCGGCGAGAACGGCCTCGACCTCGGCGCGCGGCAGCCCGTGCATCTCCATCAACGGGTTCTCGGCGAGCCACCGGTTGCGCTGCCGGCTCCAGCGGCGCTTCAGGCGCTTGAAAAGGGTGGGCGGCCAGAGCGTGAGCAGGGTGCTGTCCGGCGGGTCGCGCAGGCCCTCGCTCGGGATCTGGAACAGGATCGCGCCGCCCGGCGCGGTCACGCGGACAAATTCCCGGATGTACGCCCGGGCGTCGGCCGGATCCATGTGCTGGAGCGTGAGGATGCTGTAGACGAAGTCGAAGCGGGCGTCGCCGAGCACGCGCAGGTCGCGCCGCGCGTTGTGGACGTACGCCACCCGTTCGCCGTGCCGGTTGTAGGTCCGCGCGAGCGCGAGCATCTCCTCGGACAAGTCGACGCCGGTGACGCGGTCGAAATGCCCCGCCAGCCCCTGGCTGAGGCG
>Ga0196981_1000403_pt1 | contig 15096 bp, 14 predicted proteins | sample S3_2013CmetaG_FD_155462 | JGI IMG/M metagenome (GOLD analysis project Ga0196981, IMG submission 155462) | Soil microbial communities from Anza Borrego desert, Southern California, United States - S3_20-13C | ecosystem: Environmental > Terrestrial > Soil > Desert | place: USA: California... | reverse complement strand
GCTGTCCAACGAGCGGGTGAGCTGCCGGTCGAAGGACTCCGCCAGCCGGGGGACCGTGTGGGTGAAGACGTGGCGGACCAGCCAGACGATGAGCCCGAAGGCCCCCATCTCCATGACCGGCTTGAGCAGGCCCAGGACCTCCTCCACCTACCCACCCCCCATGCACGGGGTCCCGACGGCGTAGCCCAGGACGATCCCAGCGATCGCCACCCAGGCCATGAGCATCAGCAAGGCAGTCTCGTCCCGCATCAGCAGGCCGTGTTCGTGAATAGGTCGATCTAGGCGTAGCTGTCGTCGGACTTCTTCACGCACAGGCAGGCCTTGTCCTGGGTGCCCAGCCCGCTGGCCTCCACGAAGAGCACCTTCCGTGTGGCCGACGTGGTGCAGGCCGCCTTCGTCCCTGGGGTGTTGATCCGAATACCGTGGTTCGAGCCGGCCGCCAGATCGATGAACCACTGCGTCCCGTCATTATCGATAGCCAGAGCCGCCGAGATGGCGTCGAAGTAGAGCCCGGTGCCGGAGCCAGTGGAGCTGCCGAGGACGAACTTCTTCACCCCAGTCCCGTCCACAGTGATGTTGCCGGTGGCCGAGACCGCCCCAGCGAAGTCCACCGCGAACTTCTCCGCGTAGGAGGTCCCGTTGTTGTCCCCCACCGAGAAGATCGTCCCGCTGGTCAGGTCGTTCTGGGCCGCGATCCGCACGGCATCGTCGATGGCGTCGGCCGAGTTGGACCGCAGCTCGATGCGGCCCCCGGTGACGTGCAGGCCGTAGTTGGTCGTGCTGCCCATGTTCAGGGACGCGCCCATCGTGACGTTGCCCGAGGAGACGAGCACGTTTCCCGTGATCGTCCCGGAGGCCGTCAGCGCTCCGGTCACGTTGAGCGTCCCGTCGGCAGGCACGATCGGGTCGCTGATGCCACCGCCTCCACTGAACCCTCCGGCCTGGACCGACTGCGGGAGGACGAGGAAGGCCGCCAGCGCGGCCGCCAGGTAGGTCGAGAGCGTCTTTCGCATGGCGTCCCTCCTCACAGCTCGCTCACGAGCACGCGGGTTGCCGTGGACCCGTCCGCCGAGATGCAGGTGACGATCCCGGTGTAGATGACCTGCCCGTCGTCGATGTAGGACTCCCCGGCGTCGAGCTCGATGCTGCTGTTGCTGGTGGTCGCCCCGCTGCCCTTTCGGCAGTAGACCTTCACCGTGTTCGCCTTCTCCGCCCGGACGTGCCACTCCCGGCGGTTGGCGTTCGCCGCCAGGACGGTGATGACGGTGGAGATGGCGGACGACCGCCCCTCCGTGGTGGCGGCCCCCACCCGGGATAGCGTGCTCTGGGCTCCGGCCGGGAGCGCCAGGACCAGGACGAGAGCGGCAATCAGGCAACGCAGCATGGTTCTCCTCCTCAACGGTTGGCGATGCGCTCGGTGGCGCTCCTCGCGGAATCGATACTCTTGAGCTTCCCACCGGTGGCGCGCGGCATCCCGGCGCTCTCGGCCTGGGCGCGCTCCTGCTCCGGGGTCGGGCCGGCCTGCATGGCGCGCACGAAGTCCGGCTCCAGGGTCGGGTCCAGGGGCTCCCCGAAGAACAGGGAGAGCGTCTTCACCCGCTCGTAGGCCGGGGGCTCCTCGGCGCCGGCCAGGGACGCCTCCACCTGCTCCCGCATCATGGCGAACAGGCCGGGGTAGACCGTCCGGACGGCCGTGGCCGCCTCGAGGGAGACCTCGCCGGCAGCCAGGTCCTCGAAGACCGAGAGCGGGTCCTCCACCGCCCGGACCTTCCGGGCAAAGGCGGCCAGCTCCGACTCGGGAGGCACCCACTTACCGTGGGCCTTCCGTGGGAATCGGGGGGTGAGCGGGCTCCGTGGCAGCTCGGCGGCCAGGTAGCCGATCCCGCGGGTGGCCGTCTCCCCCAGCTTGGCCGCGACCGACGGGGCTGCGTCCGAGAAGGTCCCCAGCCGCTCGCTGACCCGCTGGCCGACGGCCTCCGGGCTCCCGGCGAGGGTAGCCAGCGACTGCGCGTGCCGCTGGTAGGCCTCGTAGATGTCCTTGGGCTTCTGCTCCTCCGCCCGGCCCCCGTAATCCACCCCGAGCAGGACCTGGCTCCCCGTGCCGGCCAGCAGGCCTGTGCGCGCCTTGGCGAGCTGGGCGGCCTTCGCCTCCCCCGCAGCCATGGCGTCGGCCACCCGCTGGATGTGCCGAGCGGTCTTGATCTGCATCTGCTCCCAGATCGCCAGGTGCCGGATCTGGGTGAGGCGGGCGGCTGCGGAGGCGTTCGCCGTCGCAGCGGCCTGCGCCGCGGCGTCCGCGCCCGAGCTCGCGCTGGCCTTCACGAAGTTGCGGACGTTCACCGCCAGGTTGATCGGAGCGGTGATGGCGGCCTGCACCGAGCCCAGACGGCCCGGCAGCTGGGGGGAGAGGGCGGCCTCGGCCGCAGCCTCCTCGGCCAGGTCCTTGTACTGCCGGATGGCGGAGGCCTTCTGGCGGATGGAGGCGTTGGTGACCTTCGCCTTCTTCGCCGCCTCCCGGACCCCCTTCACGTCCAGTGGGACGCCCTGGAACTCCTTCTGGAGGGCCTCCACCGTGTCGAGGTAGTTCTCCGAGTGCTTGAGGTAATCCTCGAGGCTGATCAGGCGGTCCAGCGCCCGCTCGTCCACGTGGGTGAGCTCGTTCGTCCCGGCCTGCTTGTTGATGTAGGTGTGGTACTTGGTGAAATCGACGGCCCGCCGGTCCCCCTTCTTCATCGTGAAGAAGCGGTCGAAGCTCTCATCCCGCAGCTTCCGGTATTGGTAGGAGGCGTCGTTGATCTTCGCGTAGACGCTGGCGGCGTTCCCGTAGAGGCTCTGGTCTTCCAGGTGCCCTCGGAAGCGGTCGTAGAAGCCCCGCATCCGGGTGTAGGTCTCGGCGTGGCCGACTTCGATTTCCTTGAGGATCCGCCCGTAGCCCGCCTTGTCGCCGATCAGCTTCTTGAGATCGTCGATGCGGGTGGAGACCCCCCACGCCGAGCGGGTGCTCTTGATCTCCTTCGTGGCCCGCTCCACTCCCTCCAGGACGGCCGCGATGGCACCGGTCTCGGTGTAGTGCAGCCGGTCCCGGCGCATGGCCAGCAGCTCGTTGCGGGTGCGGTCCAGGAAGGAGAGGGCCTGCCGCTTCGCGGCCTCCGGGCTCACCCCCTCCTGGCGCATCAGGCGCTCCATGAGCTCGGGCTTCCCGGACCCCTCCACCTGGGAGAGGGTGCGCTCCATCCGGTCGTCGATCTCCTCCAGCGCTCGGTAGCCCTTCACGACCGTCTCCTGGTCGTACTTCTTCCGGACCGCGACGCGCCGCAGGTGGGCCTGGGCAGGGTCATTGAGACCACCCCCCAGGTTCACCGTGGGCCCGTCGAAGGAGGCGTTCACCGTCACGTCCGGGGCCTCAGCGACTGCCTCGGCCGTGGCCTTCGCAGCTGGGCTCGCCGTCGCCTGGGAGCTGCTCAGGGCGTCGGTGATGGGGGTCTCGGAGACCTCCTCAGCCACCTCCCCCGCCGCCCGCTTCGCGCCGTAGCGCTCCAGGGCCCCCCGGGCCTTCTCGATCTGCCGGGTGGCCAGCAGCCCCCCGACGGCCAGCGTGCCCCCCAGGGAACCTCCCAGGAGACCGGAGAGGCCGATGGTGGCCATCGCCTTCTCGGCCGTCATGGTCGGGTCGCCCAGGGCGGTCTCGTCGATGACCTGCCCGGCCCCGTAGGCCAGCCCCTCGACCGTCTCGCGAGCGACGGCGGGCGCGGCCTTCCTGACAAGTGCACTTGCCAGCCTCTCACCGGCGGCCGCCTCTCCCACCAGGCCGGCCACGCCCCGCTCGATGGCGGCGGTCCCCCGGGCCAGGCGCGCGGTGGGCGCCAGACGGGCTGCCGCACCCACCGCCCCCGTCCCTCCGGAGAGCAGGATCGGGGCGACGGCGCCTCCGATCTCGGTGGCCGTGGCGATTCCCGGGTTCACCTCCGCCCGGGCCGCCATCGCCTCCGGGTCTACGCCGAAGGCCGTCTCCAGATGCCGGGAGACCCCGAAGGTCGCTCCGCTGGCGGCCCCCTCCAGGCCGGTCAGGAACTGCTGTCCGGTGGTCCCGTAGGTCTCCTGCTTGATCCGCTCGGCCCGCTCCTCGGGGGTCTCGACGTCGAAGTCCCCCGTGGAGAAGTAGCCCTCGGCCTGCTCGGCCGGCAGGTCGCCGAACTGCCCCCCCTTGGACTTCACGGGGATGACGGTGCCCGGGACGAAGCCGAGCTCGCCGGCCAGGAAGCGGTCCTTCGCCTCCCGCCAGTCGGCGACCTCGACCTGCTGCCCTTCCCGGGTGAGCATCGCCGGCATCTACCGAGAGCCTCCCTGCGGCGGGAGCTGCCTCTCCCGGTAGCGCTCGATCGTCACGCCCGGCAGGCCGCTGGCCTTCAGCTGGGCGGAGTGGGAGTCCACCAGGCCCTTCTGGAACTGCTCCAGTCGCTTCTGGTTGTGCAGCTGGAAGAACTCCGCCGGGTTGGCCATCAGCCGCTCGAAGAGCGCGGCGTCCTTGTCCGACTTGATGACAGTGGGGTACTGGAGCATCAGGTTGCCGATGATCGCCTGGACCTTCCCTTCGGCGACGGCCCGGGCCTCCGTCCCCTTCGCCGACCGCGCGCTGCTCATCAGGTCGTCCAGCGCCGGGACGAGGTAGCGGACGGCCGCCTCCTTCTCGGTCAGGTCCTTCGCGCGAGTGGGGTCGGCGACCTGCCCGAGCCCGTGGATCATCGTGCGGGGATCGACCGCCTTGGACGTGGCCGCCTGGAGTGCCAGCTTCTTCTCGGCCGCCGCCTGGAGGACTTCCCCCTTCTTCTGCTGCACGGCGGCGGACATCTCTCGGACCCGGGCCTGCTCCTCCGGGCCCTTGGCCAGCACGGCCATCTTCTGGAGCCGTCGGTCGCCCTGCTCGAGGAGGGACGCCCGCGTCCGGGCGGCCCAGGTGTCCATGTCGCCGTGCCGCCTCTCCATCCGGGCGAGGGATTCCTTCCGACCGGCGATCTGCGCCCGCTGGGCGTTGATGTGCCGATCGATGGCGGAGTCCATGATCTGGAGGGCGTAGTTGGGGCCGCCCGAGACCGCAGAGCTGTAGGCGCCCATGGCGTTGAACAGGGCCGAGAGGACCCTCGTGCCCGTGCTCTTCCCCTTCCAGAAGCCCCCGTCCGGCTCGACGGCCAGCTTGGCGACCTCGGCCTCCTCCGCCTCTAGAATCCGCTGGCGCTCGGCACGCCGGGCCTGCTCGGCCTGGTCGAAGTCGGCCACCGACCGGTCCACGCGGTCGATCTCATCGGCCTGCGCTTGGAGCGCGCCGCCCCGCATCTTCGCGGTCTCCTGCGCGGCAGCAACCGACTGGTCCAGCCCTCCCAGCTGCATCCGGGTGGCGGCGTCCAGCTCGCGGAAGGGGTTCCCCGTGGAACGCCCAGCCTCCGCCTGCGCTCCCCCACCAGCGAAGATCCCGTCCGTGCGCCGCTCCGGGGCCGGCGGGGCAGCCTGCGGCTCCCCCCAGGAGCCCGTGACGCTCCCCAGGGTCGATGCCCGGGGGCTCGGACGAGGCACCGGCTTCGGCATGGGCGCCAGGGTCCTTGCCTGTGGGGTGCCGGGGAGCGGGAATCCCTCCCGGTCCATCCCGCTGGGGCGAACCGTTCGCCACGGCTCCGGGATCACCTCAAAGGCGTCCATCGGGGGCGGCGTCGATGGCGGCGGAGCCCCGGGCTTCATCACCTCCGACCGGTTCCCCATCTCGTCTTCGAGGAGGACCGAGTCCCCCAGGTCGGCAATCACGCGCGTCGCCATCAGCCTCTCCCTCTGCGCTCCGGGTCAGGTGCCGTAGGGACCGGTCCAGGCTCCCGTTCCGCCCGTCGGCTGCACCCCGCCGTTCCCGCTTCCGCCACCGCTCAGGCCGCCGCTGCTGATGTAGGAAGACCCCAGCGTCGCCGCGGCGCCGATGATCGGACCGGCCAGACCTCCCATCCCGCCCTTGGCGCCCTTGTCCTGCCCGCGCCGCTGGGTGCGCTCCTCGGTGGTGAGGCGCTCCATGTCCTGCCACGCGCGGGTCTGGGCGGCGTCGATCTCCAGGCCGGCCGCCACGTAGCGCGCGGTGAGGTCATCGACCTGGGCCTGGATCTGGGCGTCCTGCCCACGGGCCTGGCCGAGCACGCCGGCGAGCTGCTCCCGGGCCGCCGTGGTCTCCTGGGCCCGGAGGATGGCGCCCTGCCCGGCCGCGTCCTGCATGGCCGATCCCTGCTGCCGCAGGGCCATCCGAGCTGCCAGGCCCGGCGCCACACCCCGCGCGCTGTTCATCAGCGAGGCGCTGCCCGCCATGGTCCGATTCGTCCCGTAGCGGAGCTGGGTCTCGGCCACCGAGGGGCCGCCTCGCCCTTCCGCCTGGGCCTTCAGGGCCGCGATCAGGTCGGCCTGGCCCTCCCGGAACTCGAGCTGGCTCCGGGGGTCGGTCCGCCCCTCCAGCTCCGTGAGCCGGTCGGCCAGCCGGGCCTGGTTCCCCTCGCGGAACGGGTCCGAGAAGGCGGCCGTGCGGTTCTGGGACCGCTTGTCGTCGTTCACCCAGAAGCCGGGAGGGATGTCCACGCCCGGAGCGGCCCCACGCTGCCGGTCCGACTGCCCTTCGTTCGGGAGATTCGGGAGGTCGAAGCGGCCCGCCAGCTCGCCCGGTCGCACGTCCACCGGCCACTGGCTCACGGGGCCCTGGCTCGTTGGCCGCGGCCGCGGCGGTGGGGAGTCGTTCGTAGGCTGCGGACGGCCGGATCGCCGCTCACCGTAGCTGTAGGGGATCCCCAGGAACGTTCCCTTCGGCATCCGACTCCTCCCTTACGCGATGACCTTCGCCGCCGGCAGACGCGCCATGCCGGGCTTCACGCCGATCTCGAGAGCGAGCCCGGTCAGGCTCATCGCCTGGAGCGCGCCCGCGCTGCTGGCCTGGATCTCGACCTGGATCGCCTGGCACTTCTGGGTCGCCAGGTGGATCTGGAACTGGTAGACGTTCGCGCCCGAGATGAACGCGCTGGTGGGCTCGGAGTACTCGGTGTAGTTCGTGGTGTCGTAGTCGTAGTAGATGCGCAGGCGGATGGTGTGGGCGCTCTTGTAGTCCCCCAGGACGGCGATCCGCCGCACGCGCTGGAAGCCCATCAGCCCGCCCAGCTTGATCCAGTCCGTCTTCGCCCGCAGGTAGTAGTCGGTCCCCGCCTCCTGGTAGAGAGCGCTGCTCTCCTGGCGCACCACCCCGGTGGAGAGCAGGTAGGAGTAGACCGTCCCGTGCACGACGGCATCGACGGCCGCCTGGCCGGTCCCGATGGCCCACTTCCCCTCGGTGTAGTCGAAGGTCAGCGTGTTGCCGTTGGAGGTCGCAAAGCGGACGTGGTTCTGATCGTCCACCAGGTTGGCGGCCACGATCGTATTGCCGTCGTAGGCCTTCACCGGCTTCCCGATTGGGAGGACCTCCAGGGAGCGGGAGAGCAGGTAGATCCCCTTCGCGCTCTCAAACATCACCCCCTGAGGGGTCTCCACGATGCTGGCCGGGTTGGTGCAGCCCACGTCGGAGGCGATCCGGATGGGCTCGGACCAGGAGTTGTTCCCCCCGGTGTCGTCCGGTCCGTCGCCGGCCACGAAGTAGATGGCGTCCCGCTTGAAGAGGACCGCCTTGTCGTCCAGCGAGGCCCCGCCCACCAGCCCGCCTCCGTCCGGGTTCACCGGGATGACGAGCTCGGCCGCGAAGGCGACCGCCTCCCGCTGGAGACGCTTCTTGGAGGGCCAGATCTCCTCGGGGTACTCGCTGGGGATGGCCCAGAGCCTATCCTTGTGGGCGAAGACGAAGTTGGTGGCCGGGACCACCGCGTTCTCCAGCACCCCGCCGTCGGTGTAGAGCCGCTCGTTATCCGTGAGCGTGGCGTCGGCCTCAGTGCGCCGGAACTGGACCATGGAGGCGGACGGGTCGTTGTAGACGTTGTTCGTGGTGTAGGGGTCGGCGGTGCTGTTCCCGGTGCGGTAGAGGACGTCTGGGGACCCGTTGGCCTCGGTGGAGTAGAGCTCGATCTCGATGTCCTGGCGCGCGCCGAAGTCCTCATCCCGCCGTCGGGTGATCGGGCAGCAGAAGATCGTCGCCAGGATGGACTGGGTGGTCCCACCTGCCGAGAGCGTGACGCTCACCGGCAGGGAGGGCGCCGAGCGGTGCCGCTGCCCCTTCGCGTCGGTCCAGGCGTAGACGGCCACCATCTGGTAGGTGCCGTCGCTCATGCTCCCCGTGCCCCCCGCGCCTCCGGCAAGGGAGGAGATCTGCGGGGTCATCGGGAAGCCGGACTCGAAGGTCCCGACCCCGTCGTACTCCAGCAGGGCGCCTTGGGCGAGGAAGAGGGTGTCCCCCAGGACCGCCCGGGAGCGCGCCGTCGTCCCGTCGAAGGTGACGGTCAGGCTGGAGGCGCCGGTCAGGCCGTAGGCGTAGCCGGTGGAGACGACCGTGCGGTTGTTCTCCAGGACCGGGAGCAGGAACTCGGTGGAGGAACGCGCCAGCGCGTTGGCCGGGGGGTCGTTGTAATTGACCGTGGGGGCGTGGCCCACCAGGGCCGGGGCCAGGATGTTCCCGGAGACCCCGTCCACCAGGAAGTAGGCCGGCGACGCTCCCCGGAAGCAGTGGACCAGCAGGGCGATCCGCTCGCTGCCCTGGACGATGGGCTTGGCCGCAACCCGGCAGTGCATGGCCAGGTTCGCCTCGGGGGTGTAAGTGCCGCTGGCCCCTACCCGGGTCCGGACCCCGTCGGTCACCTCGTCCCAGTAGAAGACGTGGACCTGGCTGGCCGTGGACCCGTAGCCCACACACAGGGCGAGCGTCGTCCCGCCCACGGCCTCGATCACCGTGGCCGCCGACGCCACCGTCAGATCGTCGTTGAGCTGGAGGATCCGGGTGCTGGAGGCCCCGTTGTTGTAGAGGACGAAGATGTCCGCCAGGCTCGCGTGGTAGAGGACCGCGATCCGGTCGCTGGCGGAGGCGAAGGTCGTGGAGCTGGTGATCGCCCCCGCGCTGAAGAGGGCCACGCGGCTGGTGGCGGCCGTGCTGGAGTTGTAGGCCAGGACAGCGACGGTGCTGGAGAGGCTGTTGACGTCGAAGGAGGCGGTGTCGCTGGCCACGTTAGTTGCGACCGTCGCCTCCGCCACCAGGGTGTCCGGCGCCGCCGTCGTGACGTGGCGCTCGTAGAGGTTGTTCCCCCCCACGTAGAGGACGTAGAGGGTGCTCCCCAGGGCGACGCACCGGGGGGTCACGCGGGCCGAGCCGGAGACCGCCGTGTCCTTGAGCAGGACCGTGCCCGTCACGTGGTCGTAGACCAGGACGTGGACGTAGTTGGTCCCGCTGATCCGGTACACCCAGGCCGCCATCGTGATGCTGCCGGAGTGGCAGGCATCCAGGTTCCGCATGTCCCGGGAGGTCGGCAGGATCGCCTGCCGGGTGACCTCGAGGGCCGGGAGGTCCTGCGCCCGGGAGCGGGCGACCCACTTGCTCATCGCGCTGGAGTAGGCGTAGAGCGTGTCCGCGTTGACCTGGAGCAGCTCGTCCTTGTGGGAGGCGAGCTGGACGGCGGTGCTGCCCAGCGTCCCGGAGGGGTAGATGCTGGCCCCCAGGGCCGCGGCGCCGTAGCGGGTGTTGAGCGCCCCCCGCTCGGAGAAGATGGCGTTCTCCAGGGCCACCAGCTCCTGGGTGACCTTGTGGTTGGCGTGGGTGTCCAGCCCTCGGTCGAAGGGGACCTCCACGATCTGGGTGGCCAGCGCCATCAGACCGCGACCTCCTGGGCCTGGATGAAGCTGCCGGCCGCCCCGCCGAGCATCCGCGCGCCGGCCTGGCCGTTGACCGTGACTGTGAAGGCGGCCCCGCCGGCGTCCATCCCGGCGCGCAGCCGGAAGGTGTGCCTCTCGGTGTCGGCGGCCTTCCACGCCATCCGGACAGCGACCGGGGCGGCCCCGCCGGCCGTGAGCATGTAGCGGGCCATCGCCACCCGGGCGAGGGTCTCCTCGTCTACGAAGAGGGCCGCCACCAGGTGCCCGCCGGTGGAGGGGGCCAGCAGCACCTCGGCCTCAACGATGATCCAGTTCCCGGCCGCCTGCGGGATATACGTGAGGGCCAGGACTTCCTTCCCCTCGGTCTTCTGGGGCTTCGTGTTGTCGAAGGGGATCGTCCCCCCCGACGTGCTCACGATCGTGTCCACGGCGGAGTCGGTCGCCGCGGAGTAGCCCACCAGGCGCCCCGCGCGCAGGACCTGGCTGGCCACGGCCCGCAGGGCGGCGTCCTGGCCGTCCAGGGCGCGCGTGGCCGTCGGATCCTGCACGGGGATGCGCCGGGAGGGGATCTTCACCCGCAATCCCCCCCGCGGCCCCGCCGCCGCACCATGGTCCGGGGGGCGTCGGCGTCCCGCTGGCCGGCCGCGGCGGCGATCCGCGCCCTCAGTCGGGCCAGGTCCGCCTCGAGGTGGCCGACCTCGTTCTCCTCCTTGGCCAGGCACATCTTGGCGGCCAGGGTGACGAGGAACTCCTCCCAGGAGGCAACCAGGATGAGGTCCTGCACCACCGTGAGCGTGACCCGCTCCGGGACGTACCAGACCTTCACCGAGTAGGACCCGTCCGGGACCGGTGCGAAGACGATCTTGGGGTTGCCGGTAGCGTCCCCCCGGATCGTGTAGCGCAGGCTCTCCCCACCGCTCACCAGGGTGGCTCCCCGGTAGACGCTGGAGAGGTCTCCCCGCTCGGACCACTCGTAGCGCTTCAGGGGCACGAAGTTCCCCGCCGCGCCCGAGATCAACAGGTCCACCCCGCGGACCTTGTAGAAGTCGGAGGCGAGGCTGTAGGTGTCGGTCCCCGAGACGACCGAGATGGTCCCGCTGGAGAGGTTGTAGTCCTCAAACGTCCCTACCAGCAGGTCGTAGAGCTCGCCCCAGGCGGAGTTGATGATCTCGTCCAGCTCCGCATCGGTGATAAACGACGCCGTGGGCATATCCGCCCGGGTGCGGACCTTGGAGCGCAGCGTGGCCAGGGTGACCGTCGCCACTTACTCCTCGCTCCCGCAGGCGCCCACCGCCGCCCGAAGCGCCTTCGCCACGGCCGCCTCGTCCTTCCCGTGAACCGCTGCAATCAGGTCCTTCGCGACGGACGCCAGGGGGTCGGCCTTGGGGGAGGACGCCGCCTCCCCCTTGGCCTTCTTGACCTTGGCGATGATGAGCGCTGCGACCTTGTCTGCGTCCTTCATCTCCGCAGTCCCCCTACTCTCAGACGCCGCTGTTCTTGGCGACCACCAGCACGTGGATCTCGTCTCCGCTCTCCGGGTCGGTGACCGCCCCGGCGCTCTGGTCCCACACGTGCACGTCGACGGTCTTACCCGACGCGCTGTAGGCCTTCACCGAGATGTGCCGGTCGGTGACCGTGGCCTGGAGCAGGGTCACCTGGATGTTGTGGAACGCGCTGAAGACGTCGCTCAGCGTGATCCGGTAGAGGCCCGCGCTCGTCCGAGTGACCGAAGCGACGCCGGCTCCGGTGAGCGTGCCCACCGCGCCGGAGGCGCCGATCGTCCACTTGCACGGGATGGACACCAGGCCCTTGCCGTAGGTCCAGGGCCGAGACAGGTTCCGATTTGCCACTGCTGCACCCTCTTTCGCACCACCCGGAAGGGGCGGATTGGGTTGCGGGGAACCGGCCGGCCCTGGGAGGCAGTCGCGCTACCCTCCAAGGCCGGCCGGCAGATCAGCCGATTACGTCTGTGCGATCGCGTCCACCGTGGCGACGCCGTTGTAGCCGGGCGCGTTGCAGGACAGCTGCGCGTAGGCCGACCACCGGATCTCCACCCCGTCGGCCGTGGCCTGGCGGAGCATCGAGATCCCGTCGGTGTCGAACTGATCCGGGCACGGGCCCAGCGAGGCCAGCTCGAGGGTGTCGAGCTGGAGCGCGTAGACCAGCGCGTTCGGGCAGTTCATGTCGGAGAGCACCTTGACCGTGCTGTGCTGCCCGCTGATCTCGATCCCCTTGAAGCCCACCACGCCCTTCCCGCCGGCCTGCGGGTTGGAGTAGGTGACCTTGCTGCCCAGCGCCTTCTCGAAGGCGCGGAACTGCACGGGGTTCATCAGGACCACGTCCGGCTGGCCGCCGTAGCGCTCCACCTTGGCAACCAGATCCACCACGGCCTCCTCGATCGGAGCGCCGGTGGCGGTCAGGCGCACGCCGCCGAGAGCGGTGAGGTCCGCGGTCCGGTCCACGCCGAAGAAGGCCGTGGAGCTCGGAGCGGTGGAGGGGATCCACGCCGCCAGGCCCTTGATCTTGGCGTCGTAGTCGCCGTGCTGGTACAGGAAGTCCGCCGCAGCCAGGCCGGTGATCAGGCCGCCCGAGCAGGTGAACTTGCCCAGGTCCCGGTCCACGCTGGTGATCGTCATCGTGGCGCCGGAGTCGCGCAGCGTGCCGCCCGTCTCCGTGTCGCAGGCCTGGAGCTTCTGACCCTTGTAGAAGTTGGAGATGTCGCTGATGACATCCAGCGTCACGACGTTGCCGGAGATGCCGCCGGTGGCGATCTTGCCCAGCTTACCGCTGCCCGCCCCGTAGAGGCCGGTGGCCATCGAGCGCGCCAGGGAGCGCAGCGAGCTGTCGATCTGGGCCTTGGTGGCGCGGAGGAAGGCTCCCGCGTCGCCCTTGGAGGCCTTGATCGTCTTGTTGTCCACGGTGCAGACCGCGTAGTCGCTGGCCACCGTGAGGCTGAACTTCACGCCGTCCACGCCGGAAGCGTTGGTCTGGGCCGTCGCGAAGGCCGCGGACCGACCCGCGTTGATGCCGTAGACGACCGGCACCACGTAGGTGTCGCCCTGCAGCTCGGAGTTCTTCTGGACGAGGTCGAGGAAGGTGTTGTTGCGGAGCCAGATCTCCTGGACCTTCTTCTTGGTGTAGAACTCCTTGAGCGCGAAATCGAAAGTGGTGAAGTCGGCAGATGCCATGTTCGGCCTCCAGCGGGTGAAGCGAGGTCACTTCGTGCGGAGGCGAGTCGGCGCTGGCCCTCTCCCGAGGAGCCCTGCCGGGTTCTCACCGTCCGCTTGCCTTGGCCTGTCCGCTGGTGGCCGGGTGCTGCCGCTGGGTGCCCGCAGGGTGCGGGCGGCGAAGATCAGCCTGCTTTCCGGGTCGCGTACTTCTTCGCGATGAACGCGATCCGCTCGCTGTCGGTCATCTCGTCCAGATCGACCGGGGACGACTCCGGCACGTGATCCTGGGTGATGGTCCGCATCGGAGAGGTGCTCACTGGGGGCGCTGCGTTGCTCTGGGGGGTTCCTGGGACCGGAGCCGGGGCCGCGGGCGCCGCCGGTGGCTTCGGGGCCAGCTTCTTGGCGCTCGCGATCGGCCGGCTCCGGGTCTCAAGCTCGGCTTCCACGACGTCCAGGACCTCGTCCAGGCTCGGCAGCTCGCCCAGCTCGTTGAGCCAGTGGGCCGACACGCTCTGAGCGAGCTCGATGGCGTGGTCCCCCCACGCCGCGCACAGCTCGAAGCGGTCGCCGCCAGACTGGATGGTCTCGTTCACGGACGTCCGGTACTGCTCGATGGCCCGCTGGTGGCGCGCAGCCGTATCGGCCGCCTCGCGCTCCTTCTGGGCCTTCTCCATGCGCTCCAGGCGCTCGCGCACCTCGTCCGCCGCCTTCTGCTCCGGCGAGCGGGTGTCCTCCGCCATCGTGCTGAGGAGGTCGTCCAGTGCGACCCCCTGCTTGGCGAGGAAGCCCCGCAGGTCCGTCTTGGCCAGCTCCAGCTCGGCCTTCGCCCGCTTCCCCTCCTCGATGAGGGCCCGCTCGGCGGCGAGGGACTGCTCCTTCTGGAAGACCTCCTGCGCCTTCCGGGAGAGGGCCGCGAAGCGCTCGTTGAGGCGGTCGCCGGTGCCGGGCGCAGCCGTGGCCGGAGGAGCCTCCTCGGTCGCATCCGACTTGGGCAGAACCTGGCCGTTTCCTGGCGCGGACGTGGAGGAAGTCTGGCTCGCCCCCTCCGGGGCAGCCGCCGCCGGCGTGGCCGGGGTCTCGGTCGCAGGGGCGTCGCTGGGCGTGCTCATTCGGTCCTCTGGGGGTCAGGGGTCACGCGGGCGCGCGCGGAGGCCACCAGGTCCCGGACCCGGGCGATGAGGTCGCTCCACATGAGCGTCCCCACCTCCTCCGGCGGGATCTCGAGGGCGGCCGTGAGCGTCGTCCCCATGTGCTCGAGCTGGTGCTCCAGCTGCTCCACCCGGACGGCCGCGTAGCCCAGCATCTGCTTCTGGGTGGGCTCCCGGTGCCCGATGAGCTGGATGACGCGCGTGGGATCGCTCATGCCACGGCCTCCAGGGGGGACGCGGCCGGGTCCAGCGCGGGCTCCCCGCCACCGGGCGGGACCACCCCGGGGTCCTGCGGGCCGGGCGGAAGGGCCTGCGGAGCTCCGGCAGGCGCCAGGGCCGGAGCGGCGTTGGCCTCACCCAGCGCGACGAGCTGCTGGATGTAGAGGCGCAGCAGGTCCCTCTTCTCGAAGGAGACGTCGGTGTGGGTGAGAGCGCGCTTGTAGGCGGCCTTCGCCTGCCGCAGCGCGTAGTCGAAGTTCTGCATCGGGTCGGGGCTGACCGCCTTCCCGCCCTCGAGCATCCGCTCGATCTGCCAGGAGACGAGGTCGGCCTCGGCCTCGGCGACGTAGGCGCTGGACTCCAGGTCCGGCCAGTTCAGCAGCGAGCGGGCCTCGTCCTTGTCGATCAGCCCCAGCTGGATCAGGTCGTTGACCATGTCCAGCCGGCCCGCCTTGGAGTCCGGGAGGGCGGAGGCCGGAAGGACCTGCATCACGTACTGGCTGGGCGCCAGGTGCGCGTCCTTGAACTTGATCTCCTGGGTGAAGCGCTTCTCGGCCGCGGTGACGCCGTAGCTCCCGTCCCGCTTGGAGATGACCGTGGCCAGCCGGATCATCTTCGCGGCGACGGCCAGGTGGAACCGCTCCCACTCCCGGGAGGCGGCCAGGAAGCGCTCGCTCTCGTTGTCGTTGTACTCCCGCAGGGCCACGCCGGAGTTGAGCCCGGCGGGCTTCTCGGAGGTCGCGGAGTCATTCGAGAGGCAGACGCTGTCG
>Ga0196981_1000402_pt1 | contig 15115 bp, 21 predicted proteins | sample S3_2013CmetaG_FD_155462 | JGI IMG/M metagenome (GOLD analysis project Ga0196981, IMG submission 155462) | Soil microbial communities from Anza Borrego desert, Southern California, United States - S3_20-13C | ecosystem: Environmental > Terrestrial > Soil > Desert | place: USA: California... | reverse complement strand
GGCCATGTTCGCGCCTGACCCGCCCCCGCTCGGGTCCGAGGAGTTCCCCATCCCGCTGGGGGTGTGCCCCGACGGCAACCTCTACGTTGGCCTTCCCGACTTCATCACGGAACGTGGCGTTGGGTTTGGAATGTCGACAGCCGTGCGCGTCGATCTCCTGCCCAGGACGATCACACCCGAGGCTCTTGCCCCAGCGCCCGACGAGCAGGTGCCGCCGTTGCTCGTGCCCAAGGTGATCAAGAACAGGAAGAAGAAGACGGGCCCCTAGACCGGGCGCGTACGCATCGGTTAAGTTTGGGCCCGTGCGTGAGCCATGGCCGACTCCACAACTGTGACCCCCCTTCGGTTCGCTCGTCTTCTGCGTGGGCTATCGGCCAAGCAGCTGGCCGCCATGGTCGGCAGAACGCCGGCATGGGTTTCCCAACTCGAAACGGAGGCGAAGGAGATGCCGCGGGAAGCCGTGTCCGTGTTCGCAACCGCGCTCGACGTCCCTTCGGCGTGGCTCGATCAGGCACCGATCCGGTTGGAGGTACTCCACTTTCGCCACAAGAAGCGGACCAAAGCTGCGCAGCGCGAACGCGTGACTGCTCGCGCCGTGGTCACCCGCATGATCGTGGCGGAGCTCGAGGAATGCTTCGAGGAGCTGTACCGACCGACGCTTCCCTCGATCGACCTCCCGGGCCAGCCAGGCGACCCCACGCGAGTCCCCGAAATCGAGGCAGCAGCACGCGAAGTCCGTTCGGCTTGGGGAATGGGTGAAGGGCCCATCCCGGATCTCGTCCGCGCGGTGGAGGCGAACGGGATCTGGGTGACCCAGCTACAGGGAGAGGATCGCTGCGTGGACGCATACTCCTGGTGGAGCGATGGGCATGCCTTCATCGCGCTGAACCCGGTCCCGCTCGACGGTTCGGATAGCCCCGCAGCCCCCGCTGAAGCACGAAACTCCTATAGGGAGCGCTTCAACGTCGCTCATGAACTCGGCCACCTAACTCTGCACCGCGACCTGCCGGAAGAGCTGGTAGGAACCCGTGATGTCGAAAGCGAGGCTCATCGCTTCGCCGCCGCCTTCCTGGTTCCGGCGTCGCAGTGGCGTGCTAGCGCACCGAAGTCCATCAGCTGGCGCGACTACCGGGAGCACGCTCACCGTTGGGGGGTGTCCGCGACAACCCTCCTCCGCCGTAGTCGCGATCTGGGCCTTTTCGACGAAGCCAGATACCAGGCGGCAATGATTCGCGTTTCATCCGAGATCGGACGCCGGGGTGAGGGGCTGCACCTCCCTCCTCGAGCCATCGAGCGCCCGGGCCGCCTCGAGGCGCACCTGCGGGCTCTTGAAGTCCAGGGCGGGATCACGGTTGCTGACGTGGCGGAGGATATCGGTCTGTGGGAAACGGACGTGATCGACGCGATCGGGGTCCCGCCAGTAGCCGCTCCACTCGGTAAGGTGATCGACTTCAAGGCCGCTCAGGCAAGAAGCGGTTCTGCCGGTCGGTAGGGTGCGCGAGAGGCCCCCTGGGCTTCCGAGAGGCCGCGACGGTGGGGGGCTGCCGGTGTTGGAGACACGCCCGGTGCCGTCCGTCGCGGCCCCAGCCATCCTACCGCGCGCGGGCACCGGCTGCTCGCGTACCCTCCCCTTCATGGGAGGAGTAAAAACGCCGAAAGGCGCCCCACCTCCCGCGCGGGAAGAGGGGCATCAAGGCAGGAACGCTACGCCGGCAGCACGGTGAAGGTGAACCGGTCGCCGTAGAGGACGGCCGAGCGCTGGCAGAGCGCGTACAGCTCCGCCATCGCTGGCGGCGGCAGCACGGTGCAGCCCGCGCTCCACTCGGCGGTGGCGCCGTCGTGGATGTGCATTCCGTAGAGGCCGCGGGTGATCGGCCCGTCACGGTCGATCCGGCCGTCGCGGTTGCGATCTCGGCGGATGGCGATCGGGGCGACCTGGCGCAGCGCCGGGCGGCCCTTGTGCTCGCCGAGTTGGTAGGCCCTGCTCGCCTGCTGGGGTGCCTCGATCATCGGCGCGCCCGCGGGGTTCGGGAGCTGCAGGAAGGTCCGGCGCCCCGGGTCCAGGGTGCAGGGCCAGGTCTTCCTGACCCAGGTGCCGTTCTCGCGCCAGACCGCGTGAAAGAGGTCGTCGAGCGCGCCCGGCACGTTGGACGGCGACCGCTCGCCGACGAGGTTGAGGTTCAGCTCGCCGCGCTCGAAGACACGGAAGCCGTGGGCACGCACGCGTTGGAGGATGACCGGGAGGAAGTCCATCAGCCCTCCACCACCGCATCCCGCCCGCTCGCGCAGATCAGCTCGACGTGGGCGCCGAGCTCGGCGGCGGCGCGCCCAGCCTCGCGCTCGAGGTGGACCTCGACGTGCACGCGGACGGGCTGGCCCAGCAGCACGCGGATCCGGTCCGCCCAGGTGAGCGCGATCGCGGCGTGGACGTGCACGCCGTCGACCGGGGTCCAGGAGAGGCCCAGGCGCCGGCGCACCGCGACCTCGCGCGTCTCGACGAGCGGGATCGCCGTGGGTGTGGCGCTCACGGTGCCACCGCGTCGTACGTGGCCTCGAAGATGTCGCGCCTACACGGGTAGATCTCGCCCTTCACGCCGACAACGAGCATGTCACCACGGCCCATGCGCATCGTTCCCTCGAGCGTCGGGAGCAGGTAGCAGTCGTCGGTCTCGTGGGTGATTGGCTGCCCCCGAAACGCGAACGACCAGGGCATGCCGTTGACCAGGGGGACGCCCTGTTCTCGGCCGTGTTGCACGAGCTCGTCGAAGGTGAAGGCCTCGATCACCACCGGCTTCTTGCGGTACCTCATCGAACGTCCGCTGCGCTGGGCAGGCAGGGTGTCGCGGCCCCCCAGCTCACGCGCCCGTCGGGCGCGTCGAGCTCGAGCGCGACCTCGTCGACGGCGTCGGCGAGGTACACGAGCACGCTCGTCGCCTCGCACGAGAGCTCGGGCGGGATAGCCCCGCACACGGACAGGTCGAGCGTCACCGCCGGGGGCGCGGCGGTGACGAGCCAGGCCGAGCCCGCCCGGGCGACCGTCGCGAGACCCGTCGCCAGCATGCAGACCGGCTGGACAGCAGCTCCTGACTCGAGGGCAACGAGATCGAGCGCACCTGCGGCGGCGACAAGGGCGCCCGCGGGGCTCACAGGGGACGACGCGGCCGGAGCCGTCGGAGACACGTGGGCGCAGCCCGCTGCGAGAGCGAGCAGGATGTACAGGGACAAGGGACCTCCGTGGGTGGGCGGCTACGCCTCTTCGTCGGGCGATGCCGAGTCGTCGGGCGCCGAGTACGCGAGGATGGAGAACGCCAGGGTGGACGCCGCGTAGTGCAGCGGCGGCAGGTCTTGAGCGGCGAGCTCGAAGCTGTGGGCCGTGTGCCGGTCCGGCAGGACCCCAGCAATGGCGACGGCCAGCACCCGACCGGCCCGTGCCTCGGCGAGCCAGTACTCGAGCTGAGCTACGACCTCGGGCACGGCCCCGGGCGCGTCGACGGGATTCGGCTCGAGCGGGACCAGCCCTGCCTCGATCTCCGCGACGAGGTCGGCCGTGGCTCGGGGCATGGTGCCTCCGGAGGTCAGCGCGCGATGGGCTCGGTCGCGTCGTAGGCCACGAGGGCCGCGGCGAGCGGGTCGCAGGCCGGGCAGCAGTCAGCGAGGACCAGCTCCCACCCGGGGACGCCCAGGCCCGATTCGTAGCCGCGGTCGTCTGCGACCCACGGCCCCTCGGTCGTGATCGAGACGAGCTGCCCGCCGAGGATCCGCACCTCGGCATCGACGGGGCACGCGCTCTGCGCCAGCGCCGCGCGGACGGCGGCTTCGGTGTCGTCGGGGACCGAGTAGATGACCCTCCGATGCACGTCAAACCTCGTACGGGAAGTGGATGATCGGCGAAATGTAGGTGTCGAAGGCGAACGTGAAGCCATCGACCGTGTTGGTGTTCCGGCCGACCGCGAGTGCCAGGTAGAGCCTCGATGGGTTTCCGCACGCCGTTTCGCTCGCCGGATCGTTCTTCGTGACGAACTCGCCGGCGCTGTCTCGACCCATGGGTGTGGCGTTCGCGATCCGAGCGCCCGAGCCAAAGGTGTCCACCTGGATGCCAACCTGGCCGCTGGCAACCCCGGCCACGGACGAGCTGAAGGTGAGGCTGCCAGCGCCGTTGGCCGACCCCGCGTTCCCCACGCCCGGCAGCCCCGTCGCGCTGCCCGAGAAGATGTTCATTCCTCGGCCGTCAACCGTCCCTGTCGTCAAGCTTGTCTCGTTGACGAGCGCCGCCACAGCGATCGCGCCCGGGCCGGCCGGTGGCAGGGTCCCGCGGAAGACCATCTGGATGCAGAAGCCGACGTTCCGACTGGCCTCCGGCGGGAAGCCGTACATGTCGGAGAACGGGAAGATCAGGTACGGCCATGCCCCCGTCCAGTCCGTGCTGCCCCACCCGCTGGTGATCTGCCAGACGAGCCCCGCCCCGTCCCCGCTATCGGTGATCGGCGCCGCCAGGCGGCTCCCCGGATCCCCGGATGCGATCGCATCAACGAGGGCGAGACGACGCGTCCCGATCCGGAGGTCGCCGTTCGGACCGAATACCTTCGGACCGCCACGAGGAAGCGGGTAGAACTCCGGCACCAGCCGGCCGAGCTCGTCGTAGACAGCGCATTCGCGGCGACCCATCAGGACAACCTGTATGGAAAGAACGTGATCGGGGCCGCGTAGGCGTCGAAGATGCAGGTCACGGCCTCGGCCGTGCTCGTGGACCGACCAGCGAACATCGCGAGGTAGAACTTCGACGGGTTCCCGACTTCTGTTTCCGTGGTCGTGTCCACGCCAGCGTTGAACGCGCCGTTTGCGTCCCGCGCGGCGATGTACGCGACAGCGGCGCGCGCCGTGCTCGACGAGCTGTCCACCTGGACGATGGTCTGCCCGGACCGATTGGACGACGCAGACGCGCCGGCGGCGAGCGAGCAGCTCCCGTTCGTCACCACGGCGCTGCCGACACCCGGTACACCGCCGGCCACGCTGGTGTAGACGTAGAGTCCACGACCATCGATGGTGCCGCCGGCCATGCCCGTCTCATTGACCAGGCAGAGGCCGCCGACTGCTCCGGGGCCGGCGCCCGGGAGCGGGGTGCGCCAGATCACCTGAAGCGCCACCCCGACATTGCGGCCGGAGCTAAGTGGAAACCCGAAAATGTCCGTCAGGTCGAAGAGCAGGTAGGGGTACGCGCCCGCCCAGTCCGTGGAGCCCCAGCTCGCGGCGAGGGGCCACGTGATCCCCACGCCGTCCCCGCCATCCGTGAGCGCGCTGGTGAGCCTGCTGCCGGGGTCTCCGGAGGCGATCGCCCGGGCCAGCGAGAGACGGCGCAGGCCGTGCCGAACCGAGCCGCCGTCCCCGCGCACCCGCGCGACGCCTGCTGGCGGCGGGAGGTTGGTCGGGACTAAGTTGCCGCGCGCGTCGAAGACCGCCACCGTGCGGGCCATCAGGTCACCGTGCGCCCGTGGACGATGTAGTTCACCTTGACGGCCGTGGTCGTGTACGCGCGCACCTTGTCCCCGGTCGCGAGCTCCGGGATCGGCCACTGCGCGTGCCCGTTGGCGACCAGCTCGGCTTGGAAGAGCTGCCGCGACGTGCCGCCCGAACGCTGGACAAAGATCCGCACCGTCTCGGCCGTGGTGTTCGTGTTGAACAGGCGGACCTCCCCTGCCGCCAGCGACGTCGAGGCGGGCACCGTGTAAATGTCAGCCTCTGCGGCTGCGAGCTGGCCATCGGCGAGAGAGGCGAAAGCGACCGCCACGGTTCCTCCCTACAGATTCACGAGGGCGACGTCACCGTCCACGCCCGGTACCGAACCCCACGTCTTGTCGCCGCGGAGCACCGTCGACGAGCTTGCGGGGCCGGAGCCGAGCTGGCCCGTCGGCACGAACCCGTCACTGCCGAGGCCGGCGTAGCCGTTGGCGGCACCCTTCTCGCTCTCGAGCTGGTAGCCCGTGTGCGGGTCCGCCTGGCCAGCGTGCGTGCTCACAGCGGCCGCGGCGGTGCCAGCCGCGTCCGCCCCCACCTGCGCGGCGGTGGGCGTCGCCCACGCGCGATCACCGCGGAGCCAGTTGGTACCACTCGCCGAGCCGGTCCCGAGCTGAGCGTCCGGGACGCGGGTGTCCCCGTTGAGGCTGGCGTAGCCGTTGGCCTGGCCCTTGCTGGCCGTCAGCTCGTGCCCGCTGTGCGGGGCCGCGGCGCCCGTGTGGGCAGTGAGCGCCGCGTCGACGGAGTCGATGGCGCTGTCAAGCGCCGTGTCCGCGGCGGCCCGCGTGGCAGCCTCGGCGGCGTCCGCAGCGATCCGAGCGGCGGTCTCTGCCGCGAGGCCATCGTCGGTGGCGTAGCCCGGGTGCGGATCGGCGGCGGCGACGTGGGCGGCGATTGCCGCCGACGCCGTTCCCGCCGGATCAGCCCCTACCTGGGCGGCTGTTGGGTACGGGTGCACGTGGTCCGAGCGCGAGGCCTCGTCGGCCGTGCCCGGCGCGGCAGCAGCGCCCAGGGCTGCCGGATCGTCGTCGGAGAGGTCCGCGCCACCCCCAACCCCGCCGGCGGGCGCAACACCCTTGATGACCTGGACGATCTTCCGCTCGCTATCGACCGTCTCGACGATGGGCCGCGGCTCGGGCCGGACAGGCATCAGGCCCCCCTTGGCGTCGGGTCCAGGACCAGAACGCCCTTCAGAAGCGGGTCCCGGCGACCGCTAGGCCAGTTGAGCCAGATCGCGTACTCGGGGCTTCCGGTGAGGCTTTCGGTGACCGAGTCTGGGACATCCACGACGATCAACGGGTTGTCCGGATCGGTGTCGTCAACGGACAGGTACTCGACGAGCGAGAAGAGTTCCTCTGCGTCCGCGTCCACCACAGTCGAACCGTCGAAGGTGACGCCGGCGAGGTCGATCGGGTCGCGCTCGCCGTCGAGATAGCGGAACGACTCGTACCAGCCGGCCAGCGGCACCACGAGCGGGTTGTGCAGACCAGGAGCACTCACGATCGGCCTCCAAAGGGCGTCGCAGCGCAGCTACGCGGCGGCGTTAGACGATGGTGAACGTCACCTTCCGGCGCCGGAATCCACCAGGGCGGCCGATCGGACGGACGGTCACCAGGAATTCGTAGGTGCCGACCGCGATGGTGTTGAGGAGGTCGAGCTTGAGCGTGCCGGTCCGCGCATTCATCCAGAAGACGTGATGCTCGCCCGTGCTGGGTGAGCTCTCCTCGTTCACGTCAGCAGCGTTGCCGCTCGCGGGCTTGAAGTAGACGGCCATCCCCGTGAGGTTCACGGGGAACCCGGCGGTGAAGTGCTCGGTTGCGATGAACGTCTTCCGGCTTGGAGTCGTGAAGTCGGCCGTAGCGCCCACGTACCCAGCGCCGAGCGCACCGTCGTTTCGGAGGAAGCGGACGTTCACCTCGAAGGCGCACGAGTGCTCACCGAACGGACCCTCATACTCCGTCGTCTGGTCCGGCAGGAACAGCTCGATCGGAAGCTCGGCGGTGAACTGGGAGGTTGGGAAGGTCGCCGCGCCCAGCGAAATGAACACTTCGGGGACCGACAACACCTTGTGGTTGAGCGCGTACTCCTCGACCTGCTCGTTCCCCACCGGGCGACGCGCACCCTTGGCGACATCGCTGTTCCGAAAGCCACTCACACGGAGATCGGTGAGGTCCCCCGCCGCAATCGTGGTGTCCGCGGCGGCGACCGAGACCTGGCAGAGCGAGATCGACTGCGCGGGAGCCGCTGGGGCGACCGGCGATCCGGCCGGGGTCCCGACGACAACGGCGACGGTACCGTCCTCCTTCGCCACGACGAGGTCGATGCGCGGGTTCGTGGGGTCGGCCGTCGAGATCGTCACGGTCTGCCGGGGGTACCAGCGGCTGATCCCACGGATGACCGCGCACCCCTCCTCGACCACGAGGACCATGGAGGTCGGCGAGCTCGCCGATACCTTGAGTGCGTTCGGCTTCGCGCTCGGGTCGGGGATGTAGTTCCGAGCGTACTCCTCTGCGGGATGCCCCTTGAGCATGCTGCCCAACTCGACGAGCGGGCGGGTGTCACGCCACACGGCAGCGCCGGACGTCGCCGGGACCTCAGCGCGCGCGATCTTCAGCGTGCCCGCCGGCACCGCGGGCTCCACAGGGCTGGACGCCGCCGTTCCGGCGACGACCTGGGCGACGAAGCCCCACCGACGACGCAGCGGGACGCTCTGGTTGCTCTCGTTCCCTGTCGTCGGGTCCTTCACCCGCCGCGTGGTGGTGTCCGTGTTCTCCCGCTCGGGGCGGATCACGACGATGTCCCACCGCGGGAGCGTCGCGTGGTGAGCCGACAGCGTGATCGCCTCGTCCGCGTCGATTACCATCGGCTGGTACGACTGATACTCGAAGTTGTCGCCCGAAGGCGCCACCTTGGTCGAGTCGTAGAGCATGCCCCAGCCGGCAGTGATCTCCGCGGCGAGATCTCCGGTGGCGACCACCTTGCCGTAGTCGGTGTCGGCCGGGAAGCCAGAGAGCGGCTTGCTGTTGTTCACGTCGTAGAACAGGAGCGCCAGCAGGAACTGCAGGGACTGCTCCGCCATGGTGCCCATGCGGTCCAGCTCATCGCTCGTGATCAGCCGGCCGAGGTCCCAGGGGACATGGCCGCCGGGGCGGGTCCAGTCGAGGCTCACCTAGTCCTCCACGACGAGCGCCCACCGGATCCCGGCGGCGCGGATGCGTTCCACTTCGGAAATGATCGCGGCGTACATGGGCGATTCCCCGTCCTCGCCAGCGAAGTCGGCGAAGTCGGTCCAGGCCAGGTCCGCGAAGCTATCGAGGGCCGACAACGTCTCGACCAAGGGCACGAAGATCAGGAAGGTGTTCGGGCCGCCCGACACGTACGAGATGTCTGCCCAGGCGTGCTCCTCTTCCTGGTTGTCCGCGAACGGCTGCTCGAACCACTCGACCATGCGAGCGCCCGACGTGCCGTAGGCGACGAGGATGGCCTCGACCGCCTCGAGGATCGCGTCTCGCGTCACCTGACGCTCGACGTTGCGCAGGCGGGCGCGCACGCTGGCGTCGGCCTCGGACGGGGCACGCGGGACCCCATACCCCTGCGCGAGCAGGGTCAACCAGATGCCATCGGCACCACCGATCGTCGCCGCGTCGACGAACTCCTCCGTCGAGAGCTCCACCTCGCGGAAGACGCCGGGGTAGGCGATCAGGAGGTCGCGCAGCCGCTGGTACTGGCTCGGTAGGAGCCGCAGCAGCTCTTTTTCGAGCTGGGCGACAGTGCGCGGCACCTAGACCTCCACGAAGGTGACCGTCACCGCCTCGGCCGGAAGCCGGATCGCCTGGTAGGGCTGGGAGGGCGCCACGTCGTCGGCTGGCTTGGTGACATCGACGCCAACCACATCCGAGCTGACGTTGTGCGCCAGCTGTGAGAGGCGGGAGCGATAGAACGTGTCCCCTGGCCCGAGAGTGTCGGCGTACGCCTCGCTCACGCTGCGGATGGAGGCCCTGAGGGTGTCGGTGTCTGCGCCCGCGCGCACGTAGACGGTGAGCTCCGCGGTCCTCTCGTCGCGCTCGGCGCCCACGACCTCGACGAGCACCCCCGCCGCGCGCCAGTCCTCGAGCTCGGTGGCGACGAGGTCAGCGAGCACGTCGTTGCTGTTGGCGTCAGGGTCGCCGACGTAGACGTTGACCGTCCCAGCTGCCTCCACCTCGGACTCGTCGACGGTCACGAACCGCACCCCAGGGACGGAGCGCGCGCCAGCGCGTAGGGCCGACACCGTGCCGCGGACCACCGTCTTGAAGAAGCGCCGGATCCGGTCTCGGAACTCAGCGTCGGTCTCGGCGTTCGAACCACCCACGAACCGATCAGCGTTGGTGACGGTGGCGTTGGGATCGCTCGGGAAGTTCGTCTCGAGCGTGTCAATCACATCGGCGGCGACGTTCTGCGCGGGGCCGGTGACGGTGGACTCGCAGGGGATCTGCACCGTGAGGTCGGCGGTGCCGACGGAGACCTCGCCGGTGGACTCCACCGAGATCCGCTCGCCGTTCACCGAGCCCGAGAAGACGAAGCCGGCCGGGATCGTGTACGCGAGCGTCGGGGCGTCAGGGTCCTTGGTCCACGTGAGGTACCCGATCGACGGCGTGGCCGCTTGGCGGGTGAGGAGGAACCGGTCCAGCGCGAGGGCGTCGAGGTCGGCGCCCTGCGCCGTGTCCACGAACTGGGCGGCGAAGTTGCGGACGACGAACTCGATGAGCTGGTCCGCCAGCACCGCAGCTGCGCCGGTGGTGGCGTCGAGCCGGCTACCCTCGCTCCAATCGGAAAGGGAGGGGTTGCGCGCCTGGATTTCGGCCTTCGCAGCGTCGTAGAGCTGCTGCCAGCTGGGCGGGGTAGGCACGGGGCGGCCCTCCTCGGCGGGGCGGGTGGCGGATCAGCCACCCAACGTGAAGCCCACGGACTCGGTTTCCGACTGGCCGCGCGGCTGAATGGAGAGCTCGATCTCGGTCTGACCATCGCGCACCGCTACCCGAGCACCGACGTCGCCGATCCGGCGGTCCCGCAGAAGGTTCTCGCGCAGGCGTGCGACGAGCTCGGCGCGCTTCGCTGGCGTCGACGTCGTCTCGACGAACTCGGCGGCGCCAGCGCCGTACTGTGGGCGGTGGACCAGCTCGCCCGGCATCGTGATGGCGCGCTGCTCGACCGCGGAGCGCAGGTTGGCGCGGCCACTCACGATGGGCCAGTCGCCCGACGCGGTGACGAGGACGCCGTCATCGCCGGGCATCGCCAGGTCCGTGAAGAACCGCTCGGCGTCGAGTTCGGCGGGCGTGGGCACGGACTACGTCCGCTCGGGCCAGCGCCACTCACCGACGCGCGTGCCGAGTGTCGAGGACGTGAGCCACATCTGCAGCGCGCCGGGTTGGTAGCCAGCGAACCCAGCGAGCTCGCACGCGGGCTGGTCGTTGGTGCCATCGAGGGTCACGACGAGGTTGGCGGTGTGGCCTCCCCACGGCCGCACGATGGTCGCCGGGCGGAGGATCGGCGACTCGTCGGTGCCCCCGATCCGGACGTGGACGATGCGACCGATCGTCGGTAGAGCCGGCGTCACGGGGGGCTTGGAATCGGCGGTCATACGGTGCTCCGGACGAGTGTGGAAGCGAAGGGGGCACCGCCAACGCCACCCGAGTCGGGATCGACGAAGGCGGCGCTGGTGGCGAGGGTGGCCTTGAAGGCGGCGGTGGCTGCGATGAACGCAGCGGAGGCGTCAGCGAGCGTTGCGTCAGCTGTTAGCGCTGCCGCGGCGGCTCCAACGAAGAGCTCGAGCGCCTGAACGTAGGTCTGTAGCGCCACGAGGAAGTTCCCGAGCACGATGCCGTCGGCTGGGATCCCCTCGACGCTGCGAAACTCCACCCCGAGCGGGTTCTGGAGCCGCACCGTCGCTGGGTTCCACGTGGGCGGCCTCGTCGCGAGGCCGCCAGGCCCGTGGAGGAATGCCAGGATCACCGCTCGGCGCGGCTCGTCGGCGGGAAACGCGACGATGCACTCCTGCCCGGGGACGGGCATGGGGATCAGCAACCCCGCAAGCGGACCCGCGAACGGGCTCGCCCATCGGGCCTCGCAGGGCCGGTTCCCGGGCTGAAGCATCAGCTGCACGAGAGCGCCGCCGCCGGGCGTGTAGGGGTCAACCGGTACCGGGGCGAGAACGGTGGCGAGTTCGACGCTGATTGGCGAGCCGACCAGCGCGCGGAGGGCATCCTGCAAGCATCCCCCCTACACGAGCAAGTAGCTGACGAACTCGGCGCGGAGGCTGTACCCCTGCTCGTGGTCCCAGAAGTGCGTGGCCTGGTGAACCAAGAACGTCCGTGGAACCACCTGCGCCTTGAGCCACCCGTCCACCAGCGCCTGGGCGACCTCGGGCCGCAACGGATTCGGCCGCGTGAAGTCGGACAAGTACGCCACGGCTTCAGGCGGCGTCATGTTGTCGAGGACGGTTTGATCCTCGCCGAACGTGATCACCAGCGGATCGCCGTTCGAGAGCCCAAGCAGCGGTAGAACCAGCGTCGCGTCCGTGAGGTCGTTCGTCTCGATCGTCCCCGTGACGTCCCACTGGGCCGACTCGGTGTAGATCCCCTGCGCGAGAAGCGCAAGATCCCCCTCGGTGTACGTCCCTTCGAGGAAGTACTCCTCACACTCGACGGAGCGCCTCGGTGTCGCTGCGGGAGCCCCGGGGAGGCCGGCCGCGCCGGCGTCCACCTTCGCCCTCGACCCGACCACGGCGTAGGTTGGTGGATACGGGGGCCCCTCGACTGCCCGTCCCTGCCCTGGGTCCCAGGCGACGATTCGCAGCGGCTTGCGCCGTCGGTCGGTGTAGTTGCGTCGGATGGTGAGCTTCTTCAGGTTGGCGGTCAGCCCGCCATAGAAGAACGCCGCGACCTCCGGCTTGGGGAACACCGGCGGCCGGATCTCGAGCTGGTCGAGGTTCCAGACCGGCACCTGCCCGAACAGGCCGCAGATGGCCGTGAGGACATCCCACACCGAATCGCCCTCTCGAGCGGTCCAGGTGTTTCGCTTCGCGCGAACGTTGACGGGAACGGCGACTGCCTTGGGGTCGAGGAACATCGCCGGCTTGGTCAGCGGCCACACGAGCAATCGGATCGCCTCGACCACCTCCGCAAGCGTTCCCACGATCGGGAACGGCGTCGCGGGAGCGGGCGCGAGCTGGTGCTGGCCCGGCGGATAGGCGGCCGACCACTTCACGTCGAGGCCGTAGCTCGTGTAGTCGCGAGCCTTGATCTCGACCAGGTTCTCGTCGGGGCCGAGCTGGGTCTCCGTCTCGTCGATCACCCCCACGAAGCGTAGGTTGAGGGGCGTCGGGATGAGCGGGATGAGCGGGTCTTCCACGTTCTCGATGTGCGCCGAGACGTGCGCCCACTTCACCGCCCGCGGCTCGAACGGGAAATCCCGGTACTCCACGAGCATGCGGAGGGTGTCCGCGGTCCTCGCGTCGTTGCGAACGACCTCGACCCGCCTCGGCACCAACTCGAATGCGGGCACGGGGACACCGGTGCTCGTTGGCACGTGGTCATCCATCCCGATCGTCAGGATGGCCTTGCACCGCGGGTAATAAACCCGGGGAGGAACGAAGGGAAGCGAGCTCACCGCGGCACCACGAGGACGAGGCCGGGGACCAACCCCGCTGGCGAGACCGTGGGGTTCGCCTCGAGCAGCCGTCGCCAGGCGGTGTGGTCGCCGAGCTCGCGCACCGCAAGGCTGTGCCACGTGTCGCCCTGACGCACGAGGACCGTCCGGCGGTCGACGCCCGCCACGACCTCGCCGGCCTTCCGGTCGAGCTCACGTAGCCCCGCCTCAGCCTTGACGAGCCCGATGCGAACCTGGCGTTCCCAGAGCCACGCGGCGATCGTGCGCTCGCCGTTGACGACGTCGAGGTAGGACGCGGCCTCGATCTCGTCGAGGTGCTTCCGCGTGCCCCTAATCTCGCCGCGAAGGCCGGTGACCGCGGCGCGGAGGCCCTGGACGTCGCGCTTCGTTTGCGCCCCCGTCTCGAGCAGACTCGCGATGGCCGCGTGCGCGCGGGTGAAGTCCTCCCCGATCTCCTCGATGGCCTCCGAGATCTCGAACAGCGTCTCGACGGCCACGACTACCCCCTACTCCGGCACGAACGCGCCGAGGGCGGCGACTCCGCGACCCACCTCGACGACCTCCTCGAAGAGGCTCGCGGCATACTTGAGGTCGCTGGCGACGTCCGCGACGGTCGCCGCGAGGGGTGGCAGCGGGGCGAGCGCGATGGCCTCGTCACCCTTATCGACGGCGAAGTCGATCTCGTAGCGCACCCGGTGCTGCGTCTCGTACTCGAAGGCCGTCCGCTTCACCCGCCCATAAGCGACGATCGTGTCGCCCCAGAACAGGCGACAGAGGCGCTGCCCCTGCTGGATGCCGCGGAGGAGAGCGACTCGCACCGCTGCCCCGCCGTCGATGATCGACAGCGGGTCCCGAAACCAGCCCCGCAGCGGGATCGGCTCCTCCTTCACGCCCAGTACTTGGGTGCTCGACGAGGATGCCCCCGGGTACCAGCTCTGGACGTCACGCTGCTCGGCGGAGCGGACCACCGGCTCGGGCCGATCCTTCCCGCCGAGCACGATCGTCCGGCCGGGTGGCCCGAGCTCGATGATGATGACGGGCAGGCCGTCGCCGAAGATCGGGAGGGTCAGCCCCACGACGACCTCCTACAGCGGCTTCGCTGGCGCGTATCTCGACTGCGTCCGATACCGATCGAGGTTCTTGAACACCGTGTCCATGGTGATCGCGACCCGGTTCGGATCCTGGGCCTGCTCGACGTTCACGTTCACCGTTACCGGGCCGATCTTCGGCGACGGTTGCGGCTTCACCTTGCCTCGGTTGCCGCTGATCGAATCGAAGATCGCCCCTGCCCCAACGAGCCGAGATCGAAGCTCTGGCGCATCATCCAGGCCGGAAGGGCCCTTCACGCCGAGGAGCGCGGGGTCGCTCTTCGGGTTGTAGCCGGCCCAGTCCTTCAGGGCCCCCCGGATGGCGCGCTCCGCCGCGACGCTCGCGGGCTGACTTACGACCGCAACGGTACGGCGGACGAAGTCGAGGCTGAGCTCGGTCCGGGCAATGTTCTTCTCGGTCGGCGACATGTTGGTATCGAGACCGATCCCAAGCATCTTGACCGCGATCCCGATCGACTCGGCCGCTTGAGCCGCCAGCAGCCCTAACTTGACCAGTCCGGCCGCTAGGATCCCGAACCCGTGAACGCCACGCTCCATGCTCTTGATCAGCTGCGAACCGATCGCGTCCGCCCCTCGCTGAAGCGCCGGCGCCAGCCTGTTGGACGCGTCCGCCAGCTGTTGGCCTGCCTGCGCGGTCAGCGAGAAGCTCTCCCGGAGCTCACCAAGCATCTCGGGATGCTGCTCGAGGGCGTACGTCATCGCTGCCGCCGCGGCGCCCACCGCAGCGAGCGCTGCTCCTGCCGTCGCAATCGAGCCAAGGGCGACGCCGCCACCACCCGCGAGCCGAAGCCCACCCGAGAGCCCGCCGGCCATGGAGCCCATCTTGGCCGCCGTAGCAGCGGCAGCCC
>Ga0196981_1000401_pt1 | contig 15121 bp, 29 predicted proteins | sample S3_2013CmetaG_FD_155462 | JGI IMG/M metagenome (GOLD analysis project Ga0196981, IMG submission 155462) | Soil microbial communities from Anza Borrego desert, Southern California, United States - S3_20-13C | ecosystem: Environmental > Terrestrial > Soil > Desert | place: USA: California... | reverse complement strand
TCGTGCTCTTCTGAATGGTGTCGAGCGCTTGCTCGAGAGTCTCTGCTGCGTAGGCATCGAGCGGATCTTCTGCATATTGCGTCTCGAGAACCTTTTTCAACGCGAGCAGATAGAGCGCGTTCTTGTTGATGGGACTGATTGAAAGCGTCGCAGGCACGAGATCGGTCGCAATCTCGATGGCCTTCAGAGGGGTTGCTGCGCGATCGATGAGACCGTACAGCTCTTGGTATACATCATCCTTCGTTGTCATGAGGCTTGGGTGCTTTCTGTGGTTCACGAATACGGGGGATAGGACGAGGCTCTTCGGGCAGCATGCCCGGATGAACATACGTGCGGCGACAGCGGTGTAAAAAAGCCTTCAAAAAAGCCCCTCGTTCAGAGGGGATAGTGTTGGCTTCGTTCATGCTCACGCTGTAACGATAGTGGTTCGCCTTCTGATCGCGATTGTGTTCGACGCTCAGACATACTTCGACTTCACCGAGACCTGTTGCATGAGCAATACGAAGCTCTCGAGCGATACGGTCGATGACTATCTGATCGTCGCCTGTATCGAGCAATTCGCGAAACGCTTCTGCGGTCTCACTTGCCCAGTCACTCTTGTACGCCATGGCGACTCCCTAATGCCAGCATTACACCGGTCAAACTTCAGGTTGGAACTTGGTACAGGCTCGTACTGCACACAGCGCATTGAGGTCATCTGCGCTTATCTTGTCGAGCGGCTCATCGTTGACGTGGTTCATGATTCCACGCAGCGGTAATGCGAGATGGCCGACGCCGAGCTTGTGCAGCAATTCATGGAGAATCACTTTCTCCGTCGGCGCCTTGCAATTCCGAGCAAGCGCTATCCAAGTCGCCGTCGTACGCCCGTCGACGCCGTTACCGCAGAGAAAGTCACTGCCGTAAACGGGGATGGCGTGAGAGAGCGACCCAGCTTCATTGACATGAATCTTGATACCGCTTGCGGCTTCGATACGTCGCGCCGCTGCCATTGTCGGCTGAATGAACGCATAGTCATGCACGAACACATATAGATCATCAGCGGGCAGCACTTCCGGATCGTCCGCTGCTTCTGGCTCTTCTGATGGCTCGCCAGGCTCTACCTTTTTTTTCGCGACGGTTGCGCAGCCAGCGAGCAGACCTCCGAACAACAGAAAGTGCCACCAGCGCATATTAGCCGTCCTTTGCCGTCGGATGGCCGTCGTGATAATATAATTCGCCGAATTCCCCTTCGAAAGGCTGTGCAAAGTCAGCGTCGATAGGGCGCCATGGTTTTTCACCGCTCATCGAAGCGACGAGTCCAGCGAGCACCCCATGCATCGATTGACGACTGCCTGCCTTGTCAATGATGAGTCCGTTCAGCCGAATACTCGGATCAGGCCAACGCGTCCACACCCCTTGCATGTTACCGAGTGCATGCCACTGATCGTACAGATCGATCTTGTACAAGAATCGGTCGAGAATCGTCGCAGCGTCGAGATGTTCGTGATGCTGCCGAACGAACCAGGAGACCGCGGCCAGTACATCGGCCAATTCCTCCTGAAGGCGGCAGAGGATGGGTTTATCGCCGTCGAGCAACGCTGGATGCTCGGCAATCGGGTATGCCTTGAGCTGGCTCGCCACATGTACCAACTCGCCTAGCTCTTCGGTCATCTTGTGGATGCCGGGCCAGCGCATCACCCATTCGCTCTCAGTGTTTGGTGCTAACGTCATCGGTTTTCATCTCCACGGTGTCTGTGTCTTCGTCTATCTCATTGTTTAGCTCTCTGACGAGACTCTGCAAAAGGCCGATCTGTTCATGCAGCGTGAGCGTCGAATTATCGAGCAGAGTTTTGAACTGCGCGGCGAATCCCGTCATCTGAGCGAGAGAAGTGCGCGGATTGAGTCGGTCCTCGATGACTGGCAGAATGACCCAATCGATGTGTGCATGGGTTCCGCCCGCCAGCGATGGCGTTAGCTTCAGATCGGGCTGAATGTGAAGCTCCCTTTGACAGCTCTTGCACACGTACCGCATGAACTGTCCCTGCTGAAACGATAGATCCAAACGAAAGAAACTGCCGCGACAATATTGGCAGCGTGTCCACGGGCTGATGAGCACAGGGGGCATGAGGGTTATCCTTCGGGCTGCGCCCACATTCGCAGCACCGGCCGTGGCTGAGAAAGTGTGGGCAATGAGAACGGCGAAAGAGTAATGCTAGCATTAGTACCGGATGAGTTTCTTCACTTTTACAGCTTCTTCACTCGTCAGCTCGCGTGGTGCATGGTCGACATGATTCCGACCCATGAGGTCGTCGCACATCACGAGCACAGACGACCAGAATGCTTCTTCGTGTTTCTGCCAATCCTTCGGCTCGCCTTTCGCATTGAAGCCTATCGTGAGGTTCGCGTTATTCATCGCCGACGAACGAACGCTGTCAGCAATATCCTTTAAGTCAATCTTTGGCATAGGGTCAATTCGTCCGAGGAAAACGGGAGGGCAAGAGCTGTAACGACTTGATCATGTCGTCCACGGTCAGCCCTTGTTTCAGCGTCAGCTCGAGCGCGGCCGCGAGCAGATAACCAATGGCAACGGTGTTGTCAGCCGTCGATGAGCGGCGCGGCATGATCAGCCGCTCGAGCTCTCGTTTAAAGCGCTCATCGGCAATGTCATGAGGCGAGTGGTCATCGAGCAGCGTCCCTTCCAGCATGAAGCCAAACGGGAGCATCCCGCTCCGGTCGAGCCATTCCGGATCAACGGCCTTGCCTGTATACTCGACAATCATGCTGACCTTTTGATGCGCATGAATCGGGTAGGGCTCTTTCAGCTTGCGGTTTTCAGCATAGTGCGCAGCCTGCGGCGAGAAGAAAAAAGCGTCTACTTTTACAGGCAAGATCGACGTTTGATCGACTTGAATATCGTGGATGATATACAGCTCGCGAGCCGGAGTGATTGACGCTCTCACACTCTGAATGCTCAGGCAGACCTCTTCCGCACTCACCGAGAGCTGGATCGTCTCTGGTTCACCTGCCTTGAATCGATGGGTGAAGGGGATAAAGTGTATGACGGTTTTTTCACGGTTCATGGGGTTTGCTTCTGGGAACTAACCTAGGCTGCTTTCGGGCCCTCGTCATCTGGAGTCGGTACCATCTGTCCAACGATGGGCGCCGTTGGATGTGACGTGTATACAATGCGCTCAAAGGCTGTGCGACTTGGCATCAATCGACCGTCGAGCGCGAAGTGCTGATAGTCTGCCGTCTCATGCCATTGAAGCCGACAGTTGACCCCATGACAGCAACGTGTGTACGTGTCATCGGTGTTTTGCCGACTGCCCCATTCCGTCGAGCCGCAACGGCGGCATGCGAGCCGTTGCATCTTCACGTTGGCTCGCATGTATCGCACGGGTTTCTTTCGATTGAACACCATAATTCAGCCCCAATCTTCGCCTGCATCGTAGTCAATGAAGTCGATGTCAGGCTGTTCCATCAACTCTTCTTGCAACTTGTTGAGCTCAGAGGCTTCCGGCGACATGATGGCCTTGGAGTAGGGCGCGCTCATCTGGTTCGTCGGCATCGATCGAAGCATGAGCCGCCCATCTCGTCCCACGAGGCGTTCACGCTTGGGATGAGGATCGAATTGCATGACCACCTCACGAGTGATCCATTGACCGTAGTGAGGTTCCGGTTCGATATCATCTTCTGGCTTGCCAATGTGGTCGCCGAGTGCACGTGTAAACACGAGACGTTGGCCCACATGCCGTACGCTGATACTCGTCTTAGCGCCACAGAACCGGGAGACGTTTGCAATGTGCACGGTGTTTAGCTCGCCATCACGCCGATAGATACCGTGCTTTTCGTAGCTATCGACGATTCGCTGCCAATTTTCGAGCACGGCTCCTTTGCCTACGCCACGGCCGCGCACCTTCTTAATCTGCTCTTTCGTGGGATTCCACGGGAAGTAGACGCCCGGCTGAGCGATGAACACGCCTTGCGGAATGTCATCCCGCTCCCAACCGCCGAGTGGCTTGTAGATAGGCGGACACTCATGGCACGTCTTCGAATGCTTTTTGCAGACCGATACATCATAGGTACCCGTATCTTTGGGCACCGGCGTTTCGAGTAGCTCCAAGCTATAGCAACCGTCCGTGGCGATCATGAGCACATTCGCTCGGTCTTCGTGCAGTCCGATCAGCTCGAGCATCTGCGCACGGCAGCCGCTTGTCGTCATACCGGCCCAGATCCAGTTATTGAATATTGCGTTACCGACGCTCTGCGCCAGCTTCCCGTAAACCGAATTGGGTCCTAATTTAAGGACGATTCCCGGTCCTTCTTTCCCAATTCGACAACGCTCGCGGTAGTATCGGGCAATATCCTTGAAGGGTTGGCAGTCGCATTCCTGATGCAGAATCCACGCTTCTTTGAATTCGACCATTGGGAAGAACAGTCGCTCTCCCTGAAGGAATTCATCACGCCAGACCCAGCCGCCGCCACTCACTTTCGGATAACAGATACTACCGTCCACATCACGGAACGGGAAGGGACCCCAGTCCAAGTGAGTAATGCCAGCATTATTCCGAAAGCCGTAACGAACGAGAGCATGCCGAACATCGTTTAGCTTGCGGCGATTGCGTGTCAGCTCCCATCGAGCGTGAACGAGGCAGGGGAGGAAACAGAGCTGGTAAGGGTACGCACTCGAGATATCGTAGTTGTAGGCCTTCTCTCGAATGCGCCCAATACGCGAGTTTTCGAAGCGGCCGCCGAAGAAAGCACGCGCTACGGCATCTTGCATCTCTTCAGGCGGCGGACGCAGCTTATCCGCAATGCCCATGACCTTGAGCAACGCGGTAGCGCACGAACCGGCGCCATAGAAACCCGTGAGCTTCAGGCCAACGGCATCATGCGCCTCGACGAGTTTTCGCGTTAGCGCCGCCATGTGACGGACCTCGAGGAAGCAATACTCTTCAATCTCTTCGGGCGTCAACTTGTCGAAGTCTGCGCGCTGATCCTTCATCGCTTGGAGCATCACCCATTCTTCGGGCGTGCCCACGTTCCACAGCTTGAGCGCGTCGACGAATCGAGTCTGATAGAACTTCCAGATATCCCAGATGATCCGTGTGACTTTGGCCTTACCACGGCCCTTCGATAACGTGAACTTGGTACCGACGAGGTTCAGGTGATAGAGCGTGCCTGTCTTTGGTCCACGCCATGTGATGGGCACTGGCCCGCGACTCTGCTCGATGCGATCGGCCTCACTGTCTTTCTTCGGCTTGCGCCGTCGAAGATCAGGACGGAATAAGACGAAGAGACGCCCCTCGTCCAGATCTTCGAGCATCTTCGTCAGATCATATCCGAACGAGAATGCAAACATCCGACCGTAAGGAATCGAGAAAAGAAACTCGAATATCTCTTCGGTCGTTAGCCCTTCATCATTCTTGACCTTCCACCGCTTCGTACCGGACTCATCGCTAGCGGCCATCATCACATAGAGATGGTCCTCACGACCTTTACCTTCACCATCGATCCCGATGTACGGATCAGGCTGATACTTGCGCTTTCCCGAGTGCAGCTTCTTCGGCGATCCGCAGCGCTCACAGGGGGTATTACGGTCTGCATCATCTGGACCAACGAAGTCATGCTGTTTCTTGATTGGAGCTTTGCCGCGATGAGCGTTGCGTGGCAAACCGCAGATCTGGCCATTCCGGAGTACCTTTTGACACGGCGCTGCCGGATCGATGTTATCTGGTGGGGCAACGTGAGCATGATGCGCTCGCTTAGGGACCTTCTCAGGCTGATAGTGTTGATCGATACGCAAGCCGCAGACGGCACACGAATCTGCGGCGCTGCCGACATGCTTGTGCCGGCGGCGCTTGCGGTGATGCTCGGTACCGAGCCCGCACCGTTCTCCGTTGATGAGAACGGTGCAGGTTCCGCCGGGCTCACCCTGGTAAGCGTGCTCGCGTCGAATCACTGAGACTCGGGCCTCTTTGCAGGTTCAAACAGCTCGTGCCTTCTCACTTGATCAAAGGAATAGATGGCTTTAGATGCCAATACGAGAGCATCGGGGCGTCCGCCATCACCCACAGGACTTTTCGCAACCACCCCCAATACGCCCGTATCATAACAGGGGATGACTTCCGAAACATAGTACAAGCAACCGTCGTACCAGATACGCTGGTCGATGTATGGTAAGACGGCGCCCTCGAGCCGTCCAATCTCTTGGCCAGGCCCCGGATCGCTTTTACTGTCGTAAAGAATGAAGCTGTACTTTCGATTCATTGGGGTCAATCTCAGTAATGCTGGCATTACTCGCCAACGTGGGGGTTATCGAGAATGCGTCAGGCTCCTACCGCTTGTGCTAAAAGAACCGGTCTATCGACTTGCGCTCGACGCACAGAAGGTTGATTGATGGGTCGAAAAACCGCGTTTTTCACGGCTCGGCCTCGATAGTATATTCCAAGGCTCGTGACGATCCATTCGACGACACCGTTTGCCGTGAAGTACATCGCCATATCCGTTTGCTCGACGTCTACCCGCATGACGGGAAACGTCTGGCCGCTAAAGTTGATGTCGTGACTATGCGCCCATGTGGGCATTGGTTTGGTGAACATTATCGCTCCTCATGCGATGGCCAATTCGTTTCTCGGCGACTTCCAGGTCGTCCAGATACGAGAGACGGATTCTTCCAACTCTTCGGCCAATAGTTGTGCCTCGTAACTTTCCATGCCCATCTGATTCGCCGTTTCCATACGCTGGCGAATGTATGAGCCTTCAGAAAGGCTATAACCCTCTGGTAGTGAGAATTGGTTGAGTTTGGTTTGCTCTACGATAGCTTCCTTGATGTCTGCTGTTGCCTCTTGCAATCGTTCGATGAGACGCTCGCCACGCTGAATGCGACGGCGTTCTATCGCCAAGTTCCGATCTTGCTCTCTACGAAGCCGCTTCTCCTCTGCAGCACGCTTTTCCGCGAGCTTCTGTTGCCGCTTTGCCGCGCGCATCTCGGCTTGGTACTGCTTTTCGAGCAGCCGTTCCATGCGTTCGATACCTCGCCGGTCGCGCTCCAACTCGAGCAATCGGATAGCTTCGGCTCTTGCTGCATCCCGCTCTCGTTTGCGTTTGACCTTGAGAGATTCATGCCGCTTCTTCCAACCGACTTTTGCAGCTCGGCTCCTGATAGCCCGTAGCTCAGCGATACTGAGCGGACCTCGCTTAGCTTTTTTCTTCTTTCGAACTAACGCCGCTCTCGGCGGAAGGGGAGGGGCTATCTCACGATCGAGTGTTTGCGGTCTCGGACCTAACGCTTTACGCTTTTTCCGGACAACCGCTTTGCCGCGTACGGCTACTTTGACAGGCCGGCGAGCGACCTTTACCGCTGGCGACGACTCAGCTCGTCTCCCCTCAGTCTTCTTCGTTCCGCTCTTCTTCCCCCGCTTCCTCTTCGATGACGCCGTCGGCGCTTTCTTCTGCGCCTTCTTCTTACTGGCCTTACTGACGCTTCGCTTTTTGCGTGCAGTAATGCCAGCAATACGCTTTTTCTTGGCAGCCATTGACCATGCCTGACGCTAGCCCCATAGTTACCAGCCAGGGGCAAAGTGACGAAAACTATTGACATTTAGCGCTGCCTGTGTTATGGTAACGGCTGGTTACCAGCCATGACCATGCAGCCTGCCCGTCGGGTGAAGGGGGCTCAATTCCTTCTCCCGACGGGCGGTGCGTTCTCTACGATGGTCTAATCCACGTAGCCAGCGATCACAGACGCTGGATCTTCCGGACGCTCACTTGAAGAGCTTATCCGGATCGGCCGATGCCATCTTCTCGATAGCAGCCTTGCGGGCTGCATCACGAGCAGCGGCCAAGGTACGCGCTTCAGACTCGCGCTGACTGCGAAGAAGCGCTTTCAGCTCGTTCGGAATGATGACCTCCCAATCCCACAGATCGCGAGGCCGCTTCTGGTAGTCCTCGGCATCTTCCTTCGTGCTCGCCGCCAACTTGCGCTTGCGCACCGTACGGCCCACGATATCCCAGTTGCCATAGTACCGCTCGAGAGGGAGCGAGCTGTAGTTGTTGATGGTGTACAGCTCGCCCGATTCGATCAGGATAGGCTCGGCGTCGAGCGCCGTTCCCTTGTACGCATAGAAGTTTTGCGTTGCTTCGATGACGTAGCGGGGGAAGTCCGGATCGCGATCGTCGAGCATCAGGACCTTTCCACGGAACCAATCGCCCACATCGACCGGCTTCCAATAAGGTGGAAACCCGACCTGATCCTTGGAATACTGGGAAGCGTCAATCTCTAGATCGACGACGGGTGCCTTACGGAACTTGGTTTCTTCAGCCATGTTTTTCTCTCTATTGCTTTGGCTCTACCAGGCCAGTGAAGCAACCCCAGCGACCCGCGGGGTTGCGGTAGTGTTTTTTGCGCGAGCATGTTTCACACTGCGGCCGCATTCACGTGCAGGGGACGGAGATAATGCTGGCATTAATGCAAGCCTCCCATCTCGTGAATCTTGCGATCGAGCTGTTCGTCCATTTGCGATTCGATACTGCTCAAAAGCCACTGAATGAATGTTTCGCAGTCATCGACCGTCGTCGACAGCCGAATCGCCCCATCTCGCACTTCGAGGCCCACGCCCTGTGGCGGGCTCAATGTCAAGACCATTACGCCGTTTTTCATTGCAATCGGCCCTCAATTCAGTGTAGAATGGTCCGCAACCGAATCGTACGTAACCCGTCGTAATTCCTCACTAATTCAAACACGCAAGCATAGTGGAATACTGACCGGCTGTCAAGGCTTTTTTTGGCCCTGTGGCTGATAGGTTTCCCGCCGCGATGTGTTTCAAAAAGGGAGGGATCTGCGCACGGGCTGTGGCGCTTTGCCTCAATCGTTGCGACCTCGGGAGTAACTAATAATGCCAGCATTACTCAAAGAAACGGAAACAGAATGGTGCGGGAAGTGCCGCCAATACTTCGTATGGACTCCCGGTATGCCGAAAGTCTGCCCCGTCTGCATGGAAAAGCAGATTGGATCGCAGAAAGTGTGTATGCATGGCGTGAGCGTTCTTCAAGGCTGCGCCACCTGCCAACGAATGTACGGATCCAACCAAGTGAGGAGTTATGCCAAAGCTGCCCCGTCGAGAAACCGTCGAAACAGTCGACGATGAAGTTGATACCGCAATGAGCGCCGACGTGCCCGTGACGCCCAAAGAAGTCGCCCCTACTTTTCGCGACCAGGTCATCAGCAAGATTCGCGAAGAAGACCCGTCGATACCCGTCGAGGCCTTGCAGAAGGCCTTTGCAGCGGGTGCATACGAAACCCGGCGCGCGAACACCGATCAGTTCATCGTTGCGCGCGTCCTGGCTCGCCAAGCGCTGGAAGATGACGGCGCTGAGCGCTGCATGATCACACTGCAGATCGCATCGATTCGAACAGCAGACGACTCGAATCCCGTACTCAGTAAGCCCATCTATGTATTCGTTCCTACGGGTCAATGGCGGCGATATCCCGTCGCACGGCAATTCATGGTGCAGCTGGTTCCCATCGCAGAGACGCCCACAGTCAACGTTCCGATAACTCCGGAACCGACTGGCACAGAGAACTGAATGGATCTCGATTGGAAGTGCGTAGATAATGCCAGCATTAACGAGTCGATACCTACATCGGGGCTGCTTACCCGACATTAGAGATGACATACCCGCAACGGTCCCGCCAGCCAAACACGCCCCACATTGCTATCAATTCCGAAACACCATCTATCGTCAGTGTGGCGAATTGTGCAAGCGTCGCGGACTGCCACGGTGCGGAAAAGTGCTGGCACAGACTGCGCAGACAGGCAGGACGACGATGTATGAGGGGGCTCTCCACTGTGCGCGCATCTCGCACGATGGCACCATGTTTTCGATGGTACCACGTTTCATCAGTGAAACAGCGAGTAATGCCAGCATTAACGCAGCGTAACGCAAAGGGGAAGAAGTAATGCCAGCATTAGAGAATATCGTAAACGTCGGCGATATGCCGACTCATGAAGTTTTGAGACGGCTCTGGAATGCATCATGCAGTGGCGGCATTCCCAAAAGACTAGGGTTCGATCGACCCCTCTCGCTCATGAGTGAGGAAGAAGCGCGGATGTGGACCGCTCAGTATCGTCGTACGAAGCCGCGCGCTTACAACTTTGATTGGCTTCAAGGGCGGATCTTGAAGGTGTACCTCGACACACTACCCCTCATCGATGTTCGCCTTTACGATCGTGACAATGGACAGGGCGCCGCCGCTCGCGCACTAGGACTCATGCCATGAGCGATGAATCCGACCGCCGACTGATTCTCGAGATGCTAGAAGAAGTACGCGCGATGCTGGATAACGGCGTCGCGCTGACCATCATCGGAGGTAGTCTTCAAGGTCTCTCGGTGTATGTCGCACGAAGCGCGGGCCTATCACATCAGCTGTACATTCAGACGGCTGCCGAGCTATGGCATTCGGCGGAATGGGACGCGCTACTCTTAAAAGGAGACCATGAAACCCAAGTTAATTGAACGCATCGACAACCGGCGCACCCCGGCTTGTCCACACCCGCCGATGGCCCATCTCGTCTCTGACGGTGATGGGCCTACCGCCTTGTATTGTATCGAATGCAAAGTCATGGGCTCCGAACGGCATGATGCCTTGAAAGGCAGCTTTGACTTTGAGACTTTCGCCGGCTGGCTCATCTTCGGCGGAGACGGCGAATATCTCGAATATGAGCCTTATATGCGAGACGGAATGATCATCTACTATCGCGCACAGAAGTTCCAAGATTCGTCGTACATCAAGGCCATCGCCATGACGACCACCTTGAACGATGCTCTAGCAGATACGGCACACTTCGTCGTACAGGTCGGCGAAAAGGGCATCGAGTGGAAAAAAGGAGAAGCCGAATACGCGGCGAATGTTGACAGTATGGGGCTGTTAGCTGGAGCGAGCATCTTCATCCGTGCAACGACTGGCTGTATCACTCAGGGTATCAAACATGCCGCACAAGGCCGCGCGCCGTCGCAATCAAGCTAACCGCGAGATGCGCGAAGAGCAGACGAAAGCTGAGCTGTATAGCTTGGGGCTCAATGCACATTGGAATTGTGTTCTCTGTGATGTGTTTGCCGTCAACTATCGCCATATCAACACTTTTCCTGATATCGACCTCACCCATATGTACGATCGTATGATCCGTGATCAGGAAGCCACAGAGATTCGGCGTGCGTTTGCTCATGGCTACTGCCTTGCAGAGACCTTTGGTAAGTTTGCCGAACCAAAAACTAAGATAACTCGCTACTATCGAGAGGTGTGACTATCATGCCAGCTTCACCGGATAAAAACGCTCAGGGGCATGATCCGCATGCCCTATTGATGCTCACGGCTCTGTTTTATGAACTGCTCGACGAAGAGATAGCAGCGGGCGAGCTCTGCCGCATCGTCAAGAGTGTGCGCCAAACAGTGAAGGAAAAAGATCTGCCGCAGAATCCCGTGCTCGACGCGCTCGCTTCCGACCTTGCCCATAAGCTGCTCGAGAAGATGCCATGATCGATTGGGGCAAAGTCAAACCAGCGGAATCGCCAGACTTCGGAGCCATTAAACCCCGTTGTAGATTCCACGAATCGGACGCCGTCTGTAACAAGTGCCCGGAGCGCTACTCGACAGATGGTCTCGGCTTTCCACATCCCAAAGCCGTTCCAAACGGTGTACGGCGCTTGCAGGTTTGCACGACGTGTAAGACCGCCGTTGATCGTGAACACTGGAACAACATCGACTGGAAGTGCACCACCTGCAAACCCATTCCCGACGAAACGCGGCGTAAACGCATCGCTGAGAATGTTCGTAAAGCTTATCGGATGACCGCAGAAGAAGCATTCGTCTGCGCAGACGAAGTCATGCAACCTGGACTGCAATCATTGACTGAAAAAGAATATCCCAATGGCGCCCAACTTCCCCAGTGGACATCACGTACGAACGAAGAAGAACAAGCCAAACGCCGACGTGAGCTGATGAAACAGCGCCGTCAAAAGCACGACCGCAAGTAATGCCAGCATTACAGTGCCGACCATCTTACGATTGGGGGAATTCCGTTTCTTTTTCTATTCTCGCGAAGGCAATGAACCTCCGCACATTCATGTCCAAACCGGCGATGCCGAATGCAAGTATTGGCTACTCCCTAACGAGCAAACTCTGATGGCTATCAACTACGGCATGAGTCCTCGACAGCTTCGTGCAAGTAAAGCCCTCGTCGTCGAGCATCATGCCATTCTCATACGGAGCTACCATGACCACTTCTACCGCTAAGTCCCATCCACCACCGAAAGCCGTTCGTGCCTGGGTACAGGACCATTACCTATACGTCGAGCTTGACGACTTGCGGCGTATTGGCGTGCCATTGCGTGTATACCCCAAGCTTCGATGCGCCGAGCCTGAGCACGTCGCGAACATACAGATTCGCCGTGCTGGTCAGGCTCTTCGTTGGGAGGCTCTCGATGAAGATATCCAAGTTCTCGATATGATCGGCGGCAAGTTCCCTCGTAAAGGAGGACAGGCCGCATGAGCCTTCTCGACTATCTCGGACCGCGTAAACCGCGAAAACCCAAACCTCCTGCACCCCCATCGCAAGCAGGTCCGCATCGATGGCGTACTCTGGAGAGTCCTGACGGTCAGACGCGCATCATCTACGGATACAAGGGCGGTACCGCCACATCGCCGCGATGGTTTGGTTACACCCGTGAAGAGCTAAAGCAAGCGCCATGCACTCATTGCGGGCGAATCAATGTATTCGACGCAAGCGATCCAGACTTCGCAACTCCTCACATCTGTCCTGCTGATTACGGCGGACAGCCGCTGCCTTGTAAGGAACGGCATCCGTGTACAGGCCGCCCTAGCATGTCTTGGCATGGCTGTCCCATGTACGTCGGTGTTAGTTGGAGTGAACAGGAATGATTCTGACAAGCATGCAAAGCTGGGCTCGAAAGATTAGCCAAGCCGTCCAGAATTCAGACATCGAAGTCGCCAAGCAGGCTTATCGCATGCCCGGCGTCGTCAGCGACGCTGAACGGGAGGTGCTCGATCTGCTCTGTGATTGGGTACTGCTCGCACGTCTCGGACTCCGTCTCGAAAACGGCGAGACTCGCGAGCATGAAGACTTCTCGACTTACTTTGGGTTAGCCCACTATGCGGGCCGGCTCGCTAATTGTCAGCGTCAAGCCGAAGTTGACCAGATCCAAGCCGAATACCGGGCATCCAAACTCCTGACCCGAGCAGAGAAAAACACCCTCGATATCCTGCTACCCTGGGTGGCCTATGGGCGTGACTGCTACGCTCGAACACGCATGATCGAAGCCGAGAAGGCTCAGAGCCGTCAAGTCGACGAAGTAAGGAACAAGATCCGTGGCTGAACGACCTTCCACAGGACGCTTTCCCATTGTTCAAACGGCACAAGGGGGACTGCGCTTTGGGGGGAGGACATTGCGTGTCACGGTACACGTTAACACCGATGAAGATGAGATCGCTCTCGCGAAACGGATCGATGACTATGTGTCGTCGACCGGTTGTCAGCCCTTGACGCTATCTTATGCGCAAGAGATGCCAGCCGCTGTTTCTGGTCCGCTCTGGGCTCGTGTGATTCGAGCGTTGGAACATGAACTAAAACTCGCAGGGTCCAAATGACAGATAAACAGGCTGTAATGCCAGCATTACCCCGGGAAGTCGATTGCGAAGGTCTCGTCGACGAACGGGGTATCGTCTATATCGGTATCGCTACCTTACAACCGAATGGGCGATATCACGTTCTTGCACGAGTCAACGGCTGTCTTTGCCGCGTTGAGTGTAGAATCGAAGTCACCCAAAGGAACTAATTAACATGAACATGAACCAAGCACAGCACAACACGCCAACCAACCGCTGCCGTCATTGCTGGGCGGAGCGATACGCGCAGCAAGCCGCAGCGCTGATAGAGCGCTGCGCAGACCTCCGCGCGCAACGAGAGCACATCGGGGCGGGCGACTGTGACCGTGATGCCGCCGCATTGATCCGGATGAGCCAACGAGCGGATCTCGCTGGAGCCAGTAAGTGCGTGTGCTCCGGGGAGGGCTGGTAGCGGCCGGCGCAGCAGCCCGCTCCTCAGCGGGCCGCAATGCTGGCCACCATCGGGGCCCGGAAAGGTGAACAATGAACGCAAATTATGATTGGACTCGCATGTGCGGAGCCGTCGAGGCCAACTTGGCACGCTATGTGTACGACGAGACGGGGCAGTGTCGCGGCCGATGTATTGGGCACGACGCTGGAGACCATCATCCGCTTTGCCCTGGCCCCAAGCCGGCACCTATCATCACAACCGGAGTACGGACCGTGGACAGACCCATCAAAGACCACTTCATCTTGCTAGCTGCATATGCCGCCGACTACATGCCAAGCATGATGGTCAGTGAGCGCATACGCGAAGTCAATCACATGGGAGGTGAGAACTACGATTCTATCAGGGACATTCGCTGTGTCCTCAATGAGCTAGACACCAATAACGGACATATCGAGCAGTCAACGCCGGCTATCGTTTCTATCGTTCAAGATGGGCGTCATCTCAAACTCATCATCCGCACACCTGATTGGTCCGACGCGCGTACGGTCGTACTCAACGACTCGCAAGTCATCGATCTCGTCGAAAAACTACTCGTCCGTTACCGTACCATCAAAGAGACCTAAATGAACATTCATGACGTGAAGCCAGAACTATACACCGTCGTAGCCTTTTGGGAGGAGAATAGCGGACTCGTGCGCCGTAAAAGCGATGGTCAGCTCGACGTCATATTCGGCGTTGATGATAAGGACCGGCAGATTGAGATTCTCAAGGGGCACATCGCATCAAAGCACAATGCTTTACTGCTCGTCTGGGACAGCCAGCGAGTAATGCCAGCATTAGCTTGGAATGAGCGCATGGCGTTGGCAAACGCTGCTGACCATCTCGAAAGCATCGTGCGTACTGGACAGTTTCCTCATTGGCGAATCGAACACGGCAGCGGTAGTTGGACCATACACCTCGGCAGTCACGGAGTCAGCGGTCCTGATCTCGAAAAAACGATGGGATTGCTCAACGCTCTGATCGAAGGACTGTAATATATGCCGAAACGCAGCGAATGCCATCGATGC
>Ga0196981_1000400_pt1 | contig 15122 bp, 33 predicted proteins | sample S3_2013CmetaG_FD_155462 | JGI IMG/M metagenome (GOLD analysis project Ga0196981, IMG submission 155462) | Soil microbial communities from Anza Borrego desert, Southern California, United States - S3_20-13C | ecosystem: Environmental > Terrestrial > Soil > Desert | place: USA: California... | reverse complement strand
TCAACACGGGCCTTGCGAGCGCGAGCCCGACCGTGCGGGTTTACCTCGACTACCTCAAGCTCACCGTCACGGCGGCGGGCACGGGTGGCTCGGCGGTGAACCTCTCGATCAAGACCGACAACGGGGATCGCGGTTCGTCCGCGGGCACCGCGTCGGTTCCGATCAACGCCAACCAGGACAGCACGGCCGTGAGCGGACTGCGCGTCTTCCACGGCCCCCGGGTGGCGACTGCGGCGAGCGCGTCGGCGCGCGTCCAGTTCCACCAGCAGATCCGCCCCGTGATCTCGGTCGTGCAGGATGTCTACGTCGTGACGTTCGGCTCGGCCGCGATGCCGGCCGCCGCGCTGATCAGCTCGGGCACCGCGATCATGCACGCGGTCTACCACGCTCCCCCGATCGTCATCGGGCCGCAGCAGAGCTGCCTGATCCACATCTGGCAGCCGTCGCAGTCCGCCGCGTCGAGCTACGAGTACGAGCTGGGGTTCTTCGAGCGGTGAGCGCAGCAGCCTACAACCGAGCGCAGATGAGCATGGGTCGCCTTACGGTGGCCCATGTTGATCTGCTGATCGAGGAAGGTGCGCGTGCCGTCCAGGCCCGGCACGGGCTGATCGTGGACGGGGAAGCGGGGCCCAAGACGCAGGCAGCGCTCGACGCCATGCTCGACGCGCGCGCCTCGACCGCTCCCCCGCCGGCAGGCGCACCCTCGGACTACTGCCTGCCCATCGAAGGGATCGCCCTGCCGATCGAGGCGGGGCTTCTCTTCGGCTACTCCCGCGTCCCGGACGATCCCTCGACGATCCGGGACGAGAGCCACGAGCACCAGGGCCACGACCTCTACGCCCCCGAGGGCACGCCCGTGCTGGCGACGTCCGCCGGCACGGTGATCCTCACTCAGCGCACCCCCTCGCCCAAGCCGGCGGCCGGCGTCTCCTCGGGAGGCTACGGGTGTCAGGTCGTGATCAGACACGACGACGGGAGCATCACCCGCAGCGCGCACCTCAAGAAGGACTCCATTCCGGTCGAGGTGGTGAACGGCGCGCGCGTCTCGAAGGGCCAGAAGATCGGAGAGGTGGGCCGCACCTATTGGGCGCACACCTGGAGCAAGGAACGCGGAGAGCACGTCTGGAGAGACCTCTTCGCAACCTCGAACGCGCACCTTCACTGGGAAGCGCTCAAGCGGTGGCCGGTCCCGAGAGAGCAGGGACGAGTGGACCCGTTGGTGTACTTCGACGAGCGAGGGGTGCCGTACGAGCGGAGACGGCGCGGGGAGAACGGGCACCTGCCCTAGTCGTCCAGGCGGTACCGCAGCCACTCCCCGCTCTGCACGAAGTGCAGCTTGACCGCGACGAAGCATGCAACGTCGACCGAGTGGATCTGCTTGACGCCCGGCGGCGTGGAGTAGGTCTCTATGTCCGCGTCGGCCATGGGCAGGAAGAGGTCGACCCCCTCCCTGGCGATAGCGTAGTACTCTGTACCCGGCCGGGACTGCACGAGCGGCATGACCTCGGCGCCCGGCGCAATGAAGTGCAGGACGCGCGCAGCGCGCACATCAATCTCCGATCCCGGCACGTACTCGATCCACTCGCTCACCTCTTCACCCTACCACTCGACTGAATGGGTGGGGAGTGGATGAGGGATCGGATGCGGTCAGCGGCGCCGAGCGAATCAGGCGAGTCGTCCTCCTCCGCAGCCCTCACTGCATCCCCGATCGCCCTCGCGTACGCCTCTCGTTCGGCTTCGATGATCTCGCGTGCGATGCGGTCCCTGATGTGGACGCCGCCGGACCATTGCGCTTCGGTAGACCGCAGGATGCGCTCCGCCCTCTCCTCAGCAGACAGGGGAGGGGGAGGGGTGTCAGCGGGCACGGCGGCTCTTCCCCTTCTTCGACAGACTGCGGAGGGCGGATTGTGCCGCGCGAAACGCGCGGGATCGGAGGCCATCACGGCGTGCGTCGTCCTCGTAGCCGATCTGGCGCATGCGCTTTGACTCCTCCATCTCGTAGCGCGCGTCCATGCCGATGGCGGTCAGCACGGCCTTCCTCTGCCCCGCCGGCAGGCGGCGCCATCTCTCGATCGGGTCCACGGGCTTGCGGGAGGGCATCAGACGAACACCGACCAGGAGTCGGTTTCGTTGTCCAGGAACCACCCCAACGCCCGGAGCCGTTGGGCGTCGCCGTCGCTCACCCGCCCAGCGTGCGGCCCGGCCCATAGCTGGTCATGCCCCACGGCCACGGCGCTCCCCTCGTACGAAACGAGGAGCGTCATACCCTCCGCGATCTTGCGTGCCTTCTGCGTCTCCATCGTTTCGTTCTACCCGCCTCCTATGTCAGAGCCGCCGGAAACTCCGTCACCAAATCGACGCGCTTCCCCTGTGTGGGGAGTGATCTTCTGCCTGTGCGTGGGGCTGTGCGTGCCCCCGCCGGCATTCCCTGAACATACACACACTCCCCGGACGAGCACGGTGGCAGATTCTGCCGTACCTTCGCGGAGTGGCGAGGCTTTCCGATGGCCGTGGATCGGCCTCTCACGCCGGTAACACGGGTTCGACTCCCGTCGGGATCGCCAAGGGTTAGACATCAACGCCTCCGCCACTGTGCGGACTGCTGTGCGTCGAGCGCCCGAAGATGCGCGGCAGGTTCGCGCCGTCGTCGATCGCGCTCTGATCTGCGATCTGCGCGTAGACGAGGCGCACCATGCGCGCGCTGTTGCCGAGGTACTTCGCAGCGCGGCCCTCGGGCACGCTGTTGAACGCGAGCCATGAGCAGTAGGTGCGCCGCAGATCGTTGGGCGTGACCATCTCGATCCCGATCCTCGCACACGCCCGCCGCATCAGCTCGCGGAAGGGGTGCTTGCCGTACGCGGGGAAGAGCGGTCCCGTGGGCGTAGCCTTGGCCCGGCGCACCAGCACGTCCAGCGCGTCATCCGAGATGGCCGGCGACCTCAGTACGTCGTCCGTCTTGGTGACCCGCACCACCAGGCGCCTGCGGGCGGGGTCGAGATCCCGGGCCTCGATGCGGTAAAGCTCGGACCACCTGACGCCTGTGCCGCAGAAGACCGTCAGCCAGTCCCGCCGAGCGGGGAGGGTGGCGAAGTGCAGGCGCCGCAGCTCCTCGATCGTGAGCCATCGAGTGCGCGGCACGTAGAACCGGCCGAGGTCAGGCACGTGCTCCACCGGGATCGGCACGCCGGCGAGCTTGGCCCCGTACCGCAGGACGACGATCTCCTTTTGGACGGTGTGGCGGTGCGCCCCTTCTCCGATCCGGGTGTCCGCGTAGGACCGGAGCGCGGCGGCGTCGATGCTGGCGAGGGGGCATGCGGGGCCCAGGAGGCGGGCCAGGTGCCCGCCCTTGGTGCGGTGGTACTCCACGGTGCCCGCGGGCTTGCCGGCCCTCTCGTCGGCGGCCTTCATGGCGTCGAGCCCGTCGGCGAGGGTGGCCGTCGGCGCGGAGTCGTCGGCGCCCAGTAGCTCCCGGCGTTCGAGGAGCTTGCCAGCGAGCGAGGCCGCGCCCTTGTCGGTCTGCTTGGTGCTGTGGCGCCAGATCGAGTTGTCGAGCCTACGGCCCTCGGCCCACCAGTACCTTGACCCTGAGCGCTTGTAGAGACGCATCCATCCCCTCCTCGGGCGAGCCAGTCATCGAGAGCGCTCTCCGGCACGCGGAGGAGCCTGCGGCGACCCTGCCCGATCCAGACGTGGAAGGGCAAGCGACGCATGAGCGCGTACGCCGCAGAGCGACCGATCGCCAGGCGGCCGGCCACGTCTTCGGCCGTGAGGAGACTCGGAGCCCGCGCCCCCTCGCTCACCCCTTCTCTCCCTTCTTAGATGCGGATTCCCAGAGGGGGCGGATCGGCGCGGGGTGGTGAAGAGCCCAGGCCCTGATCGGGCGCGCACAGCACCGGGGCCGTGGTGCGATCGGGCGCTGCGCCGCCGGATGATCCGGGCACTCGAACCACGAATCACGCGGCCCAAAGTCCCCCGCATCCGCCCTGAGCAGAGCGCGGAGATAGAGGGCGAGACGCAACTCCACATCGCGCCTGTCCTCTGGCGTGATGCCACGCCAGTCGCCGCGCAGACGCCAACGCTCGCTGCCCATCAGTGTTAGTGCCTCGGCCGCGGCGCCAGCGATGTCCCGCGGGAAGACACCGCCTAGGGCAAGCGCGCGTTCGGCGCCCTCCAGGCGCACGCCGAACACGTCCCTGCGGCGACGCAAGCACTCCAGCGCCAGCACGCACGCCGCCCTATCTCTCCTGGACAGCTTCACCCCTCACCCCTGTTCTTAGATGTGCTGATGGTGCGCGCTTCGCGCGGGGGCCCTCGGCGTTGCGGCAGGGGCTTGTGAAGGAACCGGTCGAGGCGTTCGAGCATCTCGGTCACGTCCGCCCACAGCGACGCTGCCACGACGGCGCAGATGATCGCGTCCTGGTCTTCGCGGCCGATCGTCTTGAGACCACCGCACACGATGCGCAGGGCGTTGCTACGGGCGTGGCTCACCCCTCACCTCCCCCCGTGGATTTTGGAGAGGCTGATGGTGCGCGCTTCGCGCGATCCTCCGCCGTTCTCATCGCCTCGATCAGATCCGGCAGCGCAAGGGGCCGCCCCGCGGCGGCGTCTTCCCGCTCACACACCCAACACGGAGAGAGGCAACGCTCGCCGAGCATGTGGAATGCGAGCGCCTTCCAATGCGCGCACTCTCGCTCGGCCGCCTTCAGCGTGCGACGCCCCCGCGCGGAGCGCGCATCATCTGATCTCATCTCTCCCCTCCTTGGGTAGCGTCGAGAGTGCGGAGGGCGCGCTCCAGCTGACACGGCTCGCACCCAGGCAGGGCGTTGCGTTCGAGGCAGTCGAGTCCGGTCCGCTCGGTGTCGTCGCAGCCGAGGGGGCGCCCGTCCTCGCGGCGGATGGACACGCACGCCTCGACCACCCCCCGCATCCTCTTTGCCTCCGCCTCGGCTTTCTCGGCGCGGGCGCGCATCGCAGGCAGGTCGACCGTGCGCATGCGGTACTCGGCGCCCTCGCACGCCTTGAGCACGGCAGCGGCGTGCTTCGCGTCTGTCAGCGCAGCATCCCTCTCCGCCCTCGCTTCGTTGAGTTCGCGGCGGAGGGTGGCGATCGTCTCCTCCATGTGCCGCGCGGCAGCGATCCCGCACTGGGGCGAGTGGTGCCCGCCGTAGCTGCCGCAGTCGTAGCACTGGCTCTCGTCGCTCACGGCTTTCTCCCTTCGCTCCACGCTTGGAGCGCCCGGCAGACCTCGCCGTACTCGCAGACGCACGTGGTGAAGGTGCAGTCAGGGCCGTGGACATGCTCCCACTGGACCCGCGTCAGTGCGTCCGTGAACCTGTCCGCCGCCTCAGCAACCGCCTCCGCACGCTCCAGGGCGTCGAGGAGGGCGGGGACTGCCTCGCGTGCGGCGGCGATGAAGGCGGCGTCGTTGCGGCACTGGACGGCGGCGGTGACGCTGCGGCAGATCGTGACGCTGCCGGTCACGTCGTAGACGGCGGTACCGCGCGCGTCCTGGTCGATCGTCCACGGCGCAGGAGATGCCGCCTCCGCCAGAGCACGAAGCCGTGCGAGTTCTTCGGCGTCTAGGGGCTTGGTCATCGCTTGCTCCTGGCCTTCTCGGCGGAGAGGCGAACGCGGACGCACACGTCGCAGTCGGCGTAGGGGCAAGCCCCGAGCGCCGCGTCGAGGCCGCTCGCGTACGCCTCTCTCAGTGCAGCGGCGACGGCGCGCCTCGTGGCCCCCTCCATGAACCGCTCGCGCGCAGCCATGGACGTGAGGTCTCGCCAGTGCGGATCCTTGCGCACGTCGTCCTGGAGCGCGCGCACCAACCTCTCCGCCTCTACCTCGGGATCGAAGGGCTTGGTCATGGGGTACCTCGGAGGGCGCGGGCAATGTGCTCGCGGATGGCGTCCCGGAACGGAATCGTCGCGGCGCGCACCGCATCGCCTACCTTGGCTTCCACCTGGACGATCAGATCGGCGCTGCTGTTGGACGTGTCGGCGAGCGCCTGGCGTAGCTGGAGTTCGCGCGCCTCCAATTCCTCCACCCGGGAGCGAAGGGCTTCGTGGGAATCGATCACGCGGTAGAGCGGCTCGTCCGCGGCGTCGTCCTCGCACAGGTCCATGCGGCGGATGTGCGCGACTTCGTCGCGAGAGAGGATCTTGGTGGTCACGGCTTCCCCCGGAGGGAACGGATGCGCTCGGCGGCACCGCGCAGCGTTGCGAGGCCCTCCCCGGTCTCCTCGTCGTCGCCCATCGCCTCACACTCCCTCGCAGCCTCCTCGTATGCTTCGTCACGGGTGGTACGGAGGGCGGCCATCAGCGCAGCCTGAAACACGAGCAGCGCGGGCTGCGGCACCGGGTGCAGTTCGGGCAGGCAAACCAGCTCCAGCGCGATCTCCTCCACCGTCTTCGTGGCCATGGTTAGGACCTCCCCTCTCGGGCACGTCGAAGAGAGCGGCTGACCATCTCGCGCGCACTCCGGTGGTCGTGGCTCGGCATCGGCGTTCGCTCGATCAGGGCGAGCCAGTCCACCGCGTCTCGCAGCGCCGAGAACCGCGCCTCCCACTGCTCTCCTGTCGGTAGAGCGGGGGATGTGGATGGCGCGCCTGCGGCGGGCGGGCACGTGTGCTCGTACGCGAGCGAGAGCGTAGTGCCGAGGACGGTGGTGCCGAGCACACCTCCGCACTCGGAGCAGACGATCCTGACTACCGCCTCCCCCGCGGCTACGGGAGGCTTCTCCTCTGTGTGGATGGGGAAGAGCGGGCATAGGCACGTCTTGTTGCGCGGACACTCGAAGTCCAACGGGTGCCGCAAGGCGCATCCGCCGCAGGCGCGGCACATCCCGTCTTCATCGGCGCGCTCACACGACTTGCCGTAGATGCGTCCCGGGTGGGACCTCCCGCAGAAGCGACAGTTGCTATCGCGAGGCGGTTCTTGCGGGATGGGGACGGGAGCGGGGGAGGAGGGGAGGCCGGGCTTGCCGGCGCGCTTCCACGCCGCGACCGCCCGCGCATACTCGTCGTCACCGAGCACCTTCGCCCACCGATCGATCGCCTCCAGGATCGCCCTCACCGTCGGCGGCACCTCCCCCGCGCTCTGGCGCGCACCGTCTGCGAAGTGAGGGCGGCCTGCACTGGCCCAGGCATCCCACGCCCGGAGCGCGCGTCCGCTGAGTACGGTGCTCCCAGGCGTGTCGTACGCCTCGACCATCTCCAGCAGCAGCGGGTGTAGAGACACCGGGCGGGAGAGGACTTCGAGGGCGGCGTTCGCGCGCTCCCGATCGGAAGGCGGCAGCGAGTTGGACAGGCTGCGCAGCACTCGGATCGCTTCTTCTCTGGAGAGGGTCACGGCACGTGCCTCCACGTCTTGCGGGTTACGATTGCCCAGACCGCACCACGGCGGATCCCGTAGCGAGCCGCAGTCTCCGAGGCGGACTCCCCGCCCGCCGCCGCTGACCGGATGGCAACGACGTCCGCCTCGGACAGCTTTGCGTTGTGGTTGCCAGAGCCGCGCACGGGGCCACGACGGTCTGCCGTGCGCTCCTCTCCGGTCCGCCACCAGTAGACAGCGCAGTTGTGACAACGACCCTTGCTCAGCACCCGCGAGGGCGCATTGCACACGCGACACGGGCGCGGTGCGCGGGCCCTAAGCTTGGCGGCGTTGGCGGCGGCAACCTGCTTGAACGCGTCCAAGCGACCATCCTCCAGCATGTGGCACCGGCGGCACAGGATTCCGATGTTCTCGGGAGCGTTGTTGCCTGTGTCGTCATCGCGGTGGTGCCTGTCTGTCGCCGGCTTGCCGCATGAGTCGCAGGGCCCGAGCTGGTACATGCGCTGAGCGCGGGCCCGCTTCGTCTCCGTCCGCGCGGCGTCGCCCTTCCAGGCGTAGTGAGCCTTGCCGCTAGCGGGCATCGTCGCACTCCTCGCTGCGGTCGAGGAACGCGATCAGGAGATCCCGCTGCCAGCGGTACAGGTTTGCCTTTGCCTCGGTCGGGTCGTACCCAACGAGCGGGTATCCGGCGGCGCCGCGGACCGGGAGCGTCCCGTGCTGGTGCCAGAACGCGTGACAGCCGACGTAGCCCGTTGCGGGGTTCGACGCGCACAGCGCATTCGCGCACCTGTCGTCCGCCTTCTGAGACATCCCCCTCGGTCCCAGGTGTGCGTGCTCCGAGGGCGGAGGTGCTCCGCAGTTCTGACAAGCATGCGCGCGCACGAAGTCCGCGTAGGACCTGGAGCGCTTCGCCTTTCTCGGCTTGGGCACCGCCCGTAAGGGCGGCACCTGGCCTCCTTCTGCCGCTAGACTGAGGAAGCCGGCAGCGATCTTCGCGTCAGCGCGATCCATTGCGTCGAGGACTGCCAGGCCGCGCGCGTGACGCGCATCCTGTGCGGGGACGTTGAACGAACTCGCCGCCCGCGTATGCCGCATGTCACGGACATTGGCGTAGATGCGGCGCCCAGTGTCCTCGCGGCGCAGGGGCAGCGCGCTCAGACTCCCCACGAATGGCCCATGCGGGAGCACCTTCGCCCGGATCCACTTCGATCCGCGGCGCACCTCCACCACGTCACCCTCTGCGTACTGGGTGCTCACAGGAGCTTCCAGACCGTACGAGGGGCGCTGTGCGCGTTCCTCTCCGCGTTGGCGACCATTCGGAAGCCGCAGGGGTAGAAGAGGCGCCTGCCGGCCTTCCCACGGAAGACCGACCCCAGCCACCGGGCGTTGATCGCCTTGTCACCCTCGGAGAGCAGCCCGTCCGCGTCCATCCGCGCGAACACGTCCTGAGCCGTGCACTCTCCGTGCTGCTTGCAGAGGACGACGGCGACCCTGACCCCTTCGTCCACCAGGCGAGCCCTGGCGTCTTCGAGAGCGTTGATCGCGCTCTGAGCATCACGGAAGGCGAGTTGACGGGCGTGCATTTTAGAACGGCACTCCGTCCGTGTCGTCGGTCGGAGCCGGATCGGATGGTGCGCCGCGCTGCGGCGGGGGCTCCCTCTTCGGCGGCGCCTCCCGGGTCTGCTCTCCGTTCTTCGGCGGCGAGAACAGCACCACGTCATCCGCGTGGATCTCGGTCATGAAGCGCTTGTTGCCTTCCTTGTCCTCCCACGACCGCGTGGAGATCCGGCCCTCGACGAAGACTTGCATCCCCTTGGTCATGATCTTGGCGAGGGCTTCGCCGCGCGCGCCCCACACCGTCACGGTGTGCCACTCGGTGCGTTCCTGCCACGCCCCCGCCTTGTCCTTGTAGCGGTCGGAGGTGGCCATGCGGATCTTGAGCAGCGCCTGGCCGCCCTGCGTGTACTTGAGTTCCGGGTCCTGCCCGAGCCGGCCCAGCAAGAGAACCTTGTTCATGTTCAGGCCGCCTTCCCGGCGCGCTTGGCGTCTTCCGCCTTGCCCGACTTGAGCGCCCGGCCGTACTCGTGCCGGATCTCCTTGATCTCCTCCCCGGAGAACACGTCGGCCTCCGGCCGCAGCACTTCGGACCACCGCGCATACCAGTCCGTGCAGTCCTTCTCGCTCTTGGCGCGCGCGAGCTGGCCAGACATCTCCAGCTTGAACGCCAGGAGCGACATCTCGACCCCCGTCTCGGGGTGCTTGATCATCCGCTCGGAGGGCTTGGGCTCCCCCACGGCCTCTTCGAGCGTCTTGGGTGGACCAGCCTTCACCTCGACGCGCTGCGCGGAAGGCACGGAGTCCACCTCTGTCTCGTCGAGCATGCCGAGGCCGCAGATCGAGAGGGTCGCGCGCCGCTTGGCCTTGGTCTCGGCCTTCATCAGCGCGTTCGCGAGATTCTCCCCCTTGAGCCCCTGGAGCGGGACGGCGCCGATCGACTCGTCCTGTCGGCCGTTCGGCATCGAGGTCCGTGCCGTGACCACGTAGACCTCATCGACCTTCTCGCGCGCCACGATCGCCACGCTGATCGCGTGGATCTTGCGGAGCTGGTCCGTGCAGTCCTTCCGGGCGTACAGCCTCAGCTTGCCGTTCAGCTTGATGTACTCGAACGGCTGCGTCAGCGGGTTGAGTCCCACCGACTCGCACACGCTCCGGTAGTACGCAATCCGCTGCTCGGGCCGGAGCTGCTCCAGGTCCCCGCTGATCAGAACGCGCTCGATCGCGTCCGCCTCACTCGTCGTTGCCAGTGCCGTTGTCATCGCGCATCTCCCTTCGCCCGAATCGCCTCGACCTCTTCAAACGCCTCGCGACACTTGGCCGCGATCAGCTCGATCAACTTCTCGTTCCTCTCCACCGGGTACAGCTCCGGCCGGCACCCCCACGACCATTGAGCCACCGTCGCCGCCGGGTACCCGGTGACAGCGAGCTGGGCCATGACCTGCGCGCGCACGTACTCGGGAAGGCCGTCCTTCCACGGGTAGCGCGTACACTTCACCTCGATCAGCTCGTCGCGAACCCCTTCGCGGTTGGCGCCGTCCGGGGTGGCGAGCATCCACGGCCACGCCCGCGACCGGAGAAGCTCTCCCCATGGCAGGAACAGGCGGCTCGTCAGATCGCACGCCCACGCGATCACCATCGGCTCGCACCGGATGCCGCACTCCAGTGCCGGGTTGTCCTTTCGCGCCACGTCGGCCTCGACGAGCGGATCGGTTAGCGCCAGGTCGCGCAGCACGTGGGCGCGCGGGCGCTTGTAGCCCTTGTCGTAGTACGCCTTCGGGAACAGCTCCAGGATCTCCGGGACGATCGAGGCCGAGATCCCCGTGGTACGCAGTCGGTGCCACTCCGGCTCGTTGTCCTTCTGCTTGCAGAGCACATCGAAGGGCTCCGGGCGTTCGAGGACGGGGGCCGGGTAGATGTTCGGGGCTTCCATCAGCGCCCCTCCTCGCGGTCCGCGCGCGACGGCTTGTCGACGTAGCCCTTGACCGTGCGGGCATCGATGACCCGGCCCTTCATGTCGCGGGCCACTTCGGGGAGGTACCGCAGATCCTGTGCGGCGACGCCGGGCTCGCGGCGGATCTTCGCGCGGTTGATGTCGCTCGTGTACCAAGAGCCATCCCACTGCGTGCGCGCCGCGAGGTAGACCGTCTTGCCCGTCACCGGGTGCGTGAACGCGACCGTCTCGCGACGATGCATCCGGCGGCCGACGATGATTCCGCGACCAGCCATGCTCATTCCTCCCCGGCAACAGCGCCGGCAATCGCCCGCAGGGCGTCCATCACTCTCTCGATCGCGAAGACCGCCTCCGCGTCCGTGATCTCTCCGCGCGCCAGGTCGCGCGCGATCCCTCGAAGCCGCAGCGCGGCAAGCTCCAGCGCGTCCACCGCGAACTGCCTCGCCTGGGTCTCTTGCGCGGACACCGCTGCCCGGGAGTCCGCGAGCATGTCCATGGCTGCGGTGAGGGACTTGATCGTCACGCCGCCCGCCCCTTCGCCTGGCGCGCGCGGTACTCGTCGACCATGAGGCGCAGGGACTCGGCTTCCCACGCGACGAAGAACCGGAGGTCAAGCGGCCACTGCTCGGCAGGCAGGCCGGAGCGTTCCGCCACCAGCTTCGCGGCGGCGAGCGTTGCCTGCATCCGCCCCACGGCGCCCTGCCAGCGGCCCAGCGCCATCCCCGGATCGCGGGCGGCGTCGCCCCAGTGCTCCCCCGCTCGCACCGCCCAATACCGGGCGTCGTCCATCAGATCCGCGAGCGCGCCCATGAGCAGGGCTGCGGGGACCGTCTTCTTGACCCCGCGCATCAGGCCACCCTCCGATCCGTCCGCTCCCCGATCGTCTCGTCCTCACCCCCGAGCACCACCGCGTAGGCGTTGCCGTAGGCGTTCGCGTATCCGAACGCCTTGAGGCAGTCGGCGCAGACGCCGAGAGAGCCGCCGCAGCCCTCGCAGATCGCCACCTCCTCGCCGCAGCACACGAGGTCCCCGTGGGTCCGCCGCAGCGCCACGCAGCACCCGTCATCCGGCATCCCGGCGTGAGAGCAGTTGGCCAGGCGCAGGCGCTCGATCTCGTATTCGCGGTCGGTCATGCTCGCGTCCTCCTGACTCAATCTACGGAGGACCTTACAAAGGTCTTCCCTAGATTGCAACCGAAGAAAGAGGCGTCGAGGATCTAGCGGTGACCCGCTACAAGATCCTCACGGCCGGGTTGGCGTTCTGTGCGGCCTGCTACACCGCGGGCGCCCCAGCCCCCGGCCCGGACGCCTCTCCCGCTGGGGACGGCGGTGTCACCCCCTCGGGTGACGCAGCGCATTCTTGCCTCGCTCCGTCAGGGGAGTACGTGGCGACGTTCCCCCATGCCGAGGGGTGCCCCGAGCTGCCCGAGGAGGCGCTCTACGCGGGGGACGGCGCGCACTGTCTCGACGGCTTCGCTGGGGAGCCGGTGTGCGAGGTGATGAGGGAGAGAGTGTGCGAGGACGGCCGATCCTGGAGGGGGAACTGGAAGCTCCTCGGGGACGGGACGGTGCTCGCGACGCTCTACTACTGCGTCGGGACCGAGTGCTGCGCGCGCACCATCAGACTGGATCGCGCCGCGGAATAACGGCCCGAATCCCGCCCAGGACGATCATGTACGAGGCCACGGTGGGCTCGGTCCCCGGTGGCCAGTAGATCGCCTGCAACGCCCTTCTCTCTCCCGGAGTGATGGACTGACCGTCCACGGTGGAGAGGAACGCTCTCCAGGCTTCGAACGGCGGCTCCTGGCCTACCGCGACCCCCACTAGCTCGTCTAACGTCACGCCGAGTACCTCCGAGAGCAAACGGAGGTTATCGACCGTGGGTGCGGATTTGTCCAGGGTCCACTGCTGGACGGTTTGCCATCCTACGTTCATCTGTGTCGCGACCCGGTTCTTGTTCGAGCCGACCAGCTGGATAGCGTCCGCGATCCTCGCCCCGAGGGTCTCGCCCTGCACTGCGCGCCTCACCACAGGGCGATTCGTCTGCCCTTCCAAGGGAGTACGCAATAGGGAACGGGCGATCACTTTCCTCTTGACCGTACTATATGGTGCACCGTATATCAGTTGTCCATGAGACTCCGTGACGTTTTGCGCGCCGAGGGCCGGGGGGCGGTGACCAAGCTGGCCGAGCAGACCGGCAAGACCTGGCAGACGATCCACCTGATCGCGAAGGGTGAGCAGGTCCCGACGATCGAGACGGCGCTCCTGATCGTGGATGCGCCGATCGTGAAGGGGCGCTTGCGGATGGCGGACCTGATCCCGCGCGCCAGGAAGGCGGGGTGATGGCGCACTACCGCATCTGCCGCGAGACCGGCAAGAGGAGCTACCCGAGCAAGACGGCTGCGCACGAGGCGGCGCGGTCCCGCCGGGTGAAGGTGACCAAGTGCGAGCACTGCCGGGTGCAGCTCCGCTCCGCGTCGGAGGAGACAGGCCCCGGCTACCACGTGACGAGGTGATCATGGACGGGGGCATCGAGGGGGATTCGGTTCTGGACGTGCTGTGCGGCTTCGCCGTGATCGGCGCCGGCTTCGTTGCTGCGCTCCTGGCGTGCGGTCTGGTGCAGCTCGCCCGCGGCCTCGCGGCTCTCTTCGGGGTGCCGCTGTGATCGACTGGATGAAGGTGGATCCCCATACGCGGGTCGTGACCTACGACTACACCAGGGCGCCTCTCGGCTTCGTCACGCGCCCCGGATCGATCATCCGGCAGTGCAAGTGCGGCCGGCGCGGGGAGGCTACGCGGACCGGCGAGAAGCGGATCGTGTGCGTGCACCACGCGACCGGAACACCCGATGTCTTGCGGCCGGGGGAGTACAAGCTCCAGGCGACGCAGGTGGGGACGGCGGGGAACGGCAAGGCGCTACGGGACTTCTGCAAGTGGGATGAGGCGCTGCCGCCGGCTGCTGCCGCGAACCTGTTCGATGATCCTCGGTACGCCTACAGCGGCAGGAAGAAGCGTGTCGGATGAACGGCGCGCTCACCTCTTCCGTGTTCCATGCGTGGCGTACGCCGCTGGACTTTATTGAGCTGGTTCAGGAAGTGAACGTGATCGCGCTCGACCCATGCACGATCGCGAGCAACCCCGTGGGCGCGTTGCGGTGGTTCACTCCGGCGGAGGACGGGCTCAAGCGAGACTGGTGGGACGCCTCCCACGCGCTCCTCGACGACTCGCGCGGCCTCGTCTACGTCAACCCGCCTTACGGGCGCGAGCTGCCTCGGTGGGTCGGTAAGTGCCGGGAGGAGGCCGCGAGGGGGTGCGAGATCCTCAGTCTCACGCCGGCCCGCACGGATACCCGGTGGTACCGGGAGATCATCGCGACGGCGACGGCGGTGGACTACTACGCGCGGCGGATCACGTTCGAGATCGACTGTGCGGCGTGCGCGGCGCTCGGTGACCAGCGCGATGCCTCCCGCTGGTTCAAGCGCGACGGGGCCACCGTGTTTCTGTGCACGAACCACGGAGCGGACCACGACGACCAGGCCCCCGCTCCGATGAGGACCAAGCCGATTGCTGGCGCAGCCTTCCCCTCCCTCGTCTCCTATTGGGGTCCGAACGCTGACCGGTTCGCGGCTGTCTTCGGTGAGCGTGGGGACCTACGCGATCTGAGGCGGCGTGCAGCGTGAGCAGTGCTGCCCCATGTGCGGGTGCGGCGGGGAGTGCCGGCCTCCCGCTGGGGAAGAACGTTGGAAGGTGGTCGCGCGCGCGTTCGCACAGGAGTTCCACCGCGTGACCGGCAAGCACTTCCAGGCATCGAGGTGGGCCGAGTCGTTCAAGCGCGCGGCCGATCAGATCGTCTGCCCCGCATCCGACCTGCCCGAGATGGCCCGGGACCTCGCTCGCGAATACTTCGCCTCTCCCGAGCAAGAGGTGAGGGAGCGTGGGTACCCGGTGGGGTGGTTCGCGTACCGGATCCCGCAGCTCATCGTGGTCTCGACGCGGCAGAGGGCGCAGATCGATCGGCTGCGGGCCGAGGACGAGCGTCGGCGGCGCGAGGAGGCTGCGCGCGCACAAGCGGACCCCGAATACAACGCCCGAGCTGCCCTCGCGGTGGCGGAGGCTCTACGCAAGAGGGAGGCAATCGGATGAGGACGAGGCGCAGGAACGAGACGCCCACGTACGCGGAGGCGGTGGGCTCCCCGAAGTTGCACGTGGGTCCCCCCTCGGGGGTGAGGGTGGACCGGTCCGTGATCGCGCGCCTGGTGGCGCTGCTGCCCAAGATGCGGGCGGACC
>Ga0196981_1000399_pt1 | contig 15129 bp, 12 predicted proteins | sample S3_2013CmetaG_FD_155462 | JGI IMG/M metagenome (GOLD analysis project Ga0196981, IMG submission 155462) | Soil microbial communities from Anza Borrego desert, Southern California, United States - S3_20-13C | ecosystem: Environmental > Terrestrial > Soil > Desert | place: USA: California... | reverse complement strand
CCGCCACTTCGCCTTGAATCTCTTGCGCCACAACGGTCACACCAACATCCGCGCCGCCCTTTACGACAACGCCATCGACCTGGAGCGCGTCTTGAACTATCAGGGCATCAAGCATTGAACAGCCCTGGGTGCCCACCCTCTCCGTCTTAAATACACCCAGGCGGCTTGGGCAGCCCCGCGATGAGACAAGCATATTTCAGTGGGCTTTCCGGGAACAGCCGGTGCAGATAGCGGGAATTGCCTTTTTCTTCGCCGAGTTCCTTCTGCACCGCCTTGACGAACATGCGGGTGTTGGGAAGGTGGTGGAATCTGAGATAGTAGCTCCGGATGAAACGCACGATCTCCCAATGCGCGTCGGTCAATTCGATGGGTATGCCCGCCGCCAGAACGGCGGCTACGCGTTCGTTCCAGGCGTTCGCATCGGTCAGGAACCCGCTTTCGGTCGTTTCCAGGATTTCGCCATCCACTTCGATCATGGCTCAGAACCAGAATTGGATGGGTTGATAATCCGCGGTCAGATCGACGAAGCCGCCGTAATCGACGAGGCCGATGTTCCCGGCGATTTCGGATGTCTTTATCCCGCGGGCCTCGAGATCCGGCGCCAGGACATAAAATCCGACCCGGCCTGCCGCCGACTCGATGACCGCTTCAAAATCCGCGCCCTTCACCGCGGCATAAACCGCGTTCTCGATCAGCAGCACCGCATCGCCCTTGCCTGCCCGAGCGAGGCAATGTTCGAGAGTGCGGCTTTCCGAGGGCGAGCGGTTGACAAGATGCAGCGTCGCCATCAGCACGGGATCACGACGTCATGCGCCGCGGTCAACCCGGCGATGTCCGCCCGCTCCACGACGCGCACCGGAATAACGAGATCCTCGGCCGTCAACTGCCTTTCCCGTAACGATTCCCTTTCCACCAGAATATCCTCCACGTCGTACAGAGCCAAAGCCTCGAACAGCGGCGCAACGGGCCGCTGGCCGCGTTTGAGCAGGAAAACGCCATCGTCCAGGATCAGGAGCCGCACGGCTTGGTCGAAAGCGGCGGCGGTCATGACCATGTCCAGGGATTCCCGAATTCTTACGCCGCCATCGGGGGCGGATCGCATGATGAATAAAAATGTCTTTTGCACCGGCTCAACCGCCAAAGACCAATATCCGGTCGGCTTTCAGGCAGGCGTCCATCCATTGCCCCAAACCGCCGATACGAAAACCGTCCGCGCCGGATGCCGGCACGCCGCGCCGCTCCGCGGCCGAAACGCACAACACCAGGTCGATCCCGTACCGATCGGCGAGATCGGACCATGGCGGAATCGAACGCTTTTCCTTGGCGGATAAACTGGATGGCAACCCGTTATAAACGCCGTCGTGGTAAAAAAACACGCGCACGATTTCGTGACCTTTATCCAGCGCGGCTTTGATAAACTGATAAGCAGTATGCGCCGCTTGAGAACCGAAAGGCCCGGCGTTGACCTGAATGGCGTATCTCATCGCCGCGACACTCTTTCGGAAAACCGGTTCACCGAGTAACCGCACATCGTGGACTCATTCGCACCCGCGCCGCATGCGGCGCTGAAATCATCATGAAGTTCAAGAAACTGCTCGCATCGCTGTTGATTCTCGGCCACGGCTCGCTGGCGCTGCAACCCGCCCATGCCCAGCTCAACCTCGAGTTGCCCGAAATCGGCGATCCGACCGGAACGCTCATGACGCCGCAGCAGGAAAAAGAACTCGGCGAAGCCTTCTACCGCAAGCTGCACGCCGAGCTCGACGTCAGCCAAGACCCCGAAGTCAACGATTACATCCAGTCCATCGGGCAGAAACTGGCCGGGTCGAGCGACAACCCGGCGCAGGCGTTTCACTTCTTTGTGGTCAGCGACCCCACGGTCAATGCGTTCGCGGGGCCTGGCGGATACATTGGCGTCAACTCCGGGCTGATCCTGACCTCCGAAGCCGAAAGCGAACTCGCCTCGGTTCTGGCGCACGAAATCGCGCACATCACGCAGCGGCATCTCTATCAAACCTTTCAGGCCGCGGGACGTTTGGCGCTGCCCACCGCCGCCGCCATGCTCGCCGCCGTTCTGCTCGGGACTAAGTCCGCGCAACTGGGCCAAGCCGCCCTGATGGCCGCGCAAGCCGCCAATATTCAGTATCAAATCAATTTCACCCGCGACAATGAAGCGGAAGCCGACCGCGTCGGCATGCAGATTTTATCGAAATCCGACTTCGATCCCAGGGCCATGCCGACGTTCTTCGAAAGAATGCAGCAATCCACCCGCTTCGTAGGGCGCGAACTGCCGGAGTTCCTGCTGACTCACCCGGTGACGGTGTCGCGTATCTCGGACACGCGCGGACGCGCGGAACAGTTTGCCTATCGGCAATATCCGGATTCCCTGACCTATCAAATCGTTCGCGCCAAGCTGCGGGTACAAACGGCCGCGAACGCGCGCGAAGCGCCGGCTTATTTCAAGGCGGTCGGCGGCCAAGGCACCAAGCTGCAACAGGACGTCTCCGCATACGGTTTGGCCCTGGCGTCGATCGCCAATGCACGGGCGGGGGACGCCAAACCGATCCTTCAGCGGCTCATGGAGTCCTATCCCGATCAGTCTCATTTCGCCAACGCGCTGGCCAGCGCCGAACTGGAGACCAAGAATTACCCCCGCGCGCTCCAGCTCTACGCGTCGGCGCTGCAGCGCTTTCCGGAAAACCGGGCGCTGACGCTCAACTATGTCCGCGCCCTGCTCACCACCGGCAAGGGGCAACAGGCGCGCAAGCTGCTCCATGACTACGCCCGACGGCATCCGCCGACGCCGGAAGTCTACAACCTGATGGCGCAAACCTATAGCCAGCTCGGCAACGACGCCGAATCGCACCGCTATATCGCCGAATCTTATTACGCCTCGGGACAAAACCGCGCCGCCATTCTGCAACTCCGGCTGGCGAAGAAAACGGCCGGCGACAATTTTTATCTCAACTCCGTCATCGACGAGCGAATGAAACAACTGCTGGCCGAGGAAGAAGAGCGTAAGAATCGCTGAACCGACTTGCGGCCCGGTAGGTTACCATCAAGGCATCTCCGATTAAATCCGGAAAGGCGCCGGCGCATATCGATTCGGAATCAATGTCCGCCGCCCGCGCCGGGGCCGGCGTTAAGCACCGACTCGAACACGGCCGGATTTTCCGGTCCTTCCACATCCAGAAAGGCCGCCGCGCCCTTGTGCAGCCGGGCCAGGCTGTGATCGACCAGAATGTAGGTGCCGGGTACATCCAGCTTGACGTCGAAGATGGCGGCGCCCTCCGTCGGGACCAGGTGGGACTGCACATTGCTGAGCGGTTCCGACGCTCCTTCCGGATAAACCCGTTCGAAAATCTCGCCGATGAGGTGCGCGCTGGAGGTCGTATTTGGCCCCCCGGCCCCGAAAAAGATTAGAAAATGCGCTACCCCTGGGATCTCTAAAATCAGCACTTTCCGAACCGAGCACGCCGTTGAACTCTAACGGCTACAGCGATCTCTCGCCTCACCCGTTCGGGCGAGTTGCCATCCTAAATTCGCCGGTCGAAACGGCGATTCACCGGAAACCGGTTGTATTGATATTTATCCTGGCGCGCCGATCGTTCCCCGAATTGGAACGGCTCCACAGTTCGCGTCGATCCTCCGCCGGCTTCGCCACGCAAGGCTTGCAGCGATGCGGGTTCGAAATGAACGCCAGTCGGAAAAGTTCATGACAGGCGCCAAGCGTGCGGGAACGGCGTTGGGCCGCATGGTCACTCAAGCCCCGTCACGCCGCGCTCGATTTCGCCGTGTTTCCTAAGCTGCCGCTTGAGAATCTTGCCCGCGGCGTTTTTCGGCAGTTCCGGAAGAAAGACGATCTTGCGGGGAACCTGATGGCGCCCGAGATGCTCCCGGCAGAACGCGCGGACTTCGGCTTCGGTCGCGGACTTCGCTTCGTCGATCGCGATGTACGCGACCGGGATTTCGCCGTGCAGATCGTGCGGTTCCCCGACCACGGCCGCCTCGCGGATCGGCGCGAAGCGGTAAAGCACCTCCTCGATCATGCGCGGATAGACGTTCATGCCGTTGACGATGATCAGATCCTTCTTGCGGTCGACGATGCTGAAATAGCCGTCTTCGTCCCGCGTGCCCAGATCTCCCGTCAGAAACCATTCGCCGCGAAAGACTTCGCGGGTCGCATCCGGCTGCTTCCAATAACCTTTCATCACATTGGCGCCGCGCACCGCGATCTCGCCGACCTCGCCGCACGGCAGCTCGCGTCCTTCCTCGTCGAGGATTTTCATCTCGACGCCCGGCACCGGCAAACCCACCGTTCCCGGCTTGATAAGGCCGTCAATGGGATTCACGCAGGTAACCGGCGAGCATTCGGTCGGCCCGTCGCCCTCGTAGATCCTGATGCCGAATTTTTCCTCGAAACGCCTGAGCACATCCACCGGAAGCGCGGCTCCGCCGGAAACGCAAAAGCGCAGCGAGGATAACAGCGGAACGCGCTCGTTCCTGAGGCGCAACAATACCGTGTACATGCTGGGCACGCCCAGAAAGATCGTGGCCCGACCGGCGTGGATGGCGTCGGCGACCTGATCGGGCTCGAAACGCGGCAGCGGAACGAACGCACAGCCATTGGTCAGGGGCGTGAGCATGCCGACGGTAGCCGCGAACGCATGGAACATCGGCAAAACCAATAGCACAACGTCCTCGCCCGGACGCCAATGCATGGCCTGGCGGACGCTCCGGGTGTTGGCGACCAGGTTGCCATGGCTCAGCATCGCCCCCTTGGGGTGGCCGGTAGTGCCCGAGGTGTAGAGAATCACGACGAGATCCTCCGGATCGCACTCGACTTCCGGTATCGGAGCATTCGAATCCAGGAAAGCGTCAAAAGCCACGGCGCCTTCGGCCTCGCCGCCCACGCACACGCGAAACTCGATTCCGGGCGCCGCCCGAAGCACGGATTCCGCCTGTTTCGAAAAGGCTTGGTGAAAGATCAGGCCTTTGGCGCCGGAATCGTTGAGAATGAAGCCGATTTCTTCCGTGTTCAGCAGCAGATTGACCGGAACGACGGTCGCCCCGGCTTTCACGATACCGACGTAGGCGATGGCGAACTCCGCCGAGTTGGGACAATAAAGCGCAATCCTGTCGCCTTTGGCCACGCCTCGAACCGCCAAGGCCGCCGCCAGGCGATCCGATCGATCGCCCACGGTGGCGTGATCGATGACCTGAGCTCCCTGAATGACCGCCGGTCGGTCGGGATAAAGCCGGGCGCTCTCCCGGAGCGCGTGGATCAACGATGTCATTGCAGCGCCTTTTAGGGTCGGTTTATGCCCTGCTCCGGGCGGGAAAACGAAAAAAACAATCCCGCCGGGGCTCGAAGCACTGCGGCGGGATTGTTTCTCTTCTCAAGCGGATCGCTTGTCAATTAACGACATTGTGTCCCCGATTGCGAAGGCAGTTGATGTAAGCCCGCTTGTATTGATCGTCGCCCGAAACGCCGGAATGAGCGCCGCCGCCAATACCGCCCGCCGCCGCGCCGACCGCCGCGCCGCCGCCGGGATTGCCGGCCACCGCGCCGATCGCGGCGCCCGCCGCCGCACCGAGCAACGCTCCCGCAGCAACTCCCTTCGCCGCTTCCGTGCCGGTGCTGCCCGCCTGGCGCGCGAGCATTTTGCATTCGGACATATCCTGCTGCAGCCGATAGGCATTCGGATTGTTGTAAGTATCCACCACCGGCTCCCATCCGGTGTAGGTCGCGCAACCGCTCAGAGCCAGTACAGTGCAAAGAAATACAGATAACTTTTTGACCATAAGTCGTTTCACTCGCATAGGGAGGTTAATCGATGTCTCGGCAATAGCTTCGGGAACACGGATACCGGCATATTGCCGCAAGTACTATAGCAAACTCATCGTGCACGAACCGCACGGACGAATGCCCCGGTTCAACCCAGAATGGCTTCGCCACGGGCCAGATTCGGGAGCTGGCCGCCCAGCCCCATCGCATAGCGCATGACCAGTTTCTTGGCGGGCGTCACCCGCTCCGCAAAACCCAATCCCAGGTTCCGGATAAATCGCATGGGACGGTTTGCGTTGCCGAACACGCGATAGAACATGTCCATCGTCGTCATCATGATCAAGTTATTGCTGCGGCGCATGTTTTCAAACGCATGCAGCACCTCGGCCGAACCGATGTCCCTGCCGTTCCGGCAGGCTCCGACCAGCACCTGGGCCAGCGCCGCCGCGTCCAGAAGACCGATGTTGACGCCCTGCCCCGCCAAAGGATGAATCATGTGCGCCGCGTCGCCGATCAAAGCCACGCCCTCCTTGCTGTAGCTCAATGCGTGCTGACGCTTGAGCGGGAAGCTGCCTTTCGCCGTGATCGCTCCGATCTCGCCCAGAGCCGGCGGAAATGCGGCGACAAGCTCCCCGAGAAGGGCCTGGTCCGGCAGTTCTTTCAAGCGCTTGACCTCCTCCGGCGCCTCGTACCAGACCAGAGACGCATGGGGGCCGTCCAGCGGCAGGAAAGCCTGGGGGCCATTGGGCGTAAACCGTTGCCAGGTGATGTCCTGCTGGCCGTAAGCGGTTTCCACCGTCAACACCAGAGCGTGGTGTTCGTAATCCCAGCCGCTTACGCCCATCCCGGCCACTTGCCGCACGCGGGAATAGCCGCCGTCCGCGGCGACCAGCAAACGCGCGGACAACAGACGGCCGTCTTCCAGTTGGACGGTCGAACCTTGCGGTCCGTAATCGATCATTTTGGTCTTGGCGGGACAAAGAAAATCGACATTGGAAAATTCGGCCAAACGGTCGAGCAACGCAAGCTGGATGATTCGGTTCTCGACGATATAGCCCAAAACCGGCTCGTTGATGTCCTCGCTGCGAAATTCGACATCGCCCGACTGCTCCCAGACCCGCATCCTACGAAACGGGCAGAATCGGCGCGACGCGATGCCTTTCCAGGCGCCCACGGTTTTAAGAATGCTGGCGGATGCGATGCTGATCGCCGATACCCGGAGATCGTGCGGCTGCTCCGGGGCAAAGGCCGGCGGCGGGGCGTCCTCGATCACGGCCACTCGCAGACGGCTTCCTCCGAGGCCGCACCCCAAAGCAGCGCCGACCATGCCGCCGCCTACGATGATCACGTCATATTTTTCGGTCATTTTAACTCCCCATGCTTAGCGCGCATGCCCAACCATGTTGCGAAACCGCCTCGATTCTCCGGCAATAAAGCAAAGGCAACCGGGTTCGGCAAGCCATATCGGTTTTTTCTCGCCAAGCCGGGGGCGGACGGCCGCACGGCGAGCGGATTCATTCTCCATCGAAATCGTTTGTTTCGCCATATTCGCGACGATCGCCGAGCGCACAAGGGGATCGCCCTTGAAAAGACCTGCCGGATTCTTTATATTTCTTGCCCATTTTGGCTGGATGGGGCGGCTTCACGTCGCCATCTCCGATAGTTCAACATCAACTGCGAACACGAATTCTTGACTGTCGCGGCGGTCCGACACGGGAGCCGCAGTATTCTCTTGCACACCGCCGAGCGACAGACCACACCCCTGACAGAGGTACACCATGAGTTTCAACGCCATACCCGCCAAGCAAGGTCTATACGACCCACGCAACGAACATGACGCTTGCGGCGTAGGTTTCATTGCTCACATCAAGGGCCACAAGAGCCACGACATCGTCTGCAAGGGGTTGGAGATCCTAAAAAACCTGACTCATCGCGGAGCGGTGGGCGCCGACCCGCTGGCGGGCGACGGCGCCGGCATTCTCATTCAAACACCGGACGCCTTTCTCCGCAACGAATGCTCCTCTCTCGGGATCGATCTCCCGGATTACGGCCATTACGGCGTCGGCATGCTGTTTCTGCCGCGCAATCCGGACTATCGCGCGACCTGCGAGAAAATCGTCGAGGATTTCATCCGCGCCGAAGGCCAGACCGTCCTCGGCTGGCGCGATGTCCCCGTAGACAACTCGACGCTCGGCGAATCGGTCAAGACGATCGAGCCGGTGATTCGCCAGGTTTTCGTGGGGCGGGCGAAAAGCTGCCAGGACCAGGACGCTTTCGAGCGCAAACTGTTCATCATCCGCAAGCAGATCGACAAGCAGGTCCGCGCCTTGAACCTCGCGGAAGGCAAGATGTTCTACATCCCTTCCTTCTCGTCCCGCACCCTGGTTTACAAGGGCATGCTGCTGGCCGACCAGGTCGGCGTGTTCTATCGCGACCTCGGCGACGAGAGAATGGTGTCGGCGCTCGCCCTGGTGCACCAGCGGTTCTCCACCAATACGTTCCCGACCTGGGACTTGGCCCATCCTTTCCGAATGATCGCCCACAACGGCGAAATCAACACCTTGCGCGGCAACATCAACTGGATGGCCGCCCGGCGTCATTCGATGTCGTCCGAAATTCTGGGCGAAGATCTCGACAAGATCTGGCCCTTGATCGCCGACGGAAAATCGGACTCCGCCTCCTTCGACAATGCGCTGGAGCTTCTGGTCATGGGCGGCTACTCGCTGGTCCACGCCATGATGCTCTTGATTCCGGAAGCGTGGGCGGGCAATCCCTTGATGGACGAGAAACTCCGCGCCTTCTACGAGTATTATTCGGCCCTGATGGAGCCGTGGGACGGCCCCGCTGCCGTGGCCTTCACCGACGGACGGCAAATCGGCGCCACCCTCGACCGCAACGGACTGCGCCCGGCACGCTATCTCATCACCGACGACGACACCGTGGTCATGGCCTCCGAGATGGGCGTCCTGACCATTCCGGAACACAAGATCGTCAAGAAATGGCGCTTGCAGCCCGGCAAGATGTTCCTGATCGATCTCGAACAAGGCCGCATCATCGACGATGCCGAAATCAAATCGGAGCTGGCCAATCGCGAACCGTATCAGCAGTGGCTCAACGATACCCAGATTCAATTGGAGAAGCTGCCGGCCGAGGTCGCCGCGATGCCGCCCGATTCAGAGACCCTGCTCGACCGCCAGCAGGCGTTCGGCTACACCCAGGAAGACATCAAGTTTTTCCTGACGCCCATGGCCTTGAGCGGCCAGGAGCCGGTCGGCTCGATGGGCATCGACGCGGCGCTCGCGGTGCTCTCCAACCGCTCGCGCCTGCTGTACGACTACTTCAAGCAGGGCTTCGCCCAGGTCACCAACCCCGCCATCGACCCGATCCGGGAAGAGCTGGTCATGTCGCTGGTGTCCCACATCGGCCCGCGGCCGAATCTGCTGGCGCTTCACAACGGCGGCAGCCATAAGCGGCTGGAGGTGCATCAGCCGATCCTGAGCAACCAGGACCTGGAGAAAATCCGCCGCATCGAGGCCCGCACCGGGGGCGCTTTCAAGACCAAGACCATCAGCTTCTGCTACTCGGCCGATACCGGCGCGGGCGGCATGGAGCCGGCGCTGAAAGCCTTGTGCGCACGGGCCGAACAGGCCGTGCACGAGGGCAACAACATCCTGGTGCTGTCCGATCGGGACATCGATGCGGAACATATCGCCATTCCCGCGCTTCTGGCCACCTCGGCGGTCCATTACCACCTGACCCGGACGGGCCTCCGCACCAAGGTCGGCCTGGTCGTCGAAACCGGCGAAGCGCGCGAAGTACACCATTTTGCATTGCTGGCCGGCTACGGCGCCGAGGCCATCAATCCGTATCTGGCTTTCGACAGCCTGTCCGACCTGCGCGAAAAGCTGCCGGAGCAGTTGTTGGAAGACGAGGTGCACAAGCGCTATATCAAAGCGATCGGCAAAGCCCTGCTCAAGATCATGTCTAAGATGGGCATCTCGACCTATCAGTCGTATTGCGGCGCTCAAATCTTCAATGCCGTGGGCTTGAGCGAAGAATTCCTGGACGAATACTTCACCGGCACCGTCTGCACCATCGGCGGCGCGGGACTCCGGGAGATCGCCGAGGAAACCGTGCGCCGGCATCGCGTGGCTTTCAGCGACGCCCCGCTGTACCGGAACGCCTTGGACGTGGGCGGCGAATACGCCTACCGCGTTCGCGGCGAAGACCACGTGTGGACCCCGGAGACCATTTCCAAGCTGCAGCACGCCACGCGCACCAACAGCTGGGAAACCTATCTCGACTACACCCGCTCGATCAACGAGCAGAGCGAGCGCTTGCTCACGCTGCGCGGCCTGATGGACTTCAAGTTCGACGAACGCGAGTCCGTGCCGCTGGACGAAGTGGAACCGGTCGCCGAGATCGTCAAGCGCTTCGCCACCGGCGCCATGTCGTTCGGCTCGATTTCCTACGAGGCCCACACGACGCTCGCCATTGCCATGAACCGCATCGGCGGCAAGTCCAACACCGGCGAAGGCGGCGAATTGCCGGAACGCTTCAAGCCGCTGCCCAACGGCGATTCCATGCGCTCGGCCATCAAGCAGGTGGCGTCGGGCCGCTTCGGCGTGACCGCCGAATACCTGGTCAATGCCGACGACCTGCAAATCAAGATCTGCCAAGGCGCCAAGCCTGGCGAAGGCGGCCAGTTGCCCGGCCACAAGGTGGACGCCATCATCGCCAAGGTGCGGCACTCGACGCCGGGGGTCGGCCTCATTTCCCCGCCGCCGCACCACGACATCTACTCCATCGAGGATCTGGCTCAGCTCATCCACGACCTCAAAAACGTCAACCCGGCCGCGCGCATCAGCGTCAAGCTGGTGTCCGAGGTGGGCGTCGGCACGATCGCCGCCGGTGTCGCCAAGGCCCATGCCGATCATGTCACCATCTCGGGCTACGACGGCGGCACCGGTGCCAGCCCGATCACCTCGATCAAGCACGCGGGACTCCCCTGGGAAATCGGCTTGGCCGAAACCCATCAAACCCTGGTCTTGAACAAGCTGCGCGGACGCATCTGCGTGCAGGCGGACGGCGGCATGCGCACCGGCCGCGATGTCGTGATCGGCGCGCTTTTGGGAGCGGACGAATTCGGCTTCGCCACGGCGCCCCTGATCGTCGAAGGCTGCATCATGATGCGCAAATGCCATCTGAACACCTGCCCCGTCGGCGTCGCGACGCAAGACCCCGAGCTCCGCAAGCGCTTTACCGGCCAGCCGGAACATGTCGTCAATTTCTTCTTCTTTATCGCCGAGGAAGTGCGCCAACTGATGGCGAAGCTCGGCTTCCACCGGTTCGAGGACATGATCGGGCGCTCCGACAAGCTCGACATGCGCAAGGCCATCGACCACTGGAAGGCCGCCAAGGTCGACCTGTCCAGGATTCTTTACCGGCCCGAACCCGGCGAGGGCGTGGCCATCTCCAATTGCGAACCGCAGGATCATGGCCTGGACAAGGCGCTCGATCACAAGCTGATCGAACTGGCCCGCCCCGCCCTCGACGAACGCAAACCGGTCCGCATCGAAATGGGCGTCCGCAACTACAACCGCACGGTCGGCGCCATGCTGTCCGGCGAACTGGCCAAGCGTTACGGCCATGCCGGCTTGCCCGAAGATACCGTCTACATACGGATGAAAGGCACGGCCGGACAAAGCTTCGGTGCCTTCCTGGCGACCGGCATCACGCTGGAGCTTGAAGGCGACGGAAACGATTACGTGGGGAAAGGACTGTCCGGCGGCCGCATTGCCATCTACCCATCCCCGGAATCTCCGGTCGTGCCCGAGGAAAACATCATCGTCGGCAATACCGTGCTGTACGGCGCGATCAGCGGCGAATGCTATTTCCGCGGCGTCGCGGGAGAGCGCTTCGCCGTGCGGAACTCCGGAGCCATCGCGGTCGTCGAAGGCGTCGGCGATCACGGCTGCGAATACATGACCGGCGGCGTCGTCGTCGTTCTCGGTTCGACGGGCCGCAACTTTGCCGCGGGAATGTCCGGCGGCGTCGCCTACGTGCTCGACGAAACCGGGGATTTCGAACACCGGTGCAACCTGGCCATGGTCGAGCTGGAGCCGATTCTGGCCGAAGACATCGCGCTGGAGAATCTGGACCATCAGGGCGGCGATCTGGAAACCCACGGAATGGTGGACATCATGCACGACATGACCCGTCACGACGTTCTGCGCCTCCGCACCCTGATCGAGAAGCACCGCCGTTACACCGGCAGCGGACGGGCAAAGCAGATTCTCGACAACTGGCCTTTCTACGCGCCGCGCTTCGTCAAGGTCATGCCGGTCGATTACCGTCGGGCACTCGAAAAGATGCAGAAAACCAAAACGCAAACCGAAGTTCACCACTAAAGAAAGGGGCGCAACGCGCCCCCCGCCGGCCAGAGCTCGCGACCCAACAAGCTGGAAGGCGCTTCGGCTGACCACCCCCCGAAGTCTAAGGCTTTCTCGTGCAACAAGGCACAGTAACGAGGTAGAAACAGAAATGGGCAAACCCACGGGATTCATGGAAATCTCACGTCAGGACAGACGCTACAAGCTGGTGGCGGATCGCCTCCAGCACTATCGGGAATTCGTCGTCCCGCTGACCGAAGAAGAAGTCAGCCGCCAAGGCGCGCGCTGCATGGATTGCGGCATTCCCTATTGTCACCAGGGCTGCCCGGTCAACAATATCATTCCCGACTGGAACGACCTCGTTTACCAGGAAAAGTGGCGCGAAGCGATCGAGGTGCTGCACAGCACCAACAACTTCCCGGAATTCACCGGCCGCATCTGCCCGGCGCCATGCGAAGCCGCCTGCACGCTCAACCTGACCGACGAGCCGGTCACGATCAAGACCATCGAATGCGCCATTATCGACAAAGCCTGGGACATGGGCTGGGTCAAACCGCAGATCCCCCAGCATCGCACCGGCAAAAAGGTGGCGGTGGTGGGCTCCGGCCCCGCGGGGCTCGCCTGCGCCCAGCAACTGGCCCGCGCCGGCCACAGCGTCGTCGTCTATGAAAAAGCCGACCGCATCGGCGGACTGCTGCGCTACGGCATCCCCGATTTCAAGATGGAAAAGCACCTGATCGACCGCCGCATCGCCCAGATGCAGGCGGAGGGCGTCGTGTTCCGTCCCAACAGTCCTATCGGCGGAGACATCCCGGTCCAAAAGCTGCTCGACGGGTATGACGCCGTGGTCTTGGCGGGCGGCGCGGAAAAACCCCGCGACTTGAACGTACCCGGCCGCGAACTCAAAGGCGTTCACTTTGCGATGGAATTTCTGCCCCAGCAGAACCGCCGCGTTGCCGGAGACACGCTCCCGGAGGAAGCCGGCATTTGGGCGACGGGCAAGCACGTCGTCGTCGTCGGCGGCGGCGACACCGGTTCCGACTGTATCGGCACCTCGGCCCGGCACGGCGCGGCCTCCATCGTCCAGCTGGAAATTTTGCCGAAACCTCCGGAAAAGGAGAAAAAAGAAGTCACCTGGCCCAACTGGCCCAACAAGCTGCGCACGTCCAGCTCCCACGAAGAAGGCTGCGAGCGTTTTTGGAGCGTTGCCACGAAATCGATCGAAGGCGAAAACGGTCGCGTTACCCAGATTCGTTGCGTCAAACTCGATTGGAAACAAGAAGGCGGACGCTGGGTGATGAACGAAATCCCCGGCAGCGAGTTCACCTTGAAAGCCGACCTGGTGCTTCTGGCCATGGGCTTCATCCATCCGGTGCACGAGGGCATGCTCCAAGACCTGGGCGTCAGCCTCGACGAACGCGGCAACGTCAAGGCGAATACCCAGGATTACCGCACATCGATGGATAAGGTGTTCACCGCCGGAGACATGCGCCGCGGTCAATCGCTGGTCGTCTGGGCCATCCGCGAGGGCCGCCAGTGCGCGCGCTCCGTCGACGAATACCTGATGGGACGCTCGGATCTTCCTCGTTAACCCTCGACTCCGCCGGCTCGCGCTTTCGGCGGGCCGGCTGTCTCATGGGCGGTGTGCCCGTCCCGGTTGAATCCGGGTCGGCTCCGTTTCCCGCTCATCGCCGCTGGCCGGATCAAACGGAACCGGGCGGAAATGCAGCCGTCCAATTGATCGTGTCATCCCACCGGCTTATTTCTCCGTCCGTGGCACACTGTCCAAAGTCCGAAGTCGTCCCGATACCGGCCTTCTCAAGGGCAACGCACAAACCGTGGAGCACGTCATGGCAAGACCATCGTTAACGCCCGAGGAACTGGAGCAATTGCTCTGGGCGCACCGGCACCTGGAACATCCCTCCTTCGCCGCACGTTTAAGCAACGTCATCGGCACTCCGATCGAACAAACGCTCAAATTACTGCCGAAAAGCTGGCATCGCCGCGTCAATAAAACGGCCGAATTCAGTATCCGCCAAGCCATGAACATGGCGGTAAAGACGCTCGATCCGCGCGCCATTTCCGGAGCGCGCGACACCTACCACAAGTTTGCCGCATTGGCGGCGGGCGCAGTCGGCGGTTTCTTCGGCCCGATAGCGCTGGCCGCCGAATTGCCGGTCATAACCTTGCTGATGCTGCGTTCGATTGCCGACATCGCCCGCAGCGAGGGCGAGGATCTGGACACCCTCGATGCCCGCCTGGCTTGCGTGGAGGTATTCGCCTTGGGAGGACGATCGGCTGAAGACGACGCCACCGACACCGGTTACTATGGACTGCGCGCGACGCTGGCCTTCCATTTCGCCGGCGTTGCCGATTACAGCCGGGTCTCCGGCCTCAATGTTCCGGCCGGCGTCGAATTGATTCGCGGAATTGCCGCTCGTTTCGGCGTGGTCATCTCGGATCAGGTCGCCGTGCGGATGGTGCCGGTAGCGGGGGCCGTCAGCGGCGGCCTGCTCAACCTCGTATTCATGCAACACTTTCAGGACGTGGCGCGTGGTCATTTCACGCTGCGCCGTCTGGAACGAAAATACAGGCCCGAGGTCGTGAGAAAGGAATACGAGCGGCTCCAAAAAGAGGAAATCAAGTTGATTAAAGGGTTCAGCCTCCTGGAAGGCTGGTAATCCTGGCTGTGCGGGACAACTCTAACCGCTTGCCTTGCCCTCGCGTTACCGGTTAAAGCTCGCCGTAAAACAGATAAACGACCAGCGTCAGGCCGAGCAGGACGACAGCCAGATTCGCGAGCACTCCTACCCCCACCCGATCAGGGCTGTTCAATGCTCGTGAATCCGGGTAAAACGCTTTGATTTGCCGAGCGAGTGAATCGTTGTCCCCGTTAAAACAAAGCCTGTTGCCGATTCCGGATCACCGTCGCGCGCAAGGGAAGTTGTA
>Ga0196981_1000398_pt1 | contig 15166 bp, 8 predicted proteins | sample S3_2013CmetaG_FD_155462 | JGI IMG/M metagenome (GOLD analysis project Ga0196981, IMG submission 155462) | Soil microbial communities from Anza Borrego desert, Southern California, United States - S3_20-13C | ecosystem: Environmental > Terrestrial > Soil > Desert | place: USA: California... | reverse complement strand
GCAGGTGGAGGCCGACCGCGGCCCCCAGCGCTGGGCGTTCGACCTACCCGGCGCGCCGGCCGGCGCGCGCCTCTCCATCGCGACGGGCGTCGGGCCCAACGGGGACCGCGGATGGGACCAGTCCTACGTCGCCGGCGCAGCGTTCCGCTAGGTGCCCGCCCGGGGCGGACTCGGGGGTTGAAATCCCACCCCCGCGCCCCTAACCACCACCCTCCCCCCGCCCACCCGGGGCCGCCGCCACATGTTTTCCGCCCGCTCCAAGCTCACGCTCGCCCGCGCCGCCCTTCTCCAGGACGCGCCGGTCTACGTGCAGTTCTACATCACGGCGCGGTGCAATCTGACCTGCAAGCAGTGCAACATCATCTACGCCAACTCCGACGTCCGGGAGGCGACGCTCGACGAGATCAAGCGCATGGCGGACAACTTCGCCCGGATGGGCGTGGCGATGGTGCTGCTGACCGGGGGTGAGCCGTTCACGCGCCAGGATCTCCCCGAGATCATCCGCGAGTTCGAGTCCCGCGGCGTCCACGTGCGGATGCAGACCAACGGGCTCGCCTCCGACGAGCGGATCCACGCCGCCGTCGAAGCCGGGGGCCGCGACATCTCCATCTCCCTCGATTCGCTCTGGCCGGGCAACCAGGACGACATCAACGGCGGCTTCGCGAAGTCGTGGCACGACGCGCTCCGCGCGATGGCGTCGTTCACCCGATACCTGCCGAAGGAGAAAAGCTTCGCCTCGCTCGGCTGCGTCATCCAGCGCGACAACCTCGGGGACGTCGAGGACGTCATCCGTTTCGGCACCGAGGTCAGCTGGTTCTCGTCGGTCGTGCCGATCCACGTGACGACGTTCGACAAGCCGATGAACTTCCGGACCTTCGACCAGACGAAGCGCTGGAAGAAGGAGGAGCTCCCGTACGTCGACCGGCTCATCGAGCGCATCCGCGCGATGCGGCTGGAGGGCTATCTCCTGTACGATTCGGACCAGTACCTCGACGACATCAAGCGATTCGCCGCCGAGCAGGCCACGACGTGGCGCCAGCACAACGCGAACGTCTGCGACAGCCCGAATCTCTACTTCGCGGTCCTGCCGAACGGCAACTTCGCGCCCTGCTGCGACCACCGGCTCGGCTCGAACATCCCCACCTACGGCGCCGACTTCCCGGCCATCTACAAGAGCAAGGTTTTCCGCGACGAAGTCCTGCGCGTCACGGCGCCGTGCTCGGGCTGCATGTACGGCAGCTTCCCCGAGATGACCATCTCCATGCGGTACCTGAAGGCCAAGATGGAGCGCATCCAGACGTTCATCACCTCGCCCCCGCCCAAGAAGTGGCCGGTCACCTATGAACGCATGCTGGAGATCGCGGAGCGGATCCGCACCGAGTCGCGCGAGCGGATCTCGCTCCCTTCGCACCAGCAGCGGATGTCACTCGCCGAGGGCGCGGAGCAGGAGACCGCCCAACTCGCCTGAGCCATGCCGAAGAAGATCCTGTATGAGAGCGCGGTGCACCAATTCCTCTGGGCCGGCCGCCGGCTCCGGGAGCGGCTCGCCGCCCACGACCCCGCCGCCGCCGCGCGCCTGGCGGACTGGATCGCCGGATTGACGATCGAGAACCCCGGCCCGGGCGCCGTCCGCGTCGCCTGGCGCGGACCGCAGCCCGGAGAGCACCGCATCGAGCTCCGGAACGCGAAATTCTACACCCGCGGCGACGCCCCCGCGCACTCCCGGCGCCAGGCCGAGGCCGGCCTGGTGTTCGCGGACGACAAGGTGATGGCGCAGAACGTCGCGTTTTTCGACGCCGAGCTCCGCGCCGCCCTCGCCCACGCCGGCCTGCCGCTCGCCGGGACGAACGGCGACCGCCACGCCGCGCGCAAGCAGGCCGAGGAGGCCTTCCACGACGAATGGGCCGCCGGCACGGACGTCACGGCCATCGATGTCCGGCAGATGAACGAGGCCTGCACCGCCCCCGAGATGCGTCACATCCGCCGCGCGCTCGGCGACCTCCGCGGCCGCACGCTGCTGGACGTCGGCTGCGGGCTCGGCGAGGCGGCGGTGTATTTCGCCACGCTCGGCGCCGACGTCACCGCCACCGACATCTCGCCCGGCATGTGCGACGCCGCGCGGCGCCTCGCCGAGCACAACGGCGTGAAGATCAGGACCCACGTGTCCGCCTCGGAGGACCTCGGCTTCCCCGCCGACGTGAAGTTCGACGTCATCTACACCGGCAACACGCTCCACCACGTCGACATCGCCGCGACCATGCCGCGGCTCCTGCGGCACCTGAAGCCCGACGGCGTGTTCGTCAGCTGGGACCCCGTCGCCTACAACCCCGTGATAAACGTCTACCGCCGCCGGGCGATGCAGGTCCGCACGCACGACGAGCACCCCCTGTCGCTCGCCGACATCCGGGCCGTGCGTGCGCACTTCCGAGAATCGCGGGTTTCCTGGTTCTGGCTGAGCACGCTGGCGATCTTTTGCATCATGGCGGTCGTCCAGCGGCGGGATCCCAACCGCGAGCGCTACTGGAAGAAGGTTGTCGAGGAGGCCGACCGCTGGGCCTGGCTGTACTGGCCGCTGGAGGACCTCGACCGCATCCTCCTGCATATTCCTTTCTTGCGACCGCTCTGCTGGAACGTCGTCATCGTGGGCCGCGGCCCCCGGGCCGCGCCATGAGCCCTGCCCGCACCCTGACCAAGCTCGCGGTCGTCGCCCCCTGCTTCAACGAGGAAGCCGGGCTCCCCGAGTTCGTCCGCCGCGTGAAGGCCACCGTCGCCTCCCTCGGCGTGCCGGTCGAGCTGGTGCTCGTGAACGACGGCTCCCGCGACCGCACGCTCGCCGTCGCGCTGGAGCTCGCCACCCGCGACCCCGCGATCCGCGTCGTCAACCTGCTGCGGAACTTCGGCCACCAGGCGGCCGTCACCGCCGGGCTCGATGTGGCGGACGGCGACGCGGTCGTGCTGATCGATTCCGACCTCCAGGATCCGCCCGAGCTCATTCCCGCGATGGTCGAGGCTTGGCGGGCCGGCGCTGACGTCGCCTACGGCCAGCGGCGCACCCGCGCGGGCGAGACCCCCTTCAAGCTTTTCACGGCCAAGCTTTTTTACCGGCTCCTGCGTCGCATGACGAAAAGCGACATCCCGGCCGACACCGGCGACTTCCGGCTCATGGACCGCCGGGTCGTCGAGGTCCTCCGCACCATGCGCGAGCGCCATCGCTTCATCCGCGGCATGGTGAGCTGGGTCGGCGGCCGGCAGGTGGCGGTGCCCTATGACCGGCAGCCTCGATTCGCGGGCGAGACGAAATACCCGCTGCGCAAGATGCTGTCGTTCGCCGTCGACGCGATCACGTCGTTTTCGGTCGTGCCCCTGCGGTTGGTGACCTGGCTCGCCCTGGCCGTCATCGGGCTCACCCTCGTCGCCGCGCTCGTCGTCGTGGCCGTGAAGCTGGCCAATCCGAACTACTTCATCCCCGGGTATCCCTCGATCATCATCACCATCGTCTTCTTCGGCGGCGTCCAGCTGCTCGCGCTGGGCATCATCGGCGAATACCTCGGCCGCATGTACGAGTCCACCAAGGCTCGGCCGATCTACATCATCGAGCAGGTCTACCATGCGGACGCCGGCCGCCTCTCGGCCGCTCCCCCCGCGCCCCGGGCTCCCGCCACCACCGCCCCGCTCTGATCCGGCGCCGCAGCGGGCGGACTGCTTCGGAAGCTGCCCGGGCTCGGCGCGCGCCGGGGGCCGGACTCATTCACCTATGTCGGTCTCTGCCGACAACTTGAGGCCTGCCCCAGTTGCCTAGGGTCATCGGCCCCACCTATTTTCCACCCCCGATAGCGGTTGCCGGCCCGGCAGTTGTCATCTGGGGCGATGCCTTTCCCGTCCCCCAGCACCGCTGCGTCGTCTCACCAAGAGACGTTTGCCGCGGCCGGATCGGGCGTCATGGTGGACGCGATGTCCGACCAGCCCACCCCACGCCGGGACTTCGCGGGCCTATACCGCGCCACGGTCGGACCGCTCCGCCGGTACCTCGCGCGGTTCCTCGGCGACGCGGGCGAGGCGCAGGACGTCGCGCACGACGCCTACCTGCGGATCTGGCCCGAGATCCAGCGCGACGCCGCGCACAAGCCCGAGGCGCTCCTCTACACGACGGCGCGCCGGCTCGCCCTGAACCGCATCAAGCGCCGCCAGATCGCGCCGATCACGGGGCACGCGGTCGAGCCCGATGCCGCGAGGTCGCCGACTCCCGGCGTCATCCAGCAGGTCATCGCGCGCCAGGAACTCCAGGAGCTCGAGCGGGCCATCGCCGGGCTGCCCGAGGGCTGCCGCGCCGTCCTCCTCCTCCGCAAGGTGGAGCTCCTTTCCCACCAGGAAATCTCCGACCGGCTCGGCATCGCCGTCAGCACCGTCGAGAAACAACACGCCCGCGCGCTCCGCCTCCTCCGCGCGGCCCTCACGGCCGAACCCCCCGCGGGCGGCAAGACCGGCCAGGAGGCCTCGCCATGAATCCCCTCCACCCTCCACCCGATCCCGCCGTCGAGGAAGAGGCCGCGCTCTGGGCCGCCCGGCTCGACGGTTCCGTGCTCTCGGCCGCCGACCGGACCGCCCTCGACCAGTGGCTCGCCGGCGACCCCGCCCGGCGCGCCGCGCTGTCCCTGTATTGCCAGTTTTCCGCCGACCTCGAGCAGCTGTTGCCAACCGTAACGGGCATGCGGGAGCAGGCGGCGGAGATCCCCCAAGCGCTTGTGGGCGCCCGGCCGACTCCCTGGCTGCGCCGGTCACTATGGATCGGCGCGGCGCTGACTGCGGCCGCGGCGCTCGCGCTTGTCTACCTGCGCCCCGGCGCCGCCACCGCGCCGGAAAGCGTCGCGACGGCGGTCGCGCAGCGCCGGCAGCTGGTTCTGCCCGACGGCACCGCCGTCCATCTCAACGCCCAGAGCGCCCTGGTGGTCGACTTCAGCCCGGACGAGCGCCGCGTGCGCCTCGCTTCCGGCCAGGCGTTCTTCACCGTGACCCGCGATGCCGCGCGGCCGTTCACCGTCGAGACCCCGGCCGGATCCGTGCGCGTCACCGGGACCGCGTTCGATATCCGCACCGAGGCGGGCGCCGTGCTCGAGGTGACCGTCGCCGAGGGTTCGGTCGCAGTCCGCCCCCCCGACAGCCGGTCCGACGCGCCCGTCGCGCTCCGCGCGGGCGACCGATTCACGTGGGGCCCCGCCGGCCCCTCCACCCGAAGCCTCTCCGCCGGCGAACTCCAGGAGGCCCTCGCCTGGCGCGGCGGCCACGTCGTCTTCCGCGGCGCGCCGCTGCGCGAGGTCATGGCGTGCTTCGCCCGCTACCACGGGCGCGACATCGCCGTGGCCCCCGACGTCGCGGAGTTGCGCCTCGGCGGCCGGTTCGCGCTCGACGACCTCGACGGGTTCTTCGCGGCCGTTCAAGGCGCGGTGCCGGTCCGGGTCGTGCGCTCGGCCGAGGGCGACACCTCGGTGGTCTCCCGGTGACCGCCGCCATGCGGGTCCGCCGTTTCCTCCTCCGGCTGCTCGCCGGTGCGCTGTGCTGGCCCGGTCTTCCCGCCGGCGCCGCGCCCGTGCAGCTCGACCTCCCCGCCCAGTCCGCCGCGACCGCCATGGTCCAGCTGTCGGAGCAGGCCCGGGTGGAGATCGTGTTCCCCTACGACGAGCTGCACCGCGTGCCGGTGCCCGCGCTGCGCGCCCGGCTCGAGCCCGCCGAGGCGATCACGCGGATCCTGCGCGACACGGGCTACGCCGCGCACCGGTATGGCCGCGGGAAGTACGTCATCCGGTCCACCGCCCGGCCGTCCGGCTCCATCCGCGGCCGTGTCATCACGGCCTCGGGCGACCCCGCCGCCGACGCCCTCGTCGCGGCGGCCGAGCCGCGGGTCTCCGCCCGCGCCGACGCGAACGGCGAGTTCCTGCTCGCCGCGCTGCCCCCCGGCCGGCACCGGCTGCTCGTCACCGCGGACACCTTCCAGCCCCTCCAGATCGAAGCGGTCGAGGTCGAGGCCGACCGCGTCTCCAAGCTGCCCGACCAGCGCCTCCGCCCCGCACGCGATCCCGAGCGCATGGAGCCCTACATCGTCGAGGGGCGCTCCGCGCGCATGCGCCCGCTCGACGACAGCGCCGCGCTGCTCGGCCCCCGGCGCGCCACCGGCAACCTCGACCTGCCGCGCTCGGCGGACGACGCCCTGCCCTTCGCCATCTACACCCGCGAGCAGATCACGCGCAGCGGCGTGGTCGCCCTCAACGAGTTCCTCCAGCGGGCGATCCTCGAGGGCGACGCCAGCTCGCTGCCGCCCGAGCAGAGCGCGACGTTCAGCCCCACCGCCGGCATCGCCGGCAGCGCCAACCTCAAGCTGCGCGGCTACACCGAGCACGAGACCGTCGTGCTCGTGAACGGCCGCCGCCTGCCGGAAATCCAGACGAGCTGGCCGAACCAGACCCAGCCGCCCGACGTGAACTTCATCCCGCTGAGCCTGATCCAGCAGGTCGAGGTCCTGCCCGCCTCCGCGTCGGCGCTCTACAGCGGGAATCCGATCGGCGGCGTCATCAACATCGTCCTTCGGCCCGACGTGAACGCGACGGAGGTCACCGCCACCTACACCAACGCCGCGGACCGCTATGACGCGCCCCAGTCCTCGATCTCGTTCCAGCACGGCCAGTCCCTCCTCGGCGGCGCGCTGCGCCTGCGCGTGAATGCCGTGCACACGGCGGCCGAGCCGCCCACGGAGGCGGAGCTCGGGCTGCGCCGCGCGCACGACGCCACCCGCACGCTCACCGATCCGCTGTTCCGGGCGACGCCGAACGTCCGCAGCGCCGATCCCGCGGGCGCGGGACTCTTCGGCCCGGGCACCGCGGCGTTCACGTCCGTCGCGCCCGGCGCGACCGGCACCGGCGGCCTCGCGGCCTTCGCCGGGCGCGAAGGCGTCCGCAACGTGGATTTCTTCGACTCGCCCGGCGACCTCTCCGCCTCGCCGACCAGCCTCGACGCGCCGTACGGCCGGCGCCAGCGCCGGGCCGTCTACTTCGCGTCGGCCGCGTGGGATCCCTTCCCCTGGCTGCAGCTGGGACTCGACGGCTCGCACTCCCGCACCGTGTTCAACCGTGGCCTCGACGTGCTCACGGCCGAGCTCGCGCTCCGGCCGGGCGCGCCCCAGAATCCGTTCAACCAGGAGGTGGTCGTCGCGCTGGCCGAGACCGCGCCGCTGCTCGGCAGCGACTACAACGAGGTGAGGATCGAGTTCGCGTCGGCGGTCGCGGGCGCGCTCGTGCGCCTGCCGGGCGAGTGGCGCGTCTCCCTCGACGCCCAGGCCGCGCGCAACCGGGTCGACGCGCGCGGACTGGCCGGGGCCGACCCCGTGCGCTGGCAGGAGCTGGTCGACGCCGGCCGCTACCTCCCGCTGCGGGACACCCAGGTGCACGGCCCGCCGCCGGAATTCTACGACCGCGTGCTCATCTACCGCGGCGGCCCGGGGGAATTCGTCCGCATCGGCGACTACACGACGCTCGACGCCGCCGTGCGCGTATCGAACCAGGCCCTGTCGCTGCCCACCGGCCGCGGCGCGCTCAACGCCGGCGCCGACTACCGCCGGGTCGACCTGGCCGACTACCGCGAGGCCGCCGTCTACGGCGATGGCAGCCTCGCGGACGTCCCGGCCGAGCGGACGGGACGCACGCTCGAACGCTACAGCTTCTTCGCCGAGCTGCAGGCCCCGCTGCTGCCGCCGCGCCTCCTCCCGCGGTGGCTGCGCAGCCTCCACGGCGATCTCGCGGTGCGCCATGTCGCGTCCGCCAACTCCAACGAGGTGAACACCGCGCCGACCTTCGGCCTCCGCGCGGAGCTTCCCGGCGGCGTCCTCCTCCGCGGGAGCGTGACGACCTCCAACCGCTTCCCGACCCCGCAGCTCAACCGGCCCGTGACCGCCCCCGGCGGCCCCGGCGGCGGACTCAACCGCGAACCGATCGAGGATCCGCGCCGGGGCGGCGAGGATTACGACGTGGTGGTCGACGAGGCGATCGATCCGGGCCTGCCGCCCGAGGACGCGGTGACCCAGACCGCGGGCATCGTGTTCGAGCGCGGCGACGACCACCGCTTCCGCGCCTCGCTGGACTTCGTCGACACCCGGAAGTCGAACGAAATCCTCGCGCTCACCGCCCGCAGCCTGGTGAACGTCGAGGACGTCTTCCCGGACCGCGTCGAGCGCGGTCCGCTCGCGCCCGGCGACCCGCATCCGGTCGGGCGGATCCAGAGGCTCATCACCGGCAGCGTGAACGCCTCGTGGCGCCACTCGCAGACGTGGAACGCCTCCGCCGAGTACGCCTGGACCGGCTGGCTCGGCGGCACGCTCGAGCTGCGGGCCCGGTACTTCTACTACCAGCGGTTCGAGCGGCAGCTCTTCGCCAACTCGCCGGTGGTCGACCAGCTGCGTGCGCCGGACGGAACCGACCACGACGTCCCGCTGATGCGCCACCGCATGAACTTCGGCGCCGGCTGGTCGAACCGCCGTCTCGGTTTCGGCCTCGACGGCCACTACTACCATTCGCGCGTGCTGCCGCTCGCGGAGCGGGCCGCGCAGGGTGCCGACCGCATCAAGCCGTATTGGCAGTTCGACGCGTACGTGCAGGCCGACCTCTCCCGCTGGCTGCCCTGGCAAAATGAGCGCCGCCGGCTGCGCGCGCAGCTGCGCGTGAACAACCTTTCCGATTTCGACTACCCGAAGTACGCGGGCCAGGACTCCGGCACCGGCGTGCAGCCCTACGGCGACTGGCGCGGCCGCACGTATTCACTCTCGGTGACCGCGACGTTCTGACGGGACCGTGGCGGCCGTGAGGCCGCGTTTCTCGTCCGGCCTGCAGCGCCGGCGCCGCCCGCGCCGCGACCGCCCGGTCCGGCTCGCCGCGGCTCTCCGATAATGCGGGGGCGCGCGCGGCTCCCGCCGTGCCGCGCGTCACGCGCGAAGAAATACGTCGCGCGCGCAGATGGCGGACACGCCGCGCCGGATTGTCGGAGAGGAAGAACTTTCCACCGATGAAAACGCTCCACCCCCGCCTCATCTCGTTCGCGCTCCTCGTCGCCGCGACGCTGCCCGCCCAAACGCATGTCTGGATCGCCCCCGGGCCGACCGTGTCGGCCGCCGACTGGCTCGACGCCGCGAACTGGGACACCGGCGTCGTGCCCAACGCACCCGACGCGACCGCCGTGCTCACCGCCCATAACGTGGGACTCGTCGACGGTCAGCCCGCACCGGTCACCACGCTTCCCGGCACCGCGCCGGCGGTCATCGCGACCGGAACCGTCGACCTCGCCGAGCTGCGCTGGCAGTTGAGCGGCGGATCGGCCCAGACCGGATCGCAGGTGCTGATCGGCACCTTCCAGGCGGAGCCCGTCTTCAGCTCGACCTTCGCCACGCTCCGGCTCCACGGCGCGGGCTTCACGGTCGCCCGCACGGAGCCGGCGGTCTTCTCGCCGCCCACGGTGTCCGTCGTCAACGGGGTCCTGGAGTTTCTCGGCGCGTCTTCGGCGGGCGAGCTCGCGATCTCCGGCACGCCGTCCATCGCCGGCGGAGCGACGGCCACCTCGACCATCCGCTTCATGGAGCAGGCCAGCGCGGGATCGAGCGACATCCAGACCGGCGGATTCCTCGGCTTCTCCGATGACGCGACGGCGGCCGACAGCCGCATCCAGCTCTACAGCGCCGGCAACGACGGCGGGGCGGCCCTGTCCTTCACCGGCCAATCCGGCGCCGGCCGCGCGCAGATCGAGATCCGGGGAGTCAGCGCCGTCGACTTTTGGGGCGAAAGCAGCGCCGAGCAGGCCAGGATCGTCGCGCCCGCGGACTCTCCGGCCGGCATCCGTACGCTGGACTTTCGCGAGCAATCCTCCGCCGGGTCCGCGTTGATCCTGACGTCCGCACCGGTCACCTTTCGCGATGCGTCCACCGCCGAGACGGCCTCGATCTCCGTCAACGGCACCACCCTGACCTTTGCGGATTCATCCACCTCCGCCGGCTCGGTCATCAACCTCAACCCGGGTCCCCTGGCGGCGCCGGCCGGCACAGTGCTGTACCGCGACCAGGCGACCGGCGGAAACACCGCCATCGCCTTCAACAGCGACGGCGCCACGCTGGACCTGAGCGGGCTCGTCGCTCCCGGCGGCACGACCGGCCGGGCCGAGGTGAACGCGTCGGCCACGGCGTCCGTGACGCCTGATGACGGCCGCGCGCTGTCACTGGGGCGCATCACGATCCTGCCCGGCGCCGCGGGAACGCGGATCTTTCTCGGGGGGAACCAGCTCGTCCTGGGAGAGAACAACGAGGACATCGCCGCTCTGCCGCAGTTGCTCGACGGCGGCCGCTTCGGGTCCGCGGCCGGCGATCCGCTCGCCGGCGGCGGGCTCGTCAAGCGCGGCACCGGCGTGCTGCAGATCGCGCATGGGCAGAATGGCCACACCGGCGAGACCCGGATCGAAGGCGGCGAACTGCGGCTCGTGGGGGCCGACCCGTTGATTTCCCGGACGCACATCGAAGCCGCCGGCCAACTCACCGGCACCGGCAGGATCGCCGGGGACCTGGTCAACGCGCACGGCGTGATCAGTCCGGGCCACGCCAACGGCGTGATCGATCCCGCCCCCGCCACTCCAGCGAGCCCCGCCATCGTGCCGGCGAGCCCGGTCGGGACGCTCACAGTGGCGGGCGACCTCGCGCTGCTGTCCGGCCTGTCCGCCTCCAGCCGCGCGAGCGAGCTCGTCCTCGATGTGACGGCCGACGGACACGACCGGCTGGTGGTGGCCGGCACCGCCACGCTCGGCGGCCGCCTCCTGCTGGTGCGCCGCGCCGGCTTCCTGACGGTCGGAGACCAGACCTTGCCGCTGATCACCGCGGGCGCCGTCACCGGGCAGTTCGACGAGGTGGTGAATTCCTTCGTCAACACCCCGCTCATGCACGCACGGCTGGCCCAGTCGGCGACGGGCCTGGCGCTCGAGCTGGACCAGCAGGCGTTCCTCGGCTTCGCGGCCCATCCCGGCGCCGGCGCGCTCGCCGCGCACATCGACGCGAACATCCCCTCCGCCACCGGCGAACATCGGGTGTTCCTGGCCGGGCTCAACGCCTTGAACTCCGCCGGGGACGTCACCGCCGCGCTCGATGCCCTCGCGCCGGACCGCTACGGCGCGATGCCGGAGCTCGCGTTCGTCTCCGCCGTCGCCCGGCAGGCCGAGCGGGAGCGATTCGTCTCGGACGGCGCCACGCCCGGCTTCGAGGTCGGCTTCGCCGCCGCGCACCGCCGCGTCGATCTCGAGGAGACGGCCGGGCTGCCCGCGGCCGACGCGACCGTCTCCGGCGGTCTCGTCGGCGCCCGCTGGCGCCGCGAAGGTTTCGCCGCCGCGTTGATGTTCAGCCAGGAGGACGCGGAGCTCGATCTCGACGAGGCCGGGAGCCGCGCGGAGATCGAGAGTCTCCGTCCGGCCCTCGCGGTCCAGCTCGGGGGCGACCGCTTCTTCGCCCTCGCGAGCGCCGCGTTCGGCCGGGACGACTACGACCTGCGCCGCCGGGTGGTGTTTGCCGGTGCCGACCAGACCGCGCTCGCGTCCACCGCGGGCCGCCACACCGAGCTCGCGCTGGCCGCCGGCGCCCGATGGCCGGCGGGCCGGTGGCACTTCACGCCGCACGCGGGCCTCCTCGCGAGCCGCTGGAAGCTCGACAGCTTTACGGAAAGCGACACCGGCGGCGCCGCGCTGACGGTGGGCGACTGGTCCGCGCGCTCGGTCCGCACCCGCGTCGGTCTCGATGCGGCGTACCGCCCCGCCCAGGGCCGGTTCGCACCGCACCTGTCCGCGATCTGGTGGCATGAGACCGACGATGATCGCGGTTTTCAGGCGCGGTTCGCCGGCACCGCGCAGCCGTATGCCGCGCCGGGCCGGCCCGCCGAACGCAACCTCGTCCAGGTGCAGGCCGGCTTCGACTGGCGGGTCGGCTCCCGCGCGGTGCTTCACGGCACGCTGGGCGGCGCGTGGGGCGAGCGGACGCGCCTGCGCTCCGACCTTTCCGTCGGCTTCCGCTGGCGATTCTGAGCGCCGGCCGGCTGCCGCCCGCTCTCGCGCTTCACCGCGGCGCCGCGCCCGACGCCGCCGCGGTGGCCCTGCATGCGGCGGCGGAGGAACGCGTTCCCGGCGCGAGCCATGCATCGCCAAGAATCGGCTGGAACCGCTCCCGGTGGAGTGTCTAGCTACGCGTCCTTTTTTCCATGGCCAAGACCTTACTCGTCACCGGTTCATCGGGCCTGATTGGCTCGGAGGTTTGCGTCCACTTCGCCGGGCTCGGGTACACCGTCCACGGCGTCGACAACAACCAGCGGGCGGTCTTCTTCGGCCCGCAGGGCGACACCCGCTGGAACCAGGCGCGGCTCGCCACGGAGCTGACGGGCTTCGTGCACCACGAGCTCGACATCCGGGACCGCGCCGGGGTGCTCGCGCTGGTCAAGTCGGTGCGCCCCTCGGTCATCGTGCACACGGCCGCGCAGCCCTCCCACGACCGCGCGGCCGCAATCCCGTTCGACGACTTCGACACCAACGCGGTGGGCACGCTCAACTTCCTCGAGGCGGCCCGCCAGGCCTGCCCGGAGTCGCCCTTCGTGCACATGAGCACGAACAAGGTGTACGGCGACGCCCCCAACGGCATCCGGCTGGCCGAGCTCGAGACGCGCTGGGACTACGCCGATCCCGCCTACGCCCACGGCATTCCCGAGACCTTCACGATCGACCAGTCGAAGCATTCGCTCTTCGGCGCCTCGAAGGTCGCGGCGGATGTCATGGTCCAGGAGTACGGCCGCTATTTCGGGCTCCCGACCTGCGCGCTGCGCGGCGGCTGCCTCACCGGCCCCAACCACAGCGGCGTCGAGCTCCACGGGTTCCTGTCGTACCTGGTGAAGTGCAACCTCGAGGGCCGCGAGTACCGCGTGTTCGGCTACAAGGGCAAGCAGGTGCGCGACAACATCCACTCGCACGACGTGGCCCGGTTCATGGCCGCCTTCGTCGCCGCCCCGCGCGCGGGGGAGGTCTACAACCTCGGCGGCGGCAAGGCCAACTCGTGCTCCATCCTCGAGGCCTTCAAGATCGCCGAGAAGTTCTCCGGCCGGGCGCAGAAGTTCACCTACGTGGACCAGAACCGGATCGGCGACCACATCTGCTACTATTCCGACCTGCGCAAGATGCGCGCCCATTTCCCGGGATGGGACCTCACCGTCAGCCTCGAGGAGACGATCCGGCAGATCGTCGAGGCCTGGCGCCGCCGCCCGGCCGACCGCGCCTGATGCGCCGGTGGCTGGACCTGCGCGCCGTTCTGCTGGCCGCCGCGCTGGCGGCGGCCGCGGTCCTGCCGGTGGTCACGACGAGCGCCGAGCGCCGCGACTACTATTTCTTCGACATCACGCTGACCTCCTCGGCCGCGGGATGGACGCAGCTGTTCTGGGACCAGGGAGAGGGCTTCAATGAGAACGACTCCTCGCGCCAGCCGCTGAAAATCGAGGCGGCGCCGGTGCGCTACCGGTACATGATGCCGATGAGCCGCATCAAGGCGCTGCGGCTCGATCCGGTCGACGCCGCCGGCGAGATGATCGTCGGGCACGCGCGGATCGTCGATTACCGCGACCGCGTCGTGCACGAGTTCCGCCCGGAGGACTTCCACCCGTTTCGCGAGATCGCGCACGTCGAGGGCCGGGGTGAGTGGCTCTATCTCCGGACGCCACCCGGGGCATCCGACCCGATTCTCCTGCTGCGGGTGCCCCCCGGCCTGCGCCTGCGAGGGAACGCCGGCATCTGGGTCGACGTCGCCTGGCCCGTCTTCTGGAAATTGCTGCTCGTCGGGCTCGTCGCCGGCCTCCCGGCCGTCGCGGCCCGGCTCCGCGCCGCCGCGATCCGCGCGTGGGCCGCCGCCGCCGCGCGGCCGCGCACGGCGGTGGCGGTCGTCGCCCTCGCCGCCGTCGCCCTCCAGGCCCATCCCGTGATCTTCCTGGGCCGGAGCTATGCGTCGCCGGACAACGGCGGGCACATGCTCTACGAAGGCCGGCCCACCCTGCCGGGGGACCCGCCGAACCGGGCGGTGGACACGATGACGTCCGACACCGGCGCCCTCCTGTTCCAGCACCTCTACTACCCGATGGCGCAGCGCGACGCCATCGCCGCCGGCGAGCTGCCGCTCTGGAACCGGTACGGGCTCGCGGGCCAGCCGCTGCTGGGCCAGGGGCAGTCGATGTTCGGCGATCCGTTCAATCTCATCACGATCGCGGCCGACGGCCGCGCGTGGGCCTGGGACCTGCGCTTCGTGATCGCGCGCTGGCTCTTCGCCGCGGGCCTCGGCTTCACCGTCCTGCGCCTCACGCGCCACCTTGGCTCAGCCCTGCTGGTCGCGTCCGCCGCCGCCTTCATCGGTTTCACGACCTTCCGGCTCGCCCACCCCGCGAATTTCACGGTGTGCTACTCGCCCTGGATCCTCTGGGCGTGGGTGCGCCTGCTCGACGCGCGCCGCGGGCGCGAGGAGGCGGGTGCGCTCGCGGGCCTGGTGGCGGCGAATTGGTGCGTCCTGACGAGCGGCACCGTCAAGGAGGCCTACATGGTGATGCTCGGCCTGAACTTCGCGGGCGTGCTGCTGGCCGCGCTGCACCCCGGCGCCGCCGGGCGGCGGGTCCGGATCGTCGGGCTGGCCACCGCCGCCGGCGCCGGGTTCGTCCTGCTCACCGCGCCGCTGTGGGCATCGTTCCTCGTCGCGCTGAAGCACTCGTTCACCATCTACGACACGCCGCACGCGTTCCCCCTGCCGGCCGCGCACGTGCTCGGGATCTTCGACGATATCTTCTACCGGCAGACTTCCCACGATGAGGCGGTGGTCGCGCCGGCCCTCAACTTCCTCTTCCTCGCCGCGGTGGCCTGGTGGGCGGCGCAGCCGGCGCGGTGGCGCGGGGACCGGGCGGGGACCGCGCTCGCGCTCGCCGGCGCGGTGCCGTTCTCCTTCGCCTTCGGCCTCGTGCCGGTCGGGGTCATGCTCGCGCTCCCGTTCGTCCAGAACATCGGCCACATCGGGAACACTTTTTCCTGCAGCCTCATCGTCCTGCTGGCCCTGCTTGCCGGCTTCGGGTTCCGGAGCTTCCTGCTGGGCCTCGCC
>Ga0196981_1000397_pt1 | contig 15167 bp, 10 predicted proteins | sample S3_2013CmetaG_FD_155462 | JGI IMG/M metagenome (GOLD analysis project Ga0196981, IMG submission 155462) | Soil microbial communities from Anza Borrego desert, Southern California, United States - S3_20-13C | ecosystem: Environmental > Terrestrial > Soil > Desert | place: USA: California... | reverse complement strand
GAGCCCCGCGGAAAATATGCTGCCCAGCAAAATCGCTGGGATCAGGTCCACACCATGCCCCGCCCGCTTGATGGCAATGAGATTGATGGCGGCAGCCACCGGCACGGCACTGGCGATCATCATTCCGACCAGGTGTTTTCCGCCGACCTCGCTCATGCTGTTGACGAACATCCAGGAGATACCGACGAATGCAGCCGCAATCGCCAGCCAGGTCCGCGGCGCAACGCGCTCCTTCAGGATCAGCCACGCCAGGAAAGCCGTCAGCAGCGGCGACACGCTCATGACGATCAGGGTATTGGCAACCGTCGTGCGCGTCAGCGCCACCATGAAGCAGGTGAACATCACGCTCCACATCAAGCCGCTCAGCACCCCCAGGCCACCAAGCGCACGCACAGTGCGGGTCGCACCACGCAATCCCTGCTGATAAAGCAACGCGCCGGCAACAAAGATGCCGGAGAACAGGCTGCGCCAGAAGGTCACTTCGAAGCCTTGCGCGGAGTCGAGGTGGCGCGTGAGCACGCCCGCGATGCTCCATAGGGTGGGCGCAATGATCATCAGCAGGATGGCCCGCTGGTGCGATGTCATGAGTGGCATAGGCAACCTGGAAAAAATCAGCCCGGCGTCCCTTGCGGGCGGCCGGGCTGGTCGAAGCTGCCGGGTATCTACCCGGCGCTCTTGTTATGCAGCTTCGCGCGACGCCCGCTTGCGCTCATGCTCCTTCAGGAAGCGCTTGCGCAGGCGGATGCTCTTCGGCGTGATTTCGACCAGCTCGTCGTCCTCGATGAATTCCACCGCGTATTCCAGGGTCAGCTGGATCGGCGGCACGAGGCGGACGGCTTCGTCGGTACCGGACGCGCGCACGTTGGTCAGCTGCTTGCCCTTGATCGGGTTGACCACGAGGTCGTTGTCGCGCGAGTGGATGCCGATGATCATGCCTTCGTACACCGGATCGTTGTGGCTCACGAACATGCGGCCGCGGTCCTGCAGCTTCCACAGCGCGTAGGCAACGGCAGCGCCATCGTCCTGCGAAATCAGCACGCCGTTGCGGCGGCCAGCCAGTTCCGGCTTGGTCATATCGACCGGCGCGTAGTCGTCGAAAATGTGGCTCATCAGGCCGGTGCCGCGGGTCAGCGTCATGAACTCGGACTGGAAGCCGATCAGGCCACGTGCCGGGATGCGGTACTCGAGACGCACGCGTCCCTTGCCGTCCGGTTCCATGTTCTGCAGGTCGCCGCGACGGCGACCGAGTTCTTCCATCACGCCACCCTGGTGCGCGTCTTCGACGTCGACGGTCAGCAGTTCGTACGGTTCGCACTTCACGCCATCGATGTCCTTGAACACGACGCGCGGACGGGACACGGCCAGCTCGTAGCCTTCGCGGCGCATGTTTTCCAGCAGGATGGTGAGGTGCAGTTCGCCGCGTCCGGAAACTTCGAACGTGGTGTCGTCACCGGTATCGGTCACGCGCAGCGCCACGTTGGACTTCAGTTCGCGGTCGAGACGGTCACGGATCTGGCGGCTGGTCACGAACTTGCCTTCGCGGCCGGCCAGCGGGGAATTGTTGACCAGGAAGTTCATGGTCAGGGTCGGCTCATCCACCTTCAGCATGGGGAGGGCGTCCGGCGTGTCCACCGCGCACAGCGTGCTGCCGATGCCGATCTCCTCGATACCGTTGATCAGCACGATGTCGCCGGCCTGGGCTTCATCGACGAGCTGGCGCTCGAGGCCCTTGAACTTCAGCACCTGGTTGATGCGCGCCTTGATGGGGGTGGAATCCGGCCCGTTCAGCACGATGACATCCTGCAGCGCCTTTGCGCGGCCGCGCTTGATACGGCCGATGCCGATCTTGCCGACGTAGGAGGAATAATCGAGCGAGGAAATCTGCAGCTGGAGCGGACCGTCCGGATCGTCGTCACGCACCGGAACGTGTTCCAGGACGGCGTCGAACAGCGGCTTCATGGTGCCTTCGCGCATGGTCGGATCGAGGCTGGCGTAGCCGTTCAGCGCGGAAGCATAGACCACCGGGAAATCGAGCTGCTCTTCGGTCGCACCGAGCTTGTCGAACAGTTCGAAAGTCGCATTGATCACCCAGTCAGGACGCGCGCCGGGACGGTCGATCTTGTTGACCACCACGATCGGCTTCAAGCCAAGGGCGAGCGCCTTGCGCGTCACGAAGCGCGTCTGCGGCATCGGGCCTTCGACCGCATCAACCAGCAGCAGCACCGAGTCCACCATCGACAGCACGCGCTCCACCTCACCGCCGAAGTCGGCGTGGCCAGGGGTATCGACGATGTTGATATGCGTGCCCTCGTACTCGACCGCGCAGTTCTTCGCGAGAATCGTGATGCCGCGTTCCTTTTCAAGGTCGTTGGAGTCCATCACCCGCGTGTCGACCTGCTGGTTTTCACGGAAGGTACCGGACTGACGCAGCAGCTGGTCGACGAGGGTCGTCTTGCCGTGGTCAACGTGGGCAATGATGGCGATGTTGCGCAGAGCGCGCTTGGTATTTGACATGGTGGTCCAGTGCTTGAATGCGAGATTCGGGAGAACCGACTAGTATACCATGTTGCGACGCAAGAACTATTGAAATCACTGAGATTTCAATGAGTTGCGCGCAGGACAGGGGAAAATCAGACGCTGCCGCGTTCGGCAATGAGCCGCTCGGGAGCGAGGATGCCATATTCCAGAAGGTGCGCAGTGCCTAGCAATCGCTCACTCTCCTCCGCATAGACGCGCGCTCTCCCCTGATATGGCGGATAGGGCAAGCCCTCCTTGCCGAGGGCGATGCGCTGGCCGTGCATGAATCGTTTGGCAAGCGCATCTGGCAGACGGATCGCCGGAAAAGTTGACAACAACGCATCGACCGGTGAAAGCTTCCGCACACGCTCTTCAGCCGCAATGTCGGCCAGTGCTTCCAGCGTGACTGCATCGTCGAGCGTCAGCGCGCCGACCTGGGTGCGCCGCAGGGCCTGCAGATGGGCGCCACAGCCAAGGGCAATGCCGATATCTTCGCCGAGAACGCGAATGTACGTCCCTTTGCTGCAGGTGACGCGCAACCGCAAGTACGGTGCTTGATAATCGAGCACGTCCAGTGTGTGGATGACCACCCGTCGCGCCTCGCGCTCAAGCACCACCCCGGCACGCGCATACTCGTAAAGCGGCTTGCCGTCACGCTTGAGCGCCGAATACATCGGCGGCACCTGATCGATTTCGCCGCGGAATTTTTCAACCGCCGCGTCGACCTGTTCACGCGTAACATTTACATCGAGCCGCTGGAGCACCTCCCCTTCCGTGTCGCCGGTATTGGTCGTTACGCCGAGATGCACGACTGTTTCATAGGTCTTGTCCGCCTCCAGCAAATCCTGCGAGAACTTCGTTGCCTCGCCGAAGCAGAGCGGCAGCAGTCCGGTCGCGAAGGGATCGAGCGTGCCGGTATGGCCGGCTTTCTGCGCGTTGAGCAGGCGTTTCGCCTTGATCAGGACGTCGTTGCTGGAAGAGTCTGCTGCCTTGTCGAGCAGCAAGACGCCATCGACAGGCACGCGCGGTTTCTTGGGCGGGTGTTGCGCCATGGTGGAAATTCGATAATTGCGCCGTCAGGCGCCGAAGGCCATCAGCCTTCGGCGTCCTTGGCACGTGTTGCGTTGGCTTCGTCGATCAGCTTCGACAATTCCATACCGCGGGCCGTGGAGATGTCATGCACGAAGTGCAGTTCGGGGATAGTGTGGATCGTCAGCCGACGACCAAGCTGTCCACGAATGAAGCCGGCAGCCTTGCGCAGCCCAGACAATGTGTTCTGCATGGCCTCGTCATTGTCGACGAGCGTGGTGAAGAACACCTTCGCATGTGCGTAGTCAGGCGTGAGCTGTACTTCGGTGATCGTAATCATGCCGACGCGCGGATCCTTCAGTTCGTAGGCAATGATTTCGGCCAGGTCGCGCTGGATCTGGTCGGCCACGCGTACGCCGCGGCCGGGAATGGATTTGCTGTGTTTAGCCATGATGATGCGCCCCTAGAGCGTGTTATGAACCAGAGAAGGGGTCGCGCAGCCCCGAGAACCGGCCGAATGCTAGGCGCAGCGAAGCGCCGTGGTGGGTCCACGGCAAGGAGCTGCAACACCGCAGGCGGCCGGTTCTCGGGGCTGCCCTCCGGGTTCTTGCGAGAAGGGACGCATTGCGGTGTTGCGGCGCTTGCACAGACGCCCAGTCTGCGCGTCGCGCCGCGCCTAGCACTGCATCCCTTCTCGCAAGAACGCGACCCCTTCCCTGGCTCATAACACGCTCTAAACGTCGAAGCCCGGATGCCGCGAGGCAAAATCCGGGCTACGCAACCGGCAAGTCGTAGCCGGCATTACAAGGTACGAGCAACCTCCTGGACTTCGAAGATCTCGAGCTGGTCGCCTTCCTTGATGTCGTTGAAGTTCTTCAACGACAGGCCGCACTCGAAACCGGACTTCACTTCCTTCACGTCATCCTTGAAACGCTTGAGCGAATCGAGTTCGCCGGTCCAGATCACCACGTTGTCGCGCAGCAGGCGGACCGAAGAGCCGCGCTTGACGAGACCGTCGAGCACATAGCAACCAGCGATCGAGCCAACCTTGCTGACGTGGAACACCTGGCGGATCTCGACGAGACCCAGCGTTGCCTCGCGCTTTTCGGGCGCCAGCATGCCGGACATCGCCGCCTTGATCTCGTCCACCGCATCGTAAATGATGTTGTAGTAACGGATATCGATGCCACTGGCTTCGGCCAGCTTGCGCGCCGACGCGTCTGCACGGGTGTTGAAGCCGATGATCACTGCCTTCGAAGCGACTGCCAGGTTGACGTCGGATTCGCTGATGCCGCCCACCGCTGCATGCACGATCTGCACGCGCACTTCGTCGGTCGACAGCTTCTGCATGGCGTGAACCAGTGCTTCCTGGGAACCTTGGACGTCTGCCTTGACGATCAACGGCAGGTTCTTCACCTCGCCCTCGGCCATCTGCTCGAACATGTTTTCCAGCTTCGCTGCCTGCTGTTTTGCGAGCTTCACATCGCGGAACTTGCCCTGGCGGAACAAGGCAATTTCACGCGCCTTGCGTTCGTCCGCCATAACCATCACTTCCTCGCCGGCTCCCGGTACTTCGGTCAGGCCCTGGATTTCCACCGGGATGGACGGTCCCGCTTCCGAGACGTTCTTGCCGTTTTCGTCCAGCATGGCGCGCACGCGGCCGTAAGCCGAGCCTGCCAGGACCACGTCGCCGCGCTTGAGCGTACCGGCCTGAACCAGCACCGTCGCGACGGGGCCGCGGCCCTTGTCCAGCTTGGCTTCGATCACGAGGCCCTTGGCATGGGCGTCCACCGGTGCCTTCAGTTCCAGCACTTCGGCTTGCAGCAGCACGTTTTCCAGCAGCTCGTCGATGCCCTGGCCGGTCTTTGCCGACACCGGGCAGAACGGCGCATCACCGCCGTAGGCTTCCGGCACCACGCCTTCCGCAATGAGTTCCTGCGTGACGCGGTCGGTATTGGCACCCTGCTTGTCGATCTTGTTGATCGCCACGACGATCGGCACACCTGCGGCCTTTGCGTGGGCAATCGCTTCCTTGGTCTGCGGCATCACGCCGTCGTCGGCGGCCACGACCAGGATCACGAGGTCGGTTGCTTTCGCACCGCGGGCACGCATGGCGGTAAACGCTTCGTGACCCGGGGTGTCGAGGAAGGTAATGATGCCGCGCGGCGTTTCAACGTGGTAGGCGCCGATGTGCTGCGTAATGCCGCCAGCTTCACCAGCCGCCACCTTGGCGCGGCGGATGTAGTCCAGCAGCGATGTCTTGCCGTGGTCGACGTGACCCATGACGGTCACGACCGGTGCGCGCGGCAGGAGTTCGGCGTCGGCGTGGGTGCCGGCTTCTTCGAGCAATGCTTCCGGATCGTCGAGCTTCGCAGCGTATGCCTTGTGGCCCATTTCTTCGACGAGGATCATCGCCGTTTCCTGGTCGAGCACCTGGTTAATCGTGACCATCTGGCCCAGCTTCATCATGTGCTTGATGACTTCGGAGGCCTTCACGGCCATCTTGTGCGCCAGTTCGGCGACGGTGATCGTTTCCGGCACATGCACTTCCTTGATGACGGCTTCGGTCGGCACCTGGAAATTCGATTCGCGCTGGTCGTCGTGTCCGTGCGAGCGGCGGCCCTTCGGCCCGCTGCGCCAGCCATCGCGGCCGCCGGGAGTCGTTGCGCCGCGCGTCTTGATACCGCCGCGCTTCTTGGCCGCATCATCCTGCCAGGTCGAGGAGACGTTTGCCGACTTGATCGACTTCTTGTCACCCACCGCCGGCTTCTTGTCATCTTTCTTCTCGGCGACTTTCTTGTCCGCCGGCTTGTGCAGCGTTCCTTCAGCCGCCTTGGCAACAGGCGCAGGCGCCGGTTCGGGCGCCTTCATTACCTTGCGTGGCGCATTCATCATCGCCTTGATCTGGGCGACCTCGTCAGCAACAGCCTTGCGGGCACGCTCGGTCGCAGCGGCGCGTTCGGCGGCTTCCTTGGCGTCCTGTTCCGCAGCCTTCTTGCGCGCAGCTTCGTCGGCGGCGCGCTTGGCCTCTTCGGCGGCAGTCATTTCCTTCTGACTCTGCTCCGCTTTCGCAGCCGCGGCATTAGCCGCAGCGCGACGCTCGGCTTCCTCGGCTGCTTCACGCATGGCCTTGGCTTGAGCTTCCTTTTCTGCTTCCAGCTTGGCCAGGCGCTCCTGCTTTTCACGCAGTTCCGCTTCCTGGCGTGCGATCAGTTCAGCCTGGCGGCGTGCCTCTTCGGCGCGGCGCGCGACTTCCGCCTCGTCGATCACAGGCGCGGCCGGCGCCTTCGCCGGCGCTGCCTCTTCGACCAGCGGTTCATCGCGTTTGATGAACGTGCGCTTCTTGCGCACTTCCACCTGGATCGTGCGGGACTTGCCGGTCGCATCCGCCTGCTTGATCTCGGTGGTTTCCTTGCGGGTCAGCGTAATCTTGCGCTTCTCGCCTTCCGGCGACGCACCATGGGAGCGGCGCAGATGGTTCAACAGCTTGTCCTTGTCTTCTTTGGACAAGGGATCGGACGCCGAACTCTTCTCAACGCCCGCAGCGCGCAATTGCGTCAGCAGCAAGTCCGCGGGCATTTTCAGTTCGGTGGCAAATTGGGCTACGTTGGTACTCGCCATTCAGTCCTCTTTTCTATGTGGCATGGCAGATGATGTTGGGGCAGTCCGGCTTACTTCGCCTCGACCAGTTCTCGCGCTTTCGCTTGCAACGCCCGTGCCCGGTCGTCGTACTTGGCGTCAATGAGCCGCATTTCATCATCGGTCACATCTTCAAATTCGTTTTCGATCAGTTGACGCGCGCGTTCGATCGGCAACGCCAGGATCGATCCGAATTCGTCATAAGCCAGGCCGGCGAACGCATCCAGCGACTTGATGCCCGCCAGTCCGAGTTTGCCTGCGGTAATACGGTCAATTCCGTCCAGATTCACCAGCGAATCGTCCATGCCTTCCAGGCCTTCCTCGGAGGCAATTGCTTCGGTCACGAGGGCGTCACGGGCGCGGTTGCGCAGTTCGTTGACCGTATCCTCGTCGAATGCTTCGATATCGAGCATTTCGGTAATCGGCACGTAGGCAATTTCTTCCAGGCTCGAGAAGCCTTCGTCGACCAGGATCGCAGCGACTTCTTCATCGACGTCAAGCTTGTCCATGAACAGTGCGCGGATTGCGGCGCTTTCCGCCGCGGATTTGTCAGCGGACTCTTCGGCGGTCATGATGTTGATCTGCCAGCCGGTCAGTTCGGAGGCGAGGCGCACGTTCTGGCCGCCGCGGCCGATGGCGATGGCGAGGTTTTCCTCGTCCACCACGACGTCCATTGCATGCTTTTCCTCGTCCACGACGATGGAGGTCACGTTCGCCGGCGCCAGTGCACCGATCACGAACTGTGCGGGATCTTCCGACCACAACACGATGTCCACGCGCTCGCCGCCGAGTTCAGCCGTCACGGCCTGCACGCGCGAGCCGCGCATGCCGACGCAAGTGCCGATCGGGTCGATACGCTTGTCGCTGGTGAAGACGGCGATCTTGGCGCGCACGCCCGGGTCGCGGGCAGCAGATTTGATCTCGAGCAGGCCCTGCTCGATTTCGGGCACTTCCAGCTCGAACAGCTTCATGATGAATTCCGGCGCGGTGCGCGACAGGATCACCTGCGGGCCGCGGGCATTGCGGTCGATGCGCAGGATGAAGGCGCGGACGCGGTCGCCGATGCGCAGGTTCTCCTTCGGGATCATCTGGTCGCGCGGCAGGCGTGCCTCGATCTTGCCGGATTCGACGATCGCATCACCGCGCTCCATGCGCTTGATGGTGCCGGTCACGAGCGCGTCGCCGCGGGCCAGGAAGTCGGCGAGGATCTGTTCGCGCTCGGCGTCGCGGATGCGCTGCAGGACGACCTGCTTGGTGTCTTGCGCAAAGCGGCGGCCGAATTCAACCGACTCGATCGGCTCTTCAATGTAGTCGTCGACTTCGATGTCCGGAATCTGCTCTTTTGCTTCGAACAGCAGCACTTCCTGGTCGGGCAGTTGCAGGCCGGCTTCGTCCGGCACCACGTGCCAGCGGCGGAAGGATTCGAACTCGCCGGTCTCGCGGTCGATGGACACGCGGATGTCCACCTCTCCCTCGTAGCGTTTCTTGGTTGCTTGCGCGAGCGCGTGCTCGAGCGCTCCGAAGACGATTTCCTTATCGACGTTTTTTTCTCGTGCCAGCGCATCGACCAACAACAATACTTCGCGACTCATGCTTTGCGACTCCTAAAGTCCACTTTCGGCACCAGGCGTGCCTTGTCCACATCGGCGAGCGTGAAATCCAGCATCGCCGGCCCATCTTTTCCTTCAAATTCCAGTTTGAGCGTTTCGCCGTCCGGTTCGTGCAGGATGCCCTGGAAGGACTTGCGGTTGGCTGCACCCGGCATTGGCATACGCAGCTTCACCACTGCCTCATGACCGACGAAGCGCACGTAGTCGGCGTGCTTCTTCAGTGGCCGATCGAGGCCGGGCGACGAAATTTCGAGACGCTCGTAATTCGCGTTTTCCACCGTCAGCACATGCGACAATTGGTGGCTCACCTTCTCGCAGTCTTCCACCGTGATGCTTCCCTTGTCCGCATCCTCAGGCGGGAAGTCGATGTACACGCGTAGCAAGCCATGGGCCGCCTGCTCGAAATCGACAAGCTCATAGCCCATGCCAACGACGGTTTTTTCAATCAGATCCAGCAACCGCAAAACTATTCTCCGTAACGGTCAAGGCAGGCTGTGCGTGCGCACAAAGCGTTCAAGAAAAAAAAAATGGGCATCTGCCCATCTCTTTTTTTATCGCCCCCGCGCCGACCCAGGTGTCCCTGGACGCTCCCCGACTGCGGACCGACCTTTGTTAACTCACTAATTATAAACAATTATTTGGCGCACCGCAATGAAAACGCGGCCTCAGCGGCAAAACCGGAGGCCGACGCATTTCAAGACAGCAATTCCTTGTCTTAGCCGCGGGTGCGCCTGCGCGCCATTCCTTGCATACCGACGCCGCCCCGCATCTGGCCGCCCCCACGGCGCGCGTGCCCGATGTCGGGGAAGCCCAAGGCGGTCTGGAGCGGATCCGGCTGCCGCCCGCGCTGCTGCCCCTGACCTTGGCCTTGGCCGCGAGCACCATTATTTCCACGGGCCTGGCCACGCTTCTGACCTTGCGGCGGCTTTTCGAACACGTTGCCGTTGCGCTCGCCGCCCTGCCGCTCGCCGCGCCCCTTTGCCTGGCCGGCCGGTTTTTCCAACCCGCTCACAGCCATCAAGTCGCGCACAGCGTGCTCATCGAGCTCTTCCCAGCGACCGCGCTTCAGGTTACTCGGCAAGGTCAGGACGCCGTAACGCGTGCGGATGAGGCGCGAGACTGTCAGACCGACGGCTTCGAACATACGGCGCACTTCACGATTGCGCCCTTCACCGATCGTCACGCGATACCAGCGATTGACACCTTCGCCGCCGCCATCCGCGATTTTCGAGAATTGGGCCACGCCGTCTTCCAGTTCAACACCGCTCAGCAGCTTCTGGCGCATGCCTTCTTCAAGCTCGCCAAGAGTGCGGACTGCGTATTCGCGCTCGATACCGTAGCGCGGGTGCATCAGACGGTTCGCGAGGTCGCCCGACGTTGTAAACAACAACAGGCCTTCGGTATTGAAATCGAGTCGCCCTACGGCCAACCACTTACCGGCCTTCATGGTCGGCAGGCGATCAAAGACGGACGGGCGGCCTTCGGGGTCGCTGTGACTGACGATCTCGCCTGCAGGCTTGTGATAGACAAGCACGCGCGGCGGGCGCTTGGAGACTTTACGCGGGATCAGTTTGCCGTTGATGCGTACCTGGTCGGTGGGGAGAATGCGCTGGCCGATATGGGCCGGCTCGCCGTTGACCGATACGCGGCCGGCGATGATCAGCTCTTCCATGTCGCGGCGCGAACCGAGGCCAGCGTCGGCGAGCACCTTGTGCAGCTTCGGTGCGTCGTCTTCCGCGGTCAGGTCGCGGCGGACCGTCTTCTGTTGACCCGGTCGTCCGTTACGACGCCCATCGTCGTCACCGGCGGCATCAAACGCCTCGGACGTGACGAACGAAAAAACGTCGTCCGCCTCATTGGCTTTCCCATTCGGCTTTTGCTTCGGCGCGGCGCTGGACTGCTTGGCGCGCCCCTTCTGCGCCGGCTTGCCCTTCTGGCGATCGTCGCGCTTGCGTACGTTGGCGCGCTGCCCCTTCTCGGCATCTGCCGCAGTCTTTTCGGCTGGCTGTGCCTCAACGCCCTCCGAGGACGCCGCCGTCACTTTCACTGCGTCGTCGCCATTCTCTTCACGCGGCGCACGCGTACGTCGCAGACTGCGCGGGCCGCGCACACCGCGCTTGGCGGGCTTCTTTGTGCCTTGCTCCGCCTGGCCTTCGCCTGCGGTTGCATCGCCGCGAGGCTGCGCCTGTTCGTCTCCAGATTTGGCGCGGCTCGTGGACTCGGTGGCTATGACCACGTCGGAATCATTGTGGTTGGGCAGATTCATCATCGGATTCTTGATTATGCTGGCTCGGCGCCATGTTTTCCTGCTCGTCATCCGCGGGTGCGGGGGCGGCGGCGTCGGCATTGGCCTGTTCAGCGTCGGTGGAAACGGGTTCTTCGGGCCCGGTGTTCGGTTCAGACCCGGATTCATCGCCGGCGTTCTGCGTGATTTCTACAAAATTATTGTTCTCGGAGGCCACTGCAACGTCTTCCGCGAGCGTTTCCGCTGCCGCTTCGCCCTCCTCGGGCAATTCCTGCGCATCGACAAGCAGGTCCTGCTGCGCTTCCGCAGGCTGGTCCTGCGCAGCAAAATCGATTGCTGCCTGGTCCAGGTTTGCCTGCATTTCACCTTCCAGCGCCTGCAACTCCGGCAGCAAGCCGCCTTGTGCTCCTTCTTTCGACACATCCTGCAAAGGAGGCAGCTGTTCGAGCGAGGTCAGGCCGAGATCATCAAGGAATTGCCTGGTTGTGGCGAACAAGGCAGGACGCCCGGGCACATCGCGATGGCCAATCGCTTCGATCCAACCGCGGTCTTCGAGCATCTTGATCGTCTGCGAATTGACGGTGACGCCGCGAATTTCTTCAATGTCGCCGCGCGTGACGGGCTGGCGATAAGCGATGATGGCGAGGGTCTCAAGCGTTGCGCGCGTATACTTGGGCGGCTTTTCCGGATTGAGGCGCTCCAGGTACTTCTTCATTTCCGGCCTGCTCTGGAAGCGCCATCCAGTTGACAGGCTCACGATCTCGATGCCCTTGTCGGCCCAATCGTTGCGTAATTCTTCCAGCATCGACTTGATCGTATCGGCACCGACTTCTTCATCGGCTTCGCCGTTTTCCGCGTAGAGCTTCTTCATGTCGTTGATCGACAGCGGCTCATGGGCGCAAAGCAACGCGGTTTCGAGGACTTTCTTCGCCTCAATAGTGTTCATTTTTTTGCGTCTTGTTTTTTTCTAGCAAAATGCAGAAGTTATCGTCAACGGCAGGCATTCTGGATGCTGCTTTGTCAGAGAACCTGTTGATGCTATTTCCGACGCCTGATTTATTGGAGGTCTGATTTAGGCGGGAATTGATAAGACAAAAGACTTGGTTGCGGGGGCAGGATTTGAACCTGCGACCTTCGGGTTATGAGCCCGACGAGCTGCCAGACTGCTCCACCCCGCGTCTGGAAACGTCAATTATAACGTCCTTGGGCGGGTAACGCAAATGCAATCTTGCTTCCCCATGGAGTGATACACTTCGAATGGTCGTTTTCGTAACGGACACCCAGCATGTCCCGCCGCAGCATCCTTTCGCAACCACACAGATGCCCTTTCTATGAAATTCTGCTCAGAGTGCGCACACCCGGTTTCACTCCTCGTCCCTCCGGATGACAATCGGCCGCGGTACGTGTGCAGTCAGTGCGGGACAATCCACTACCAGAATCCGAAGATGGTGATCGGATCCATCCCCGTGTGGGAACGTGACGGGGAAACGCGGATCCTGCTGTGCAAGCGGGCCATCGAGCCGCGGTATGGATACTGGACGCTGCCGGCGGGGTTCATGGAAAACGATGAAACCACTACCGAAGCCGCCCTCCGCGAAACCTTTGAAGAAGCAGGCGCACGGGTGGAATTGCACGAGCTTTTTTCACTGCTCAATGTCCCTCACGTTCACCAGGTTCACTTGTTTTATCGCGCAACGCTGCTTGATCTCGACTACCAGGCAGGGACGGAAAGCCTCGAAGTGGAACTCTTCCTGCAGTCCGAAATTCCTTGGGAAGACATCGCATTCCCCACCGTGAGCCAGACACTGAAGTACTTCTTCGCCGACCTGGAAAGAATCAAAAACGAAGGCGGAGCCTACGGCTTCCATACCAGGGACCTCCGAAAACCGATGCGACCAGACAGATAAGCTCCCCGCCCCACTCCACAATCCACGCTGGCGAAAGAAACTATTTCCGCTCAACAAGGACTAAAGGTCCGAAGTGATCAGCGGCAGCCACCAACCCGCCTCGCAATTTCACGACATGCAGCCGTCGCCGCCTGCCCGGCCGGTGCCGCCAGCTCTGGCGATTCCGGTCAATCAACATTACGGACGGACGCCGTTCAGAGAAAGCAATGGGCTCATAGAGCGTTTGGCATTGGATGATCGTCTTGGTCGTCGTGTTGCTTGCCTTTGGAACCAAGAAACTGAGCAGCGCCGGCTCCGACCTCGGAAGCGCCATCAGGGAGTTCAAGAATGGATTGAAAGGCGACGACGCCAAGGCCCAATAAGAAATCCCCCTTCCGGACACGGCGGTGGCAATACAGAGATCCCCTCCTCACCTCACACTACCTCAGAAATTACCCCCCCGGCGAAACCAGCCGGGCCACCTCCCCCTACCCAAATCCCCTGCTGCTCTTCCGCAGCCAGCACGCCACAGCACCTCGAGTGCCGCCAATCCTCGCAGATAGACCTTCTGGCAACTTCGAAGCACCAGAGAACTGAATGCGGATACAAATTCTTACTGCATTTTGTCACCGACAGTAAGAAATAGCGGAACTTCGACAATTGATAGAAGTTCCCGAAATAAGAAAAAATAAAAACCTGCTTCCCCTAGCAGATTTCCTTGCGGAATGAGTTTTCCGGGCGTAATATTCCGCTCGGAAACAACAGTTAAAACGCAGCAACTTCTTTTAACTTCACGCTAAATTGCGATTATCCAATATTTCCGGTTAAGCAATCAAACGCACTTCCGGTAAACGAATTCAGGAATTTTCATCCACGTATTTAGCTGGTAGCGGATAGCTGCCGGTTGGGCGAAGCCTTGCCTTGAGAAATGTGAAGGCAGCCGTGGAGGGTCTGCGAAGACATCGCAGGAGATTTGAATATGAACAGATATGACGTCCGACTGTTCCGCAGCCTAGATCGAGGGCGGCTCTTGCGTCGGCAATCGAATTGCTTGAAACAGATCGCCCCCTATGCACTGAAGCTGCCTTACAGTGCCGCGCGGCGAGGCAGCATGATTGCTATACGAGGCTTTACACCTCCCGGCAATCCTTTCGACGACGTCACTACTGGCCTCGACTCATTACTACGGACCAGCACACGAAGCTCCGGGCTGCTTGCGCGCAGCGGCAGATCAGATCTTCGGCACCACCCGCCCCTCCTTTGCCCCGCCGATTAGGCAAGGAAGGAATTTTCCTCTCGTTTTTTGTAGTTACCACTGATGACACCGCCTCTTCTTTGAGGCGGCGGGGAAGTCACGTTCAAAATTTTTAGAAAGGCCACATAACCATGCACCGGTTATTCACTAAACACCCACCTTTTCACTACCGTCGCTCGTTTGCGGCGCTGTTCGCCGCCGGAGTCTGCCTGGCTCCGCAGGTAATGGCGCAGACAGCCAGTACGCAGGTCTCCTATGATGCGACCAACGTCTATTACAAGATTCCGTATTCGAGCACGACGAAATGGGTGCGCGTGTACCTCGACGCTGATCGAAATGCCTCAACCGGCTACCGCTTCGGTACCGTCGGTGCAGGTTACCTGGTTGAGAACGGCAATTTATATCGATATGCGGGTAACGGCGGCACCCACTGGGCTTGGACTTTTGTAAAAAAGGTCGGCTACACGGCTAGCGGTGGAACGGCCACTGTCACAGCAGCGCGAGCCGATCTTGGCTCGCCCACTAGCCTTGATTTGCAGACTCACACCGATCCGCCGTCTGCAACTTCGGCCAAGATCACCCAAATTTTTGCCGCCCCTCAGCCTACGGCAACCAGCGACGCGAGGAACGTCTACTACAAGATTCCGTATTCCAGTACGCCCACTTGGGTGCGCGTGTACCTCGACGCAGATCGAAATGCCTCAACCGGCTACCGCATCGGTACCGTCGGTGCAGGTTACCTGGTTGAGAACGGCCGCCTATACAAGTACTCCGGCACCGGCGGTACCAACTGGGCCTGGACATTCGTAAAGCAGGTCGGCTACACGCTCGGCAGCGGAGCGGCAAACGTGACTGTGGCACGCGCAGACCTCGGCTCTCCCGCCGGCATCAATGTGATTACCAAGACAGACCCACCGACAAACATTTCGGCAATGCTCAGCCAGGTTCTCTACGTGGCACCGGCTCCTGCACCGGCTCCTGCACCG
>Ga0196981_1000396_pt1 | contig 15188 bp, 18 predicted proteins | sample S3_2013CmetaG_FD_155462 | JGI IMG/M metagenome (GOLD analysis project Ga0196981, IMG submission 155462) | Soil microbial communities from Anza Borrego desert, Southern California, United States - S3_20-13C | ecosystem: Environmental > Terrestrial > Soil > Desert | place: USA: California... | reverse complement strand
TCCATCATGCTGGGCTGTGGCTCATATCTGCCCGAAAAAATCCTCACCAATGCCGATCTCGCGAAGATCGTCGATACGACCGATGAATGGATCGAGCAGCGCACAGGCATCAAGAAGCGCCATATGGCGGCAGCAGGCGAAAAGACCTCCGACATGGCGACGGCGGCCGCGAACAAGGCCCTTGCGATGGCGGGGCTGAAGGGCTCCGATATCGACGCCATCTTCCTTGCGACCACTACCCCAGACAATACCTTTCCGGCGACTGCCGTGACCGTGCAGGACAATATCGGCATGGGCGCGCGTGGCTTCGCGATGGATCTTCAGGCGGTATGTTCGGGTTTCATCTATGCGCTCGCGACCGCCGACAACTTCATCAAGGCGGGGCAGGTCAGCCGCGCGCTGGTGATCGGCGCGGAGCATTTCACCAACCTGCTCGACTGGACTGACCGCACCACCTGCGTGCTGTTCGGCGACGGGGCAGGGGCGGTCGTGCTGGAGGCCAGCAACGATGGCGCCGGCACCAAGGCCGATCGCGGCATCCTCTCCACCCATCTGCATTCGGAAGGCGCGCATCGCGGGCTTTTATATGTGGATGGCGGGCCTTCTTCGACCAAAACCACAGGCGTCGTGAAGATGAACGGCAAGGAAGTTTTCCGCCACGCCGTGACGCGCATGAGCGAGGCGATACTTGAAGCGATGCATGAGAACGATGTCGCGCCGTCCGAAGTGAAATGGCTCGTTCCACACCAGGCGAACAAACGCATCATCGACGCGACCGCCGAAAAACTGCACCTCTCGCCCGAGCAGGTTGTTGTGACGGTGAGCGAGCACGGCAATACCTCGGCCGCCTCCATCCCGCTCGCGCTCGCGACCGCCGTGAATGACGGCCGAATCCAGCGCGGCGACATGATTCTGATGGAAGCGATGGGCGGCGGACTGACCTGGGGCGCGGCGCTCGCGCGCTGGTAATCCACAGGCGCAAATAGCGCTTGCGACTCGGCTATTTCCTAAGAATTGCAGCTGAATCGGATAAGGGTTATTTACTGTAAAAATCTGATTCAACTCTTTGTATTGACTAATTAAATGTGAATCGATAGCGTAAGTCTTAACGGAGTTTGGGAGTGAATCGATGAGCAATCAGACCATCACACGCGCGGATCTCAGCCAGGCTGTTTACGAACAGGTTGGCCTCTCGAGGAATGAATCCGCGGATCTCGTGGAGACCGTCCTCGAAGAAGTCTGCAAAGCCCTGGAACGGGGGGAGATGGTCAAGATTTCCTCCTTCGGAACCTTCCAGGTCCGCAGCAAGCGCCAGCGCATCGGTCGCAACCCCAAGACGGGCGAGGAAGTGCCAATCCTGCCGCGCCGCGTCCTGACCTTCCGCGCCAGCAACGTGCTCAAGGAGCGTATCAACAAAGACTCCGGCGCCGCGGAATAATTTCCAACGCGCAGCCGTTATAATCCTGTTATCGAAGCAACAGTATTACCCGAGGACCATCCATAGATGACGACGAACAATAACTCTTCGTTCAAGCCCGAAGTGCAGCCCGGCGCAAGCCCTGATCAAGTCACCCAGAAAATCCCCAACCGCCGCCCGATGAAGCAAAAGCAGGCGGCCCAGAAATCGGCGGGCGCTTTCCGCACGATTTCGGAAGTCGCGGATGATCTCGGCGTCGAACAGCATGTGCTGCGCTTCTGGGAAACCAAGTTTTCGCAGATCAAGCCGCTCAAGCGCGGCGGCGGCCGCCGCTACTATCGTCCCGAGGACGTGGAATTGCTGAAGACGATCTATAACCTCCTTTACCAGGAAGGCTATACGATCAAGGGCGTGCAGAAACTCCTCTCCAACACGCGCGGCCAGCTGGGCCGCGGCGAGGACAGCATCTCGAAAGCCGTCCAGAAGAACAAGGCCGAGCTGCAATCCATGCTCGACGAGCTGAAATCGATGCGCAAGCTGATCGGGTAATTCCCGCCAGCCTTGTCGCTTAAAGAACCCCGGCCTTCGCGCCGGGGTTTTTTCTTGCCCCCTCTCCCGCCCTTGCGGGAGAGGGCGGGGGGAGAGGGTGCGCGAAGGAACGGGCCAGCGGGCCTATATCGGTTGAACATAAAGTCCCCACCCTCACCCCAACCCTCTCCCGCAAGGGCGGGAGAGGGGGATAAAGGGGGCGCTGCATTTGACAATCATCCGCACTCGCATTACCATATTCAAATCAATTCCGAAGACCGGCCCCACTCAAACCGTCAAGCCAGAACGCGACCGCGCGAGGAACGCCATGCTGTACGAAAAAGAATTCCGCCGCCTGAAAGAAATCTATCAAGCGCTGCCCGAGGCGCAGCGCGAAATCGTGGGCGTGATGGCCACGCTGCCGCCGCTCGCCGTCGTCATCTATGGCGCCGTGCTTGCGCCGCTTGGCCTGATCGGGATTGGCGGCATTATCACGCTCGCGGGCTTTGCGACGGCCGGCACCGCCGTCATGATGGCGCGCGCAACGGGCCTCGCGACAGCCGAAAGCGTCGCCGCGCTCGCAACCCGCATGGGGCGCGCGATCGACAGCGTGCTGACCGTTGCGCCATCATCGGCGCAGGAAATGCAGCCGACTGGCAGCAGCCCCGCGATCGCGGCCGCGCCGGTGTCTACGGCTACGATCACGATGCAGAGGCCGTTCAATACCGCTGCGCTGCGCACAGTCACCGCCGCCAACGACGCAAAGCCCAAACCCCCGAAAACCGCCGCCAAAGGCATCGGCGCCGGCAAATAACGCTGTTTTTCAACGGGAAACGCCGCCGTTCGGTACTGTTTGCAATCTTATGGGCAGTTTGTTATATTCCGCGCCTGTACCAGTACGTCGGACTGTAGCGCAGCCTGGTAGCGCACTTGCATGGGGTGCAAGGGGTCGAAGGTTCAAATCCTTTCAGTCCGACCATTTTTCTCCTAATTCGTTGTGCCTTATGTTCCGGTTTCAAGGAAGGCCGCATCCGTCACGCCCAATTCCTTCTCCGGTGCCATTGCTTCTCCATACACAACTTTGTTTTTATGATCCGGGCCCATCGTCGTGCCGCTATAGTCGCGCGCGACGCAGTGGGGCTTTACGCCATTGAGCCAGTGTTGGATGGAGAGAAAAACGCCGCCGCCTTTGCCGAAGACGCCGCCGTGCAAATGATCGGGGCGGACGCGGATCATGTGGCCGCGCAACTTGGCAGTTTTCAGGTGGTTGTTGTCTTCGGCAATGTCTTCCTCGAGGTTGGTGAATTTGCCGGAGTGGGAGAGGCGGTAATTGCCGCCGACATACACCTCGATGCTGTCGACATTCGGGTGGACATGCTCGGGGATGATCGTGCCTTCAGGCACGATGAACATCTGCACCTGGAACTGTCCGCTCCGATACATCAGGACGGAGGTGACGTTTTCAACCCGGTCGACCGCGCCATGGAACGGCACGGCGGCGAGGGCACCGGCATTCTGAAGATAGGAATGCGCAAATTTCTGAAGTTCGTCCATATTCATTTCCTCCGGGATATGCTTATTGCATAATATATCTGCTGCCGAAATAAAAGGGGTCTCCGCCATGTCCGACGAAAAACTCACCTAGATCGAAGAAACCCTCGCGCATCAGCAGCAGGAAATCGATGCACTCAACCGGATGGTGACGCGGCAGCGGGACGAGATTGATTTGCTGAAGAAGCAGGTGCGAAAGCTGCAGGGCGCGGTGTCGGAAGTGACGGAGAACCAGACCGCTTCCGCCGCCGAGCAGGCGGCGCGCGACAAGCCGCCGCATTATTGATCATCGCAGTCCCGGTTACTTCTTCCCGCGCAGCCGGCGGCGGTTGGCTTTCACGGCGCGGGCATAGGGCTTGAGCGCGGCGGCGAGATGTTCCAGCTGCGCGTCAAGCACAGCGGTCGCGTCGGCGGCGCCTTTGGGCGACGCGAATAGGATCGGCATCGCGCCGAAGCCCGAGCGGTTAAGCGCGAAGGCGAGGCCGATGCCGGCCGCGAATTTTTCCTGCCACATGCGCGTGATCTCGGCGATATCATAGGGCGTTTCGCCGCGGGCGGATTTCGCCAGCATGTTTATGCGGTGATTGATGACTTCGCCCGCGCCCAGCATCATCTGCCCCGCATCCATCCACAACGAAAACCCGCGCATGAAAATGCCGGCGCTGGAAGCGCGGCGCTTACGGGAGAGGCCGGAGCGGCGGGTTTTGCGTGGCATAGTAATCCGGCCTTCCGAGTATTTTGGGTATGAAAGTTAATTGCACCGCGTTATAGCGACTTCTTAAAAGGCATAACGGGAATTAGATGCATTTGCTTGTAAAAACAGGGGGCGTGCTAAAGATGCCTTTTGCCTTTGACATAAATAGGTAGGTCAACTATAAATGTCCTATAACCAAGGAGCTCGCGCATGCCCGATAAATTCGTGAAGGATAACGACTATACCTTAAGCGTCATCCAGAATGTGGCCGGCGGCACGCTGACGCGGCAATTCAATTTCGCGGCGGAGCAGGTAACGACGCTCTATGAACGCAAGGCCGAAATGTCGCATTCGCTCGGCGAATACAGCACGGGCAAGGCGACGGCGGTATCGGTCGCGCTTGCCACGCAGATGGCGATCCAGAAATTCTCCGACCTCGACAGCACCGCGGAGGTCGATCTCCTGCGCGCGAAGCTGGTGGAGATGGGCGGCAAGATCCCTTCGGCCAGCGGCGGAAAGCCCAAACTGACTGCGCCCGGCGGCTAGCCCGCGCATTGACATCCGGAAAATGCTCTCGTAAACGGGGATCATTCAATTTTGAAAGGTCCGGTTATGAAGATCATTAAAGAGTGCCAAGATTCCACGTTCTACCCCAAGGGCAAGCCGCCCGTCACCACGACCTATGTCCACCTGACCGCCGAGCAGCCGAGCATGGGGCTCAAGACGCTGACCGAGCTTTTCAACGAAGCCAAAAAAGATTTCCCCACCCTGCGCGAGGAAGACGTAACCGTCTCCCGCTCTCAGCCGCTGACCGGCATCAGCAAGATGATGGCGGCGGCCGCGGGCCCTGTGAGTTTTGATTCCATCGGCTTCGAAGCACCCTCCGCGCCGCCCGCAAGCTACAAGCGCCTCCGCCCCACCGGCTTCGCGCAAGGCTGATCGCCGTGACGCCGCGCGACAAGCAGCGCGTGCGTGACGCGTTCCAGAAAGCCTTCGACCGCGACCCGGTCGCGGCCGACCTGCCGATCGCAGGCTGGCAGGGCCGCGAAGGCGTCGCGCATACCAGCCGCGAGCTGTTCACGCTTGCGACATCGAGCGAGGAATTCTTCGATCGCCTCGAGCAGAAAATCGAAGCAGGCGAGGGGACGTTCGAAACTTTCCTCAAGGAATTCGAAAACACCCGCATGCCCGTGGCTGACCGAAAGGCGCGAAGGGCAGGACGGACGCCTTAGAGAATGTTGCCCCCGCAGACTTGGTTACATAACTGCGCATAACTCATCCTTAACCTTGCTCTTCGTATACTGGCCTCTTGTTTCATGACGCGAGGGTAATATGCGTAAATTTTTTCCTTTCTTGGTTCTTCCGTCACTCTTGTTAATGTCGGTGACCGCCTCTTATGCACAGGAAAATGGTCAGGATGAATTCAGCGGGTTTCGCGACAAACTGAACGCATCGAAACAGATAAACCTTGATGCGCCGGGGCAAGACCCCCTTGCTAATTTGGATGCTCCAGGTGGCGCGTCTCCCGCCACGATGACGCCCTCCCCTGACGAAGAGCTGACTCCGGAGGAGTATCTTGCCAACGCGAATAACGGCGACCCCGCAGCGATGATTGAGCTTGCCGTACGTTATCGCGAAGGGTCGGACGGGTTGCCCAAAAACGACGTTCAGGCGATGAAGTGGTATCAGCTCGCGTATCAAGTGCTTACAAATATTACGGATCCCAGCTCCTCGAACGCCGGTCTCTTGGAGGAGGCGCGCAAGTGGCGCGCGTCGATGCGTCAATCGATGTCCCGTGCAGAACTGGACGAAACGACGGCTTTAGTTACGGCCTGGCGTCCTTCAAAGGGCGAAGGCGAGGCTTCCGCCACCGGCGCATTGCTCTTCGACGGCATGCTGATGGCCGAAAGTGAAATTACCTCCGTCACTGTATATTCCGACCGTGCAGTGGTGACCCGCCGCGCCGCCGTGAATGTTCCAAAAGGTGCCCAGACAGTCGTCTTTCGCAATTTGCCTCTCGGTGTAAACTCTGAAAACCTGCGCGCCGAAGGGAAAGCCGAAGGCGTGGTAATGCTCGGCGCTGTCACGCTGAAACCCGTTTCTACGCGGACGCCCGGCACGAAACCGACCCAGGATATCGGGGGAAAGCTCGAAGAGCTCGCGGATAAACAACTGGCGCTGGACGCGCAGCGCAGCGCGCTCGGGCAGAAGAAAGATTTCCTGGATAAACTGATCGCACAGGCAACCGCCCTTCCGGCGGACAGGTCGGGGAAAACGCCTTCCCTGCCGATCGAACAGTGGTCGGCCGTTACTGCACGTGTTTACGATGAAATGGCGTCAATCTCCAAGGCTCTCCTCGAAAACAGTCTGCGCAACCGAGCGATCGAGCGCGAACGTCAGGCTCTCAATGCCGCGCCGGCCAAGCGCGAGCGCGGCAGGGTTATCGACAGCACGGCCGTACTCATTCCGGTGAATTCCGAGGAGGCGACGAAGCTCACTCTCGACCTGACATACCAAGTCGGGAACGCCACTTGGCAGCCTGTCTATGACGCGCGACTAGACGCCAAAGGCAAGCTTGAACTTATTCAGTTCGCTAATGTGCGCCAGAAGACCGGGGAGGATTGGCGCAACGTCGAGCTAACCCTGTCAACAGCGCGTCCTCAAAGGCTTGGGGGGATACCGGAACTCTCGCCGCGCTGGCTCACGGCATTTGAAACACCCGATTATTCGATGGGTAGCGCTGGTAACAGCGCCATTGCAGCCGGCGCTTCACTAAGTAACAAAGTAGGCAAAGGTGTGGACGACGAAGTTTATCGCAAGGCAATCGAGGCAGAAAACCGCCGGAAGGCCGAAGAAGCGATGCGCAGCGGTTGGTCTGTAGTGCCGACGCCTATCGGGTCGTCACAGACCGAGAATCTAAGCATACCGCCTGGTCAGACAGTGCCATCCGCAGATCCGCTTGCCGAGTGGCGCCAGAAAGCTGAAGCACGCCGGCTATCCGTTGATGCCGTCGTCACGCCGGCGCTGATCAACACCGGCGGATTTGTCAGTGAATATAAAATCATCGCGCCGGCTCGCGTACTTTCCGACGCGACGGATGTCAAAGTCCTGATCGGGAAATTCCTGGCAGATACGGAGATGCAGGTTCAGATCGTTCCCCAATGGTCGACGGAAGCTTTTACCATCGCGCAGATCAACCTTAAGGGCGACTCGCCGTTGTTGCCGGGAAAGGTCAACCTGTTCCGCGAAGACGCCTATATCGGCCAGACGACTGTGCCGCTGCTGCGTCCGGGTGAAGCGTACGGACTCTCATTCGGCGTCGATGACCAGGTTTCGGTGAAGCGCGACACGGTACAGAACCAGAGCAAGGAGCAGGGAGTTATTGCGCGTGACAACGTTGTTGAACGGCAGTTCATCACGACTGTGCAAAACCTGCACCCGTCCCCGATCAAGCTCGTAGTGAAGGAGGCAATACCCGTCTCGCAGACAGAGAAGATCAACATTGCTCTACAGCAATCTACAACGGCCGGCTACAAAATGGATTCCGAGAATGTTCGTGGCGTGATGAGCTGGAACCTTGACCTCCAGCCGAAGGAGAAAACCGAGGTGAAGGTCGGCTGGTCTGTCACCTGGCCCAAGGATCACACATTAAACGGCCTTTAGGCGGAACGGGTGTGATACGCACAGGTTAGGTTAGCGATGCATTCCCCCATGGAGTTGTTATGACGGCTATCTTTATTTATGTCACTGCACCAAGCGAGATCGAGGCGAAGGCGATTGCGGATGCGGTGGTTCAGGACCGGCTTGCGGCATGCGCCAACATGATTCCGGGTATAAAATCGATCTATCACTGGAAGGGCAAGATCGAGGAAGCGCAGGAGACAGTCATCATCTTCAAGACCAGGGCGTCTTTATTTCAGGCTGTCGAAGCGCGCGTGAAAGAGCTGCATAAATTTGCAACTCCCTGCATCGTCGCGCTGCCGGTCGTGACGGGCAGCGCCGCCTACCTCGACTGGATCATGGACGAAACAAAGCCCTGATCAGCGCGTGACGGTAAAGAACAGGCCGCAGTCCTTGGACGTGGATGCTTCCAGGTAACTGTTGCCATCGGTTCCGAAACAGCTCGCCGACGTACCATAGGCGTGCACCCGGCCCGTAGCCGGTTTTCCATCGTCCATTTTTCTGTCAATTCTGGCCGCATGTGCGGGCGATAAAACCTGCTGCCCGGCGGTGGTCATGTCGGCCGCCGACGCGGTCGGTGACTGCACAAGCACCATCACAAGACCGCTGGGTCCGATGTCCGAAGTGGACGAAGACGACCCGCCGCCGCCATTGCCGCCGTTACAGGCATTGACGTTACCGCTGTTATTGCAGCCAGTCGTGTTGCCGCTGTTGCCGGAAGTGCCCGCCGCACCATTATTCCCGCCCCCGTTTCCATTTCCGTTTCCGTTTCCGCCGCCATTGCCATTGCCGCTGTTTCCACCGCCGCCGCCCGAGCCGGATGTGCCCGAAAAGCCCTGCCCGGGTGTTGGCAAACCATTTGCGTGTCCAACGACAAAGCCGCCGCCTATTTTTCCTTCCGGGTTGGTCTCGCCCCAGGCTGAGCGACCGCCTGCCAGTATGGAATCATTGACGCCTGAAATCAGGTTGGCGCGGACCAGGTGTGCCCAGTAGAGCGAGGCTTCGGCGGCCTCTGTGGAAGCGGGCAGCGTCAAAGTCGCAGGAGTCTGGCTGGCCCAGGCCGCCGCCCAGGTGGGACTCCCGACCTGGAAGTTTCCCGCAGTGGCGCGCAGCGGGTCGCAATTGGTCGTGCAGGAAGGCAAACGGGCTGATGCGTTATGCATGTCTCCGGGAAGTGCATTATAAGTGTCATAAAAGGTCAGGGTGGCGGCTTCATAGGATTTGGTCTGGGCAATCGTGGCGGAGATCTGCGCGTTTGTGCGCATCTCCTGACCCTTGAGAACCCCGCCGATTAGAAGCCCGATGATCGTCATGACGATTGCAAGTTCGACCAGCGTAAATCCGGAATGCGCTGGAGGGATGCGCCTGTCACAGGTTGCCATGCTAAAACCTCTTTGTCGGCATAATTCATTATGCAACAGATGCGGTTAACTTTTCTTTGCCGTGAATCCTTTAAAGATTCATGGGTAATTAAGGTATTATTTCAACCGGTTAGGCTTTTGGTACGTTAATACCGCGAGAATAAGTGTCTGAAAAACAAGATATTTTAAAAAGTTGTTGACGGGCGCGAGGGAATGCCCCATATATCTTCCACTATTTTGAAAAACCAAGCTGGAAGAAAACAATGAAATCCTATGTAGCAAAGCCGTCGGAAATTGAGAAGAAATGGCTTCTCATCGACGCAGAGGGCCTCGTTCTCGGCCGTCTCGCGAGCCTCGTCGCGCTGCGCCTGCGCGGCAAGCACAAGCCCATGTTCACCCCGAACATCGATTGCGGCGACAACGTGATCATCATCAATGCCGAAAAAGTCAAACTGACGGGCAAAAAAGCCAAGTTCGACATCTTTTACTGGCACACCGGTTTCCCCGGCGGGATCAAGGGCCTCTCGAAGGGCCAGATCCTCGAAGGCAAATTCCCCGGCCGCGTCATCCAGAACGCCGTCCGCCGCATGATGCCGAAGGACAGCCCGCTTGCGCGCCAGCAACTGACCTGCCTGCGCGTTTATGCCGGCGCTGCGCATCCGCATGAAGCACAGAAGCCCGAAGTCGTTGACATCGCGGCGATGAACCCGAAAAACAAAAGGTAATTGATCCATGGCCACGAAGAAAAACCTCTCCGATCTTAAAGAAGCCGTCGCCGAGCAGGCGGGCGCTTCCACGGGCCAGATTGCCGCGAAAGAACGCGTGCAGACGCTGGACAAAAAAGGCCGCGCCTATGGCACCGGTCGCCGCAAAGACGCGGTCGCCCGCGTCTGGGTCAGCCGCGGCAACGGCAAGATCACCGTCAACGGTCGCGATATCGCGGTGTATTTCGCCCGCGGCACGCAGCGCCTCGTCATCAACCAGCCGTTCGAAGTCGCGGCGCGCATCGGCCAGTTCGATGTCAACGTCGTCGTCTCCGGCGGCGGCCTCACCGGCCAGGCCGGCGCGGTCCGTCACGGCATCAGCCGCGCGCTGGTTCACTTTGAACCCGCCCTGCACGTGCCGCTGAAGCAGGCAGGCTTCCTGACCCGCGACAGCCGCGTGGTCGAGCGTAAAAAGTACGGCCGCCATAAGGCACGTAAAGGCACCCAGTGGGTCAAGCGTTAAGCTTTACCTGCGGCACCAAGACAAGAAGAAGCGCCCGGTTTTCCGGGCGCTTTTTTCTTGGCGGGGTAGGGTGGGCGGCGTATCCTTATGGCAATGTCTGACATACCGAACAAAGCCGCGCTGGATTACTTCAACGACAGGGCTGATGCCCTGGCGGCGCAGTACAATGCGCTGGACCGCGCGAAGGTGCATGCCGACCTCCTCGAAAACATGCCGGCAGGCGAAGCCCTTCAGGTCCTCGATATCGGCGCGGGGTCCGGCGCTGATGCCGCGTTGTTCGCCCGCCTGGGACACCATGTTGTCGCTGCAGAACCTGCGGACAAACTGCGCGCGCTCGGCGAAAAGATTTTTGATGATAACAGGATAGAGTGGAATGCTGATGTTCTGCCTGAGTTGCAGATGTCGTCCCTGCGCGCACCCTTCGATATCATTACCGCGACCGGCGTTCTTCAGTATATGGATGAAGAAGCGCGCGCCAAGTCTTTGAAAAAGATATTCTCGCTCGTCGCGCCTGGCGGCATTGTGGAAATTCAATATCCAACACCATCCTCGCGGGAACATCAGTTCACGATCCGGCCGGATGAGATGAGGGATATTGTTCGCGCATACAATGAAGCCTCCCCGGCAAACCCCCAGTTTGACGTGATCATCGACAAGTCCGTGCCGGATCATACAGGGCGCAAGGCCTTGGACGGCTCCGACCTGTTTTTCAAAACCATGTTGTTGCGCCGGATCCGCCAGCCGCAAAATAATTCGCAAATACAGCAACATGGCTGTTGATGAAATTATGGTGCTGTTGCACACTGTTTCTTGCAGCTATCAAGCTGATTCAAAATAAAGATTCAGGGGCTCCCCAGATGCGTTTTACAAAATCCGTCCTCACTCTTCTCGCGGTCGCAGCCCTGTCGAGCTGCACGAACACTTATCATGGCGCGCGCGAAAACGTGAAAGACAACTTCCGCTGGCTACACGGCAAGCCGTCGCATATGGCAAAGCATTGGGGTCCGGCGCCGACGGGTTATTCCGGCCAGAATATCCACAACGTGATGCTCCTGAAGCCTGCCGACAAATACCTGCCCACCTGGCACACTTGGCATATCTATAACAAGCCGCTGCCGCCCGGCGCGGACGGCGTCGTGGTGGTCGAGAGCACCCGCACCTATACCGTGACAGACCCGGGCACCGACACCGGCGTCGGATACCCGCAGCAGGGTTACGGGCAGGTTGTGCAGGAAATCTATTTCAGCCATGGCTCGTCCCGGATTGGCAGCAACGATCGCGCGCAGCTCCAGCAGTTCGCCGACAGCATCAAGGGCTCGGAAAACGCGGTTGCACTGACCGTGGTCGGTCACGCTTCCACCCGCGTCGATGGCGTCACCGATCCCATCCGCCGCAAGGAAATCAATTTCGAAATGGCGCAGAAGCGGGCCAATGCCGTGACCGGTATCCTGAAACAGTCTGGCGTCACGCCGGCCTGGATTGAGGCGATCTCGCGCGGTGATGAAGAGCCGAACATGAACCCCGGCGACAAGTCGCAGGAAGCGGCCGACCGCCGCGCCGAACTCTACATGAACGGCCAGCAGCAGTAACGCTGCCTGCCGCCGCCCGGCGCTGCCGGAGAACACATAACGCGAAACAACCCTTCTTACCGGAAGGGTTGTTTCAATTCTAAAGGCCCGAGATATGTCCCAGCCCCTCAAAATCGGCATCGCAGGTCTCGGCAATGTGGGGGCAAGCGTCTTCCGCCTGCTCGCCGACAACGCGCAGCTGCTCCGCGACCGCACCGGTTGCGATATCCGAGTGACGGCGGTATCGGCGCGCACGCGCGGCAAGAACCGCGATATCGACCTCTCCTCCGTCGCCTGGCACGACAATCCTGTCGCCGTTGCCAGTAATCCGGATGTCGATGTGGTGGTGGAACTGATCGGCGGGGCGGATGGCGCTGCGCACGAAGTTGTCAAAACCGCGCTGTCCCTCAACAAGCCTGTCGTCACAGCCAACAAGGCGTTGCTTGGTAAGCGGGGCGCCGAAATCCTCAGCCTTCTGAAGGCCAGCACGGGGACGCTCTCTTTCGAGGCGGCGGTCGCGGGCGGCATTCCGATCATCAAGGCGCTGCGCGAGGGCCTCGCTGCCAATAATATCAACGGCGTATACGGCATCCTGAACGGCACCTGCAACTTTATCCTCTCGGACATGTCGCGCACGGGCCGCGCCTTCGGCGATGTTCTCAAGGAAGCGCAGGACAAGGGCTATGCGGAGGCGGATCCGTCCTTCGATATCGACGGCGTCGATGCGGCGCATAAACTTTCCATCCTCTCCGGCCTCGCCTTCGGCTGTGTGCCGGATGTCGAGCACATCGAGATCCGCGGCATCCGCAAGATCACCGCGCTCGACATCGCCTTCGCCGCCGATCTCGGCTTCAAGATCAAGCTGCTCGGCATCGCGCGCCGCACCGCGCGCGGCATCGAACAGTCCGTCGAGCCATGCCTCGTGCCCAAGGATTCCCCGATCGCGGCTGTCGAAGGCCCGCTGAACGCGGTCTATGTCGACGGAGATTTTGTGGGCAAGGTGCTGCTGATGGGGGCAGGGGCGGGCGGCAACGCCACCGCCTCCGCCGTGGTTTCCGACATCGTCGACATCGCGCGCGGGCGCGCATTGCCGCTGATGGGCATGGACGCCGGCAAGATCGGCCCGCTGAAATCGGCAAATATCCGTGAAAGAATAGGGTCTTATTACGTCAGGCTCATGGTGCTTGACCAGCCCGGCGTTATCGCCGATATTTCCGCCATCCTGAGAGACCATAAAGTATCGCTCGAATCCGTCCTGCAGCGTGGCCGCGATCCGCACCAGGCCGTGCCGGTCATCCTGACGACCCACGACACGACAGAGGAAAGCATCCAGCAGGTGGCAGCCGAAATCGGCCGCCTGAAAACATCGGTCGAGCCGCCATACCTGATGCGGATCGAGGAATTCAAGAGCTAGGAGGACAGCATGTCGAAGCCTTCACTCAAAACTGTTTCCGACAATGGAGAAGTCCGCGTGAACGAGAAGCTGACCATGGACCGGAACCTCGCGCTCGAGCTTGTGCGCGTGACCGAAGCTGCTGCGCTCTCCGCGTCCTTGCTCATGGGCCGGGGCGACGAGAAAGCGGCCGACCAGGCCGCCGTGGACGCCATGCGCCGCGCGCTCAATACCATGCATATCGACGGCACGGTGGTGATCGGCGAAGGGGAGCGCGACGAAGCCCCTATGCTTTATATCGGCGAGAAAGTCGGCGCTGGCGACGGGCCGGAGCTTGATATCGCGCTTGACCCGCTGGAGGGCACCACCATCACGGCGAAGGGCGGGCCGAACGCGCTTGCCGTTGTCGCGATGGCCGAGAAGGGCGGATTTCTAAACGCGCCCGATGTTTACATGGAAAAAATCGCGATCGGCCCGACGGGCCTCGCGCATGACATCATCGACCTGGACGAGTCACCGCAGAAAAACCTGCGCGAACTGGCCAAATGGAAACGCTCCGATGTGTCGGACATCGTCGCCTGCATCCTTGACCGTCCGCGCCACGAAGAACTGATCGCAAAGGTTCGCGAAGCGGGCGCGCGCATCATGCTGATCTCCGATGGCGATGTTTCAGGCGTGATTGCGACCTCCCAGCCCGATAGCGGGGTCGATATTTACTTTGGCGCCGGCGGCGCGCCGGAGGGCGTCCTTGCCGCGGCGGCGCTTCGCTGCATCGGCGGTTTCATGCAGGGCCGCCTGCTGTTCCGGAACGACGACGAAAAGGCGCGCGCCGCCCGCTGGGGCGTGACCGACCTCAACCGCAAATACGGGCTGCTCGATCTTGCGAGCGGCGATGTCATGTTCGCGGCGACCGGCGTCACCGACGGCCCCATGCTGAAAGGCGTGCGCCGCCATTCCGGCGGGGCCTTCACGAACTCTGTCATCATGCGCTCGAAGACCGGCACGGTCCGCCGCATCGAAGCCACGCATAACTTCACCCTCAAAGGCGGTTTCAGGTAATGACCTTGGTCAAACCGGCAGCGCAGTTTCTTGAAAAGGCCGGCGTACCAAATGCGCCGCTCCAGCAGCCTGCCGTTTTGTCCGTCGAAAAATCGGTGCTCGGCAAGCGCTGGAGCTTCGCGCAGACCGATGACCGCCTCGCCGCCGGCATCGCGCAGGCGCATGACCTGCCCGAGATGGTCAGCCGCATCCTCGTCTCCCGCGGCGTCGGTTTCGAGGGGGTCGAGGAGTTTCTGAACCCGACGCTGAAAGCGCAGCTTCCCGATCCGTCCACCCTGCAGGACATGGACAAGGCGGCGGAACGTATCGCCTCCGCCATCATGACCGGCGAGAAGGTCGCGGTGTTCGGCGACTACGATGTCGACGGCGCGACATCTTCCGCCCTGCTCAAGCGCTTCTTCCGCGCGCAGGGCCGCGATATCACCGTGTATATTCCCGACCGTATCACAGAAGGCTATGGCCCCAACGCGCCCGCGCTGCTGCGCCTGCAAAGCGAGGGCATCCGCCTGCTGCTTACGGTCGATTGCGGCATCACGGCATTCGAGCCGCTGGCGATTGGCGCGGCGGCCGGCCTTGATATCATCGTTCTCGACCATCACCGCGCGGAGCCGCAGCTGCCGCCGGTGCATGCCGTCGTCAACCCGAACCGCCTCGACGACACGAGCGGGCAGGGGCACATGGCAGCGGTCGGCGTCACCTTCCTGACCAT
>Ga0196981_1000395_pt1 | contig 15401 bp, 31 predicted proteins | sample S3_2013CmetaG_FD_155462 | JGI IMG/M metagenome (GOLD analysis project Ga0196981, IMG submission 155462) | Soil microbial communities from Anza Borrego desert, Southern California, United States - S3_20-13C | ecosystem: Environmental > Terrestrial > Soil > Desert | place: USA: California... | reverse complement strand
GGACGAACGCGCGACGCGCGAGACGTGGTCGTACCTGACGCCCGACGAGCAGATCGCGCTCGCGAAGTGCGAGGGGATCTCCGAGGCGAACCGGCTCACGATGCTGTTCGCGCTCTACACCGGCGTAAGACAAGGGGAACAATTCCACGGCCTGCTATCGGATCTCCACGTCGACGGCGACGCACCGCACTTCTTCGTCCGATTCGGGTCCAAAAATAAGCCTCCAAAATCAGGGAAGACGCGCACGGTGTACTTGAACGGCAAGGCGCTCGCGGTCGCGAAGCGCTGGCTCGAGGTGCTGCCGACGTACTGCCGGCACAACCCTGAGGGGCTCATCTTCCCGACGTCCCGAGGAGCGCGCCGCGGAGTCGGTAAGCCACTAGGTCGCGCGAAGGTCCGCGGCAAGAACCTCTGCGCGTGGGCGGAGGCGAAGAAGGCCGCCGGTATCACGCGCCGGTTCCGGTGGCATGACTTGCGCCATAGCACCGCGAGCTCGCTCATCGCGGGGTGGTGGGATCGCAAGTGGTCAATCCGCGAGGTGCAGGAGATGCTCGGGCACTCAAGCATCCAGATCACCGAGCGCTACGCGCATCTCGATCGCGACGTCCTGCGAGAGGCGGCCGCCGCGACCGGCGTGACCGTCGACACGACCCTCGCGGAAGACGTCCCTGTCGCTTGCGCGATCGTGACGCTCTCGATCTGGGCGCGCTTCGTCACGTGGCTGCGTTTGCTGTTCGGAGGTGCGTCGTGAGCGACGAGAACATCATGTTCGATGAGTGGATCCGGCGCGTCGTCACCAACCCACCGCGCGATGGCGTCGTCCGGATCGTGTTCGTTCCGCGCACGCGGTGGCGTCGATTCATTGCGTGGGTGTGCAGGCTCTTCGGAGGTGCATCGTGACGAAGCCTCGGCAGATCGAAACAAGTGCCGACGCACAAACATCAACTCCTATTGAAGGTTCGTGCACCGAACCGATGCAGGTTTGTGCCGCGGGTGGCGACAAGCTGCATTCATCGGATGCACCAGAAACCGTGCAATCGAGCGCCGAATGCACGCGTAATGCTCCGTTGCCGTCGGACGCGCACGTTACGGAATCCGTAACGGCGGGCGTGCGAAACCCACGCTCCGACGATCCGCCTGGAATGTGCGGCGAATGTGGCGTCCGTCCCGTTGTCTGGATCGGTCTCTGCGCGGCCGAGGAATGCCTGCGGGCCACCGACAACGCGATGTGCGAGTCGTGCGAGACGCGCCCCGCGTCGAAGTGGTGCAACGGCTGCATCGTCGCGGACTACCAGGCGGCGTGCGGCTGCGCGAAGTGCGTGGTGCGGGACACCAATGATGATCAGACTTCAGGGATCTCGGGAGACACGGCCCGAGATGCTAGCCACGCGCCGGCCCGTGGCCCTGGAGAGGCCGGCACCCAACGCCCCAGCGATGCGACCCCCACGGACGAGGGCTACGTCGACCCGTCGATCTGCAACTTGGGCACCGTCGGCTGCACCAAGAAGCATCTCGAAGACGGCCCGTGTCGAGTCCCAGCCGAAGATCCGACGTGCTTGCACGACCGGCACGTGTCCGGCCCGCTCGACTACTGCACGCAGTGCGGGTCGATCGTTCCGAAAGCGCAGCCTTCGGCCAACGATGACGATCCGTCGCCGTGGCAGCCGCTCCTCGATGCGCTGATCAAGGCTTACTACGACTGCGGCGGGACTCCGTTCGACCAGAGCGTGATGCGGTTCGACCTGGATCGTCTCGCGCGTCAGGCGTTCGACTCCGGTCGGCAAGTCAGAGAGAGGGCGACAGATCAGGACGAGGTGCAACGGCTCCGCGACGAGAACGAGAAGCTTCGCGAGGTCGCTCAGGAGGCACGCGAAGTCCTTGGGCTCTGCGGTCAGCGGCAGTTCGGCGCGCCCGAAGACGCCGAGGTTAAGGCGATCGGCAAGCGGCTCGGCTTCGGTGCACTGATGTATGCAGCGTCGAAGGGCTGGCGCGAGTGCCTCGCCGAAGACGGCTGGCCCGCGGGCGGGGAGTTCATGGTCGGACCATGCCGAGCGACCGTCGAGCGCGCGCTGCGTCTGCTCGATGACGCGTTGAAGGAGGGCACGTGAACGAGGACGCGATGGTCACCGAAGTCTTTACCGACAACTGCTTCGACGTCGCCTCGCGCATCGTCGGCGTCGTCGTTCAGAAGTGGGTGCCGCACTTCAAGGAGAGCATGAAGGACAAGGCGGATCACTACGTCCGCGGCTGTCTCGGGATGGCGCTGCTCACCGTTGCTGTCTCGCAGCTCCGTCTCGTCGGCATCAAGAAAGAGGACGCCGCCGAGATGTTCTCCGAGGAGTGGGACGGCTGGAACGACGACGCGTCGCCTAGCTCGGGCGACTCCGAGAAGGGAGCCAAGTCACAATGATGTCGCCCGACGACGCGCGCTTTCGGGTCTGCGTTCCGAAGAACATGCCGGAACACGGCTGGCCGGTCTTCCCGGACTTCGATCGCTACCCCGACCTGCGCGATGCACCGCCCGCGTGGTGGCACTGGTATCGGATCGAGCCGTACGGACCGAGCGGCGGCCGAGTGATCGAGGTGGCCGGCGACATTCGCTGCGACGCGAGCGATCCGCTGGGTGTGCATGCCTCCTGCCCGATTCAGGTGGTGAGGACGGTCATGCTCGGCAGCTTCGAGGCCGCCCGCGCTGCGTTCCGGCTGCTCACGGGCAAGTGCCTTTGCACGGCCAAGGCGATCCCGGAGGGCGGCAAATGAGCGGTGAGAAGCGCATGTACCAGATCACTTCGTTCGACTCCGTGAGCGCGCGCCACGCGGTCTACCAGCGGGAGCTCGAGCGCCTCGCGACCGAGTGCGAGGAGCACCTGGACCTGCTCGCGGAGGCGAAGCCCGACAGCGTACGTCTGCACGCAGATCGAAAAGGCGCTCGCTCGGGTCTACGCGGCCGGGCGGGTCTCGACCCAAGACAAGGAGAAGACGTAGATGATGTTCTCGAAGCGGGCCGGGAAGCCCCGTTGCCCTTGCTGCTCGACGCCTGGACCGATCGTCGCAGGCTGCGCGAAGTGTGGCGCGACGCGGTTCGTCGGCCCAGAGATCTACGAGGAGGGTCGGCCGCCGTTCCTCTGCGAGCGTTGCTCCTCTCATGACCGGGGCAAGCCGTGAAGAAGCTTCGTGTACCGCACACGGTTTGGATGGCCTTCTGTCGGACGTGCGGCTCGTGGCTCGACGAGGACACGTCGGCGGAGGCGGCGAAGGATCTCGCACGCGAGGAGCACCCTGAGCACTTCGAGCACGATGAGTACAACCAACCGCACGACGTGCGGGTCATCCCGTTCGTGCGTCAGCCGCTGTACCGATGGGAGCGGGTGACCCCACGTGCGAAGGAGAAAGCGAAGTGATGTGGGCTCTCATTGTCTGTCTGGCCGCGACATTCATTTCCGGACTGTGCATCGGCTGCGTCATCGGCATCGACTACGCGAGGTCGCGATGAAGATCCATACGATGGGTGACGGTCTTTTCGAGGACGCAGTGGAGGCCGTCGAGGGGAAGCCATGCCTTCTGCTCGTGGCGGACTCGCGTGAGGAGCTGAGCGCCGCGTTGGAAGGCATCGGCATCCATGACGACGTAACGGTGATCCGGCGACCGGCGCCGCATGTGATGACGGTCAGTCGACCGTCGCCAGTCTCGGTCGGCAAATGTCCACCGGACGTCGGCGTCCTGAGGGACTCCCCGCAGGGCCGAGCACTCATCGAGAGCATCCAGAGCAAGCGTGACGAGGTCCACGCACTTCTGAGCGACGATCCGCTTTGCTGCATCCACGGCAAGTTTCATCGCGAGCCGTGCCCGGACTGCGAGCGCGAAGAATGACGTGGATGACGAAGGTGCCCGACAATCCGAAGTTGCCGCCGAACCGAACGAGCCACTTCGTGATCGATGGTGAGCGCTCGATCTGTTCGACGATCACGTGGAACGACGGGCCCGCGCTCTCGCCCTTCAAGTCGACGTTCAAGGATCGGCACCCGGACGCGCATCTCTGCCGGATGTGTCGCATGGCGCTGAGTCAGCAGATGCATCCCGCGGCGAAGGAGCGTTGCACCTGCGGCCTCTGCCGCGTCAAACCGGGCACCCTCGTCGGTGCCCAACGGACACCACAAGACCGAGGCACTACGAAATGAGCGACGTGCGTCCGCCCGACTCCGAGCCCGCGGGTCCCACCGTGGTCGTCAACGGCATCCGCCAGGACTGCGATATCGGCGTATGGGACAACGCTTTCGAGCATGCCGAGGAGTCGACCGGGCGCATGGCGCACTGCGAGGACCTATCAGAGGCGTTCGCGCACGGCGCGGACTGGGGCGCGCGGTGGATGGGCACCATCATCGGGATCGGAACGGCCATCCGCGAGCGCGAGGAGGAGAAGGCCGCCGTGGAGTGGGAGGCCGAGATGGATCGGGCCGACCGCGAGCACAAGGAGCGGCTCGAAGCCTCCCTGCGGCGCGAGCGCGAGGCGCTGCGCTACGTGAGGGACGACGAATGAACCTGCCGAAGAACACCAAGGACACCGTCGAGTGGCTTGAGCACGTCGTCGAGCACGGCACGCCGAAGCAGAGCGAGGCCGCCGCGGTGCTGCTCGGAACGATGTTCAAGATCCGCGTCGTGTTCTCGGATGCGGTGCCGAAGGACGAGGTGTGGATCACCAACTTGGACAACGGCATCAACGTGAGGTGGCGCTGGCGGCGCTCGCCGCAAGCGACAGAAAAGGACGGAGGCAAGTCACAATGAACGAGGAGTGGAAAGAGGCCGTCGGCAAGGCCGTCTCGAGCACGATCGCCATCGACTTCGCGATGGCCGGCCCGACCCCGATCTACGTCGTGAAGGTCGGTCCGAAGACCTATCTCCGCTGGGTCACGACGGGCTCCGTCATCGGCGTCGAGCGCGAGCTCGCGACGCGCTTCGACTCCCGTACGTGGGCCGCATGCGTCGCGTCTCAGTGGCAGGGCGCCGTCGTGAAGCGGCTGAAGGTCCGCACGCGGAAGAAGGTCACGTCGTCGACCCGCTGGGTGCATAGCGGCAAGGTCGAAGGTGCGAAGGCACCCGAGCCGGAGTCGGTCGCCGCCGAGGCGCCCGCGCCGTCCGAGGGCAACGAACCGTGAACGTCACGTGCCCGATCCACGGCGCCAGCGCGATGACGACCGGCGGGTGCATCAAGTGCCCGCGATCGGCCGTCCTCTTCCCGTCGGTGCAGAGCGAGCCGGGCCCGCCGGTGACCTTCAACACGACGAGCACCGTGCACCCGTCGCGCATCACGATCGGGCGCGACTCCGAGGATTACGTGACGGTCACGACCTACGACGAGAGGAGCAATCCGTTGACGACGATCCGCATGAGCGACCGGCTGGCGAGGTGGATGCTCGGGGAGCTGACGCGCGTGACGCGACAGGAGTCGCCGGCCGGAGGCGACGGCAATGGCTAAGCGCAACGGTCATGCTGAACCGGACCAGGACGACCCGTTGGAGGCGTTCAAGTCCTGGGAGGCAAGGCGGGACCAGCTACGAGCGACGCTGATCGCTGAACGCGAAGAGCTGCTCACGCGCGTCAAGTCGATCAACGACGCGTTGAAGTCGGTCGCGGCCCCCATGCCGTTGTCGCCGCGTGGTCCCGGGCGCCCGCTGGCGGGACCGGGGACAAAGACGGAGGCGGTTGTTACGTACCTGCGCAATCACCCCGGCTCGCACGCCGAGGACGTCTACGCAGCGACGGGCGTGAGCCGCGCGATGATGAATTACATGAAGGAGAGGAACCTGGTGAAGTACGAAGGCTCGCGGCGTCACGCGCGCTGGTTCGCCGTGTCGGGTCAGCCGGAGGGACAGGGAGATGAGTGAACCGCGGAAGGTGACGATGCGGGAGCTCGACGCCCAGGGGTGGAGCGTGCGGCTCGTCCGATGGGACGGCTATCACGAGCGCGTGAAGGACATCGCTCTCGGCGAGTTTCTCGCAGGGCTGGGCATCCGGTTCGCGGAGCCCACGCAGCACAAGGGCGAAGGGCCCGGTCGCGATCAATGACTCTTGGCGCCCCCTCAGGGATTCGAACCCCGGACCATTCCGGTCTATCTCCGGACTGCTCTGCCACCGAGCCAAGGGAGCGTGGCGCGCTCGGGACGACTTGCACATCCGACCTCCGACCAGACACCGAGATGCCGGCCGGTGCTCTGCTACTGAGCTACGAGCGCATGCTAGCGGAGAAGGGGGAGGGAGGACAGATGCCTCCGCAGGACCTCCTTTCCAGCCGGCACGCACCCGATCGCCATGAGGCAGCCGGAGTACGGCGCATCGGTCTCGACGATGCTCACGAACGGCACGCCCGCCTCGGCCAGACGATCCGCGACGGCTCGAAGCGCGCCCTCGTCGGGGACGGCCAGGCAGACCGCGTGGGTGCCGGTCGGGAGATTCCCGGGGCTCGACTCGCCGGCCGCATGGACGATGTTCGCGGACTGGATGCCGCGTGTCAGGTCCGCTCGAACGACTACGTAGTGATAGAGGTCGCGAGCCTTGGGGACCGTCGCATCGGCGCTATAGCGAGGAGTTCATACCCGGACTGTAACCGCGACGATGCGGCGGTCAAGGGCGGGCTCGACCGGGGCAACCATCCGGATCCATCGTCCGACAGAAAAACTTATCTCCGACAGTTTGAAACTGTTGACAGCGACCGAGGGGTGATTATCCTTGAACGTGTCGAGGCGAGACGCCGAGACCCACGCCCGGGGGAACCGGGAGCACCTCAAAGGGAGGTATCGCATCGTCGAGGTCCAAGTGCTCATACCGGTGCGCGACAACGAAGGTATCCCCTTCAACCCCGCGCACGACGCTGTCTTCGAGGCCTTTCTCGCGTCCCACTTCGCTGGGTTCACGCGGCTGCCGGCGGAGGCCGGCGGCGGATGGGTGGACGAGGATCAGCGCTACTACCCGGACACGATGCGGATCTACATCGTGGCCGTCCGAGGCGTGATCGCGGACGGTGAAGCGCTCCAACTGACGGTGGGAATCGTCAAGGCGCACTACAGGCAGAAGAAGGTCTATCTGCGTTACCTCGGGATCTCCGAGGTTCTCTGAGAGAAGGGGGCCCGCGAGGGCCCCGCTCTCGTTTCAACGAAAAGGGTACGGACCCTCAATCCGAAGGTGGAAGGAACAAGATCATGAACTTCAAGCTGGTCTCCAAGAAGTCGGGCAACGAAGCGGCGGCGCACTGGTACACGATCGTGCACAAGCGCGCGGCGAACCGGGGCGGCGACTACGAGATGGCCTTGGACGAGGTCTCGGACCTCTTCTGGATCGTCCTCCCGTGAACACGACGGGGCATCGATGGCGGTACGACCATGGCCGGGGGATGGGGGCCATGGTCTGCACGGTGTGTGGCGAGACCGCGCGCCAGGGTCCGGACGGGGAATTGGTCGTGAAGGTGGGCGGCGTCCTCCTCAAGATCCCGCCGAACGAGGAGTGCGAACGCTTGACGGCGCCTGAGCGCCCGATGCCGGGGAAGTAGACGATGCGATTCCTAGGACCCGAGAAGAAACAGGTCTTTTACGACCGAAGCCGGCCTCGTGACGCGCAGCCGTGCAAGCACCCGATCGAATGCGTGGACGACCGACCTGGACGACCGGTCTGTCACTCGTGCGGGGAGCGGCTCTGTCAGTACTGCAAGACCGTCGCGATCCCGAAGACGTGCAACACGTGCGCGCAGTGCGCCGACGAACGCGGACCGTAAACCAACGCCTAGCTAGTCCCCTGCTCACCGGAGAAAGATCATGACGATTCTTCATGCGATCCAGCGATGGGACTGCGGCGACGGAGAGAAGCCCGTGTGCGGCGCAATCGAGCCGAGTCATCTCGCGAAGACCTGCCACTACACCGAGGCGACGAACGTGAACGGCGAGCACGGTTGGCACGGTCACGCGATCTGTATCGACTGCGTTCGCATGCCGTTCGTTCTTTACAACGCCGGCAACGCGTCTTGCTCGCCGGTCCCCGGACGGGACCTCGACAAGTGGCTGACGGAGATGCAGCGCCGCTTCGGCACGACGTTCGTGGCCGTCCCGATCCGAAACGCGAACATCTACCGCGGACCGGTCGGCAACGGCGGCCTGACTCCGTTTCCGGACGAGGACTGAAAAGCAACGGACACTAGCTCCGAAGAACACACGAGGAAGATCATGGTCCAACTGCACCCGTACCGAACGCCCGATCCGCCCGAGAAGCCGCAGCATCCGATCTACTCCGGCGAAGACTGCCGGTGCCGCAAGTGCGGCTTGGATCGAGGTGGTCACTCGCTCGGAGTCGCCAAGACGGAGTACAGGTCCGTCGACAACCTCATCGTGCGCGAGTGCCGCCGCTGCGGGTATCGATGGTGCGAACGTCCGTTGGACGCGAACCAGTAGACCTTCGGAGATTAGAGGCGAAGCTATGGCGATGACTTCCGAGAAGATCCGACAGGCGTTTGCGGCGTGCCGCGCGCTGATCGTTGCGAATCCCGTGCGTCACGGAACCGCGCATCAACACCTCGCGTTCATGTGTGGGGAAGGCGCGAGCTACGCCGAAGAGCGACGCGAGAAGGCGATGCGATGGCTCGGCTTCGTGCAAGGCGCGCTCTGGCGCGACGGCTACGCCACGATCGACACGCTGAAGAACATGAACCGGCCGGACGTCGTGCCCGAGGGCGAGTCCTACACGACCTTCGGAGAATAAAGGCGAAGCTATGGCGAAGAAGATCACCGCGAAAGAGGCGTTCGAAAAGACGGCCGTGAGCATCATCGACGGCAACCGTTCGCGCTCGCCCGAGTTGCTGGCCGCCGTGACGCAAGCGCTCGCAAACGCATACAAGCGCGGGAAGAAAGACGAGCGCAAACGCCAGGCGAAGAATCGGGAGCGTGCCGCCGTCCAGGCAACGAGCCTGATCGCACCGCACGATTACGACGACTGCGACGGCTACGGCCCGGGATGGGGCAACGAATGATCCCCGGCAACCGCGCGATCATGGCCAACACGTTGCGAGCGCTCGCGATGCAAAACATGAAGGACCGCACGCCCGAGAAGCAGACCGAGTGCCCGAAGTGCAAGAGGCTCACGGGCGAGTGTTGCCCTCACTGCAACGCGAAGAGCTTCGGAGAGTAAGACCGTGGCTAACGAGAGCATTCCCGCGCGCGTGCGAGGCATCATGTTGGATGACGGCACGTTCGTTACGACGGGCGAGATCGAGGCCACGAGGAAGGCGCTCATCGGGTTGTGCTCGGCCTCGTACGACGTCGTGCAGCGCAACCGCCAGATCTACATGGGTGGCACGAAGTACACGACACCCACGATCAAGAAGCTCGCAGAGGCTATGTTCGAAGCACACAAGGTTCTCGACCCGACCAACGGATGACGCCATGTGGATCACGAACAAGGACGGCGTGACGGGATGGGACTCGGGCAATCACGAGCTCCGTATCGCGCGGCTCGATGCGAAGGCACCTCGGACGTCGCGTGGTACGCCCCGACGTTGGGCGGTCTGGCATGTCGGAACCGGCGCGGAGCTGTCCGTCATGAAGGACAAGGGCGAAGCGCGGCGATGGTGCCGATGGTGGACGGTCACGCAATGGGCACGAGGCATCACGTCGCCGGGCTTTCGAGTGCAACTGGCGAAAACCAACGGATGACGACGGCACTGCGTTCGCCATTATCCACGCGAGTTTCCGAAAACGGGAAACCAGATGAATAACCTGCATCATCATCACGAGCAACGAGCCGAGAGGAGCAGTACAGTGGATCTCGTAGAGCACATGGCGACGCGCATTCACACGACCGTGATGGGCCATCGCATCGAGTTCGATCCGCCGCCCAAGGTGGCGCGCTTCCTCGAGCGCATTGAGCGCATGGTCGACGATCCGGATGTCACCCAGCGCGACATGATCGGGCTCGTCTACTCGCAGGAGAACCCCATCCTCGACCACACGATCTTCCCCGAACGGGGAGGAGTGACGCGCGATGTGCTCGCCGATCCCGTCTACGCCGTGATGACCGACCTCATCTTCCGCAAGCACATCGCCGAGGACAGAATCGACGTCGCGAAGCTCGCGGCGAAGTACTCGATGACCGTCGCCGAGGCCGCCGAGCACCTAGGGATCAACGAGAGCGCGGTTCGACAGGGCATTGCCTCGAAACGCATCCCCTCGTTCGTGAAGGATGGGCGGCACTTCATCGATCCGCGCTCGCTCACGACACTCGAGGTCGGTACCCGAGGCCCGCGAGGCCGGGCGCGCGAGCTCGGCGGACCACTCGAGATCGTCATGGGCCACACGAAGGGCGCGAGCTTGAAGGTGAAGTGCAACGAGCCGATCGAGCCGATGGGTCGCCTCGACGGCAACGTGCTGAGGGGGCGGCTCCGGCGATGGAAACGGGTCGTTGTCATGACGACCGGCGAGGGCGGAACGAAGCGTGCTTTCGTGCTCGATCGCGGCGACGCCGATAACGCCATCGAGCACGGCCCGTTCTCGGTGCGCGGAAGGTTCGTCATCAAGGAGAAGGCGAACAGCTCGAAGAGCGCCGAGCAGGTCTGGGCCGTCTACGAGGTGGAGTGATGAAGCCGTGCCCCGAACTCAGACCGCACAAAATGACGAAAGGCGGCCGGCCCCCGAAGGGACCGGCCGCGTAGTGCGCTGTTCTCTACGGTTTGGTGTCGGCTAACAGCTACCCGCGTTCACGGCGTAGCTTGATGATCGCCGCAGAGTAGTAGTTGCTTGCGTCGAGGTGCTCCTGGAGCGCCTCCGCCAGCCAGTCACGTCGATCGGTGTCGAGCACCAGGTCCCCGTATCTCGCGCGCCCCTCCACCATGCGCGTCGCCTGCATGTGGAGCACCTCGACGGCATCGTCCTCGAGCTGCGAGAGCATCGAGACAATCTCGTCGCGCATCACGCGCGCGGGCTTCCTCACGCCGGCACCTGAATATAGTTCATGCGTCGATGCGGCTGCTTGCGGAACTCCGCGGCGACGCTGGCAACGTTCCCGTGCTCGTCGTGTTGGTAGCGAATGAGCCAGCCGCCGACCTGGACCTCTCCGCCGAGCATGCGACCGAACGACGAATCGCCGTTCTCGAATGTGCCGCATAGAAACCCGTTCACGCCGCCGCGCTCGATCCAGAGCTTCTGGTGCGTGTGTCCGGTGAAGAGGAAGTGCGGACGCTCCGCGAGTGGCATCGCGTCGATGTACTTTTGGATCTTGTATGAAAGCGCGTACGCGAGCCCGCCGCCGGGATGATGCATGGCGATTCGCGTCGGGCCGAGGCGCAACCGGGCCGCGCGCGGTCCGTAGTAGTGCACGTTCGTCTGGCCGTTCGCACGGAGCTTCTGCGCGATCATCGCGCCCGCGTCGATTCCCACATCGAAGCTTTCGCAGTGGTTGCCTGCGATCATGCGCCAGTTGATCTCGGTGCCCGCCCACTCGAAGAAGCGGCACGCCTCCTCGCATTGCGCATCGATCCCGTTGCTTGTGATCTCGTACTTGAGGAATCGGTATCCGCCTGCGACGGTGTCGCCGGGGTTGAAGAATTCGCGCGCACCGCTCTCGTAGGCCCACTCCACGTGACGCTTCAGCGCATCGGACTCGTGATGCTTCGACGCGTGGTGCATGTCCGAGGCGACCGCAATAACGATCTCCTCTCCGAGAGAGACGTGTGGGGTGTCGACATGCACCTCCTCGGTCGGCTCCGAGGCCGGTCGGAAGTCGAGCACGCCGCCATGGACATCGACGTGATAGCCCGCCTCGATCGCCCGCTCGGCAAGATCTCGTCCCTGCTTCGGCGAGAGATTTAGCTCGTCGCACAGCGCCTCGAGCGTGAGGCCGCCCCTCTTAGCGTACTTCTGCGCAAGCCTGGTGAGCCGAGAAAAGTCCTCATGGCCAGCCGCGGACGATGTGCGAAACCGCGCTGCACTCCCGCCGCCTTCGCCCGCAGCCGCCTCGGTGACATCGAGGAGCCGTTCCGCCTGCTCGAACGTCATCGCTGGCTGCCGCTGCGTATCTCCGGCATCCTGGGCTGCAATCGCCTCGGCGGCAACGTCGAGGCCGAGCTCCCTCGGTACCGTCGTCTTGCCGTACCGCCACACCCCGAACTGCAGTGCGGTCCGGGTGACGTCGAAGCCCCACTCGCGCGAGAGCTGCGCGCACACATCCTCCAGCCGATCCTTCGGCGTCGCCCGAAGGAGCTCGATGGCGCGGGTGATCCGATCCGGGGTCCAGATCTTCATGCGCTCTTCCTCCGTCGCGGGATCGGTGGCAGTCGAAGCAGACCGGAGTGAATCAGGCAGTGCGCCCAGCGCGGCGCCATGTGCGTCACGAGTCGCTCCTCGATGACGTCCGCCTTCTTCGCGCTGCACCCGAAAAGGTGGGCGTTGAGATCGACGTCGCCGGGTGCGTTAAGGACCCCATGACCAAGGAGTTCGTGGATGAGGCCTACGACGATCCGACTGAGCGTCATATCCTCGTCGCAGGCGATGATCCCCTGATCGGCGAGCGTCACTGCCACCAGCCCATTGAGGGCTGGGCAGACGTGCTCGTTCGCCAAGATCACATCGAAATCGCCAGCAATCGTGCGGGCGGTGAACCAGTAGCGATAGCCGTCGGGCAGGTTGAGCCGATGTCCATCAATCCGCTTCGCGCGCGTCTTCTGTCCGGGCACGACCTCGAACATCACGTGCGCTTGAACATCTGAGACGAGTTCGAGCGCCCTGGGCTTCCGACGTCTTCCCATCACGCCGTCCCTTCCGCGCTCGCGCGCACGAACGCTCGTCCTCGGTCCGTGAGCACCCATCGCCCGCGGCCGCGCAGAACACCGCGGGTTCGCTGAGGAGGGATCCAGCGCAGATGCCCTGCGTCCTCCGCCTCACCGACGAACCGGCGTGCTTGGCGTCGACCGACCCCCACGAAGAGCTCGTGGATTTCTGGCCACGTGAGACCGGGATCGAAGCGCGCGAGAACGGCGGCCTCGATCGCGCGCGTCCCGAACATCGCGCTACGCGGCGGGCGGCGGATCGTCGTCGGGTGGGGTGGTCGGCAGATCGCCGTCGAGGGCGGGTCGCCCGAGAGGGACGGGGCCGTGTACGGTCGCAAAGTCCTCGATGCGTGGAGGCCGGCGCGACGGCACGGCCACCTCGAGCGTCGGTGAGGAGTCGGTCACTCGCGTGTCCGATCCGCTCGATCCCGCCTCGAGATCGGCAGGGTAGAAAAGAGTGTCTGGATCGAGGCGCGACTGCACGATCGCGGCGTTCCGATAGAGGATGCGGTTCGCTTTGTTGCGTGGGCGAAGGCCGCCGATCGTTTTCTCCTCCGGCATGAAGCACTCGACCGCGGCCGTTCGAAAGTCGCGTGCGTGCAGCGCCGCGGTCAACTTCGGCCAGTGCGCGCGGCCCGCGCGCGGATTGAAGATGCCCGCCCCGCATGCCCACGCCATTGAGTGCGTGGCGAGTTGCGCGTCGGCCGGCCACTCCTCCCACTCGGCGAACGTCGCGCGGATGACGTTCTCGTTCGAGTTGAGCTTCGCCGCGACGAGCTGCTTGATGCCGTCGTTGGTGAGCCGCAGCGTCGTGTGTGGTTTGGCGTAGAGATGCCCGAGCTGGGCGGCCGTGCGTCCCTTCGCATCGGGAGGAAGGTTCTTGATGCGGTGCCACTCGGCGGCGATCTCGTCGCGCGTCGCGGGACGACCATCGAGATGGACGAACGGCAACGGCAGCGCGAAACCGATGGGATCGATGAGATTCCCGAGGCCAGTGGAGACGAGGTTCTTCACGTCCGGATACATCCATGTGATGCCGACGTGACCGGGGAGGGCGCCCTCGAGCGGAAGGGTGAACGGGATGAACGCCTCGCGAACGCTCTGCTTCATCCTCCGTCCCCCTCTTCGTCCTTCATCTGCTCGCGGTACGCCTGGGCGATCTCTTGCGGGACCAGTCGATTGCCTCGACAGAGGCTGCATGCCCTGCAGCAAGGACACTCCTCCATCGTCAGTGCGTTCGGGTCCCAGTGCTTGTCGGCGAGATCCGGCACGCTACCTTCGGTGGGCGGGAGCTCGACGCGCGGCAGTGGATTCGTCTGCCTGCGCTTGGGGCCGTACGGATCGGTCATAGAGCCTCCAGCAACGCTGAGACGTCCTCGGGCGTGTTCGTGAGGGCGATCGCAATCGTGCCGAGCACATCGCGCACCGGGCACCGGATCGTTTCGAGGCGCTCGATGCGGTTTCGCCACGTCCGGATCACGCGCTCGGGCAGGACGCACCACTCCTCGGCGCCGAGCCGCACGACCGGATGGGCGCCAAGTTCGAGCCGATCGCGTGCGCAGACCGGAACACGGAACTCGAGCGCCCTCTCTCCCTCCCGCAAGTTGCACAGGATGAAGCGTTCGCGCGGATCGAAGGCCCAGCCGTTGGCGAGATCTCCCGAGGCGCTGCGATGACGGAGGGTAATCATGAGAAATGCGGCACGGAGTGCGGGGGACGATTACGCCACCATTCGCGCGCGACCTCGGCGGAGACGAAGCCACCCGATGCGCACAGGATGCAGTGGTGTTCGATACGCACGACCTGACCGTCGAGCACGTGATGCTCGACGAGGTGGCAGAGGCCGCGGCATTTCGGACAGATCACCATGGCGTTCGATCGGTAGGGACTCACCGCACGCAGCGGATCGATCCGCAGCTTCGGAGCTCGACGACCGACCGCGCCTCGGCCCAGCACTCGAGGGGGAGGGCTCGGAGCTGGAGCGCGCGCGCGCACGTCGCCTCGCAGGAGGTGTTCGAGACCGAGTTGAACCCCTCGGGACACGAGAGGGTGCGCAGCGTCTGACACGCGGGCTTGCACGCATCGACGGTGTCCTCGTCGTCGTTGGGCATGACAGGGGCCGGCGTCACCGACGTCCGCTCGCACGCGAGCACGAGGACGGCGAGCACCACGAGCACGTATCTCATCGATCCTCCCTGGGAGAGATCACGACCGCGCACCCACCACCCACAATGAACCGTAGGGAGAGGGTGGGGCCGTACGGGACTCTGGTGACCGCATCGATCCAACCGCGATCCGAGAGCCAGCGGAGTGTCCGTACGAGGAGACCTTCACGCAGCCGCACGATCCGCGTGGGCTTCACGTCGCACCTCGGTGTATCGGCTTGCGATCGATGCGTCGCGAATGTTTTTGCGTGCAGCCCGGACCACATACGTGGCCGTGCCTGGCGAAGGCCTCGGTCGAGAGTTTCGCCCTGTGCTCCTCCGACAAGGATCGGCCGCGGTGGTAGTCACTCAAGCGCTCGATCTGCGCCCATGCAGCGGCACTGGTCTTGTGGCTTCTCGAGGATCGTTCTCGCGTCTCTTCTGCATGTGGTCTGCCCGGT
>Ga0196981_1000394_pt1 | contig 15488 bp, 3 predicted proteins | sample S3_2013CmetaG_FD_155462 | JGI IMG/M metagenome (GOLD analysis project Ga0196981, IMG submission 155462) | Soil microbial communities from Anza Borrego desert, Southern California, United States - S3_20-13C | ecosystem: Environmental > Terrestrial > Soil > Desert | place: USA: California... | reverse complement strand
GAGTGACAGGATCGGGATGATCTTGGCGTCGGCGACGTTGACTGAAACCGAGTTTTCACAACCGGTGTTCAGGTTAGTAACAACCACGCTGTAGTCGTATCCAACTCCACCTTGCAGATCGGTCAATGTGATGTCATCATTGGTTGCATTTGCTGCAACCGAAAATGCTGCAGGTCCTGACCATGCGAATGCGTAACCCATCGTGGTTGCCGCAGCTGCGTCCACTGTAACAACGGAAGCAGTTCCGTCCTCATCGCCTCCGGCACAGTTTGTCGAGGCGGTGCTGGTGGTGGTCAGATCGGGAAAATCAGGAGTATTGGAGACGAGGATCGTAGCCTGTGCTGCAGGGCAGTTAGTAGTATTGTGAAATGCATCGACAGCAAAGGCGATCGGTCCGCCATTGAGATTGTCATAAAGATTAGCTGTCTGTGCGGCATCGGGAGACGCATTTCCACCTGTGAAAGCAAATGTATAATCTGTTAATGCTCCCACCAGTGTTGGCGCGGTAATGTCAGCAGTGATGGTTCCGTTAAAAGAGTCACCCACAGCGGTTGTTTTGGCCGGGTCACAGATGGTGTTAGCTGTTGAAGTGAGTGAAAGGATCGGAATGATCTTGGCATCAGCCACATTTACGACTGCGGTGTTCTGGCAGCCGTTATCAAGATTTGTAATCAACACCGTGTAATCATATCCCGCTCCGCCCTGGAGGTCGGTGAGCGCGATGTCATCATTGGTTGGATTGGCTGCCACGGAGAATGCCGCAGGACCGGTCCATTCAAAAGTATAACCGGTCAACGTCGCGGCTGCGGCGTCGACGGTCACCACCGTTGCCGTTCCATCTTCATCACCACCCGCGCAGTTCGTTGACGCCGTGCTTGTGGTTGTGATGTCCGGGAGATCCTGTGAATTCGCCACCAGGATTGTGGCCTGAGCTGCCGCGCAATTGGTTGTATTGTGGGTTGCGTCGACGGTAAAGGCAATGGCGCCTCCATTCAAATTGTTGTAAGCGTTCGCCGCAGGTGCTGCGGATGGAGATACATTCCCTCCTCCAAACAAAAAGCTGTAATCGGTCAACGCTCCCACCAAAGTTGCAGCTGTGATCGTGGCTGTGATGGTACCATTATGGGTTACGGCCGGATCCGTCAGCGTAGGATCGCAAATGGTGTTATCTGTGGATGTTAGTGACAGGATCGGAATGATCTTGGCATCAGCGACGTTAACAACTGCCGTGTTTTGACAACCGTTATCGAGGTTTGTAACGAGGACGGTATAATCATATCCTGCTCCGCCCTGGAGATCTGTCAGTGTGATGTCATCATTGGTTGGATTTCCTGCAACGGAGAATGCCGCAGGACCGGTCCATTCAAAAGTATAACCGGTCAACGTCGCAGCCGCGGCATCGACGGTCACCACCGTTGCCGTTCCATCTTCATCACCACCTGCGCAATTGGTAGAGGAAGTGCTGGTCGTTGTAATGTCGGGCAGATCCTGCGAGTTCGCCACGAGGATGGTTGCCTGAGCTGCCGCACAATTTGTTGTATTGTGGGTTGCGTCGACGGTAAAGGCAGTGGCGCCCCCATTCAAATTGTTGTAAGTGTTCGCCGCAGGTGCTGCGGATGGAGATACATTCCCTCCTCCAAACAAAAAGCTGTAATCGGTCAACGCTCCCACTAAAGTTGCAGCTGTAATCGTGGCTGTGATGGTACCATTATGGGTTACGGCTGGATCTGTCAGCGTAGGATCGCAAATGGTGTTATCTGTGGATGTCAGCGACAGGATCGGGATGATCTTGGCATCGGCCACGTTGACAACTGCCGTGTTTTGACAACCGTTGTCGAGGTTTGTAACGCGCACGGTGTAGTCATATCCTGCTCCGCCCTGGAGATCGGTCAGTGTGATGTCATCATTGGTTGCATTGCCTGCCACGGAGAATGCCGCAGGGCCGGTCCATGCAAAAGTGTAACCGGTTGTTGTGGCAGCCGCCGCGTCGACGGTCACCACTGTTGCCGTTCCATCTTCATCACCACCGGCACAGTTGGTAGAGGAAGTGCTGGTCGTTGTGATGTCTGGCAGATCCTGCGAGTTCGCCACCAGGATTGTCGCCTGCGCCGCGGCGCAATTTGTTGTATTGTGGGTTGCGTCGACGGTAAAGGCAGTGGCGCCTCCATTTAAATTGTTGTAAGCGTTCGCTACCGGGGTTGCCGACGGAGATGCATTGCCTGCACCAAACGTAAAGCTGTAATCCGTTAAGGCTCCAACCAATGTTGCAGCCGTGATGGTGGCCGTGATGGTACCGTTATGAGTGACAGGCGGACTTGTCAGTGCCGGGTCGCAAATGGTGTTGTCTGTGGAGGTCAGCGACAGGATCGGGATGATCTTGGCGTCAGCCACGTTGACAACTGCCGTGTTTTGACAACCGTTATCGAGGTTTGTAACGAGCACCGTATAGTCATATCCCGCTCCGCCCTGGAGATCGGTCAGGGTTATATCGTCATTGGTTGGATTGCCTGCCACGGAGAATGCAGCAGGACCGCTCCAGGCAAAGGTATAACCGCTTGTTGTCGCAGCCGCCGCATCGACGGTCACCACTGTTGCCGTTCCATCTTCATCACCTCCTGCACAGTTGGTGGAAGTGGTGCTTGTGGTTGTGATGTCCGGAAGATCCTGCACGTTTGCCACCAGTATGGTAGCCTGGGCCGCAGGGCAGTTTGTATTGTTTTGGAAGGCATTCACGGTAAAAGCAATAGCCCCACCGTTCAGGTTGTTGTACACATTAGCTGCCTGGACGGCGGCAGGGGACGCATTTCCTCCTCCGAAAGCAAAAGTGTAATCCGTCAACGCACCTACCTGGGTTGCAGCGGTGATCGTGGCAGTGATGCTTCCATTGTGCGTTACTACAGGATTTGTTTTAGTCGGGTCACAAATTCCATTGTCTGTAGAAGTGAGGGACAATATCGGGATGATCTTGGCGTCGGCGACGTTGACCGAAGCCGAGTTTTGACAACCATTGGTCAGGTTGGTTACGACCACTGTATAATCAAATCCTGCGCCACCCTGAAGGTCGGTTAAAGTAATATCGTCGTTGGTTGCATTGCCAGCAACCGAAAATGCGGCTGGGCCAGTCCATGCATAAGTCAGGTTCGTAGTCGAGGCCGCGGCGCCGTCGACTGTTACTACGCTTGCAGTTCCGTCTTCATCACCTCCGGCGCAATTGGTGGAAGCGGTGCTGGTGGTTGTCAGGTCGGGCAAATCCTGCACGTTTGCGACAAGGATGGTAGCTTGAGCGGCAGGACAGTTTGTATTGTTTTGGAAGGCATCGACCGTAAAAGCAATAGCCCCGCCGTTCAGGTTGTTGTATGCGTTCGCTGCCTGGACGGCGCCAGGAGAAGCATTTCCACCGCCGAAAGTAAAAGTATAATCTGTTAAAGCACCTACTTGCGTTGCGGCTGTGATCGTGGCTGTGACGGTTCCATTATGTGTTACAACCGGGAATGTTTTAGTCGGATCGCAGATAGTGTTATTTGTTGATGCCAGGGAAAGAATCGGGATGATCTTGGCATCAGCGACATTGACCGAAGCTGAGTTCTGGCAGCCATTGGTCAGCTTGGTTACGACCACAGTATAATCAAATCCTGCGCCCCCTTGAAGGTCGGTTAAAGTAATATCGTCATTGGTTGCATTACCAGCAACCGAAAATGCGGCTGGGCCAGTCCATGCATAAGTCAGGTTCGTAGTCGAGGCTGCGACGCCGTCGACTGTTACCACGCTTGCCGTTCCGTCTTCATCACCTCCTGCGCAATTGGTGGAAGCGGTGCTGGTCGTTGTCAGGTCGGGCAAATCCTGCACGTTTGCAACCAGTATGTTAGCCTGGGCGGCAGGACAGTTTGTATTGTTTTGGAATGCATCCACCGTGAAAGCAATAGCCCCACCGTTCAGATTGTTGTACGTGTTAGCTGCCTGGGCGGCGGCAGGAGAGGCATTTCCGCCACCGAAGGTAAAAGTATAATCTGTTAAAGCACCTACCTGCGTTGCAGCGGTGATCGTGGCAGTGATACTTCCATTATGTGTTACAACTGGACTTGTTTTGGTCGGATCACAAATTCCGTTGTCTGTCGAAGTGAGTGATAATATAGGAATGATCTTGGCATCGGCGACGTTGACTGAAGCCGAATTTTGACAACCGTTTGTCAGATTGGTGACCAGCACGGTATAGTCAAACCCTGCGCCACCCTGAAGATCTGTCAGCTGGATATCGTCACGGGTTGGATTGGCTGCAACTGAAAATGCGGCGGGACCCGTCCATGCATAAGTATAGCTAGCGGTTGTTGCCGGATTTCCATCCACGGTTACAACACTTGCGGTTCCATCTTCATCTCCTCCAGCGCAATTCGTGGAAGACGTACTTGTTGTTGTCAGGTCAGGTAAGTCCTGGACGTTTGCAACAAGTATGGTAGACTGTGCCGCAGGGCAGTTTGTATTATTTTGAGTAGCGTTCACGGTAAAGGCGGTAGCGCCCCCGTTCAGATTATTATAGACATTGGCTGACTGATTTGCAGCGGGGGATGCGTTTCCACCGCCAAAGACAAAAGTATAGTCCGTTAACGCGCCTACCTGTGTTGCAGCGGTGATCGTGGCGGTGACACTTCCATTGTGCGTCACAACCGGATTGGTTTTGGTCGGGTCACAAACTGTGTTGGCAGTTGAGGTCAAAGAGATGATCGGAATGATCTTGGCATCGGCGACGTTGACTGAAGCCGAGCCCTGGCAACCATTTGTCAGGTTGGTAACCACGACAGTATAATCAAACCCGGCACCACCCTGAAGATCGGTTAATGTGATATCATCATTTGTTGTATTGCCTGCCACTGAAAATCCGGCTGGGCCAGTCCATGCATAGGTCAGGTTGGTCGTAGAGGCTGCGGCGCCGTCGACTGTTACCACGCTTGCTGTTCCATCTTCGTCACCTCCGGCGCAATTCGTAGAAGGCGTGCTTGTGGTTGTCAGATCAGGGAAATCCTGCACATTGGCAACCAGGATCGTAGCCTGTGCTGCAGCGCAGTTTGTATTGTTTTGGGTAGCGTTTACAGTAAAGGCTGTAGCCCCACCGTTTAGCTTACTATAGACGTTTGCTGCCTGGGTTGCCGCAGGTGAAGCATTTCCTCCGCCGAAGGAGAAAGTATAATCCGTCAATGCACCTACCTGGGTCGCAGCGGTGATGGTGGCTGTTATGGTTCCATTGTGTGTTACAACCGGGTTTGTTTTAGTCGGATCACAAATTCCATTATCCGTTGAGGTCAGGGAAAGTATCGGAATAATCTTGGCATCGGCGACATTGGTGACCTTGGTGTTGGAACATCCGCTGGTAGCGAGCGTTACTTCAACGGTATAGTTAAATGCCGCTCCTCCCTGAACATTCATCAGACTTGTACCAGTCTGACCTGCGATGAGCAAATTTGAAGGATCGTACCATTTGTAGGTAGGACCATCATTCGGCACCACCGACGTGACGGTAACGGAACCGTCCAATGTACCTCCCGCGCAATTCGTCGACGAAACCGACGTGGTTGTAATCACCGGAAGCTGCATGGTGCTCAACACCTGGTTTGTTTCCGGGGTCGAAGGACAGTTAAGGTCTGTCCTTGTTACTACGACCGTATAATTTCCTGTGTCAAGGTTCGGAAGTAGCGGGTCAGTTACACTTGCCGGCATGATCTCCGGGTCACTGGTCTGGGTTCCATCATACCACTTAAAAGTATAATTCGGGTCTGGTAAGGTGACGCTGGCACCGTCGAAGGTGACTGTGGCTGTGACGCTTCCGGTGTAGTCACTGGTTGCAAGCGCGGGATCGCAAACAGAGTTTGGACTTGTTGTCAGCGTGAGCAACGGATAGTTCAGGTCTTCGGTGATACGCAGGGTATCGGTTGCAGAACAGTTGTTCCCGGTGGTTGCTTTTACGGTGTAGTACACACCACCACCGGCGACTTCCAATAGCGTGTCCGCTTTTACGCCTGACGTTGTCGTGACCAAATTTGCGGGCAAAGTATTGTCACCGAGGAACCATTCGAAAGTGTAATCTGTGGGAGAAGTAAGGCCCGGGGCCGTCGCGACCGCTCTCATGACCCCATTCGGGTTCGCCGCATCGCATGAAGTTTGAGGAGTTACCTCGAAGATCTCCACAGTCGGGATGATCTCGGAGCTCAGCACTTCGACGAATCTTGGAAATTCTGAATCGCATTGAGTCGAGTCGTTGCGGATCATGATGCCGTAAGTTCCGGCTGCCAGATTAGTGCGGGTTGCACCAGTCCCATTGGCCGGAGGCAGTGTGCTTCCCAGTGAAGTGATGTCCGCAACAACGGAAGTATCGGCAAAATACCATGTGAAGGTATAGTTTGCCGGGTCCTGTGGTGTTCCGGATTCGATGACATCGGATGTAATTATGCCACTCTCCGGATTCAGACAGTCTTCAACATGCTGAGTCACGGTAGGAGAAGGGTCCGGATATTCGGGACCATTCACTGTAGGTTGGTTAGAGGATGTCGTACATCCGTTTTTGGTCACGTCAACCCTGTAGTTACCTTCGGGCAGGTTTGAAGCGATTTTCACCTCTTCCCCTCCGGTCAGGATAATGTCGAGGTTGTTGTTATACCAGGTATAAGTAAATCCCGTTCCAACGGTACCATCAGGCATTGTGATCACTGCCTCAACTTTTCCGTCTGGCGGGTTACATTTTGTCTGGTGTTGCAGGACTGTCACGACCGCGGTTGGTTGCGGATTGGTCCGAAGGACTTCCATCTGTACCGGGTCGCTGGAACAGCCTTTTGCTGTATTGGTGGCGATCACGGTATAGAAACCTTCTGCAAGGCTGTCGATCTGGTAAGCGGTTTCCCCTGCAATGGGCGTGTAACTGGTTGTGTCGCCGGCATACCACTGGAAGGAATAAGGACTCAGGTCTGTTTGCTCGACTGTATCTTTATAGATCTCGAGTTCCAGCGAACCATCATCGGGTTCCGTATCCGCGCATTTCTGGTTATCCTGGATCTTGACGATCTGTACCGTAAATGGATCGGGATCCACAAAGGCATCGTAGACGTTGTTGCCGATCGTACATTCCACATTCTGGTCTTCTCCCAGGTCGACAGGCGCGGTCGTTCCGTCATTGTTCAGCACCGCGTACAACCTGAAAGCTGTACCGGGACCGTCGAAGGTGACACTATCCCTGAAGATTTCGTCTACTGCCAGGTCTGTCAGGTTAAGGGTGTAGGTAAAGATCAGCGAGTCCGTGGTTGCGTCTGGGGCAGTCGGGTCGCCGATCCAGAAGCTGACGGGTATGTTGTCCGTGATTGCAAGGTCACCGACGTTTTGAATATTGAATTTTACAAGGATCGATAGGTCGCCGCAAATTGGAGGTATGATCTCTACTGCAGGCTGATAGACGCCGTCGCCGTTCGAGTCGACTCCCGGATTGTCGGGGTCGTCGCCGCTAAACGTTAAGTCAGGAGCAGGGAATACAGGGCATCCGTTGGCACTCAGGTATGGAACCTGGTTCATGAAGACGTTCAGCGGTTGCTGAGGGCCGGTCTTGACAGCACCACCTGCAAGCTGACAGTCACCTGTGCTGAACACAAGCGTCTGGTCAAGTTGAGGGTGGGGGAGAGTCAGGTCATCGTTGACGTTTACAACAAAGTATCCGGGCTGATTCCACACGGTGCGGGTCGGCAGCCATTCATTTGCACTGGAATAGTAAAGACGGAATTGTCCCAGGGCCTGTTGCTGGATGGGGTCGGTAATGGTAAATGAGTTACTCGTGTTACAGGCAACGCATATATCGGTCCCGCCGTCGCCATTCACGTCGGCGATGATCGGGCCTTCGGTATAGGTATGGGATTGACAAACCGCTGACCATTCGGCTGCACCAAGGGTTGCAGCATCGACGACAGCCAGGACTTGTGAGTCGCGGTAAACCAGCTCAAAATTCCCGTCATTATCAAAGTCGAATACTGTTACCGTGAGAACGCCTGAACGTGAGTCGTTGATCGTTTTTGTGATCACACCCGTCTGATTTGTGTTGATATCGCTGGGAAAAACTTCTCCTGTAGCATCGGTCTCCAGCCTGTATAACTGGTTACCCGCGACGAAGAACATGTCGATATGCCCGTCTTTATCGGTATCGATCAGGTTGACACGGCCTGTTCCCCATGGCCATCCGTTCACATTGTCCGGGTCCTGGGGCAGGTAATAGGAGACTTTATTTTTTGCAACGTTCCAGTAGAATACCGCGGTTTTTCCACCGGTTGAATTGAGCGCCCCTGAAATGATAACATCGAGGTTTTCATCCCCATCGACGTCAGCCACACTGGTAGAGCTGTGTGTATCGGTACCATATTCAGCTGGATCGACCATTAGCTTGACATAACAATCGTTAGTGCCAATGGTATTCATGTCGTAGGCCAGTGTCAGGGTGGCGGGTGAGGTTGTTGTTCTGTTTGTAAGGGTTGGAATCGTATAGATCTTGGTTCCGCAGATAAGTTCAAGCTCATCGTCGCCATTGATATCAGCGGCCACCGGTGCAGAGGTCACGTCACTATCCCAATTGCCATTTGCGGTGGCGAGAAGTTTTCCGGTTTCCGCGGCGTAGATCCTGTCGCGCATGTAGAGCTCGGCCTTTCCGTCGCCATCCATATCGGCAATGCCGAAAGTACCCGGGCGGTCTGTTCCGATCTTGACAGCGTTATATAAAGGAACGAGATTTCCCGAGGCGTATTTAAATGCGACCAGGTAGAAACAAGTCGGAGGGGTCGAGGGGTTTCCACCCCGATTGCTGGCGATACCAAAAAGCTCGGCTTTGCCGTCGCCATCAATGTCGGCGATCAGGTTCTCATGCTCGAACAGAACCCGATCGATCTTACAGGGATTGTTTTTGTCTGTTGGGGCGTCATCAAATAGATCGTTTGCTTCGTTACCGGACAGGTTAAAATCGGCTTTCACTTTTCCTGCTGCGGTTCCATCCGCCTGCGGTGCGGTGGTAGCTACAACGCGCATTTCCGAATTCCATTTCGAGGTAATGACCGCGTCCGGGATACCATCGCCATCGACGTCACCGACCGATATCTTGGATTGAGTATCTGAAGTATTCTGTGCTGATGTTATGGGAGCATTCACGAGCTCAAATGGCTCGCCGGTCCCCTCAGGCGTGATGCTGCAATCAGAACCTTCGCCGACGAAGGTCAAACCATACCAGGAAGCGCAATTGGGGTCCGATTTGTCAATGGCTCCGTCGCCATCGTCATCCAGGCCGTTTTCGCATTTACAGCCGCGTTCAATGCCAACGCAGTCCGCGTGTGTACAGTTTGCGGCGTCATTACAGTCAGTCTGTGCGAAAGCGTTTTGAGCAAAGAACGGTGAGAGAAGTAAGATTAAAAAAATAACCAGCTTCGGACTTTGCTTTGGCAAACAATCAATCATGTCGTTTCAGGTATAAGTTGTCGCGTATATATCCACTTCGCGGCAATCAGGTGAACTGCCGCTGACGAAATTCGTCGTTAAATATGACTATCTAAAGAGAAGGACGGTTCCGGTGCGTTTATCGCCGGGACAGCTATAGACGTAGTAATAAGTGCCTTCCGGCGCAGCGCTGCCCTTATAGGTTCCATCCCAGTTTTCTCCTTTTGCTTCGAAAACCCTACGTCCTCTTCCGTCAAATATCGAAATTGTACATTCCGGGTTGAAATTGGCCTGGATGTCCCATACTTCGTTCTGGCCATCGCCGTTCGGGGAAAATGCCACGGGAAAACCGGGTACCCCATCGACAACAACCTGAATATCCAGCTCGGCGGTACATCCGTCAATAGAAGTTCCGGTGACGGTATACGTTGTCGTTGTCAACGGCGTCGCTATCGGGTTGGAAATCAGTGAGTCGCTTAACGTGCTGCCAGGTGTCCATTGATAACTCGCCGCACCGGTGGCGGTCAATTGGGAGGGTCTGCCTGCGAGGACTTCAGTAGGGTCAGCAGTTGCGGTCAGGTCGGGTACTTCCAGGGTGTCGATCGCAATGGCATCGGCGCCTGCACAACCATTGGCATCGGTGGTCGCGACACTGTAATTACCGGGAGTAACTGTAATGGAAGTTGTTGTTTCGGTTGTATTCCAAAGGATTGAGGGAAATGCCGCGATGGTCAGGGTTACTTCTACCCCGGGACAAACCGAGGTTTCGCTTGCGATAATTTCCGGAACGACGGGCGTGACGATCGTTACCGGATGCGTGACATCGTCGGAACAGCCGGTGACTCCTGTATAGCTCGCGGTCAACGTTACGTCATAAGTGCCTGCAGCGGCATAAAGATGGGATGGATTTTGATCTGGGGAAGTGCCGGCATCGTCGAAGTTCCAGGCATAAACCACGGTTGCATCGGGGTCAACCTGAGATGTGTTGGTGAAGCTGACAGATTCGCCCAGACACTCCTGTGCTAGCGAGGTAAACTCTGCCACAGGAGTTGTATATACTACAATGTTAAACGCGTCGGTTGTGGTAATGGCGCAGTCAACTGAGGCGGGCGGTGAGATCCGGACAGTGTAAGCACCTTCCTGAGATGCGCTCAGGATCGCGCCCGGGCTTCCAAAAGCGACGCCATCCTTGAACCAGTCAAACGTGAAGTTGCGTAAATCGTTAACATAGATGCTGATGCTTTCCCCGGCGCAAAGGGTGGTCGAAGGAGCATTTGTGTAAATTTCAAAGTCCTCGAGGTTAACAACTTCAATCAGTTTTGACACCTCGTTGCTTTTACAAAATCCGACCTGTGTCTGCAGCTTGTAATATCCCGCACTTTCGATGCTTACCGCCATCGATGGCGGATCTTTGAGGCTTGAGGTGAAGTTATTGGGCCCGGTCCAGAAATAAGCATCGGCAGTGGCGGATGTTGAAAGATCCAGCGTACCACCCACACAGATCGGGTCGTCGCCGCCCGTGATCACCGGGTCTGCCGGCGCATTTGCGACATCCGTCGTAACCGTGATGGGGTCCGACGTTTCCGCACATGTACCTGCAGTTGCCGTGACGGTGTACGAACCAGTCGAGGTGATGTCGAGGTATGGAAGATTGGAACCAACGGTTGCTGCGCCATTCTTCCACGTATAGGTCGTGCCGCTAACGGCGATTGACTGCAGGCGAATGGTTTGTCCGTTGCAGATCGTCAGGGGCGCTTCATTAATGATCGGCGGCTTGAAGCAATTTGTATTTCTCAAAACATTTACCCGCGACGTTCCAGCAGATTCGTCAAACGAAGTATAAACTATATCCGCTTTTGAGTCGCCATCCATATCGGTGAGTTTCACGTTCCGGCCTGGCGAAGTGGTGGTGATGTCGGCCCTTGTAAAAGTGGGGGTAGCTCCCCCGTTGTTAAGAAAAATATTGATATCCAGTTCACTTGCAACCGGAGTGGGACGGTTCCGGTTTACGACAACGAAGTCGGGATCCTTATCGCCGTCGATATCGCCCGCGTCAATACCCCAGGGTTCAAAGGAAGTCGCCAGTTCAATGGGTGTTCCAAAAGTAATTGTGTTCCCGGTGCTTTCATTCAGCACAAGGATCGCCTTGTCACCCGGTATTACCTGGGTCCCCGTATTTGTAAACACCAGGTCAAGTTTGCCATCCATGTTAAAGTCGGCGGACACGAACCGGTTCAAAGCACCGGGAAGGTCGACTTTTTGCGCGGTGGCAAAAGAAATCGATCCGGCACTCGTGTTCCGGAGTACATAAAAGTTAGCTGTCTGCAACTGGTTGATAACGATGTCCGGCAGTTTATCGCCATTGACATCCAACACGCCTGGCTCGTAGGTGGTCAACACGTCGGTCGGAGAAACTTTAATCGATATTTTGAGGATTGTATTGAAGACCAGCGCTCCGCCTGTGCTTTCGTTCACAAATATATAGAAGATATCGTCGTCGAGATTTGTGGCAATCACCTCCGGTTTGCCGTCGTTATTCAAATCGCGTAAGATGATCCGGTTGGCAAGAGCTCCCGCATCCATAAAAAGATCTTTCCGTGTACCAAAAGTGATCGTTGAGGCCGCTGTCGTATTGGGCAAGATCGCGATTGTGTTCCGGTTTCCGCCGGACCTTGAGAATACCAACTCCGGCTTACCATCGCCATTCAGGTCGCCGCAAACGATGTTATCTGTCGTAAAACCCAGGTTCAGCGCGGCAAGGTTGTTTTTATTGAAATGGGCAAAGGCCATTGTTCCGGGTGTACTGTTGTTCTGAAAAACAGACAGGTCGCTGGGCGTGCCGAAAAATGAACTGCGTTTGATCTTTGAGGTTGATATTTCCGGTTTGCCGTCATTGTTCAGGTCACAGGTACAGAGATCCCAGAATTCGTCGGTTTGGGCAAGGGTATATGCCTGCGGAAAATTCGCCGAACTAAAAGATCCCAGGGGGAAAGAAGGAGTGAATTTCTTGATTGATTTACCGGACAGCCGGGAAGCCTTGTTGATGACCTCGACAGCACCAAATTTCGCCTGGGGCGGAACGACAACCACGATCGAAAAATCCGTCGACTCAACGATCGTACCTTTTACTGCTTCGAACCAAACATCCAGGTTGGCTGGATTTGTGTCGAATCCCCTGCCGGAGATGACGACCGTATCATTGGGAAAGGTGCTGTAAGGCACAACTGTTTCGATAACAGGTACCTGAGCATATACGCTTGCCGAAATTGTCAGCAGAGAAAAAAATAGTAGGGCTCTCATGTTGTTTCTTAGTGATGAACAGTTAAAAGCCAGGCATCTCGCAATATTTTCAGGCTTCGCGCCCTTTCACGTTCTGCCCTTGCCTTATTTATATCATCCGTTTTTATAATGTAAACGTACCAGAGACTTTTTTCCGTCAAGTGGCCGTAATGGGTGTCGAAACCCAGTTTATCAAGGCCCTCTGAAAAATGCTTGGCATTGGCTTCGGATTTAAAAACCCCGCCAATCACATAATCCGCTACATCAAGTTCCTTTACGTGAGAACCTTTTTTCACGTACTCATGGCGTTCTGCATTGGGATGCCCTTCTTCCTTGTGCTCCTCTAACGGGTTTTCAGCGTGCAATTCAAGCCTGGAAAGTTGTTCTTTCTCGTGTTCCGGATGCGCTTCCGGCGGCGCCGCATTCGGGTTCATTTCCTGCTTAAATCGCGGATTGTGAGCCACAACCGTGTCCTTGGGCTCCGGAGGCTTTACGACCTCGTTTTTCCGCGCTTCGATCCGCTTTTGTACTTCTGCCTGATGCCGCGCCAGCTCTTCTTCCTGTTTCTTCTTCAACGCGGCGGCTTCTTCCTTCTTTTTGGCTTCCGTGGCAGCCAATTGCTGTTTTTTCAACTCTTCCTGCTTCTTTTTCTCGGCCAGCTCGGCAGGTGTCGGACGATGCACCCTTTCCTTTTCCTTATGGGTATCTACAAAAGAATAAACCGGGGCTCCTTTTTTGTGGACGCCCAGAAGATAGTTCAGGCTGATCTCAAAAGTCGGACTATTGAGCTCGTTTTCACCGGAGTTTTTCAGGCTGTAGGATCCGCCGATGGCCAGCGTGTTTTTTAATTTAACTCCGCCTACGGCAGAAATACCAAAGTCCTGCTTGTAAGAGCCTCCGATCCAGATCACATGGTTCATGTGCAGGATGCCTGCCGCTTCAAACTGCGAAGGAAGTGATGCGTTGAGACGATAAACCAGGTAGGGTTCGAAAATATTCTTATTGTCATTAAAATAAAACCGGTTGCTGGCGTGGGCCACAATGGTTTCAAAAGGTTTTACTTCAGAAACGGTAAATCCATCCTGGCTGATCACGGAGGGACCAAAGAGATTCGGTATCGCAGCTCCGATGTGAAAGAACTTTGAATGATATGAGACACCCGCGTTACCTGTAAGGGATGCATGACTGTCCATGATGTTCACCAAGGCATCGTCAACAAAACCGTCAAGCTTTTCAGTATCAAGGGTATTCCAGTTGCCACCGGCAGAAATTCCAAATCTGAAATAGGAGTGTTCCTGTGTCTTTATATTATACCCAAAAGTAAAGTTCAGCGATGTGGTATTGAGTAGCCCCCGTTGGTCGTTTGTTACGGATAGGCCTGTACTTGCCTGGGTATTGATCGGTGTATGGAGACTGAGGTTCGCAACGGAGGGACCGCCAGTGATATCCATCCATTGCCTTCGATAGATCAGGGAAAACGAAGTCTTTCCATCTATCCCGGCGAAGGAAGGGTTGAGCATGTAAGGATTCAGGTAAAATTGAGTGAAGTTCGCCTGGTCCTGGGCTCGGGCACTAAAAACAATTGTCCATATAAATATGGAAGCTAGTAGGGATCGTCGTATCATTAAAGCAATTATAGAGTCTACAAATGTATAATTTTTTAACGTCATCGATTTTTTAGGCGCAATTCGGACAATAAATATTTAAATTACTATTATTTTTCGAGCTTTAGCTTTAAATTTTTTAAATGGTGGAGGTTCACATACGGAGATATACGAAGCTTTTGATCCTTTTTTATGCTTTTTTCTTACCATTTTTTTCGTATGGGCAAAAGTATAGTCTTGGTGTCAAAGCAGGGCCGATCGTCAACTGGGCAAGTTTCGGAGATAAATACGAAAAGGACACTTTGTCCGGTGGTGTGAAGCTTGGGTACTCGGTCGGTGTTATTGTAAGTTTTCCACTTAAGCATGATTTCGATTTTTTTGCCGAAGCGTCGTACTCGCAAAAGGGGCGGAGATTAAAATACGAACCTGAAAACTGGCTGAATCAGGCCACTTACAAGTTCGTAGATGTAACGATGCTGCTGCGGAAATCTTATACATTCCGGCTCGAGAAAAACATTCCGTCCCAATGGTATTTCAACATCGGCCCGGAAATCAGCTACTGGCTCAGTGGCAAAGGTTACATTACCGCCGGCGGGCCTGAGTATCCTTACAAAATGGTGTTTGAGGAGAGCGGTGATGGCAATGGTTATTCAAATATGTATATGAAGGATGTCAACCGTTTTCTTTTTGGTCTGGCGCTCGGTGTAGGTTTTCGTGCACCGTTGTTGCGCGGTCAGCATCTCAATACGGAGCTCCGATTTGTGTCCGGGCATACATACCTTGGTCAGCAGGAAAGCGGGCATCTGGAGTATCTTAACTACGGTGAGAAGGATACATACAAGATGAATCTAAAAGCGATCCACATCAATTTCTCATATACGTTGGATTTTGATATTCAAAAATCCCGGAAAGGAAAGAGTACATTGGACAAGAAGATCAAGAGCAGCAAGAACAGCAAGAACAAGCCGCGGCGCCGACGGTAGCTTAGTTTAAAGTTTGATGTTTAAAGTCATTGCTGTCCGGGGAAAATCTAATCGAGACTCAAATTCTTCGGATAGAGCTTTCGTGGGTCGCTTTTGAATCTGAAGCAAAATAGAGGGGTCATCCTGAAAGTGCTAGTTTTAGTTGAATATCGTCGCTTGACGACGCGATGATGCATTTTTC
>Ga0196981_1000393_pt1 | contig 15497 bp, 16 predicted proteins | sample S3_2013CmetaG_FD_155462 | JGI IMG/M metagenome (GOLD analysis project Ga0196981, IMG submission 155462) | Soil microbial communities from Anza Borrego desert, Southern California, United States - S3_20-13C | ecosystem: Environmental > Terrestrial > Soil > Desert | place: USA: California... | reverse complement strand
GTTACAACAGCTCCCACAGGTAGAAGAACTGATATTATTTTACCAAATAACCAATACATTAGCGGCGGCGCGGAGAAATTCCAAGTTTACGTAGAAGGCGTTTTACAATTACGAGATACAGGCACAGGGCTCGCGAATAACGATTACTGGATATCAAACACTGGTAATAGTAGTTCTCCGGGTCGGATTTGGCTTAATTACGCTATTCCTCCAGATACTCAAATATCATTTAATTATATTTTGAGTTTGATCTTTTTGCTTGTAATTCTTTAGTAAGGTAAAAGGTAAAAGGTTATGCCAAGGACAGTTACAAAACATTTAGATGGGAATTCGGAGTATTTTTATTCATCGGGAAATTTATACCGCGCGGTATTAAGCGTCGCAACCGGGGGAGAGTTAACGGCATCGGGACTTAATTTAAGAGTATTAGGCGCGGGTTATTTTAATAGTGGTTTATACGTTAGCGGAAATCCTGTTTTAACAGGTTTAAATGCGGAATCTTTAGCTACCACGGGAACTCGTTGGTCGGAGTTGGGGTCGGCCGCGCGAGTTGCAACTTTCTCCACCGCTTTTATGGGGGCGGCTGTAAATAATAGCGGTTGGTGGCGAATCGCCGAAGCAAGAACAAATGGAGGGCTTCCTCCTACTTTTAATGCATTTGTAACTTTCACAAGTGTTAATTATAATTTTTTATTTTATGTTACTCATGGAAATAATACCGGCGCTTCTATTACTTTGTTAGGTCAGCATGGTCAAGAAAGTAATCCCCTCATTTATTTTACGGGTATTCGATTAGTCAGAAACACCGGTAGTAAGATTCATTATGTTGATATCGGCACTTCAACTGGAAATTGGTCATCAACTTATGTTTTAACTGTTCAAAACTTTGATGCTTATTCAAAAATTAGTAATGCTTATGATCGGTTGGTTCCTTTAACTGGTTCGCGGGCTGCTAATAACCTTCCGTCCGATGAATTTGTCGATACTTATTTACGACTTGATAATCAAACAATAATCGGCGCGGCATCTAACGTACAACACCCTAATCTTTTTCGAGTAGACGCTTCGGGCGTTTACTATCGTGATCAACTATTAACGACTGGGACTAATGCAAGTGTTTCGTTACCTTCTAATTTAGTAACCGGCGCAGGAACCGCAACTTATATTCCACTTTGGACATCTCAGTCCGGATTAACAAACTCTCATATTGAAGAATCTGCGATTGGTAATAATTTATTTTCTTTAACATCAGCAGAAACATATAGTTCTTTGGCGACGGCGCGATCAACCTCAGATTACACGTTCGCCCCATTCGCAACCGGGAATATAATTTTAAATGATTATCGGTCACTCGCTATTGACCAATTTTATTTAGCGTTTCAAGGAAACTCGCCCTCTCAAACAACTGTGTCGTTAGCCGCCGGAAATCTTTTCGGGCAACAACTTTTTCTCACGGTAAAAAGTGGCGCTTGCACCATTAAGAACACCGGAACGGCAATACATTTAATTAGTGATTGGGTTGCTAGGTCTGGTTCTTCTTTAAAGTTACATTGGGACGATGACGCGGGAATATGGCGAGAAGAATATAGATTTCCCATGTCCGCCTCTGGAATTTTACCAGCGAATACAATAACCGGCGCGGGAACTGCGGGACAAATTCCAATGTGGGTTTCTCCGTCTGGAATAAATAACACCAATCTAACATACACGGCGGGGAGTCCCGGACTTTTTTCGTCTTTTCCTTCTGTCTATACGTCTTGCGCTACAGCAAAAAAAACGACGGAATATGTAGATTATTTATTAAATAACAACACAATTAATGTCTTTAACTCTTCTGCTGTTGAACTTGTTGGTTTTCAAGCTACCGGCGCGACGCTACATCTCGCGAATGGAACACTTGAAGGACAACAGTTATTACTTTATTCTTATAGCGGGACAGGTTATATCTTTAATACGGGAAATAGAATTTTGAGTTCTGATTGGGTTGCGACAACCGGTAGTTTAATTAAACTATATTGGGATAATTCTCGCGGAAAATGGCGAGAAGAATATCGTTTCCCAAGTTCCGGTAATTCTTTTGCAGACCCAAGTTCATCTATTGGTTTAACCGCCGTTAATGGGACAGCGGTAACGGCTATGCGTTCCGATGCAGCCCCAGCCTTGGATCAAAGTATCGCGCCGACATGGACTAGTTCTCATACTTGGTCTAATGGTCAATCTACTCAATATTATTCCGCCGGGAATACTTTTTTAAGTAAAATAAATAATAATATATCGGGCGAATTACAAATCGAATCCGCCGGACTATTTTTAAGCGGCGTCGGTAATTATTTAAGCATCGGAACCGGGCGGAATGAAAATTTTTGCGTTTGGATAAATAATAGTATTACGGGCGTGGTAGATGCAAGTTTTTCAACTTTTAATAGTGCAAAAGGTTTATTCGTTAATCCGACCATTAATAATAGACAAAATGGTGGTGTTATTTATGGTATAGAAATTCAACCAGTCTTTCAAAATTGCACGGGTAGTTCTGTCGGATTACTTATTAAAAATCCCAGAGTTCAAGGTAGTGCTAACATGGTTTTAAACTATGGTCTTTATATTGAAAATTTAACTGGAACATCGGCTACCCCATTATGGGTAGAGGGAACGGGTCGTAACAGTTTTATTCAGAGTAATCTTTTCCTTGGAAACGCTCAAGGGGTGGGGGCGAATTCAAATAATGTACTTTGGATAGAAGGAGCCGCTTCAAATTCCGTTAATACGATCGCGAGACAAATGGTTAATGTTTACAGTCGTCTTACCTCTGTAACTGGAGATGTTGGTGCCGGAATTGCGTTAGGGGGACATCGATTGGCCGGATTAAGTTCCGCCACCGCTGTGTTCGGTTCGATAGAAGGAAGAAAAGAAAATCACATTACAGGAGATTCGCAGGGATACCTTTGTTTTATAACGCCAAACCTTATTAATGGCGCTTATACCGAAGCTATGCGCATTACGTCTAAAAAGAACGTGGTCATTGGCGGCAGCGGAGCGTCTGCACAATGGTCCCCAATTCCGATCACGGGTTCCGATGGTTTTCTTTACATTCCGGGAACAACCGGCGTCCCCAATGGAACTCCGACTTCTTACGGATCAACCGTTCCTCTCGTTTATGATAATTATGGAAAAGTGCTTTATGCTTATTCGAGTGGTTGGCAGGTAATTAGTGGTGGTGGCGGAAACACATCTTTTGATAATCCTACCGCAACCGTTGGTTTAACCGCTACCAACGGAGCTTCCACAAGCGCCATGCGCGCGGATGCTGCTCCCGCTTTGAGTCAGGCTATCGTCCCGACTTGGACGGCAACTCATACCTTCAACCGCGCAAATGTTTTCGCTTATAATGTATTAAATAGCACCGGAATAAATTGTCAAACCGGTATTCATGTTAAAAATATAACCGGCGCGGAGACTTATCGATTTGAAAATACTCCTTCCGCTGGAACTATGAGTTTTATTACCGTTCGTTTTTATAATTCGGGCACGGGTTCTTATACGCCCGCGTTTACCGGCGCAAGTTTTGTCACTCCTTTAGGATCAATAAGTTCTGGGCGTTATGGGGAATATACATTCGCCGTTTACGGAGATGGTGTAATTCACGGCGTTGAACAAAGGAGTTTCGCTTAATGTTCGCCTTTAGAACTAACAGCATCGTAGAAGCTACTGGTCCTAATAATCCTACTCTCTGGTGGGAAATGGATGAAACCAGCGGAAATCGTATCGATTCCGTTGAAGGCGTTATAATGGAACCCAGAAACGGCGACGCCGGAACTGGTCCGGGCGTAGGCACGGGGAGAATAAATAATGCTTTTAAATTATTAGCCACGAATTTTATTGCCGAACCCGCCGCGCGGATAAGAAATACGGCAGATTTCGATTTAATGGCTCCCAGTCCAAGTAATAGCGTTTCATTAGCTTATTGGGTTTATATTGATTCCGCCGCTATTGCTTCTATGGAATTCGATTTTTATCGCAATTTAGATTACATCGGCGGGATGTATATGTGGGTGGGAAATGGAACTAATCAGCAATATTGTTATATCGAAGATTTCGAAAAAGGATATTACGAAGATTTCTATATCACCACAAATATTAAAGATTCCGCGTGGCATCTTTGTGTTTTAATCTGGGATGCTTCTTCCGGACGATTAAAATTAAGTATTGATGATGGTCCATTTTTAGATACGCAGGGTGGGATTCCGATGTTATCGGGCGACGAAGGACAACTTGTTTTTAGCCGCGCGGTTGTTACTTACGAATGGAGAGTAGATCAAGTGGGTTATTGGAGAAATAGACATTTAACTAGAGCGGATATTACTTGGTTATATAATAATGGAAATGGACGGACTTATTCAGATTTTTCCTAATTTTTGTTATTTTTGACTGTAATTAAATAAATAGGAACTGTATTTTATGGATCAAAATATTAAAAAAGAATTAGAAACTTTGAAAACCTCTATTGCTTCGGCTGATACAAAATATAAAGAAATTAAAGCTAATCCAGCAGAAATCACGAATTTAGATGAAGTTCGCTCCTGTCTCGATTCAATGAATTATAAATTTAGTTATTTAGTTGATGAAATAAATTATATATATAAATATACTCAACGATTAGAAGAGCTTTTTTATCAACATATTACCAATGGACATATTCCACCCATTTCCGGTCCCGAAAAGATGTCTAAAGCTATCAAAGTTTTAGGTCTCGATGGTGATTATGAGGTAAATAAAAAACAAATCTGGGCTAGTAAAAATGGCATCGTTGTTAATTATACAAAACCTCTAATATAAAATGCCAACACTAGAATATCTTAATTTTAGTGGTATTTATGCTATTATTAATTTAATTAATGATAAAATGTATATTGGTAGTTCTAAAAATATTAAAAGCAGATTTAAAACGCATACACGAGATTTAAATAAAAATAAACATTTCAATCCATATTTACAAAACGCATGGAATAAGTATGGTGGAGGAAATTTCACTATTGAAGTTATTGAATATATTAAAAATAATAAACTAAGAGAAAAAGAGATATATTATATAAATTTTTATAAATCATTGTATTCGCAAACAGGATATAATATTTTAGATAAAACATATAATACAAACAATATTCAATCAAAATATTGGGAATTTTTAAACCCCGATGGAAAATTAATTAAAATACATAATCTTTTTGCTTTTTGTAATGAAAATAAATTAAATTATTCATGTATGTGGAAACTTTACCAAGGTGAAGTTCAACAACATCAAGGATGGATGTCAACGAATAAAGCGTTTCATAAATCAAGGTTTGGTAAAGAATTTTCGCTAGTTTCTCCGGACGGTAAAATTTATAAAGGTAAAAATATAGCTTTATTTTGCCGCGAGAACGAATTATCCGACCATTTTATTACAATGGTTGTTAGGGGTGATATAGAAGAATATAAAGGATGGCGAATTGCGACATTAGATAGAGATTTAACAATGGAGGAATTGGATAGTTTTTATCTTAATAAAACTCATCATAACGGAGTAATACGGGCATTCATAAGTCCAGAAGGTAAACTAGAAGTCGTTCATAATTTAACTTATTTTTGCGAAAAACATAATTTATCAAAGCAGGTGATGAAATTTGTTTATCATGGTACGAACCGCTATAAATCTCATAAAGGCTGGACATCTGCTAAACATTTAACTGTAACTACATTATAAATATTATGCAAGAGCCGCGTTTTAAAACAGTATTTGCGAGTGCCATTCATTGTGTCGTTGATAAAGAACGGGATGAATTCCTTTCCACCGCTTCGATTAATGATCTTAAAAACATAATTCCGGCGGAGGTATTAGGAAGTGGTAAAGAAGATTTACTACCTTTTTCTTCGAATTTAGCCGTTTTAAATGCGATGAATGCTAATTTTCATTGCATGACAGCTGAAACTGGTTTGGAAATTCATAAAAGTTTAGTAAATAAATATGTCAATTTACAACATCGGCGCGACCATGTTTTAGGACATATCGTCGCAACATCTTTTAGCCGTTTTAGTCCTAAATATGTTCTTGGTTATGGTTCAGAGATATTGGCGGAAGCTGATATAAAAGACAATAAAAATCCGGTTAATCTATCTTATGCGGGGGTTATCTATAAAATTGTCGCGGGGGAAGAACTATGTGACAAAATTATAGAATCCAATGATCCAAATTCTCCTTATTATCTTAAAGGTATTAGTTCTAGTTGGGAGGTTGGATATGATGCATATAATATTGCAATCGGCGGCAAGTATCTTAAAGATGCTGAAATTATTACGCCGGAAGATAAATCTTTTAAAGAATTAGATAAGTTATTACGGGATAATGGTGGTCCGGGCACTAAAAACGGAGAAAACTTATATACCGTTTTAGCGGGGCGACCCATCTTTTTAGGCGCGGGCATTGTCGAGAACCCAGCGTCGGATGTAGCGGGCGTGATCGTCGCAAGTGAGGAAGACAATGATCAGAGAGAATCTAAAGCTACTATTACTGTAGATATTGATTTAAATCTTGAAAAAGCTCGCGCGGAAATTATCGAAAAAGTCAAAGCAATTGCCGAAATTATACCTAATCCCGCCGAATCAAGTGTAATAAAAGATAGCAATACCACAATTTTATATATGGAAAAAATCAAAGATATTAAAGATATCACTGATGAAAATCTTAAAGTTATAAAAGCTGATAAGATTACCGAATTCATTACTGATGAACTTCGTAAAGCCAGTGAATCATTCACCGTCCAAATTACCGAGAAGGATAATGTTCTCAAGACTACAAAAGAACAGCTTACTTCTTTGTCTGCCGAGCATGATACTCTTAAGAAAAATCTTGAGACACTCACCGCTGAACTTAATACCCTCAAAACTCAAGCCGCCGAACGAGAATTAAATGAAATCTTTAGCTCCCGCATGGCTAACTTGGATGAGAAGTTTGATCTAACTGATGAAGATCGTCAGATCATCGCCTCCCAAATTAAAAATCTTGATGAAGCTGGTTTCGCCGCTTGGGAAAAGAATATGTCTATTCTTATGAAAGATAAATCCAAAGCCGCGCGGAAAACGTCCGTTGCATCTACCGCAACTCCGCAAGGGGCTGTAGACGCTGCGATTGATAATGGGACCAAAGCGCCCGCGATTCCCAATACGTCGAATAATATCCAAAGCGAGAGTTTTGCGGAAAAGGTTAAGAAAGACCCTAAACTTGCTTATTCTATTAAATTAGGAAAAAAGTAAAGAAAAAATAGGGAATTATATAATTTTAATAAAAATTAAGTGTAATAAACAAATAGAAATTCTTATAGGAAAATAATATGCCAGATTTAAGACCATTTAGGCAAGTTGATGAATACGATATCATTAACTTGTTCACTGTCAGCGGAACGATTCCGTTTAAACGCGGAACGTTCGTGAAACCCGGCGGCTCAGGCTGGCGGACTTCAGAAACCGATAACTATGCTTTAGGTAACGCCGGAGCAAGTTATACTAATACCGTTTCTCAACGTTGGGGCACACAACCTTATGTCGTGACCGCAAGCACCGGCGATGTCGGCGTGATCGGGTTGACTCTTGACGATGTGCGCGAAACCGACGAGAACGGCGAACTTCTCAAATTTAATCCGAAGAAAGCTGCGCAAATGCAGTGCGTTCTTTCCGGTCAAACTGTTCGGATCGCTACGCGGGGGGTATTCCTCTACTCGGGCGTCTCCGAATCGGTTACGGCTGGTCAGGCAGCTTATGTTTCGGGCGGTCAACTCACCAATAACTCTCAAAACTCCGTTCACGGTTCAACCGTGGGCACGTTCCTTGGCGCTAAAGACGCTAATGGCTGGGTTTTGGTCAAGATTAACTGCCAATAATTAATATAACAAACATTTATAGAAAGAAAAATTTACCATGACTCCAAAAGTAACATTAAACGATACGCCAGAACAGAATCAGTTAGTTCGGGCACTTATCTCTAAAGACCCGGTGGTTGCTGCGCAAGCGCGAGAAGCATTTGCGGCTGTAATTGGCGGCGTTGTTCAAGAGGTTATTCAACATGCTGGCACGGCCGGTATGATCTATCAAGATTTGCCTTACGGCGAAGATGAAAGTCCAAGTTTGCAGCTAGACTTTTTGTATGACCAAGCGGCGGGTTATGTCACCGTTTGGCAGCAGAACATGGCAGGCGGTCTACCGGTCTCTGTCGTGGAAGGCGTCGCGGAGATGAAATTCATGCCTTATGGTCTCAATTCGGCAGTCGAAATCTCCAACAAATATATTAAGAAATCCAATCTTCCGATCGTTTCGAAGGCGATTCAACGGATGGCTCAGGAAATTCTTATTAAACAGGAACGCACCGCTTGGTCCGTTATTTTGAAAGCTCTTGCTGAAGGAGAAACCAAAGTAAACGGCACCGCAACGAAGCATGTGATTGCGTCTACGAATCAGAATCAATTCGATGTTCACGATATTAACGTATTGTTTACGCGGATGAAACGGATTGCTCAGTCTTTCGCGAACGGAACTCCCGATCCGAATTCGAGCCGGGGTTTGACCGATTTGTTCCTTTCTTACGAGATTATGGAACAGGTTCGATCGTTCCCTTATAACCCGGTTAATAACCGTGGTTCTCAGTCTACCGGCCCGGTCACTCTTCCTGAGAGTGTGCGCGAGAGTATCTTTAGCGCGGCTGGCACTGCTTCGATCTGGGGCGTAACGCTTCACGAATTGGCGGAACTTGGTGTTAGTAAGAAGTATAACGAGTTGTTCTCGGCTTACTCTGCTTCGTTGGGCAATATCGCTCACAGCACTCAGGCGTTCGATTATGCGGATGATGAGATTGTTATTGGCTGCGATCTTTCGAAGGAAGCCTTCTGGCGTCCAGTTGAGAAGAGTGGCGATAATAACTCGACCTTCCGCGCGGAGGTTAGCGACGAGTATGTTAAACGGCAGCAGAAGATTGGGTTCTTCGGTGATTTGACCGAAGCTCGTGCCGTCACGGACGCGCGGGCGCTCTCGGGGATTATTGTATAATTAATAATTAATCTACTTAAATAATTAAATCGACCCGGAACAAAATTCCGGGTTTTTTTTATTGCCTTTTTAACAATCTTTTTTAATAAATATTCAAATTTATACACTAAATGATAAAAATTAAGTGTAATAGGGCGTAGAACTATAAATTTCTAATATAATATAATTATATGCCCAAAAAAACTAGTAAAGCCGCGCGGAAAAGTGTTAAAGAATTAAATAATCTTAAAGTATCAACTGGAGATGTTGTTTCTGATAAACCCGTTAATAACCTCATTAAAGATGGTAAACAAATTACCTCTTTAGATCAGTTCTGGGGATTTAAGGATAGTAAATATACTACCTTAGATGATAATGAGTATTTGAAACAAGTCAACGCTATGAATCTAGTTGATTTATATGCTCATGCTGTTAAGTTGGGTATCCCGCCGTATAAAGAAAGGGATAGACTAACTAAAAAGTTAATGAATGAATTTCGAATATGGGCGAATTCATATAAACGACCAAAAAATGAGCATGAAGAAATGAATAAAATTGAAAATATTCCTGAGAGAGTCCGCCAGATTTTAGCTGAGGGACGATAATACTTCAAACAAATATTTAAAAAGTCAATCCGCGCGAAAACCGGGCGGATTTTTTATTTCTATTTATATTTTTAACTGTAATTAATAACATATATGCCACACATTTTCGATACCGACGAACGAGAGAGTATCCGCGCGGTTTCGTCCGTCCCGGATGGAGTAACCCCTTTTAAGTTTAACACCGATATCACCCATTCCGCTGGGAATTTGTTTGAAATTCAAAACAGGAATTCGGGCGTTTTATTTTTATCCGCTCTTGAACAATTAGCAATAGGAAAAGGAATAAGTGGAATGCCAGCAATGGGAACTATTCCCGGTATTTATCATTATAGTAATTTCGATATCGATTCATATGGATTCAATCAATATATGATGAGAGCAACTAAACAAAACAGTAATTTCGAAGTTACTGTAGATTCTTATTGTGATGTATCAACCTCCGATCCTGTAAGTCATTATGGATATTCGGAAATGACGATTACTACTAATAACAAATTCTCACAATTTTTCCATCAGATATATTCTGGCGGATATGAATTTCAGGCAAATATAAATGGAATCCGAAAAATACAACTTAAACCAGACGAAACCGCATCAGCCACGCCTTATTATTTTGATACCACACTAAATCATACCGCCGGAAATTTATTCGAAATGAAGAATAATTCGACGACAATGTTCAAAATTGGCGTTTCGGGCGATATCCGTTTGACACCGATTACAAAAGCCATGCGAAGCGGTATTTCTCCAACCGCCGGGACCATTGTTTATCAATCTGATCAAGGCTCGGGTTTCAGATTTTACGATGGCGCGAATTGGATTAGATTGAGTGGAGCTATTGATAATTAGCCGCGTTTCAAAAATAGCCGCGCGGCGAATTTATTTAACTCAACACTTAAGTTTCGGCGGAAAGTCCTCTCGGTGCTTAAGTAAAAGTGTAATTTACTAATAGGATTTTTTACATGAGAAAGTATATTTATTTCACTGGCGCGGCCCAAAACACCGGCAGTTCTATCTTTTCCGCGAATTACGAACATTTATTCTTATTCCATATTTATTCTACTGGAAATACTAGTGGGGCATATACGCTAATCCAAGCGCAATCTCCGGCCGGAGATTGGGGAAATGTGGATAATCGCCTTGTATCGGGAAATGGTACGGTTTTGGTCAAATACGAAGGTCCTTTGGCTCAAACCCGCGCGGCAATCACGGGTTATATGAATGGAACGTTTTCCATTAGCGTAGATGCTATATAACATTGAATATTTATTAAAGGATTTATATGCCATTATGTAATTGTATTTACGATTTTGATAACATTGGTAACGGAAATTACCAACCACTAGACGCTGATTTGACGGATTTAGCGGATGGGAGTTTAACGGGTTCTAAAGTTGATTTTAGCACTATATCTAGTTCTGCTATAACGATAGGTGATAGTTCACAGTCTACAATTACTCTTACGTTTGGGCTTTCTGGCGCGACAGACCCGAGCATTACGGCGGCGGATAGCTCTCTGACGCTGGGGAATGCGCACCTTCTGTTTTCTGCTGACAATACGTTCGACATCGGCGCGAACGCGGCGACAAGGCCAAGAAATATTTATCCTGCCGGGCACATTTACATGACAACCGGCGGAGATATATACGCTGGAACATGGATTGGGTTTGGGGGAGCAGGTGGCCCAAATGGTTGGATTAAAGGGCAAGCAAACGGGGTGATTGGGTTGTATGACAACGCGGCAACAAGCTTTAATCGAATCCAACTAGGCGGCACCACTGGAAGCTTTCCAGCGCTGAAGCGCAGCTCCGCCAAGCTACAAGCACGCTTAGCGGATGACTCAGCCTTTGCTGGTTTCGATGCGAGCACCCTTACGCTGACACCCGCCGCAGCCAACACCACGGCTTTGACGATTTCAGGCGGGAGCAATACGGGGAGCGACGCGACGCCTCAGTTGGATTTAAGCGGGACGTGGAACACGAGCGGCAGCCCGACATTCTTAAAACTAAATGTGACGAATACAGCGAGCGGTGCGAGTGCATTGCTGGCTGACTTTCAGGTGGGTGGTGCGAGCAAAGCGAAGATTGATAAGAACGGGAGAATTACTTTCGATGACTCTTTAGGCACGATCGGGCCGGGGAACGCTTCTGGCGGTGTATGGCTCGGGCGCTCAGATGTAGGCAATCAACTGTTCGTCGGGTATCAAAGCGCGCACTTGGTCACATTACCATCCGAAGGCGTGCTTGGCTGGAGCAGCACCACTTACACGGGAGATTTCAGTGCTTCGGATACGAAATTGTCGAGAGAATCTGCGGCTGTGCTTCAGATGGGATCGGACGCCGCAACAGCCACGGCGCAAAAACTGAAAGCTCACGATGGTTCTGGAACGGATAAAGCAGGAGCAAACCTGACTCTTGCGGGCGGTCAAGGCACCGGGACCGGACGCGGCGGCGCTTTCATTATCCAGACCGCACCTAGCTCAACCACCGGCTCTAGTGCTAATACTTATAGCGAACGCGCTCATTATGTAGCGAAAGCTGTTACTTTAACAGAATCAACCGCCACTACCGTTGCTACCTTATCCGTTCCCTCTGAGAAGTATCTCGGAGCATCTATGACGATTACCGTCTTCGCTTCCGACGGGACGGATCATCAGTGCCGGACTCTACGAGTTGGTATTTCGGCCGTGAATAAAGCAGGGACAGTTACCGCCGCGTTAGATACTCCTACAGAATCCGTTGCTGTTTCAACCGGAACACTAACGGCAACAATTACCACCGTTGCTAACGGCAACACCGTTGATGTTAAAGTAAATGCGGATAGTTCTCTAACCCAAACAACTTTAGAAGCTATTATTGCAATTACCGCAATTAACTCAAATGATGTAGCAACCGTAACCGAGATTTAATAAGTAATAGAAAATTGGAATTTTCGATTGATTACTTTGAATTGTTTGATATAATAAAAATAGATTACTAGTTTATTAAATATGAAAGTTAGCTATTCTAAAGTTATCAATACGATTCAAGCAATTAATTCTATTGAAAATCTCCCCCGGTCTCCGAAAGCACTCATTGCTTTATCGCGAAACTTAGATAAACTTAATAAAGAAAATGAAATTTATATAGCCGCGCGGAAGAAACTTTGGGCGGAAATCTTCGGCGATAAACAAGAGGTTGATCAAAACGATCCAAACGTCCCGAAATTCCGGCGGATGGACCAAGAGTTACTTGCCTCAGAGATTGATTTCCAACCAACTCAATTCTCTATGAGTGATTTTAATCTAGAAAATGTCAGTATCTCTCCTAAAGCATTTAATCTGATTACTTGGTTGATTTCAGATTATAATCAGGAGGGGAATTAACTCCATTTAATCTAAAATTTCCTTCTAAATCAAAATAATATGTGCAAAAGGCGGGTGTAAAGAACCCGCTTTTTATTTTATTTATATTTTTAACTGTAATTATCATATATGCCACACTATTTCGATACTGACGAAAGGGAAACAATCCGCGCGGTTTCGGCCGCGCCTGCGACGACGACGGCTTTTTGTTTAGATACTGACCGTGAACATACGGCGGGGGATTTATTAGAATTTAAAAATAACGGAACGGGTGTCGCATCAGTCGCTGTCGGCGGAGGAGGTGTTTATTTATATTTTCCGAACGGCGATGGTTATTCAGAGATTGGTAAGGGTGAGGATGCCGGATTCATGGATATTACATCTCCAAATGGTGATTATTACGCTGGATTTTACATTGATAACGCGCGTGGCTCAGAATTGTATCTGAGCGATACTTTTTTTTCTCCTGATACTAGCGATGGGAATAGCGCGTTCGATTTTAATACGAGCATAAAACATACTTATGGAGATTTATTAAGAGTAAGAAATAAAAGTAATACAGTATTCGTTATTGGAGTGTCTGGTGAGACGCGTCTAACTCCTATGACTAAAGCAATCCGAAGTGGTATTTCCCCTACTTCTGGGACCATTATATTTCAATCCGATAACACTCCCGGATTTCGTTTTTACGATGGAACGAACTGGATAAGATTATCTGGGGTCTTCGATAATTAAACCCCTCTTAAACTAGCGGAATTCTACTGTAATACTATAAGGAATGGCTAGTTTAATATCCAGCACGGAAATTACCTCTTATACAGGTATTGTCGCAGACTATTTTGATACTTTTAAAAGAGATATAGTCATTTATAAGCAACCCATAGCTAACGTTACTACCACTTCGGATGTATTAGCGGGCTACGGCAATACCTCCGCCGAAAGTATCGTTGAATATACGGTTGTTTCGGGCGTTTACCCCGCCAAGATTAGGCACGGCCGCGATCAGAAGAATACCGTCACAAACGACACTAAAACCAGACTTCCCGCCGGAACGGTGCGGATACTCGTCGAAGAAGACTGTTATAATTTTATTAAACAGGGTAAAACCGAGAATATCGTGGTAGATAATGTAACATTTAATCAAATTGATGACGAAGCGCCGAAAAACTTTCTCGGGCGGAAGTATTATGCATTTATCTTGAATCGAACAGATTAATTATTTATTAAAGAATAAAATATGGCTGCTAAACAAACATTCTATCTTAAAGAATTTCGAGATGTAATTGATAAACAAGCCGCGCGAGTTCTCCAAGACGAAGCTTTCAACCGGATCAAACCGGAATTTGATGATGCCAAACAAGCATTGATTGACGAGTTTCAAGTGGATTTGGTTTCCCAAGAAATCGCGGCGGGCGAAAACGCGTCGAATATTTCCAATACCTTAAATGGTAAAGGTAATCTTTTCTCTTTTATTGGTTTTACGAAGGGAGAAAAACCGGTGGAAAAGGTTAAAAATCAATTACAAACTGAGATTAAATTATTAAAAACGCCCGATCGAATTAAAAGATTTCGTAGTTCTATTAACTTTCATTTCTTATTTTACTGTCCTACGGTTAAAGATATAGATGATCAGAATCCTATGCCCAAATGGTCCGGGCGGGGTTGGGTGTCCGCGATTAAAGAAGGAATCGGCGGGTTTTGGTCTTATATCTACTGGCGAACCTTTCCGCCGAATAAAAGCCGGTCTACGACCGGTTTACAGGCGGACAATATACTCAGAGATGAACATTACGAGCCGCCGACTTATTATTTGCAGGATATGATTAAAGAATTTGTCGCCCGATTTCGGGGGAGAGTGTAATTTAATTTAATTATGCCACATTATTTTGATTGTGACGAAAACGAATCAATAAGAGCAATTGCGGACGTTCCAACTAACACAAGTGCTTTTGTTTTAGATTCGAAACGTAATAAGACTAGCACCGATTATTTACTTGATATTAAAAATAGCGGCACTTCTGCTTATTCTCTTCGAGCGGATGGCACTATTGATATTAAAACAACAGTTTTTCCGAGCATATATCTTGGCTTATTGCCAGACGAAAATAGTTATGCTGATTATTGCTATAACAGCATGGATATAAACATCAGAGGGGACCGTGCGGTTGAGTTCTATCCAGAGAGAACTTCCAATACGAATTATCTTTTGAACACTGCTTATAGAAAAACAAGCGTCGATCCCATTTTTGAAGTTCAAAATAGCGGCGCATCCGTTTTTAAAATCGGCGGCTCCGGACAAGTTAGTATGGGACAAGTAACAAAAGCTCAACGTTCAGGTATTTCCGCTGCGGCTGGAATGTTAATCTATCAAACAGATGAAACGCCCGGATTGCGTCTTTTCGATGGAACAAATTGGGTAAGATTTACGGTAACAGCCGACTAAAATAATTAAATTTTATCCATATTTCTTATAATAGAAGTATGGGTTATCCTTCATTTAA
>Ga0196981_1000392_pt1 | contig 15597 bp, 16 predicted proteins | sample S3_2013CmetaG_FD_155462 | JGI IMG/M metagenome (GOLD analysis project Ga0196981, IMG submission 155462) | Soil microbial communities from Anza Borrego desert, Southern California, United States - S3_20-13C | ecosystem: Environmental > Terrestrial > Soil > Desert | place: USA: California... | reverse complement strand
GCAGACAGGTTTAAGACCGCCGAGTCCGTATTCCAGAAGATGCTCGCGACGAATCCTAACAACATCGAAGCGATCTACTGGCTGGGACAGGTCTATTTTGACATGGACAACAACGCCGCTGCCCGGCAGCTGTATGAAAAATCCCTGCAGACGAACGGAAATGCCCCGCTTCTGCTGGTGGGCCTCGGGCATGCGGATCTGCTGGACAACAAGCCGGCCGATGCCCGCATGAAGTTTGAGCAGGCGATCACCGCGAGCCGCGGAAAAAAAGGAGATGATCCGGTAGTGCTTACCGCCATTGGTCGCGCCAACGTGGACGCGAAAGCGGGTGATCCGCAGTATGCGGTTGACAAACTCAAGATTGCGGCTGAAAAAGATCCGCGTAACACGGAAACGCTGCTCCAGCTTGGAAACGCGTACCGCAAGGCTCGTCCCGGTGAGGGAGGAAGCGATGCTTTCGCGACGTATAAAAGGGCACTCGAGGTAAATCCGGCATTTGCCGTCGCCGCCGTAAGGCTGGCCAAGATCTTCCAGTCGCAGCGCAACTCGGAAGAAGTGCTGAAGTATTTAAATGAAGCGGTTTCACGCGATCCGAAATTTACCCTCGGGTACTACGAGCTTTTTTATTATAATTTCTTCCGCCAGAAATACCCGGAGGCGGAAGATTACCTCAAGAAATACATCGAAAGCAAGCTGCCGGAGACGGATATTCAGGATGAGTTTCTTTACGGCCAGCTTTGCTGGGTGAAGAAAGACTTTGACTGCGCGATCGCGAAGGGTGAGGCCGTAATACGCGCCAAGGGGGATCAAACGAAGCCGAGGGTGTATAAACTTCTGGCGGACGCCAGCTTCGAGAAAGGCGATTACAGCAGCGCGAAACGTTACGTCGATCTCTATTTCGCAAAAGAGAAGCCTGAGGACCTGATCGCATTCGATTACAAGCTGAAGGCAAGCGTCCTTGCCAAGACGGGCGGTCAGCCGCGCGAAGTTTACCAGACCTACATCCAGGGCGTGGCGCTGGACACGACGCTTACCGGAAAACTTGATTTCCTCAAAGAGGGAGCTGAGTTCTTCAAGACGCTGGGCGACAGCGTGAGCCGTAACCTGGAAGGTGATCTGCGTACCGAGATCCTCAAGATCAAGCCGAACCCCGGCCAGCGGGATCATTTCGACGCAGGCCTGGCATATTACCAGGGTAAAAACTATGAGCGTTCGCTCCAGATATTCCGGACTTATGCAGAGAAATGGCCCGAAGAAGTATTCGGCCACCAGTGGATATTCAACAACTACCGTGCTCAGGACAGCACGATGGAAAAAGGCCTCGCAGTGGAGCCGGCAAAAAAGTACCTGGAGTTCCTCGAGCGCGATACGGTGAAATACCGGACGAACATCATCAGCACTGCGGGATACCTGGCGCAGTACTATGCCAATATCGCGAAGGACCGCGAGAATGCCCTGGTGTACCTGAGAAAGATGCTCGCGATGGACCCGAACAACGAAACGATCAAGAAATACATTGCTGATATGGAAAAACCGGCCCGGCCTTCCACTCCGCCGAAGAGCAACAAAACCTCTTCGACGAAGTCGACAAAGGTGACGCCTCGAACAAAAACGGTCGTAAGAAATTAAGCTCGGTTTTCTTCTTTTACTCGGAATGGTCCCTGCCGCAAGGCGGGGATCGTTGTTTTTAGCAAAAGACTAATCAAAATCAGCGTATAACGCCGCATTTCATCAGGTAATTTGGGGTGCCCGTCTTATTTTTGCGGCCGAAACAAAAAGGATGTTCCAGCTTCTGCAGACCAGCCTTTCCGATGACGCCGCGAGTTACGTGCCCGTGCTCATCCAGGTGCTGTTCGCCGCCGGTCTGGTGAGCCTGCTTTTGCTGGTGACGCACCTGCTGGGGCCAAAACGGAGAACCGCAGACAAGCTGCAGAATTTCGCGAGCGGCATTGAGTCGCACGGAGACGCCCGCCAGCCCATGGCCATCAAGTATTTTCTGACGGCTATCCTTTTTGTGCTCTTCGACGTGGAGGTTATTTTCTTTTATCCTTACGCCGTGAACTTCAAGGGACTGGGGTGGAATGGTTTTTGGGCCGTAATGATGTTCGTCGGGTTTTTTCTGTGCGGTTTTTTTTATATAGTGAAAAAAGGCGCATTGAAATGGGAAGACTGACTGCTGCAAAAAACAAACAATGGCTCGTCCAGTTGCATACAACCTGATCAAAAAGCCGCTTGAACCGGACATCAGCATCGCGGAAATGCCGGAAGGCAGCATGGGGGAAGGCTTTTTTGCGACTACGCTCGATAAGGTTGTCGGGCTCGCGCGCAAAAACTCGATCTGGCCCCTTCCTTTTGCAACTTCCTGCTGCGGGATCGAATTCATGGCGACGATGGGTTCGCACTACGATCTCGCGAGGTTTGGTTCGGAGCGCGTGGGATTTTCGCCAAGGCAATGCGATTTGCTGATGGTTATGGGAACCATCGCGAAGAAGATGGGGCCGGTGGTAAAGCAGGTCTACCTGCAAATGGCGGAGCCAAGATGGGTAATGGCAGTCGGAGCCTGCGCCTGCAGCGGAGGGATCTTCGATACCTACAGCGTGCTGCAGGGAATTGACCAGGTGGTTCCGGTTGACGTCTATGTTCCCGGTTGTCCGCCCCGGCCGGAGGCGATCATCGACGGTATCCTGCTCGTGCAGGAACTCGTTGGTAAAGAAAGCGTGCGGCGGCGAAACAGTGAGCAATACAAAGCCCTGCTCGAGAGCTACGGTATCCAGTAATTCTGGTCAACATACTTGGGATTGACTTTGGCACTGACAAACGACTACATAAAACAACGTTTGATTGAAAAGTTTGGCGACCAGGTCGGCAATTTTTCAGAGCCTTACGGCATGCTCACATTCGAAGTGCCCAAGGACCTGAACCTGAAAGTGCTGAATTTTCTCTATGACGACGAGGAGTTGAAATTCCGCTTTCTTACCACGCTGGCAGGCGTGCATTATCCGCACAGCAAAGGGCGCGAACTCGCGGTGGTGTATCATCTGCACAATCTTGTTGACAACGTGCGCATCCGGTTAAAGATTTTTACAGATGTCAACCAGCCCGACGTGTACACCGCCACCGGGCTTTTTTCCGCTGCCAACTGGCTGGAGCGGGAGACTTATGATTTTTACGGCATCAACTTCGTCGGGCATCCGAACCTGAAGCGCATTTTGAACGTGGATGAAATGGATTATTTCCCGATGCGGAAGGAATACCCGCTGGAAGACCAGACGCGCATCGACAAAGACGACGAGATGTTCGGTCGCGGCGGAATGCTGGGCTTCGGCACGGAGCGAACCGATCACGGCCAGTCTACGCTCGCGGAGGCGGACAAGCCGGGAACGGAAGGAAGGGAAATCGTTTAAACATGAAACCGGGAAACAGGCATGCCTGAGCACCATATAAAGCTGCCGGAAGGCAGCATTGAAAAGACCACCACGACGCTGAACCTGGGGCCGACCCACCCGGCGACGCACGGCGTTTTTCAAAATATCCTGGAGCTCGACGGCGAGCGCATTGTGTCCGCAGAACAAACCATCGGCTACATTCATCGTGCTTTCGAAAAAATAGCGGAACGGCGACCGCTTTACCAGATCACGCCCCTCACCGACCGGCTCAATTACTGCTCGTCGCCCATCAACAACATGGGCTGGCACACTACCTGCGAGAAGCTCCTGAAAATATCGACTCCGAAGCGGGTAGACTACCTGCGGGTGATCATCATGGAGCTCGCCCGGATCGCAGACCATCTCATCTGTAATTCCATCGTGGGCGTAGACACCGGGGCTTACACGGGATTTTTGTACCTGATGCAGTACCGCGAGCTCATCTACGAGATCTGGGAAGAAGTCTGCGGCTCGCGCCTGACCACCAACATTGGCCGCATCGGAGGCTTCGAAAGAAATTTTAACGACATCGCTTTTCAAAAGCTTGAGAAATTCCTGGAGGAATACCCACAGGCGCTCCGGGAATTTGAAAACCTGTTCCAGCGCAATCGCATTTTCATGGAGCGATTACAAGGAACCGGCACCATCAGCGCTGAACGCGCGCTGAATTACGGGTTCACGGGCCCCAACCTGCGCGCGGCGGGCGTGGACTACGACGTGCGCGTGCACAGTCCCTACTGCAGCTACGAAGATTTTGAGTTTATTATCCCGGTCGGTACAACGGGCGATAACTACGACCGATGGATGGTGCGCGAACAGGAGATGTGGCAAAGCCTGAGCATTATCAAGCAGGCCTACCGCAAGGTGCAGGATTTTAAAGGTGCGGAGGCGGACGTGTACCACGCGGATGTTCCGGAGTATTATCTTCCGCCCAAGGAAGATGTATACACGAAAATGGAGGCGCTGATCTGGCATTTCAAAATCATCATGGGAGAGATTAACATGCCCGTGGGCGAAGTCTATCATTCGGTGGAGGGCGGAAACGGCGAGCTGGGCTTTTACCTGATCAGTGATGGCGGTCGCACCCCTTACCGGCTGCATTTCCGCCGCCCCTGTTTTATTTATTACCAGGCATTTGAAGAACTCGTGAAAGGAAGTATGCTCAGCGACGCCATCATTACGCTGAGCAGCCTGAACCTGATCGCGGGGGAGATGGATAGCTGAAAGAAATGGTGAAATTTTCAGACGATAAGCTCAAGGAAGTCGATGAGATCATCGCCCGGTATCCCGAGGGAAGGCAACAGAGCGCGGTTCTGCCCGTGCTGCACCTGGCACAGCAGGAATTCGGAGGATGGCTCAGCGTGGAAACCATGGATTACGTGGCTTCCCTGCTGAAGATCCAGCCGATCGAGGTGTACGAGGTGGCAACGTTTTACAGCATGTATAACCTGAAACCGGTCGGCCGTCATATGTTCGAGGTCTGCCAGACAGGTCCCTGCATGCTGAAGGGCAGCGATGAGATCATTCGCTACATCGGGCAGCGCCTCGGAATCCGTCCCGGTGAAACGACGGCAGACGGAATGTTCACCCTGAAGACTGTAGAATGCCTCGGTGCCTGCGGGTACGCCCCGATGATGCAACTTGGAAAGAATTTCCGCGAACACCTGACGCCGGAGCGGGTAGACGCTATTATCGACGAATGTCGAAACCGGCAGAGCCAAAACAACTGAAATGAAAAAACTGCTGTTGCTGTCGCTGATGCTCATGGCCGTTGCGGCCGGGGCGCAGTCGCCGAAAACCGCTAAGTTTCTCGCGGGTTCGCGTCTGTTGGTAAAGACCATGTTCGAGACCCGCGACAGCGCGACGCTGGAATCGCTTTTTGCCCCGGGGATGACGCATACGACATTCGCTGGGAAAATTGAAAATCGCGAAGAGGCGATCCGAAACATTGTGCACCACCCGTCGAAATTCGCGCAGGCCAATATGCGCGTGGGATACGGCGTTACGCCGGGAAAAGATTCAACGACGGTGCGGTACTTCTACCGTGGTACGGAATCGAAACCAGACGGCACTTCCGGACTTTATACGGTGAACCTCGTAATGGTCTGGACGAAACAGAAAAAGGACGTGAAATTGCTGAGGCTTGAAACCTTAAAAGTGAACTGAAATGCGCATTCTGCTCCTGACAGGCTTTTTGATCACGCAGCTCACCGGGCTCGCGCAGGCTGATGTACGGTTGCGAGCCTCTGTTGAAGAATTTCACCGCGCACTGGTCCGGAAGGACCTCGGCGCGCTCCGCAGGCTGTCGCATTTGTCGCTCAGCTATGGCCACAGCAACGGGTGGATCGAAACGCGGGCGGAAATGCTGAAGAACCTGGAAAATGGCTATATCAGCTACACCCGCTTTAGAGCCGACAGCATCCGCTTCGCCGAAGGAGGAAAGGTGGCACATGTTCGATTCATTGGCGACATCAACGCAACGCTGGATGGAAAGAATGCAGATTATTACCTGACGGTGCTGGAGGTTTGGGTGAAACAGGGCAGGCGATGGTTACTGTTCGCAAGACAAAGTGCAAGCTTAAAGAAATAAAAAAGTGGGAAGGAAGCTACTACTGGACAAAATCGGCGTGGAAGGCATTCGCCAATACGACGCATACCGCAGGAACGGGGGCTACGCTTCAGTGGAAAAAGCACTGAAGCAGATGAGTCCTGAGCAAATCACGGAAGAGGTGAAGGTGAGCGGCCTGCGTGGACGCGGTGGCGCAGGATTCCCCACGGGGTTGAAATGGAGTTTTCTCGCGAAGCCCGAGGGAGTCCCACGTTACCTGGTGGTGAATGCTGACGAGAGCGAGCCGGGAACCTTCAAGGATCGTTACCTGATGGAGTTTATTCCGCATCTTCTGATCGAAGGGATGATTGTCTCATCCTTCGCGATCGGGAGCAACCGGAGCTACATCTACATCCGCGGCGAATTCGCGTGGATCGTCGACATTCTGGAAAAGGCGATCGCGGAGGCGCATCATAACGGGTGGCTTGGCAAGAACATCCTGGGGAGCGGGTTCGACTGCGAGATCTACGTGCACCGGGGCGCGGGTGCTTACATCTGCGGCGAAGAAACAGCCCTGTTGGAATCGCTTGAAGGCAAGCGCGGTAACCCGCGCATCAAGCCGCCATTCCCGGCGGTAAAAGGCCTCTGGGATTGCCCGACGGTTGTGAACAACGTGGAAACTATTGCAGCAGTTGTACCGATCATCAATGAAGGAGCCGCGGCTTACGCGCAGATCGGCATCGGAAAATCTACCGGCACAAAACTCGTTTCCGCGTGCGGCAACGTGACGCGGCCGGGCGTCTACGAGATCGAAATGTCCATTTCCGTGGAAGAATTCCTGTACAGCGATGAGTACTGCGGCGGCATCGCCAAAGGGAAAAGACTGAAGGCCTGTATTCCCGGCGGATCTTCGGTACCGATTCTTCCCGCAAACCTGCTGCTGAAAACGGCCTCGGGCGCAACGAGGATGATGACTTATGAGAGCCTGGCCGACGGCGGATTTCAATCAGGATCGATGATGGGCTCCGGCGGCTTCATCGTGCTCGACGAAGATCAGTGCGTGGTACGCCACACGCTCTCGCTAACCCGGTTCTACCGGCACGAAAGCTGCGGCCAGTGTTCGCCTTGTCGCGAAGGCACCGGCTGGATGGAGAAAATCCTGCACAACATTGAATACGGGAAAGGAAAACTTAGCGATATCGATCTTTTGTGGGACATTCAGCGAAAGATCGAAGGAAATACGATCTGTCCACTCGGCGACGCGGCGGCCTGGCCGGTGGCTTCTGCTATCCGTCATTTCCGCGACGAGTTCGAGTGGCATGTAAAGGAACCCGAAGAGGCGCAGCGAAGAAATTACGGCATCCCCGAACTGGCTGCCGTTTAATGTAGGAGGAAAAGGGTTGGTCATCTATGTTGAAATGAAAAGAATTGCGGTCATAGCGATCTGTGTGTTGCCGATGCTGACGGCTTTTTCGCAGCAGCGCAACGTGCCGCAGAATCACCGGAAAGGAACTATCTATTTATTCTGGGGCTGGAACACGACTGCGTACGGCCGAAGCAACCTCCATTTTCGGGGCGAAGACTACGATTTTACGTTGTACCAGGTCCGTGGGCAGGATCTGCCGCGGCGGCCGTTCCGCGAGCCGCAGAATAATTACGGCCTGGGTTATTTTTTCCGCGATAACTGGGCGATGCGGTTTTCGGTCGATCACATGAAATACGTGTTGGAGCAATATCAAATTGTTCGGATGAAAGGTTCCATCATGCGCGGAGGTCCGCACTCTGGGAACTATGATGGCGACAAGACCATCACTCCGGACTTCCTTCGATTCGAGCATACCGATGGGCTTAACTACATCAACCTGGAGCTGGAAAAATACTATTCGTGGTACCGTTCGCGTAATCAAAACCTCATGGTGAGCGGCATGTTGGGAGGTGGAGGCGGAGTCCTGTATCCCAGAACCGACGTACACCTTCTGGACTACCCGAACAGCAATTTGTACCATGTTGCCGGGTTTGGTGTTGCGCTGAAAGCTGCTGCGCAGCTGACGGTTTTCCGGCATGTGTACGGGAAAATCGAGAACAAGTTTGGATACATTCATATGCCCTCGATACAGGTGCATGAACTGGAGTCGGCAGGAAAGGCCAGCCAGTCGTTCCTGTTCTCGGAAATGGAATGGATCATTGGGGTGAATTTTTCTTTGAGATCTAAAAAGAACAACTGAAACAGAGCGATGGCAGACGCGCAAAAACTTTTGAAAGTAACCATTGATAATATCACCATCGAGGTGGAGCCGGGCACAACGATCCTGAACGCCGCGCGGCGTATCGGCGGCGACGTGGCGCCTCCGGCGATGTGCTATTACAGCAAACTGAAGGGAAGTGGCGGGAAATGCCGCACCTGCCTGGTGGAAGTGGCCGCCGGTTCCGCGACGGATCCCCGGCCTATGCCAAAACTCGTGGCCTCCTGCAGAACGTCAGTGATGGACGGAATGGTGGTGAAGAACATTACCAGCGAAAAAGTAATCGACGCGCGTAATGGCGTCGTCGAGTTTTTGTTGATCAATCACCCCCTGGACTGTCCCGTTTGTGACCAGGCGGGAGAATGCGACCTGCAGGACCTTTCGTACAGCCATGGAAAAGAAGGCACGCGTTATGAATTTCCGAGAAGAACCTTCGAGCGGGAGGACATCGGGCCTTACATCCAGCTTCACATGACACGCTGCATTCTCTGTTACCGGTGCACGTACGTGGCGGATCAACTCACCGACCAGCGGGTGCACGGAATACTGGACCGCGGCGAGCACTCTGAGATATCAACCTACATTTCGAAAGCGATCGACAACGATTTCAGCGGAAATATGATTGACGTCTGCCCGGTCGGGGCTCTTACAGACCGCACCTTCCGCTTCAAGAACCGGGTCTGGTTCGCCAAGCCGGTTAATGCGCACCGCAACTGCGAGAAATGCTGCGGGAAAGTGATCCTCTGGAGCCGCGGCGACGAAGTGCTGCGGGTCACGGCACGAAAGGACGAATGGAACGAAGTGCAGAGTTACGACGGCAAGCCCGGCTGGATCTGTAATACCTGCCGCTTTGAAAAAAAACACCTCAGCGACTGGGTGATCGAGGGTCCGACACAGGTCAGGCGCAATTCGGTGATCGCGCAGGGACATTACGAAGGGGTGGTGAAGCCCGCGGAATTCCTTCCGGAGCTGATGGGACGTCATCCAAAGTTGATGATGGACATCCACGCGGTGAGCGACGTGAACAAAGTGGACCTCGCCGAGCTGCCGGGTCCTGCCACCGGAGAGACTTATTCCGGGAATCCAAAAGCCGTGGGAGTAAACGTAACGGACCGAAAGATAGGGACGGGATCGAATAAGGAAGGCACCGACACGACCAACTCGAATCCATAAACAACTGAACGATGTATTTGCTGGCAATAGACTGGTGGCTGATCCTGGAAAAATTCATCCTGGTAGGGGCAGTGGTTACGCTTTGCCTTTTCGTGGCGATGTACAGCACCTACGCCGAGCGAAAGATTGCGGCGTTCATGCAGGACCGCATTGGGCCGAATCGCGCCGGCCCCTGGGGCATTTTGCAGCCGCTTGCCGACGGGGGCAAATTATTTTTCAAGGAAGAGATCATTCCCCTCGCTTCTTCCAGGTTCTTATTCATCCTGGGGCCGGCGCTCGCAATGATCACGGCCACACTTACCAGCGCGGTGATTCCCTGGAGCACACCCCTTTATTTGTTCGGGAGGGAGGTCCACATGCAGGTGGCCGATATAGACATCGGTATTCTTTACATTTTTGGGATCGTCAGTCTCGGCGTTTACGGCATCATGATTGGCGGCTGGGCCTCTAACAATAAATTTTCACTGATCGCTTCGATACGCGGGGCTTCCCAGATGATCTCCTATGAGCTCGCAATGGGACTTGCGCTGATCGCGCTGCTGTTTATGACCGGGTCGCTCAAGATGAGCGTGATCGTGCAGAACCAGATCGAAAATGGGTGGCACGTGATCTACCAGCCCCTCGGATTCCTGCTGTTCTTCATCTGCGCCCTGGCCGAATGCAACCGGACACCCTTCGACCTGCCCGAGGCGGAGAATGAACTGAATTTCGGTTACCACCAGGAGTATTCCTCGATGAAGCTGGGCTTCTATCTTTTTGCCGAATACATCAACATGTTCATCAGCGGGGTAGTGATGGCGACTCTGTTCTTCGGAGGATATGATATTCCGTTCGTGGAAGAGGCAGGCTGGGGGCTGCATCCGAACTGGCTCTCCGTAATTGGGTTCGTGGTGCTGCTGGCAAAATCGTTCTTCTTCGTGTTCGTGTTCATCTGGATCCGGTGGACCATCCCCCGGTTCCGGTATGATCAGTTGATGAACCTTGGCTGGAAGAAATTGATACCGCTTGCGATCCTAAACATGATCGTCACGGCGGTGGTGATACTGTTGCTGAATAAATAAGGGAAATATATTTGCACAACTTTTAAAAACAGGAGAAGAAAGATGCTGACGCAGCGGGCGCAACCGGTAGACAGAAGGCCGATGAACTGGGTGGAAAAGCTCTACCTGTGGAACATCCTGAAAGGGATGGCGATCACCTTCTCGCATTTATTCAGGAGAAAGGCAACTATAAAATATCCCGAAGAAACGCGACCGCTCCCCGCGGTCTTTCGGGGACTTCACGTGCTGAACCGCGACGAGCAGGGTCGTGAACGCTGCACTGCCTGCGGGCTTTGCGCCCTGGCCTGTCCCGCGGAAGCGATCACGATGGAAGCGGCGGAACGGCAACCCGGCGAGGAACATCTTTACCGGGAAGAGAAATATGCAGCGAAATATGAGGTGAACATGCTGCGCTGTATTTTCTGCGGGCTTTGCGAGGAAGCCTGCCCCAAGGATGCGGTTTACCTTTCAAAAACTATCGCTCCCTCGAATTATTCCAGGAAGGGATTTATTTATAAGAAAGAGGACCTGCTGATTCCGAACCCCATCACCGAACCTGAAGCATACCAGAAGGCGCTTGGGGAACGTGGCATGAATTCAAACCAGACCAGGCAGAAAGAATGAGCATCACGCAAATATTATTCTGGTTCCTGTCGGTGATGGCCCTGTTCAGCGCGCTGATGGTGATCACGAGCAAGAACCCGGTCTACAGCGTCCTTTGGCTGATCATGGTATTCTTCGCGATCTCCGGTCACTATTTTCTCCTGAACGCGCAGTTTCTCGCTATCGTCAACATCATCGTCTATGCCGGCGCCATCATGGTGTTGTTCCTTTACGTGTTCATGCTGATGGATCTGAGAAAGACCACGGAGCCGATGAAGAACCGCTGGATCCGGCTGGCGGGAGCGATTGCGGGAGGCTGCTTGCTGCTGGTGCTGGTGGCTGCGCTTCGCGATATTGACATCAAGAACGACGTGGCGCAGGTAAAAACGGGGGAAATCGGGCTGATCCGGAATCTTGGGAAGGAGCTGTTTACTACCTACGTCGTTCCTTTCGAGATCAGCAGTGTGCTCTTCCTGAGTGCCATGGTGGGAGCAGTGATGATTGGGAAAAAAGATTAAAGACATGCCGATCAACTATTACATATTCCTTTCGATCGCCCTCTTCTGCATCGGCATCGTGGGGGTGCTCACGCGGCGGAACGCGATCATCATCTTCATGTGCATCGAGCTTATGCTGAACGCGGTGAACCTGATGCTCGTGGCATTTTCCAAGATGCACCACCTGAAAGGAGTCGCGACCAACGCAGCCGCTGGAAGCGAAGGTCAAATACTCGTGTTTTTTATCATGGTAGTGGCGGCGGCTGAGGTCAGCGTAGGACTGGCGATCATCGTGATGATGTACCGAAACATACATTCCGTGGATGTAAATTTCTTAAACCGGCTGCGCCACTAATGAAAACAGCTCTCGATATCGTTTACCTGGTCCCACTCCTCCCGCTGCTCGGGTTTGTCGTGAACGGGCTGGCGCGTACTATTCTTTCCAAACGCGCGGTGAGCGTCATTGGCTGCGGAGTAGTGCTGCTTGCCTTCGCGCTGAGCTGTGCGGTTTTTGTTGAAGTGCGCGGCGGCGCGCAACTGGCGACCGAATATTTCAGCTTTATCCGGGTGGATAAGCTCAGTATCCCATTTTCTTTTCAAATTGACGCGCTGTCGACGCTGTTCCTCCTGATCATTACCGGTGTGGGATTACTGATCCACATCTACTCGGCAGCATACATGCACGAGGAAAGCGCACCTCACTACGCAAGGTATTTTTCCTATCTGAACCTGTTCGTGTTTTTCATGCTTGTGCTCGTGATGGGTGGCAATTACCTGGTCATGTTCATTGGCTGGGAGGGGGTGGGACTCTGCTCCTACCTGCTCATCGGGTTCTGGTTCCGCAACCACGAATACAACCGTGCCGCCAACAAAGCTTTCATCATGAACCGCATCGGCGACCTGGGTTTCCTGCTCGCGCTGTTCTGGCTGATCGGGACAACCGGCACCCTGAACTTCGCGGACATTTTTTCAGGTGCCTCGCGCCTTAGCACGACGGATGTGACCATCATCACGCTGCTGCTCTTTGTCGGTGCCGCCGGAAAGAGCGCGCAGATCCCCCTGTATACATGGCTCCCCGACGCGATGGCCGGACCGACACCCGTTTCCGCGCTGATCCATGCCGCCACGATGGTCACTGCAGGTATTTATATGGTAGCACGCAGCAATGTGCTCTACGCTCTGGCCCCCGTTTCGATGTACGTTGTTGCCATCATCGGCCTGGCTACCGCGCTGGTTGCGGCGAGCATTGCCATGAGGCAAAACGATATCAAGAAAGTGCTGGCGTACTCCACGGTGAGCCAGCTGGGATACATGTTCCTGGCGCTGGGAGTCGGAGCGTTTACGGCGGGAGTATTCCACGTCATGACGCATGCTTTCTTCAAAGCGCTACTTTTCCTCGCGGCCGGCAGTGTGATCCATGCGCTGGGAGGGGAGCAGGACCTGCGCAACATGGGCGGACTTGGACGCAAGCTTCGGCTGACCGCAGCCACATTCCTGATCGGCTGCGTGGCAATCGCCGGCATCCCGCCGTTTTCCGGCTTCTTCTCAAAAGACGCGATACTGCTGAGCGTGTTTGTAGAAAACAAAATGCTGTACGCCGTTGCCCTTTTGGGGGCAATGCTAACTGCTTATTACATGTTCCGGCTCTACTTTCTCACCTTCAGCGGAAGCTTTCGCGGAACCCAGGAACAGGCGACTCATGTTCATGAAAGTCCCGCGCCGATGACCATACCGCTGGTGATCCTGGCCCTGCTATCGTTCGCCGGGGGGTTCGTGAATGTTCCGTCGGTATTTGCGGCGGGCGCCGAATACCTGTCCGCTTTTCTGTCGCCGGTAATCCGTGCCGGGGAGCCTCCCCACATTCCGCATTCCACCGAGTGGATGCTGATGGGACTTTCCACGGCGCTGGTGCTTATTGCCATACTCATCGCCTGGCTGCAGGTCCGCCGCGAGCGGTTTCCGGAGCCGCAGGGATTGGGAAAGCTGCTGGCGAACAAATGGTATGTCGATGAACTGTATGAAAATATTATAGTGCGCCCGGTGCACCGTTTCGGCGGATTCCTGCAAACTTCCGTTGAAAAACCGGTGATTGACGCGTTGGTGAACGGCGTGGGAAGAGCCGTCAATTACGGCGGCCGCCAGCTGCGACTCCTCCAGAGCGGACAGGTGGCGAATTATGTATTGTTAATGGTGATCAGCATGCTTGCGATTTTCGTGCTGCAGTTTTTTCTGAGAAAATAAATGATATCACTCCTGCTCATATTGATACCCCTGCTCAGCGGACTTGTTCTCTTTGTTGTTAAAGACGGGGGGACGGCCAGAAGGACCTCCCTGTTTTCTGCGTTGCTTACATTGGTCGCGCTCGCGGCGGGCATGACGATGAATCAGCCAGAGCTCATCAGCTACCGTACCGAATGGATGCCCGGTCTCGGCAGCAGTTTTTCGCTTCGGCTCGATGGAATGGGGCAGCTCCTCTGCCTGCTTACTGCACTGGCTTTTCCACTGGCATTTATCTCCACATGGAGGGCTGACTATACGAAGGCGAACAATTTTTTTGCACTGATGCTGCTGGCGCAGGCCGGGCTCATGGGAGTTTTCCTCGCGGCGGATGCGCTGCTCTTTTATTTTTTTTGGGAGCTGGCGCTGATCCCGATGTATTTCATCTGTTCACAGTGGGGCGGCGAAAGAAGAATTGCCGTCACTTTCAAATTTTTCATCTACACCTTCGTGGGATCGGTGCTGATGCTGATTGCAATCCTTTCCCTGTACGCAAAAACGCCCGACCGTTCCTTTGACCTCGAATCATTTTATCGCATTGTGATCGGCAGCCGCGAGCAGGGCTGGCATTTTTGGCTCTTCTTTCTCGCGTTCGCTATCAAGATGCCGGTGTTTCCCTTTCACACCTGGCAGCCCGATACATACGAGCAATCACCCACTGCAGCTACAATGATCCTGAGCGCGGTGATGGTGAAAATGGGGGTGTTCGGCATCCTCCGCTGGTTGCTGCCCGTGCTTCCCGTTGCTTCTTACCAATGGGGCGATGTGGTAATGTCGCTGGCGGTCGTAGGAATTGTCTATGCTTCCCTGATAGCGATCCGGCAGGATGATCTCAAACGGTTTGTCGCGTATTCGTCCATCGCTCACGTGGGCCTGATGGCTGCAGCCATTTTCGCGGAGAATCGTTCGGGAATGCAGGGGGTGATGATCCAGATGTTCAACCACGGCATCAACATAATCGGCCTCTGGATGGTGGTGGAAATGGTTGAGCGGAGATATGGAACCCGGAAAATTTCCGAGCTGGGAGGGCTTGCGCGCAGGGCGCCGGTGCTGGCAACACTTTTGGTAATCATTGCGCTCGCGAACATCGCGCTCCCCCTGACGAGTGGATTCCCCGGGGAATTCCTGATGATCAACGGCCTCCTGAATTCGGAAGCCACGCAATACAGGATCTGGTTCACCGTATTCGCGGCCTCGGGCATCGTGCTGGCTGCGGTTTATACGCTGAACATGATCCGCAAAGTTTTTTACGGCGACACGACCCCGCGCACGGAAGCAGCGGTCGATATCAGCCGAAACGAAAAGGCGGCGCTGTGGGTCGTGGTCGCGTTTGTGCTTGCCGCGGGAGTTTATCCGCAAGCGCTGCTCAACGTAACGAATGAGATTTCCGAATTTATCTGGAACAAGGCCAATGTGCTGCCTCTATTAAAAAAATAAATTTCGCCCCGCAGGGCTCGTTGTATGAATGCACTCTTATTATCCGCAATCCTGGGCGTGCTGATGATGTTTGCCGCGGTGTTTATCCGGCAGAAGAGCCGGGTGCGCGCCATCGCGACGGGCGGGCTATTGTTGCTGCTGGGCGTGAACGTTGCGGAAATGATGGGGTTTGAGTTCTTCCGCGTGAATACCCGGGGCATGCTGGAATTCGACCGGTTTGCCCTGCTCTTCAATTCCATCGTCTTTGCTTCCACTTTTCTCTATCTCGTGCTTTCGGCGCGCGACATGGAGCGGGTCAGCCAGCATTACGGGGAGTTTTTCGCGCTGCTCTTCTTTATACTTTGCGGCATCTGC